>JAAUYJ010092613.1_pt1 | contig 28836 bp, 29 predicted proteins | sample 7278031 | NCBI WGS metagenome assembly JAAUYJ01 (sample SAMN14350222, study PRJNA611818) | marine sediment metagenome | isolation source: surface marine sediment (1.8m) | place: French Polynesia: Moorea | collected 2018-08 | reverse complement strand
CGCGGCGAGTTGACGGTGCCGGACGAAGCGCGGGCCGCCGAGCTCTACGACGTCACGCAGGAAACGCTGAACGGCGCGGGCCTGCGCGCCTACGAGATTTCCAATCACGCGCGGCGCGGCGAGGAATGCCGCCACAACCTCACCACCTGGCGCTACGGCGACTACCTGGGCGTCGGCCCCGGCGCCCACGGGCGCATCACCTTGGGCGGCGCGAAGCTCGCCATCCGCCAGCACCGCGCGCCGGAGGCCTGGCTCGCCGCCGTCGAGGCCGAAGGCCACGCGACGCGCAGCCGCTACGAAATCGCGAACGAAGACCGACTGGCCGAGCTGCTGCTGATGGGCTTGCGTCTCACCGAGGGCGTCTCGCGCGCGGCCTTCCAGCGCGAGCTGAACGCGGAGCCGGAGGCCTTGCTGGACGCGGAACGGCTCGCAGTGCTGGTCGGTGAGAGCTTTATCGTTCTCGACGAGAACGGTCTGCGCGCAACGAGACCTGGGCGGCTACGCCTCAACGCCGTCCTCGGCCAGCTCTTGTTCTGACGGGGGCTACAGTTTTCCTTTTGGGCCAGCTAAACTGGATGGGGCTGCGGATTTTGCAGTTCAAGGAGGCCACGTGCTCCGGATCGAATTCGACCAAGAATCCGACGGCCGCTGGATTGCCGAGATCCCGGCTTTACCGGGAGTCATGGCCTATGGAGCCACGCGGGAGGAGGCACGTGCGAAGGTTGAAGCGCTCGCGCTGCGAACCCTCGCCGACCGGCTCGAGCACGGCGAGACTGTGCCAGAGCTCGGAGAACTGTTTGTCGCTGCATGACCCGCTGGCCATCGACACGCGCACGCCGTGTCTTGGCAGCGTTGGAACGCATTGGCTGGAGAACCAAGCGTCAGACTGGGTCCCACCGCGTGCTTGAGCGTGAGGGTTGGGCCGACTTCGTATTCGCCTTCCATGATCGCGAAGAGATCGGACCGAGGATGCTCGCCCGCATCGGACGCCAGACTGGTCTGAACCCTAAAGACCTCTAGTTATCGCGCTGGGCTACGACCCGATCGCCTCGAAAGTTTGCGGCGCGGGCTCGAGCACGCGGAAGCGGCCGCGCTGCATCTCCAGCACCGCGAGGCCGCGCTGCGCCTCGCCTGTCGGCAGGAAGCGGAAGATGCCGTCGACCCCGGAGAAGCCGCTCGCGTCGGCGATCTCCTCGGCCTGGAACACGCGGGCGCTGCCGCTGGAGAACGCCCGGCCGGCGAGCACGGCGGCGAGCGCCGTGGCGTCGTAGGCGAGCGAGACGACGCGCGGCGGCTGGTCCCCGAAAGTCGTGCTGTAACGGCCCCTGAAGTTCTGCCAGAGGTTCGGCGGCGGCGCGGCGAACCAGCCGCCGACCAGGGCCGGCTCGGTGCCGAGCCGGGGGTCGTTCCACAGCGCGGTGCCGAGATAGCGCACCTCAGGCTGATCGACGTCGAAGTAGGGCAAGAGCGGCGCGAGGGCCAAGAGGCTCTTGCCGCCGATCGGCAGCATGACCGCCTCGAAGTCCGGCGGCCCGATAGTCTCCTGGTTCTCGAGCCGGCGCAAGCCGGCCTTGTCGCCGGCCGAAGTGAGGCGCTGCCGCTCGACCAGCAGGGCCTGCTTGCGCCGTTCGAAATCGGCGAGCGAGCGCACCTCGGCCGAGGCGTCCGGAATGCCCGGGCTGTAGGTCACGACCCGGCTCAGCTCCGCGCCCTTGCGCTGCACCGAATCCCGCAGGGCTTGCATCACCGCGGTGCCGTATGGGGTCGAGGGCGCCAGAACGGCATAACGCCGCAGCCCCTGGCGACTGGCGTAGTCCACCACCCGCTCGACCTGCGCATCGGGCGCCAGGCCCATGATGAAGACGCCGTTGCCGGCGATCTGCCGGTCGTTCGAGAAGGAGATGACGTTGACCCCCGCCGCCCGCGCCTCGCTCGCCATGGCGGTGGTCGAGGTCGCGAACAGGGGCCCGAGGATCAGGCCGGCGCCTTCCTGGATCGCCGAGCGCGCGGCCGCCTGCGCGCCGGCCGGCGTGCCGCCGGTGTCGCGCACGATGAGAGCGAAACGATCGTCGGCCAAATCGAAGAGCGCGAGCTGCGCGGCGTTGAGCAGCGCCTGGCCGAGCTTGGCGTGGCGGCCAGACAGCGGCAGCAGAAGCCCGACCCGCACGACCCCGTCGGGCGCCAGGGTCGCGCCGGCCACCGGCGGGGCGAACTCCTCGGGTTCGGGCGCCTCGGCGGACTCCGCGGGCGGTGTCTCGGCCGGTACCGTCAGATCGGGGGTCGCTTGCGTCTCCGTCGCGCGCTTGGCTACCCTCCCGGACTGACAGCCGGCGAGCGCGATCGCAGCACCCAAGGCAAGACAGAGAAGGCCGCAGGCTGAACGCCTCTTGCGGCGGAACAGGGATGGCACGGAAATCATCCTCGACGGCTTCGTCCGCGGCGCGCAGCGAGACTATCGGGCGCCCGAGCCGAAGTAAACCGCGCTCCCTGAGCCCCGGGCTCTATCTGGTCGCGACGCCGATCGGCAACCTCGGCGACATCACCTTGCGTGCCCTCGACACCCTGGCGCAAGCCGACGTGATCGCCTGCGAGGACACGCGGGTCTCGCGCAAGCTGCTCAGCGCCCACGGCATCGAGCGGCCCTTGGTCAGCTATCACGAGCACAACGCCGCGCGCGTCAGGCCGCAGCTGATCGCGCGCCTGCAGGCCGGCGAAGCCGTGGCCTTGATCTCCGATGCCGGCACGCCGCTGATCTCCGATCCGGGGCACAAGCTGGTGCGCGCCGCGGCCGAAGCGGGCCTCCGGGTGGAAGCCCTGCCGGGCGCCTCGGCGGTCACCTCGGCCCTCGTGGTCTCCGGCCTGCCGAGCGACCGCTTTTACTTCGCCGGTTTTCTGCCGGCCAAGAGCGCCGCCCGCCGCACGGCGCTCGCCGGCCTGGCCGACATCGAGGCGACCCTGATCTTCCTCGAATCGGCCCGCCGCCTGCCGGCGGCGCTGGCGGACATGGCCGCCGTTCTCGGTTCGCGGCCCGCCGCGGTGGCGCGCGAGCTCACCAAGCTGCACGAGGAGGTCCGGCGCGACAGCCTCGAGCGCCTGGCCGCGCACTACGAGGATGCCGGGCCGCCCAAGGGCGAGGTCGTGGTGGTCGTCGGGCCCGCCGAGGCGACCGGAGAGGCCTCCGCGGACGAGCTCGACCGGCAGCTCCGGACGGCTCTCGGCCGCGACAGCCTGCGCGACGCCGTCGCTGCCGTGACCGCGGCGACCGGCCTGCCGCGGCGGCGAGTCTACGCCCGGGCGCTCGAGCTCTCCGCAGGCCATCGCCGGGAGCCATGAGCCGCACAAAACGCCGCCGGGCCTGGCTGCGCGGCCGGCGCGCCGAGGCGCTTGCGGCCTGGTGGCTGCGGCTCAAAGGCTACCGAATCCTGGCGCGCGGTTTTCGGGTGCCTTCCGGCGAAATCGACTTGATCGCGCGGCGCGGGCGGACCTTGGCCTTGATTGAGGTCAAATCCCGGCAGACCCGGGCCGAGGCCGCCGGTGCGGTCACGCCGCGCCAGCGCGCGCGCATCGCCCGCGCCGCCGAGGCCTTCCTGCAGCGCCATCCCGAGCTCGCCCGGCTCGACCCCCGCTTCGACGCGATCTTGCTTGCCAGCGGCCGGCTGCCGCGCCACATAGAGGGGGCCTGGCGACGGGACGAGGCGTGACGCGGGCGAGGGTATGGGTTGGTCGAACGCGAGCGGGCGTAAGGAGATCGAGACCCGGCTCAGGCAGATCGGCGGTCAGGCGGATTCTGATATCGATCTTGCCGAGGCGGCGTTGCTGCTCGCCGCCTTGGAGCAGCCGGACGAGCCGCTCGATCGCTATCGCCACCACCTCTCCCTGCTGCGGCGCGACACCGCGGACATCGGCGCGAAGCTGCAGGCCGAACAATCGCTTTCCGCCAGGGTCGAAGCGCTGAACGCCGTGATCGTCGAGCGCTACGGCTACGCCGGCGACGTCGAGACCTACGAGGACATCGACAACGCCAACCTGATGCGGGTGATCGATCGGCGTAAAGGTTTGCCGATCACGCTGGGCATCCTCTACATGCACGCCGCGCGCGGCCAGGGCTGGGACATCGCCGGCCTCAATTTCCCCGGCCATTTCCTGCTGCGCCTCGACCTCGGCGGCGAGCGCGTCATCATGGATCCCTTCAACGGCGGACGGGTGCGCGACACCGCGGCGCTGCGCGATCTCTTGAAGGCCATCGCCGGCAACGAGGCAGAGCTCAAACCCGAACACTACGCGGTGCTCGGCAACCGCGGCATGCTCTTGCGCATGCAAAGCAACATCAAGCTGCGGCTGATGCGCGAGGAGAAAAGCGCCGAGGCGCTTTCGGTCGTCGAGTCCATGCTCATGATCGCGCCGCAGCAGCCACAGTATTGGCGCGAAGCCGGCCTGCTGCACAGCCAGCTTGGCAACCTGCGCGCCGCCATGATGTCACTCGAGCAGTTCATCGACCTGGGTCGCGATCCCAAGAAGCTCGACGAGGCGGCGCGTCTGCTGCGCGACCTCAAGACGCGGCTGAACTAGCGCCGGCCGCCGTTTTGCTTTGGCACGGGCCGCCGGGATGCGGCTATGATGCCCGGCAAAGGCGCGGGAAAACCGACAGAATCCGCGCCCACGGGGAGCCGCTCATGAGCCTGGCCGTCGCGATCCAGATGGATCCGGTCGAGAAAATCGACATCGATACCGACAGCACCTTCGCCCTCGCCCTAGAAGCGCAGCGGCGCGGCCACGGGCTCTATCACTACCTGCCACAGGATCTGAGCCTGCGCGACGGGCGCGCGATCGCTCTGGCCCGGCCGCTCCAAGTGCGGCGCGAGCACGGCAACCACGCGAGCCTCGGGACCGCCGAGAAGATCGACCTGGCGACGCTCGACGTGGTCCTGATGCGCCAGGACCCGCCCTTCGACATGGCATACATCACGGCGACGCACCTGCTCGAGCACATCCATCCCGAGACCCTCGTGGTCAACGACCCGATGCAGGTGCGCAACGCGCCCGAGAAGCTCTTCGTCACGCAGTTCAGCGAGCTCATGCCGCCGACACTGATCAGCAGCGTGCGCGAGGAGATCCTCGAGTTCCGCGACGAGCACCGCGACATCATCATCAAGCCGCTGTTCGGTAACGGCGGCGCCGGCGTGTTCCACGTCTCGCCGGACGACGAGAACCTGAACGCGCTGCTCGAGATGTTCACCAGCCTCTACCGCGAGCCGGTCATCGTGCAGCGCTACCTCGCCGAGGTGCGCGGCGGCGACAAACGGATCATCCTAGTGGACGGCCGGCCGGCCGGGGCGATCAACCGGGTGCCGGCGCCGGGCGAGGCGCGCGCCAATCTGCACGTCGGCGCGCGGCCGGAGAAGGCCGTGCTCGACGCACGCGACAAGATGATCTGCGAGGCGATCGGACCCTCGCTCAAGGAGCGCGGCTTCATCTTCGTCGGCATCGACGTGATCGGCGGCTATATGACCGAAATCAACGTCACCTCGCCGACCGGCATCCAGGAGATCGACCGTTTCGACGGCGCCTCGCTCGGCGCGGAGATCTGGGAAGCCATCGAGGCGAGCTTCGCCGAGCGGCACCAAGGCCGCATGCCGGAGTAGGACAGGCCGCGGGGGTCCAAGACGTGCCGACGCCCAGCGCCATCGAGGCCCGCGGCCTCACCAAGACCTTCGGCGTCGGCGAGGACGCAGTTCGCGCGCTCGACCGGGTGTCGGTCTCGATACGGGAGAACGAGTTCTTCACGCTGCTCGGGCCTTCCGGCTGCGGCAAGACGACGCTGCTCCGGCTGATCGCCGGCTTCGAGCAGCCGACCGAAGGTGAGGTGCTGCTCGAGGGCGCGGCGATCGGGCACCTGCCGCCGTTCAAGCGGCCGGTCAACACAGTGTTCCAGAACTATGCGCTGTTCCCGCACATGACCGTCGCCGACAACATCGGCTTCGGGCTGGAAATGCTGCGCCGGCCCAAGGACGAGGTGCGCGCCACCGTCGAGGAGATGCTGGCTCTGGTAAAGCTCGAAGGCTTCGCCACGCGCCGCACCGCGCAGCTTTCCGGCGGCCAGCAGCAGCGGGTCGCGCTGGCGCGCGCGCTCGCCAACCATCCCAAGGTGCTTCTGCTCGACGAGCCGCTCTCCGCGCTCGACCTCAAGCTGCGCAAGGAGATGCAGCTGGAGCTCAAGCGCCTGCAGCGCGAGACCGGCATCACCTTCGTCTTCGTGACCCACGACCAGGATGAAGCGCTCACCATGTCCGACCGAATCGCGGTGATGAACGAGGGGCGCATCCTGCAGATTGGCCAGCCGCTCGAGATCTACGAGACGCCGAACAACCGCTTCGTCGCCGACTTTATCGGCGAGACCAACTTCCTCGAGGTCGAGGTCGAGCGCCGCGGCGACGGCGAGATGCTTTGCGCGCTGCCCGGAGGCGCACGGCTCAGCCTGCCGGGCGGGGCGGCGCCCGGCAGCAAGCTGTCGCTCGCCGTGCGTCCCGAGAAGATCGATTTGGCGGCGGCTGGGGAGGCGGCGCCGAACGGGCTTGCCGGCCGGGTCGTGGACGCCGTCTACCAGGGCACCAACACCGCCTACCACGTCGAGCTCGACGGCGGCGGACGCTTGGTCGTGCTCTGGGCCAACCATGAGGACGGCCGCCTGCGCTTCGAGATCGATCAAGCGGTGCAGGTGACATTGCCGCCGCGTGCGGTCCGGGTGCTGGCGGAATGATCGGATGATGCGGCATGCAGGTGATCTATAGCGAAGACCACCGTGGGCACGCGGGCGGCATGGAGCTCATGTACAACGAGATCGTGCCGCAGTTCGAGAAACCGGCGCGCCTGGACCTGGTCCTCGCCCGTCTCGAGGAGACCGGCTTCGGCGCGTTGCGCGCGCCCGAGCGCTTCGGGCTTGAACCCATGCTCGCGGTACATGACGCAGCCTACGTCGATTTCCTGTCCAAGGCCTACGCGCTCTGGGCCGAGGAGTTGGGGCCGGACAGCGGCTGCGCGCTGCCCTTCACTTTTGGTATGCGCGGCCTCAGGCAGAAGCCCGGCAAATCGGTGCATTCTCTGCTCGGCTGCTATTGCTTCGATGTCGGCGCGCCCTTCGTCGCCGGCACCTGGCCGGCGATCCGCAGCGCCTGCGACACCGCGCTCACCGGCCAGAAGATGATCGCAGGCGGCGAACGCGCGGCCTTCGCGCTCTGCCGCCCGCCGGGCCATCACGCGGGCCGCGACCTGGCCGGCGGCTACTGCTACGTCAACAACGCGGCCGTCGCCGCGCAGGCCTTCCGCGACGGCGGCGCCCCCCGCATCGCAATCCTCGATGTCGACTACCATCATGGCAACGGCACGCAGTCGATCTTCTACGACCGGGCCGATCTGCTCTTCGTTTCGCTGCACGGCCACCCCGACCAGGAGTACCCCTACTTCGCCGGCTACGCCGAGGAGACCGGCAGCGGCCGCGGCGCGGGCTTCAACCTCAACCTGCCGCTGCCCTGGGGCACCGACTGGCGGGGCTACGCCGCCGCCCTGCAGCAGGGCATCGCCCGGATCCGGGACTTCGGGCCCGACGCCCTGGTCGTCTCGCTCGGGGTCGACACCTACAAGGAAGACCCGATCTCCCAGTTCAAGCTGGAGCACGAGGACTACCTGAGGATCGGCGAGGCGATCGCCGGCCTCGGCCTGCCGACGCTGTTCGTCATGGAGGGCGGCTACGCCGTCGAGGCGATCGGGGTCAATGTGGTCAACATGCTGACGGGCTTCGAGCAGGCGGCGTGAGCGGCTTCGGCGTGCGGGTTCTAAACTTCACTGGGCCCGCTACTCCGCCGGCAACCCCTAGAGGGCGGCCAGCGTATTCGACGGGATCGCCGAGCGCAGCCATTGGATGACGTAGCCCTCGTCGTCGTAGTGCGATGGCTTGATCAACACCAGGCGGAAGTTGTTTCGCGCGCTCATCCACAGCCCCATGCCGGCACAGCCCCATGCCGGCCGCACCAACGCTTGCAGCGGACGACGACGCATCGAGTCCCTGCGAAAAGCTACGAAATCCGAGGCATCGCCGCGGTTCTCCTATTTCGGGCGTTCGAGTTCGAGTTTCTGGATCCCGGCACACGCGCTTGGGCGATGTGTGCCGTGGATCTCAGGGCCGCATCCTGGCCCGTCCGCAGGCTGTGATACTTCTATTGCACGGCGACGACGCTTTGGCCTGGCAACCTGGCATCCCGGTCCGGATCGCGTTGGCCCGGCCGCCCGCACGAGGGGCTCGGCAAACCGAAGAAGCCCAAGGGGCCGAGGAAGCAGGCGGCAGCGGAGTGACGCCCGCCGCGGCAAGCTTGCCGGCAACGGAGTCCCTTCGCTCGCTGGCTTAGCCAGTCCGGCCGATCGAACCGAACAGGCGGCGTAGCCGCTGCAGCAACTCTCCTGGAAGCCCCGCCGACGACTGGCTGCCGCGCCGACGGGCGGGAGGCGCACCCCCGAACATGTCGCCCACGAAACGCGCCGCGTCGATCGGCCGTTCGGGGTCGGCGATCTGCCGAATCGCGTGGTCGAGCTCATCGCCACGATCTGAAAGATCCAGCGGACGCAGGCCGCGCCCGACCGCCGAAGCGGAATCGACGAGCCGGATCAGGGAATCATCCACGGCGAGACGCGCGGCGACCGCTTCGCCGCCGATCCCGAGGTGCTCGCCGAGCAGCCGGTTGCGTATCGCGGCGATGGCGCTGCGGTGCTCATCCGTCGCCGCTTCGATGGCGAGGTCGCATTCGCTGTCCATGCCCAAGGAGCGATTGCTCAGGTTCGACGAGCCGACGCGGAGCAGCGCGTCGTCGACTGTCATGACCTTTGCGTGCACCATGATTGCCACGTCGCCGTCTTCACCCCTGACCACGGGAAAGAGCAAACGCACCCTGTCGATCACGCCGGCATCCCGCAGGCGTTCGACGAAGCGTTCCCGGCCGGCGCTCATGCTCTTGGCCTCGAGCCAGCCGGCCGGTCGCTCGGGGCCGACGATCACGACCTCGAGCTTCTCGTTCTCGGAGAGACGGCGAACCAAAGCCTCGGCGACGCGGTCGGCGGTGAGATACTGGTTCTCGATGTAGACGTTCTTGCGCGCCGATGCGATGGCGCGCAGGTAGAGTTGTTCCACCTCCCGAACCTCCGGACGCCCCGCCAGCGCCGGAAGGGTCCGGGCAATGCCGACCTCGGCATCGGAGAAGTCCGCCTCGACGGCCTCCGGCCAAGGATCGGCTTCGGCCTCGACTGCCCGGGGATCGTCGCCGCCGGCGTCCCGCCAGCGCGCGCGCACGAGCTCGGCCAAGGCGAGAGCGGCCTCACCGTCCACGAGCAACTGCACATCGTGAAACGGCTCGCAGGCTTCGCCCCGCGCGTCGACACGATTGGGGTCCGAAGCACGATGCTCCGAGGTGTCCCAGCGCCCAATGGTCAGGTCCAGGCCGCCACAGAAGGCGATGGCGTCGTCGATGACGACGAGCTTCTGATGATGGCAGGCACCCAGGGGTAGCCTGCTATCGAGGCAGACCTGCACTTGGGCCGGCGTGTTCCAATCCAGGTTGAGCCGCGGCAGCGGCTCTCGGTCCGCGGCATAGAGGATCGTGTAGTCCCAAAGCAGCAATCGTACCTGAAGATCCGGACGGCGCTCGACGCAGTGTGTCAGCAGAGCGCGTAAAGCGTCGGGCGCGCCATCGTTTGCCGTCGGCGATCCGGGCAGCAGCCGGACCCGGCTGTCGATGTCCCAGCCGACGATGAAGATTGATCTTTCCGCCCGCAGGATCGAAGAGCGAAGGGCGGCGAAGTAATCGGCCCCGTCGATCAGCACCGCGGCCTTATGCGCTCTCGCGCGGCGCCAAGCGGTGGTGCCCTCCGATAGAATTTCCGGCCCGGCTTCTTTCATGGCTTTTCTGAACTGCCGCGATCAGCTTTTCGTATCAGGTCTGTCTTTCCAGGGGGCAAGGCAATGGCGACTCGAACATCTTCGGTTTCGGCCGACCGCTTGGAGCTGCCCTACCGAATCTTGAGCGGCGATGATAGCGACGAACGCGCTTGCAGCACGATACCGGAGGAGTCCTGCAGCGAAATCCCGCGGAACTACTTGCTGAACGTGGCCAACGGGTCTGCGACCAAGCTCGCAGAACAGCTCGCCAGTCCCGGGCTCGTGCTGCCGTGGCTCTTCGCGGCCATCGGCGCGCCGGCGACGCTCGCGGCCCTGCTTACGCCGGTCAAACAGGCCGGTTCCCTGCTTCCTCAGCTCGCCGTCGCGGCCCGGATCCGCGAGCTCGCGCGGCGGAAATGGGCTTGGGCCGCAGCCGGGAGCCTGCAAGCCGTCATGCTCCTACTGGCAGCCGCGGCGGCTCTCGTTCTGCCGCCCCTGGCCGCCGGGATCGCCATCGTCCTGTGCTTTCTGCTGTTCAGCGTCTTCAGCGGCATCGGCTCCGTGGCCTTCCAAGACGTGGTCGGAAAGACCATCCCAAAGGGCCGCAGGGGCCGCATGCTCGCCAACCGGGCGGCGCTTGGCGGTTGCCTGACCTTGGCGGCAGCCGCGGCACTGCATTTCTGGCTCGAGGAGCAAGCGCGCCTGTCCGTCACGCTGCCGATGGTGGTTGCCGCCGCCGGCCTTTGGGCGCTGGGCGCCTTGGCGTTCGCCGCTATCGACGAGGCGCCCGGCGAGACCTCCGGCGGCAGATCGATGCTGGGCGAATTGCGCGCCGGCTACAGGCTGTTTCGAGACGTCACGGGCTTTCGACGCTTCATCGCGGTTCGGGGCTTGTTGCTTGGCGTCGAGCTGGCCATGCCGTTTTATGCTCTGCATGCCAGCAAGGTGCTCGGCGGCTCAGCCGGGTCCCTCGCGATTTTCATCTTCGCCGTCGGCCTCGCCAACATCGTCTCCAGCCCCTTTTGGGGCGCCTGGTCGGACGCCTCGAGCAAGAAGGTGATGGCAACGGCCGGCGCGATCGCTGCCGCGGCCGGCCTGGGCGCGACGGTGATCGCCCTTTTGCCCGCGACCTATCAAAGCGCCTGGCTTTATGCCGTCCTGTTTTTCGCACTTGGGATCGCGGAAGCAGGCGTGCGACTCGGGCGAAAGACCTATCTCGCCGACGGGGCGCCAAGCGACGAACGGCCGCTCTATGTCGCCTTCTCCAACACGGCCGTCGGCTTACTCGCGCTTGCCGGCGGGCTGCTTGGCGTCCTCGCCGACCTTACGGAGCCTTTGATCGCCATCGTCGTGCTGGCCCTAGTTTCGGGCCTGGCCGTCTTGGCCGCGGCACGCCTGCCGGAAGCGGAGGATCTAATCGGCTCATCGCGCCCGCGCGAAGCTCCGTAAAGAGCGCCCCCAGAGACGCTCGGTTACCTCATCATGAGCACCGCGGGGTGCAATCGGCCGGCGCACAAGTCTAAGTGCCGACCATGGCGCGGCCGCGCCGGACAACTGCTTCGTTTTCGCCAAGGATAACGTCACGCCGGTGCTGCTGGTCACCGGACGGCAAAAGCGGAATTTCACCGACTCCAACATCGAGATCAAGGGGCCGAGGGAGCAGGCGGCTCGTCAGACGCGCAGCGCGCGGCGCCGCGCCAGGCTCTCTTCCGGCCAGTGGTCGTTGAGGTCGTAGTATTCCTCGACCGCCGGAGTGTCCGGCGGCAGCACGAACCAAGGCTGCTTCGAAGCGGTGAAGATGTGGATGTCGGGCGCCAGGCGGTCCGGCTCGTCGAGCGTGCCGACGCGCACGAAGGACATCGCATCGCCCGCGCCCGCGTAATGGCTCCACAGCGCCACGCGGCAGTTTGGACAGCGCACGATCTTCTGCCCCTTGCCGCTGTTAGAGGGCGTGTCCACCGTCTCCGGCGCGCCGCGCTCAACGATCACGCGGTCGGACTCGATCAGCGCGTTGAGCGCGAAGGAAGCGCCCGTCTCGCGCTGGCACCAGCGGCAATGGCAGCAGTGCACGAACATCGGGCCGCTGGTCATACGGTAGCGCACCCGGCCACAGGTGCAGCCGCCATGCAGCGGCCGGTCGCCCCTCGCAGCCATCTGAACCCTCCCCTCCTGATCACCGCTCGGCGATGATCGCATAAGATCCCGGACTGCGCCCTCACGCTTTCACGCGCCGCCGACCGACGAAGCCAGCTCGATCCCGAAGAGAGGGACCCTCGGCGATGCGCGCCGCCTCCCCCTGGTCGAGGCATCCTTTGGCTTCGTGGCCCCAGCCCGTCTCCCCGACCCGCTTGATCTGGCTCAACGAAGCGCCGGAAGGCAGTCCTTAGGTTCGTCGCAGCGAAGGAGACGATGAGCCATGCCGGACGCGCCTAGCGATCAAACCCCGACCGAAGCGGTCGCCGTGTTCGACGACGCCGACACGCTGCAGGCCGCGATCGACGATCTCCTGAGCGCCGGCTTCAACCAAGCCGAGGTCAGCCTGGTGGCGAGCGACAAGGCGGTAGAGCAGAAGCTCGGCCACGCCTACCGCAAGGTGGAAGAACTCGAGGACGATCCGGCGGTGCCGCGCAAGGCATACGTTTCGACCGAGTCGCGCGGCGACGCCGAGGGCGCGCTGATCGGCGGGCTGATGTACGTCGGCGCCATCGCCGCCGTCGGTGCCGTGGTCGCCACCGGTGGCGCCGTCACCACCGCGATCGCGGCCGCGGTGATGACCGGCGGCACCGGCGGCTTGATCGGCGGCGTCTTGGCCGAGCTGATCGGCCAGCACCATGCGCAACGCGTGGAGGAGCAAATCGGCCACGGCGGACTGCTGCTCTGGGTCCGCACCCGCGACCGCGAACACGAGGGGCGCGCGCTCGACATCCTGACGCGGCATTCGGCGCACGACGTGCACCTGCACAGGATCCCGTCGCAGGCGGTTTGAGGACGCACGCCGGAGACCGGCCTCCCAAGTTCGCAGGCCACGCGGATCGATCGTCTTCGTTTCGCCGGCTAGGCTCGATCTTGGTGTGATGGCGAGTCCGGAGATCGTGCGATCACCGATACGAAGCTCAAGACCGCTTGCCTCAGCTCCGGATCCTGGATCCGCAGGAAAGCGTTCGCCAATCGAAGCACGGCGCGCGGCGCGTTCTCCGGGTCGAGCTGCGGGGGCCGCGGCGACTTGGAGCCGACACCCGAGCCGGGATTGAGCGGACCGGCTTGCCGGAGCTCGCGCGGCAAATCCTCGTAGAAGAAGCCGACGGGCACACCGAACAGGCCGGCCAGGCGATAGAGGCGGCCGGCGCCGACCCGGTTGGTTCCGGTTTCGTATTTCTGGATCTGCTGGAAGCTGATGCCGAGCTTTTGCCCCACGACCGTCTGCGACAGGCCGGCCATGAGGCGGGCCTGGCGCAAGCGACGCCCAACGTGTTGATCGATCGGATCTCCTCTCGTTTTCTTCATCTTCCGGGCCCCACTCTCTCCAATTCTCGTTATTTCTTGACCGTGCACCAACCGAACCCGGGCGCTCTCCCGACTTTCTTGGCGGAGCGACGATTGCGTTGCGCCGTTTGCGGTAACCGCACGACGAAGCGCTGCCGCGTCCTCTGTTTTCTCGATCATGGTCCGATCCACATCCCGCACGGGCCTTGCCCTGCAACCGGGGAGTTCATCGTAACAAAGATGCAAGCTTTGTTGTGCTCTACGACATGAAAATCGACGTATACGTTAGTCGCACTGCAGTAAGCCGGCCGCGCGATTCGAGCCCGGCGAAGCGACCTAGTAGGGCGTCTGGATCGACTCTTGGCGTGCCCGGCGGGAGGTCATGCGGGAACGATCGCCCTTCGAGCCGGAGCCAAGAGGGTCCCCGCTGCGCGGCTTCGCGCCGGATCGCCCCGCCACGACACCGACACACAGTCCTCGCGCGTGACCGCGCCGCGTTCCGGGCCGATGCCCGGGAACGGCGGCGAGGTCTCGCCGGGGCGCTCGCAGTGGCGCAGGTCGTCGCCGAGCCACCGGGTCGAACCGGCGCCGCGCCTTGAGGCTCGCTTCCCCTGTGACTTGCATCCATCGCTCGGCCTACAATCGCCGAAACCGGGGAGGTGGCGCGGGGATGGTCGCACGGGTCAACACCGTCGCGTTTCAGGGCATCGAGGTGATCGACGTCGACGTGCAGGTGCAGGTGGCGGGCGGCCTGCCGGCCTTCACCGTCGTCGGCCTGCCCGACAAGGCCGTGGCCGAGAGCCGCGAGCGGGTGCGCGCCGCGCTCGACGCCCTCGGGCTCTCCTTCCCGTCCAAGCGCGTCACGGTCAACCTGGCGCCGGCCGACCTCTTGAAGGAGGGCAGCCACTTCGACCTGCCGATCGCGCTCGGCCTGCTGATGGCCATGGGCGTCCTGCCGGAGGACGAGATGGAGGGCTACACGGCCTTGGGCGAGCTCGCCCTCGACGGCCGCCTGGCGCCGGTGGCGGGCGTGCTGCCGAGCGCGATCCACAGCCTGGCCGGCGGGCGCGCCCTGATCTGCCCGGCCATGCAGGGCGGCGAGGCGGCCTGGGCCGAGGGCCTGGAGGTGCTGGCGCCCGAGTCGCTGCTGGCCCTGATCAACCACGTCAAGGGCCGCCAGGTGCTCTCGCCGCCCGCCCCGGCCCTGGCCGAGGACCCGGCCCCCGACCTCGACCTCAGGGACATCAAGGGCCAGGAGAGCGCCAAGCGGGCGCTCGAGATCACCGCGGCCGGCGGCCACAACCTGCTGATGATCGGACCGCCCGGCGCCGGCAAGTCGATGCTGGCCCAGCGCCTGCCGGGCCTCCTGCCACCGCTGAGCCCGGCCGAGGCACTCGAGGTCTCGATGATCCACTCGGTCGCGGGCAAGCTCGACGGCGGCAAGCTGCTGCGCGTCAGGCCGTTCCGCGACCCGCACCACTCGGCCTCGCTGCCGGCGCTGGTCGGCGGCGGCCAGCGCGCGCGGCCGGGCGAGATCTCGCTGGCCCACATGGGCGTCTTGTTCCTCGACGAGTTGCCCGAGGTGTCGCGCCCGACGTTGGAGGCCCTGCGCCAACCGCTCGAGACCGGCCGGGTGTCGATCGCGCGGGCCGCCGCGCACGTCACCTATCCGGCGCGCGTGCAGCTGGTCGCGGCCATGAACCCCTGCCGCTGCGGCCACCTGGACGACCCGGCGCTGGCCTGCTCGCGCGCGCCGCGCTGCGCGCTGGACTACCAATCGAAGATCTCCGGGCCGCTGTTCGACCGCATCGATCTGCACGTCGACGTGCCGGCGGTCTCGCCCGCCGACCTCTCGCTGCCGCCGCCGGCCGAAGGCTCGGCCGAGGTCGCGGCCCGCGTCGCCGCCGCGCGCGAGCGCCAGCGCGCACGTTACGCCGCCGTCGAGTCGGCGCAGCAACCGCGCAGCAACGCGGAGCTCGACGGCAGGTTGCTCGAAGAGCTGGCCGAGCCCGACGCCGAGGGCCGCGCGCTGCTGGCCCAGGCCGCCGACAAGATGAAGCTCACCGCGCGCGGCTACCACCGGGTGCTGCGCGTCGCGCGCACCCTGGCCGACCTGGAAGGCGGCGAGCATGTGCGCCGCCTGCACGTCGCCGAAGCGCTCACCTACCGCCGCATCGCGCCCGGCAGAGGATGATGCGACCCCGTAGCCGGGCCGCGGCCTCGGGCGCATCACCCGGTCGGAAAACCGCGAATATGCCGAGCAAGGCCGGCAATTGAGGCCACCCTCGCGAGCCCCTATGCTGAAACGAAACCACGACGCTGTCCGCCTCGCCTGACGCTGGCGTTGCAGCGGTGAAGATGAAGGAGAATCGGTGCCCGCCAAAGTGATTGTCGTCGGCCTCGACGCAGCGGAAGCGACCCTTCTCGAGCGCTGGGCTTCCGAAGGCCGCTTCCACTGCCTCGCCGAGCTGACCGCCGAGGGCACCAAGTTGCGCCTCCACGGCCCCCTGGAAACCCTTCCAGGCGCGATCTGGCCGGAGCTCATGAGCGGCCGCGCCTGCCACAAGCTCCCCCTGTACTATCACCCACGGCAACTCCGCACGGGTGAGGCGGTTCCGCGGCCGGTCGAGGAGAGCGACATCGATCCCGAAGACAATTACTGGAGCGTCGCCAGCCGCATGGGTTGTCGGGTCGCCGTCGTCGACGTGCCCCAGGCCCCGATGAATCCCAATCTGAACGGCATCCAGTTGTTGGAATGGGGTCTGCACGACCGAACTTTTTCGATCAAGAGCCATCCGCAGGGCCTGCTGTCCGAATTGCGCGCTCGATATGGCGATCATCCGGTCGAGTCCTGTGACCGCTATCGTCCCACCCGGCAGGGTCACATGGAGCTTCTCGAGGACCTAGATCTCGGCATCCGGCAAAAGACGGCGTTGCTGTTGGATCTGCTCGAACGCGAGCATTGGGACCTCTTCACCTGCGCGATCTCGGAGACCCATTGCGTCGGCCATCAGTTCTGGCGCTTCCACGACCCGGACCATCCGGCCCACGATCCACGAGCGCCGGAGCGTTTCAAGACCGCGATCGAGTCGATCTACGCTCGGGTCGATGAGGCCCTAGGCAAGATCGCCGAAGCCGCAGGTCCGGACAGCACCCTGATCGTCGTGGCGAGTCACGGGATGGGGCCCTACATCGCGGGTTACCAGATGCTCAGAGAAGTGCTCGTGCGCCTGGGAATGGGCTCGGATCGAGGACAGGCCGGCTCCGCAGCCATGCGTCATCTGCAGACCTTCGTCCAACACCATCTCCCGCACGGTTTGCGATCGACAGCCCGTGACATCGTCCGCTTGGGCGCAGCAAAGGCAATCCAAAGCTACGCGGGCTCCATGCGCTTTCCGCTCGAATCGCCACGGACCCGCGCGGCGGCACTGGCCAACAACCGGGTCGGCGCCATCAGGCTGAACCTCAAGGGCCGGGAGCCTTTCGGCAGCGTCGAGCCCGGTAGCGAAGCAAGCGCGGTCATGGCCGAGCTCTCCGCCGCGATCCTGGAGCTCCGGCAACCGGCGAGCGGCGAAACGATCGTCCAGAGGGTGATGACGGCAGAGGAGGCGTTTGGGCCCGACCATCACCCCGATCTGCCCGATCTGTTGGTCGTGTTCCGGACCGACTTGGGACCCCTCGAGGACTGCCAGTCCAAGCGCGTCGGACGGATTCGCATTCCGATCAAGTCTGACAGCCCCAGAACTGGTGACCACACGGTGCAGTCCCGGCTCTGGGCAAGGGGGCCCGGCATCCCGGCGGGCATCCAGCTCGGCGACGCGAGCGTCTTGGACCTCGCGCCGACCGTGCTGGATTTGCTCGGGGTGCCGTTGCCCAACGATCTGGACGGCCGGCCCATCGCGCTTCGCGCCTCGACTTGAGCCGCCTGCCGAATCCTCGAGCGAGCCGACGATAGGATCGATGCTGGCGATTTGCTCGCCCGATCGTTCCACGACCTCGAGCGTGCGCTCTGCATTGCCCGCAGTTTGGCCAACCTGAGAGGCAACGAGAGGGTGGACCGCTAGCAGGTCGCCGAGGCGCTCACCTACCGTCGCATCGCGCCGGGGCGGGGGGTGAGCCCTTGGAGAATCGGAAATGGCGGCAAGAGCGCCGTGGCTCTAGCCCAGCTCTTCCTCGATCAGCTCCGGCAGCGTGGCGCCGTCGAGGTTGGCGTCGTTGAACAGGGCCGCCTCGATGTTGGCGCCGCTCAGGTCGGCGCCCTGCAGGTCGGCCCCGGCGAAGCTGGCGCCGGTCAGGTTGGCGCCCGTAAGATTGGCGCCGCGCAGCACCGCGCCCGCCAGGTCGGCGGCGGAGAGGTTCACCGCCCAGTAGCGCCCGGTGAGCTCGCCCTTCTCCGCCGTCAAGGGCACCGGCGCCAGGCTCGCTTCGGTCAGATTGGCCTTCACCAAATCGCTGCCGCGCAGATTGGCGCCGTCGAGGTTGGCGCGCCGCAGGTCGGCGCCCTGCATGATCGCGCCCGCCAAATCGGCCATCATCAGCTTGGCGCCGACCAGCTTGACCCGCATCATGTGCGCGCCGCGCAGGTTGGCCGCGCTGAGCACGGCCTGGCTCAGGTCGTTGTCCGACAGCTCTTGGTTCTGCAGATCGCAGCGCTCGCCCTTCTTGCCTTTGGTCTTGACCCAGATCCTGTGCAAATCGAGGACCTTGCGCAGCGACGCCGATTGACCGACTTCTTCAAAGGTCCGGACCACCCCCTCGGTGTTCGCGCCCTCGAAGTTCGCGTGGGTGATGTTGGCGCCCGACAGATCGGCCCCTTGCAGATCGGCGCCCTTGAGGTCGGCGTCGGCCAGGTTCGCGCCCAAGAGGTTCGCGCCCTTGAGCTTGGCGTTCGTCAGGTTGGCATCCTTGAGGTTGATGCGCTCCAGATTGGCGCCGCGCAGATCGGTGTTGGAGAGATTGCAGCCGGACAACAAGGCGCCCCGGCAATCGGCGCCCTCCAGTTGCGCATGGGACAGGTCGGCGCTGCGCATGGTCATGGCTTCGCCGTTCGACGTCAGCAGCGTGCCGCGGCGCAGGTCGGCGTTGTGCAGGATCGTGCCCTGCATCTTGGCGCCACGGAAGTCGGCGCCGCGCAGATCCGCACCGGTGAAATCGCTGTTGGTCAGATCGGCCTGCATGAAACTGGCACCGAAGGCATCGACCTCTCGCATGTTGGCGTTCGACAGATCCGAGGAGTCGAACTTGGCACCGACCAGCTTGGCGGAACGCAGGACCGAGCTGCTGAAGTCGTAGCCGCGCAGATCGACCAACGCGAAGTCCGCGCGAACCCCGGTCGGGTCGCTATTCAGCCATTGCTCGTGTTTCTTCAGCGCGCTGATGATCTCTTGTGGTGTCATCGCCGCGCTCCGAAGCAAAGCGGGCGATCCGCCCCGGGCGGCGCGTCCATTTGCAGAACGGTTTTTTCGCTAAAGCTCAATTGGGTCCTCCGCGTTGGCCCGTGGCAAACGCACGGCGCCGGGCCCGGGCGCGCGACGCTCCGGGCTCGAGCCGCCGCGCTTCGCGCGGCCTCGACTCTGGGTGCCTGTCGGTGCCGGAGCGCCACACGCCACCGCTCACCGACCCCTTGTTCTGGATTGGCCTAATTCCGGCCCCGCTTTCGGGCCGCCAACGGCATGGCTGCCTGGGCTCGTAAACTCAGCGTGCGCAACGGGGCCGGCCTCGATGGTAACTCATCCCGCGCTGGGCATCGGACGCGGTCATGAACGCCGCAGCCTGCCCCCGGTTCGTCTCGCTTCGACGCTTCTCCAATCGCCCTATACCCGCAAAGCTCGAAACGACGGCAGAGCCGGCCCGGCAAGGGCCCCGCCGTCACGTATACATCCGATAGTGGAATACACAGCGAATCGAGTTTACGCCATAAAGTAGATTTTTCAATCAGTTTGACAAACTTCGGTTGGCTTACGTAGATCGGACTAGGACGGGCGAATAGAGCACGCTCTGGGGTTTGCGCCCAGATTTCCCACCCGAACGGTCGTGGCACAGTGGCCGTCAATGGCTCTGGTCATGAAAGTTGTATTGTCTAGACGTCCTGCGCAAGCTGCGCAGAACGGCCCGGTACAACTATTTGGCTTCTAGCCCAGCTCGCCCTCTGCGTCCCCGGCAGACCCCTGGCCCTGCACAGCGAAGAAGGAGGCTTTCTTCGGCTGCTGGGGCAGCTCGACCCTGCCCTCCATCAGGCGCGCGCTGCGCGAGGCTCGACCGCGGACGATGCGGCCTTCGTTGGGGCTCGGCATGGGATTGCGCGCCAGCGGAAAGGCGTCGGCGGCGCTGTAAACACAGATGTAGAGCCCGCGGGGACGCTGCGAGCGGTTGGCGTCGGAGCCATGGGCCAGCCGCGTGTGCATCAGGCAGACGCTGCCCGCCTTGCCGGTGATCGCCACCTCCGCGGCTTTCAGCGCGCGCGCTGTTTCAGGCGCGATGAAGCCGGTGAAACGCTCGCCTTCGAAGAGACTGTAGACGGGGCCGCGATGCGAACCCGGCACCACCTTGAGACAACCGTTCTCCTCGGTCATGTCGTCGAGCATCAGGAGCGCGGTCACGATGTCGTCGTTGCTGTGCGGCGTGTAGGCGAAGTCCTGATGGTAGCCGACTTCGGTATGGCTGCCGGGTAGCTTGAGGTTGATCTTGCAGTGATGGAACTTGACGTCGGGACCGATCAGGTCGGCCACCATGTCGACCATCGCCGAGCTCGACATGACCGACTCGTAAACCGGCGAGATGTCCGAGGGGTTGTTCACCCGCCTGAGCGCCGGATGCGCACGCGAATGCTCGGCGCCCATGTCGAACCGAGGACGGCCGTCTAGAGTCTCCGGGCCGAAAGGCTCGCTGTGGGCGCGGCTCTCCTCGACCCAGCGGTCCAGCGCGCGCTCGAGCGCTGCCAGTTGGTCCGGCGTCACCGCGTTCTCGACCACCAGATAGCCCTGGCGCCGAAACAGCTCGACCCGGTCGTGGCTCAGCATTCCCGGCGTCTCCCGATCAGGGCGTCGCGGCCAGGATCGCCCACAACAGCAGGAGGCCGCCGACAAAGGCGACGCCGAACTTGCTCCAAATGCCGAGTTCGGCCCAATGGTCCCAGAGCCGTGCCCAAAAGCCTCGCATGGCATCGCCCCCAACGATGGTCGGGCCATCTTGCCGGCTCCCGCCCCCGAGTCGAGTCCCTTGGTCGCGGACGAGCGGAGATCGGGTGTTTCTGCCCTATTGAGCTAAGCGAGCGTTGCGGCCATCTAATGCCTTTGAGGCGGCGGTCTCGCGGGCCGATTCGGCGGAAAAGGACTGGTCAGAACATGCGTGATGGCGTGAGCCAGGCGGCGGACACCCCGGCCCGGCAACTTCGAAGCTTCATCGAGTCCACCGGGGTGCAGCGGGCGATCACCGCCCTGATCGTGCTCAACGCCGTGACCCTGGGTTTGGAGACTTGGGACGCGGCGATGGCCGCGGCCGGGGGATTCCTTTCGCTCCTGGACCGCGTGATTCTCGGCGTCTTCGTGCTCGAAATCTTGATCAAGATCACGGTTTATCGGCTGCGTTTCTTCCGCGAACCTTGGAATGTGTTCGATTTCGCCGTGGTGGGCATCGGGCTGGTGCCGGCCACCCACGGGCTCTCGGTGCTGCGGGCGCTGCGCATCATCCGCGTGTTCCGCTTGGTCTCCGTGGTGCCCAGCATGCGCAAGGTGGTCCAGGCGCTGCTGCAGGCGATCCCGGGCATGGCCTCGATCGTCATGCTTCTGGGCCTCGTCTATTACGTCTTCGCGGTGATGTCGACGAAGCTGTTCGGCGCCTCTTTCCCCGACTGGTTCGGCAGCATCGGCGCCTCGATGTACTCGCTGTTCCAGATCATGACCCTGGAAAGCTGGTCGATGGGCATCGTGCGGCCGGTCATGGAGGTCTACCCCTACGCCTGGCTGTTCTTCGTGCCCTTCATCCTGGTCACCAGCTTCGCGGTGCTGAACCTTTTCATCGCCATCCTGGTCAACGCCATGCACGGCCAGCACGAGGCCGAGCGCGAGGCGGGCGAGGAGGCGCACCGCGAGGCGGCCCAAGAGGACCGGGCGCGCATCGCCGCGGAGCTCGAGTCGTTACGCGCGGAGGTGCAGGCGATGCATCGCCTGCTGCAGTCCAAGCGGGAAACCTGAAGAGGGCAGACCGGCCGCGGCCGGGGTGGCGTGCCGCTCAGCCCAAGCTGTCGGCGGAACGAAGGCTGCCGCTCGCGCCGGCCGGCGCCTTGAGCGGCCAGGCGTCCTTGATCCCGGCGGCCTTGATGCGGCCGAGGGCGTCCTTGGCCTGGTCCGGCGCGAAGGGTCCGACGACGACCCTCTGGCGCGCCCGGCCTTCGACCGTGGCGTCCAGAACGCTGGGCTGCCATTTGCCGTACTTGCGGACCCAGACGTCCGCGTGGCCCCGCTTGGCGAAGCTGCCGATGACGACGTAGACGCCGCGCGTGCCGTCGGCCTCGGTCTTGGTCTTGGTTACGATCTTGGCTTCGGCGACCTGCGCGGCCTTGTGTGGCGACGGCCGCACCGGGCTCGACAGCGCCATCTCGGCAAGCGGCCTGTCCGCGACGGGCGCGGCCCGGTCCCCGGCGCTGCCGGGGTCGAGCACCGGCCGTGAGGCGACGCGGCCCGGCTTGGGGAAGGTGGTCGGCTTCGGCCGGGCGGCCTGCATGGGCGCCGAAGACCAGTTGTTCCGGAAGATCGCGTCCGCCTGCTGAAGCCGCTCTTCCGGCTCGGCCTCCGAGCGGTCCGGCACGCGGCCGCCCGCGTCGGCGGCCGATTTGGCGGCTTGGCGGGCGCGTGCCGCCGCCTTGGCGGCACCGGCCGCCGGCGCCAGGTCCGAGACGGTCTTGACCGGCTCGGGCGCCGGCTTGGGCTCGGCCTTGTCGCGCTGCTCGTTGCGCGCCGACTTGGGCTGGGGCGGCGGCAGGTCGCGCAGCGGGCCGAGCGCGACGGTGAGGGGTTCGCCCAGGGAATGGGCCTCGAGGGCGGCCATCGCTCGGCTCGCGTTCGAGGCCACATCGGGACCGCGCAGCGGACGCATCAGGTCCGTCACCAGGGCCGGTGTGGAGATCAGGGCGGCGGCGGTCGTGAGACCACAAGCCATCAGGAAATAGCGCATGGGCGAAGCCTCGGCGTTGCCTTGTGCCGACTTGCGCCCAGGAATAGAGAAAAGAGGTTTATGCGCCCTTAACCCGCCGCGGCAGGGCTAGGCCGCCCTTCGGGAGACGGTCTATTCGCCCACCGGCTTGATCATGCGCCCCAGATTTTGGCCGCCGAAGATGTGCATGTGGAAGTGCGGCACCTCCTGGTGGGCGTCGCGGCCGTGGTTGGCGAGGATCCGGTAACCCGGCTCGACCAGCCCCAGGTCGCGCGCGATCTTGCCTACGGCGCGGAAGAAGGCGCCGATCTCCGTATCGCTCGCCTTGGCCGCGAAGTCGTCCGAAGACACGTAGGGTCCCTTGGGCACCACCAGCACGTGGGTCGGCGTCTGCGGATTGATGTCATGGAAAGCGAGCACGTGCTCGTCCTCGTAGACCTTGTTGCAGGGGATCTCGCCGCGGAGGATCTTGGCGAAGATGTTGTTCGGGTCGTAGGCGCTCGCGGAAGCCATCGACAGCGGTCCTTTCTCGTTTTACGTCGCGGATTGGGCGCGGCGCCGGTCCAGCGCCCGCCAGACCTGCGCCGGTTCGATGCCGCGCGCCGCCCAAAGCACCAGCAGGTGATAGAGCAGGTCGGCGCTCTCCTCGACCACGCGCTCCTCCTCGCCGCTGACGGCATCGATCACCGTCTCGACCGCCTCCTCGCCGACCTTTTGGGCGATCTTTGGCAGGCCCTTGTGGAACAGCCTGGCGGTGCGTGAGCTCTCGGGATCGGCCGTGCGGCGGCTCTCGATGACGGCGTAGAGCCGGTCCAGGGTCCGGCCGTCAGGCGCCTCTGCGGTCATGGCGATCCCCCTCTCGGTGTCGCGGCTGGGTAGCAGGAAAAGCGCGCCCTGTCACCCGGCCGCGGCCTCAGCCGCAGGGCCTGACGGCGATCCCCGCCTTCGCCATGTGCGCCTTGGCCTCGGCGATCGAGTAAACGCCGAAGTGGAAAATCGAGGCCGCCAGCACGGCCGTCGCATGGCCGCCGCGGATGCCCTCGACCAGGTGATCCAGCGTCCCGACGCCGCCCGAGGCGATCACCGGGATCGGCACGGCGTCGGCCACCGCGCGCGTCAGCTCGATGTCGTAGCCCTGTTTGGTGCCGTCGCGATCCATCGAGGTCAGCAGGATCTCGCCGGCGCCGAGCTCGGCCATGCGCCGGGCCCAGTCCACGGCGTCGAGGCCGGTCGGCTCGCGCCCGCCGTGGGTGAAGACTTCGAAGCGGCCGTCGCCCGTGCGTTTGCCGTCGATCGCCACGACGATGCATTGGGTGCCGAACTTCTGCGCCGCCTCGCGCACGAAGTCGGGGTTCTTCACCGCCGCCGTGTTGATCGAGACCTTGTCGGCGCCGGCCAACAAGAGCCCGCGGATGTCGTCCGCGACGCGCACGCCGCCGCCCACCGTGAGCGGCATGAAGCAGACCTCGGCGGTCTCGCGCACGACGTCGAGCAAGATGTTGCGCTTGTCGGAGCTCGCGGTGATGTCGAGGAAGCAGAGCTCGTCGGCGCCGGCGGCGTCGTAGACCCGCGCCTGCTCGACCGGGTCGCCGGCGTCGCGCAGCGAAACGAAGTTGACGCCCTTGACCACCCGCCCGTCCTTGACGTCGAGGCAGGGGATGACTCGCGCCTTGAGCATCAGCCGACGCGCTCGCTGCGGGTCAGGTTGAGCGCGGCGCGCGGCGCGATGCGGCCGTCGTAGAGCGCGCGGCCGATGATCGCGCCCGCGACCCCCGACTCCTCGACCGCGAGCAGAGCAGCCAGATCGTCCAGGTTGGCGATCCCGCCCGAGGCGATGACCGGCAGCGACAGCGCCGCGGCGAGCTCCGCCGTGGCCGCCGCGTTCACGCCTTGCAGCGCGCCGTCGCGCTCGATGTCGGTGTAGACGATCGCAGCCACGCCGGCGTCCTCGAAGCGCCGCGCCAGCTCGAGCGCGGTCACCTCGCTCTCCTCGGCCCAGCCCTCGACCGCGACGCGGCCACCCCGGGCGTCGATGCCGACCACGACACGCCCGGGAAAGGCGCGGCAGGCCTCGCGCACCAGCTCGGGCCGCTTGACCGCGGCGGTGCCCAGGATGACGCGCCGCACGCCGGCCTCCAGCCAGGCCCCGACCGTCGCCATGTCGCGGATGCCGCCGCCGAGCTGCACCGGCACGTCGACCGCCTCGAGGATCGCGCTCACCGCATCTCGGTTCACCGGCCGGCCCTCGAAGGCGCCGTTGAGGTCGACCAGGTGCAGCCATTCGAAGCCGGCTTCGGCGAAGGCGCGCGCCTGAGCCGCCGGGTCCTTGGCGAACACCGTCGCGCTGGCCATCTCGCCGCGCAGCAGTCGGACGACGGCGCCGTCTTTCAGGTCGATCGCGGGATAGAGGATCATCGGCGGGACGTCAGCCCGCGCCCTCCGGCGCGGCGCCGTTCTCGGCCAGGACCTTGGTGTAGTAGTAGCCGGTGACCCAAAGGTCGTTGATCCAGGCGTAGTGCGGGTGCGTCCCGAAACGGTGGTAGCCGAGCTGCTCGTAGATCTGGATCGCGCGCTTCTGCGACTCCCGCACATCGAGGTTGAGCACCCGCAGGCCGGCCCTGCGCGCGCCCCGCTCGACCGCTTCGACCAGCATGCGCGCCAGACCGTGGCCGCGCGCCCAGGGCGCCAGGAAGAAGGTGGTGAGCTGACCGGTGAGCGCCTGCGCCTCGTTGTTCTTCTGCGGCCGCAAGAGCTGCGCCGAGCCGGCGATGGTGCCGTCCAAGCGGGCCACGAAGAGCTCGCGCTCCGGCACCAGAAGAACGCCGTGCCAGTAAGGCTCCATCACGTTGCGCGACGGCGGCGTGAGCCAGCCGAAGCCGCCGCCGTCGAGGATCGCCGCGTCGGCCGCATCGCAGAGATCGTGCAGGTCGCCCGACTTGAAGGCCGTGAGCTGTTCCACTTCGGTCTTCGCTTCGAGGTGTGTCGCTTCGCTCATTAAGGTCGCCATTTCAAAAAGTTGCCGAGCAGGCGCAGACCGGCCGCCTGACTCTTCTCGGGATGAAATTGGGTGCCCAGCATATTGTCGCGTCCGACCACCGCCGTGACCGGTCCGCCGTAGTCGACGGACGCCAGGACACGCGCGGGATCTTCCGGCCGGAACACGTAGCTGTGCACGAAGTAGGTATGCGCGCCCTGGTCCAGGCCCTGCAAGAGGGCGTGGCTGCCGTTGACGATTCTGAGGTCGTTCCAGCCCATGTGCGGAACTTTCAGCGTCGGATCGTCGGGTTCAAGCGCCGCGACCTCGCCGGGAATCCAGCCGAAGCCCGGGTGCGCGCCGTGCTCGAGCCCCCGCGTCGCCATGAGCTGCATGCCGACGCAGATGCCGAGGAACGGCCGGCCGTCGCGAATCACCGTTTCCTCCAGGGCCTCGATCATGCCGGGCAGCGCGTCGAGCCCGGCGCGGCAGTCGGCAAAGGCGCCGACGCCGGGGAGCACGATCCGCCCGGCCTGGCGCACCGCCTCGGGATCCGCCGTGACCAGGATCGTCTCGTCGAGAGCGAGCTCGCGGGCCGCCCGTTCCAGGGCCTTGGCCGCGGAACGCAGGTTGCCGGAGCCGTAATCGATGATCGCGACCGTCATGGCCCGGCACCGATCGCCGGCCGGTCCGCAAGAGAGGGCCGCGGCGCGATACCGTGCATGTCAAAGCGATCCTTTTGTCGAGGGCACCGCGTTCATCTCGCGGGGATCGATCTCGATCGCGCGCCTGAGCGCGCGCGCCAAGCCCTTGTAACAGGATTCGACGATGTGGTGGCTGTTGACCCCATAAAGGTTCTCGACGTGCAAGGTCAAGCCAGCGTGCTGAGAGAAGGCCTGGAACCATTCCTTGAAGAGTTCCGTGTCCATCTCGCCGACCTTGTCGCGGGTAAAGGTCACCTTCCAGATCAGATAGGGCCGGTTGGAGGCGTCGAGCGCCACCCGGGTCAGGGTCTCGTCCATGGGGATCACGGCGTCGGCGTAGCGCACGATGCCGCGGCGGTCGCCCAGCGCCTCGGCGACGGCCTGGCCCAGCACGATGCCCGAATCCTCGGTGGTGTGGTGGTGGTCGATATGCAGGTCGCCCTCGGCCTTGAGCGCGATGTCGATCAGGCTGTGCCGGGAGAGCTGCTCCAGCATGTGGTCGAGGAAGCCGATGCCGGTCTTCACGTCGTAGCGCCCGGTGCCGTCCAGCTTCACGCTGGCGGCGATCCGGGTCTCCTTGGTCTTGCGCTCGACCTTGGCTTCACGCATCGCTTTGCTCTCCTGGGTCGCGGCTGCGCGCGCCTTTTACCAGGAAGCCGGGGGAGGGGCCAGGGGTGAGCCAAGGCCCTGATCTATCTCATCTCTATCGCCCGCCCCTCGAGAAGCCGCTTGAAGCGCCGGGCGCCATGGGCCATGTGTCTTCCCATGTCCGAACAGGCTTCATCCGCTTGGCACGGCACCACCATTCTGTCCGTGCGCAAGGGCGCGCAGGCGGTGATCGCGGGCGACGGCCAGGTCAGCCTCGGCAACACCGTGATCAAGTCCAACGCGCGCAAGGTGCGGCGCCTGGGCAAGGGCGAGGTGGTGGCCGGCTTCGCAGGCGCGACCGCCGACGCGCTGACCCTGTTCGAGCGGCTCGAGGCCAAGCTGGAGACCCATCCGGGCCAGCTGACCCGCGCCTGCGTCGAGCTCGCCAAGGACTGGCGCACCGACCGCTACCTGCGCCGGCTCGAGGCCATGATGGCGGTGATCGACCATTCGACCTCGCTGGTGCTGACCGGGACTGGCGACGTGCTGGAGCCGGAGGACGGGCTGATCGGCATCGGCTCGGGCGGACCCTACGCGCTGGCCGCCGCCCGGGCGCTGATCGACCAGGACGGCTTCGAGGCCGAGGCCATCGCGCGCAAAGCCATGAACATCGCCGCAGGGATCTGCGTTTACACCAATGAGTCTCTCATCATCGAATCCGTCACGGCCGAGTGAGGTGGCGCGCGCCGCCCGCCCGGCCCCCGAATCCGGCGAAACCGCGGCCGCCTTTAGCCCGCGCGAGATCGTCTCGGAGCTGGACCGCTACATCGTCGGCCAGCACGACGCCAAGCGCGCCGTGGCCATCGCGCTGCGCAACCGCTGGCGCCGCCAGCAGCTGCCGGAGGACCTGCGCGAGGAGGTCCTGCCCAAGAACATCCTGATGATCGGGCCCACGGGCGTCGGCAAGACCGAGATCGCGCGCCGCCTCGCCAAGCTCGCCCAGGCGCCCTTCCTGAAGGTCGAGGCCACGAAGTTCACCGAGGTCGGCTACGTCGGCCGCGACGTCGAGCAGATCGTGCGCGACCTGGTCGAGATCGCCATCAACATGACCCGCGAACGCCTGCGCAAGGAGGTCAAGGCCAAGGCCGAGCTCGCCGCCGAAGAGCGCCTGCTCGACGCCCTGGTCGGCGAAGGCGCGCGCGAGGAGACCCGCGTCTCGTTCCGCCGAAAGCTGCGCAACGGCGAGCTCGACGACAAGGAGGTCGAGATCGAGGTCTCCGATTCGGCCGGCCTGCAGCTGCCGACCATGGACATCCCCGGCATGCCCGGCAGCCAGATGAGCATGATCAACCTGAACGACATCCTCGGGAAGGCCTTCGGCCAGCGCACCAAGCCGCGCCGGCTGCGCGTCGAGGAGGCGCTCGAGTTGTTGATCAACGACGAAGGCGACAAGCTGCTCGATCAGGACACGATCACCGCGGAGGCGATCGCCACCGTGGAGCAGAACGGCATCGTCTTCCTGGACGAGATCGACAAGATCACCGCGCGCTCCGAGCGCATGGGGGCCGACGTCAGCCGCGAGGGCGTGCAGCGCGACCTGCTGCCCCTGATCGAGGGCACGACGGTCGCGACCAAGCACGGCACGGTCAAGACCGACTTCATCCTGTTCGTGGCCTCCGGTGCCTTCCACTTCGCCAAGCCCGCCGACCTGCTGCCCGAACTGCAGGGCCGCCTGCCGATCCGCGTCGAGCTGCAAGCGCTGACGCGCGACGACTTCAAGCGCATCCTGACCGAGCCCGAAAACAGCCTGGTGATCCAGTACAAGGCGCTGATGGGAACGGAAGAGGTGAGACTGGAGTTCACCGAGGACAGCATCGACGCGCTCGCCGACCTGGCCGCCGAGATCAACGCGACGGTGGAGAACATCGGCGCCCGGCGCCTGCAGACGGTGATGGAAAAGCTGCTGGAGGAGATCTCCTTCACCGCCACCGACCGCAGCGGCGAGACCGTGACCATCG
>JAAUYJ010101191.1_pt1 | contig 28861 bp, 20 predicted proteins | sample 7278031 | NCBI WGS metagenome assembly JAAUYJ01 (sample SAMN14350222, study PRJNA611818) | marine sediment metagenome | isolation source: surface marine sediment (1.8m) | place: French Polynesia: Moorea | collected 2018-08 | reverse complement strand
GGATGATTTTCTACTAGGGGTGATACTCACCAGTTACTCTGGTTCAATATTTAGAGGTATTAAAAACAGATTACTTTTAGAGTTTCATCTCTTGATTTACCAACGCCAAAAATACTACTATATTGATTGATTTTGAGGTGTTATATCATGTCTCTTTGAATAACCACAATAAAAAATTTAAGGAGCAAGGAGTAGAAGGAAATTTACCCAATATTATCGCGCTTGAGAGAAGAACATTTTTATTATGGCTATCTTAATGAGACTTGATATTAGGTGGTGCCGTGATAAGTAGAAAGTGGTAAATATTGTACTTTATGTATCAAATTGTAAACTGGTTTATAAGTAAGTTATATCAGTGCTTTTAAGGCTTTTATAACTAAATATCCAACACCTTTTTTTTACCTTGCTCTACTTAGATATGATAAATAACAAGTGTAAATGTTCCTGTATCCGGATTTTACAGTAACAATTTTTATTAAATTTGGTATTTATTAAGGAAGTTTCTCAGTTAGTGAGATATAAAATTTTATCACTTTACTAAATAGGAAAGAAAAATTAGTCTTTAACTCTACCATCCTATCAAATGCTCTAATTTTCCTTTAAAGGTTATCCTTTCCCTGTTAAGAATAAAAATAATCCCAAATTTTTCTTTTATACCAATTAAAAAAAAGAATGTGATGGTTGAGCAAACTTCAACGATTAACTAATTAATAAAGTTTTTCCACTTTATCCCTTTGATAACCAGCCTTATTCATTGTTTTCCTCTGATTTAACCACACCCCACACCCTATACCCTACACCCAAGATTGATAATATTTGTAGCCAACATTTATCAATTTGGTATTAGTCAATATTCTTCTTCAAAAGAAGAGTTAATAAAGTAAGTAGAGAGTGATAAATATTGTACTTTCATAAATAAAAATTGCAAACTAGTCTATAAAGTAAGTTATATCAGTCATTTTAAGGCTTTTATAACTAAATATCCAATACCTTTTTTTTCCTTGCTCTACTTAGATTCGTTGCTAATAAAGAAGTGTTTGTGATTTATTCCTTGTTTCCTGTTCCCTAAAGACATAAACATAAGTATATAAGTATCTGATAACAACGGGAAGTCCTGTAATTATTAATTATTGAGTCCTAAACAAAACAAACTTGTATAAGAAAAATTGTTAGTTGAAGAGAGAGATGCAAATTATATGAGAAACCTATTATTAATTGTGACTTTTGCAATAGCTCTTGCCATAAGCTTATTTACTAAATCATATTTTTTACAACAACCAGTTCTAGCAATAAATTATTTACAAAATATTAGGGATACCTGGCAAATTTATCAAACTTATATACCTCCGGATAGGGGTGCACCTGAAAGAACAACAACGACAGGAACCCGTGGTCAATCTCTTAGTGTTAGTCAATCTCTTAGTGTTGGTCAATGTTTATTACTAAACCAAAAATTAACTCTTTTACTTCCAGACACAGGAGCAGGTTTAACTATCTCTAAATATCCTACATTTTATGTATATATTCCACCCTATGAAAAGGCGAAAGAAGCAGTATTTTTTCTCGTAGATGCATATGATAATCAAATTTACGAAGGTATTTTTCAGCTCGCAAAAAAAACAGGAATTATTCAACTTAAACTTCCAGCAAAACAGTTAACTACCTTACAAGTAGGAAAAATTTATAATTGGGGACTACAGATATTTTGTAATCCTAAAAGTGGAGACAAAAGCGGAGACCCAATTATTAACGGTCTAATTGAACTAATCAAACCATAAGAAAATTTTTCTCATAAGTTGGCAGGTATTAAACCACTAACTCTACCAACTATTTATGCTGCTGAAGGAATTTGGTATGATTCTTTAGCAAGTATAGTACAACTCCGTCGTTTAAATTCAAACAATAGTCAGTTAATCAATGATTGGCAAGAATTATTTAATTCTGCTAATTCAGAGGAAAGAGAAAATTTTATCAATGCACCTTTACTCGAATCTTGTGAATTAAAAGACTAGAATATTATTATAGAAATTTTCCTGAAGCCATAAATTTTTGGTGTAGGCGTGTGTGAGGTATGAACTATCAGTAAATAAATGGTAGTATAAAAAATATAAAAAAGGATAATTGCGAAATTTATCGCAACTAGAGAAAAATATTAGGCATGTATTTATGTGGTTAAAAAAGTTAAATTTTTTTGCTTGGAAATGGCGTGGATTATTGATTACTGCTCCCAGTGTCACAATGTTATTAATTGGATTACACTTAACAGGATTATTGCAAATATTTGAGTTATCAGCATACGACCAGTTGATGAGATTACGTCCGCAAAAACCTGTAGGTAAAAGAATTTTGATTGTGGGTTTAACTGAGTCAGATATTCAAACACTGGGACAGGCAATTCTATCCGATGAAATTCTCGCGAAATTAATAGAAAATTTGAAACAATATCAGCCTAAAGTAATAGGTTTAGATATATATCGAGATTTACCAGAACCACCAGGATATAATAAGTTAGTAGAATTATTTGAATCTACACCTAATCTAATTGGAATTAGAAAAGTTGTTGGCGAACAAAATGACTCCCCAATTAATCCACCACCTGTTTTAAATAAATTAGGTCAAGTTGCTGCTAATGATATGCCTATGGATGCTGATAGTAAAATTAGGCGATTCTTTTTATATTTGACTGATAGTCAAGGAGAAATTGTACCAAGTTTAGGTTTGAGATTAGCAGAAATTTATCTACAACAGTTAGGAATATTTGCTAAACCAGCAACAGTTAATCCTGAATATTTACAGTTAGGTAAAGCTGTATTTATTCCTTTTGAAAAAAATCATGGTGGTTATGTAAAAGCTAGTGCTGAAGGATATCAGATAATTTTGAATTATCGAGGTTCAGCAAATAACTTTCAAATGGTATCAGTGACCGATGTTTTAAATAATAAATTCTCACCTGAATTAGTGCGTGGCCGGATTATTTTAATTGGTTCAGTTGCAGCTAGTAAAAATGATTTATTTCTCACACCTTATAGTAGTAAAATTATCGGCATTCCTGAGAAAATGTCAGGGGTAGAAATTCATGGTAATATTACCAGTCTGATTATTAGTTCTGCTCTAGGTGAAATGAAATTGCTCAAAGTATGGCCAGAAATATTAGAGTGGTTATGGATTTTTTTGTGGTCATTATTAGGTGCAAGTATTAGTTGGAAATTACGTTATTCTGGAGAATTTTCTAAGTTTTCTTTGACATCAATTATAAGTTTATCTTTGGCAACTGCTGGATTAGTTCTTATAAGTTACTTTGCTTTTGTATCGGGTTTATGGATTCCGATAATACCACCTTTATTAGGGATTTGGATGTCAGCGATCGCTATTACTGCTTATGTGGCTAAAACTGCTGGATATATTCGGAATATTTTTAGCCGTTATTTGACAGATGAAGTGGTAGCTAATTTATTAGAAAATCCAGATGGATTAAGTTTAGATTGTCAACGGCGAAAAGTGACAATTTTGATGTCTGACTTAAGAGGATTTTCGGCTATATCGGAAAGGTCTGAACCAGAAACAATTTTTGCAATGTTAAATGTTTATTTAGCAGGAATGACAGAAGTAATTAATCAATATCGAGGTACAATTGATGAATTTATTGGGGATGCAATTTTAGTTATTTTTGGTGCCCCTACTCAAAAAAAAGATGATGCAGAAAGAGCAGTTGCTTGTGCAGTAGCAATGCAAATGGCAATGCCTAGTGTTAATGCTAAATTAAAAGAATTAGGTTTGCCAAAAATTGAGATGGGAGTTGGTATTAATACTGGGGAAGTAGTAGTAGGTAATATTGGCTCTAATAAAAGGTCAAAATATGGGGTTGTTGGCAGTAATATTAATTTAGCTTCTCGAATTGAATCTTATACCGTAGGAGGTCAAATTTTGATTTCGGGAAATACTTTAGAAGAAGTAGGTTCTCTAGTTAATATCGTGCAACAAAAATCAGTAAAAATTAAAGGTTTTCCTGAACCTGTGACAATTTATCAAGTCGGAGGTATTGAAGGACAATATAATTTATTCTTGCCCATGACTTCCGAGCAGTTTGTCACATTATCAGAAGAAATATTAATTAAATTTGCAGTTATTGAAGGCAAAGAGATTACTGAAGGTTTAATGTCAGGAAGTATCGTTAAACTATCAGTCAATTCTGCGGAAGTAAAATCTAGTTACCAAGTAGAACCGATGAGTAATCTACAGATTAATTTATTGACCAGAACTATTAAAGGAGAAAAAATGGGTTATATTTATGCTAAGGTGACAGATGAAAATAATGATGCGACTGGATTTTATATACATTTTACCGCCGTATCTCCAGAGGTTGAGGAGATGTTAGAAGGGTGGGTAGTAGCTAATAGTTAGGTTGACTTAGGGTATATTTATGCTAAGGTAATAGATAAAAATGATGATAGTAGTAGATTATATATACCTTTTACTATTAAGTAGAGCAAGGTCAAAAAAAGGTGTTGGATATTTAGTTATAAAAGCCTTCAAAGCACTGGTATAATTTGTGACACATTTTACAATTTGATACATAAAGTACAATATTTACCACTCTCTACTTATCTTTTTGAAGGGAGAAAAAAAACTGAAATCAATGGTAGGTAATATTTAGGTTTATAATAATAATTCTAAATTTTTCAGAAGACAAGGAAGATATTAATATAATGCTAATATGTATAACATTACTATCTTGACCAAAATCAGCCTCCATCTGGTTGCCCTCATATCATCAAAAGTAGTCCAAGTTATTCGATTTATTAATCTATATAAGTAATAAACCATGAAAATTTTAGTGGCAATTGCAAATTATGGTACTAAAAATGATTCTTTTTTGCATAAGGTGCTAGGTGAATACCATAGCTTACCTTATGAAAAGAAAATAGTTGTATATACTAATGTAGAAAAAGATTTAGGAACAGAAGTCGAAACAATAGTTACAAAACCACCAACATCTCACCCCCATTCTTTTCCCTATTGGCATCGTCGTTTGTTTATTGAAAAAGCAGATGAATACGATCTATTTATATATACCGAAGATGATATATTAATTACTCCAAAAAACATAGAATCTTTCTTAGAAGTCACATCTTATTTGCCAGAGGATCATGTTGTGGGTTTTATGCGGTATGAATACGGAGTAGATAATAAAGTTTATATGCCAGATATTCATGCATCTTTTCATTGGTGGCCTGATTCTGTACAAAAATTTGGTTCTTATACACTTGCAGAGTTTAGTAATAAGCACGCAGGTTCGTATCTATTAACACGCTCATCTTTAAAAATTGCCATCAATTCAGGAAAATATTCTATTGAGCCAGAACGTTCGCGTAATGGTATATTAGAGAGTGCTGCTTCCGATCTATTTGAATACTGGGGATGCGGTTTGAAAAAATTAATATGTATCTCCCACCTCGATCAATTCTTGATACATCATATGCCTGATAAATATGTGGGCAAACTTGGTATACTCAAGGATGATTTAGAAGTTCAAATTCAAGCACTAATGGGTACAACCCAGGATTGTGTATTATTTCCTGGTAGTCTCTTTCAAACAGAAACAAAACTTCTTTGGAGACGTTTTGATAAATCATACTACCCTCTCTCTAATCAACAAATTATACAAATGATTGGTTCTGGTAGTAAACGTATATTATCAGTAGGATGTGGTTATCCAGAAACAGAACTAGAACTTCAAAATAAAGGACATGAAGTTATAGCAATACCATTAGATGCAATAATTGCTGTCAATGCAAACGCAAAAGCAATTAAAACTGTTGTACCTAATTTTGAGGAAGCTATTAACAGTCTATCTAGTCAAAGATTTGACTATATTATATTTGATGAGATTCTACCGCATCTGCAAGAAGTTGAAACAGTCTTGGTTCAGTTTGCCAAGCTTCTGAAAAACCATGGGTCAATCATTGCAACTATGTTGAACGGAAAATCTACTCGTATTCAATATCCACTCAAAGGTAAGTACCATCCTAAATCTGGCCCATCACTCAATCCCTTTTTACCCCTAGAACCAGCATCAGATAATTTTAATAATTTTAAAGCCCTAGGTCTACATTTAACTAATGAAAAAATTGCACGCAACTGGTTTCAAAATTCTGGCTTAAAAGTCAAACGGGTAACTTACTATATTCCTCCAATATTTAGGAAATCTTATTGGCTTTCTCTGGGCTTACAGAAAAGACAAATAGCACCTAGTTTCATGGTAGTAGCTACCAATTAATATCAATATTCAGAGATCAATAGTAAGAGCCAGAGCCAGATAAATTCCTGGCAAATGCATCTTAAAACTTTTGAGATGCTTACTAGCTAAAGGTTTTGCATACGATGCTGCTTCGGTTAATTGGATTTCCAAACTTTTACTACAAAAAACTTACACAATTTTTAGATGCGTTTTTCCAAGTATCTAACTTGATTACTATAAAATTCCATCTATGGGTAATCCCCAACCTAATGTGTACCGAAAACTTAACACCAGGGCAATTAACCCAATTAATAATAAAGTCATCTGAATATCTTGAAGTATACAGGAAAAACCTTCTCGCGAAAGACCATAATTAACTCCTCCATATAAAGGAATGTCATTAAAAGCAATCACAATTATTGCAGCTAAAATAGCCATATTTGCATCTGCATTTTGTGAATTTACTAATGGTAGTAATACGACCATGTAAATAAATTTGAGAAAAGTACCGAATGCTGTATAAAGAGGTTTACCTATAGCCAAAAGAGTTCTTCCTGCAGTTGTTTCTAGGATTACAGGCCATATACCAAGAGCTAATATTGGCATCATCCATGCTGCTTGAGAGTATCTATCATCGTATAGGGTCTTAATCATGAAATCGCCAAAGCAAGAGAAAAAAGTCACAAAAAGAGCTAATCCTATCAGGAGTAACTTGCGCTGTTTGATTATTTTTGCCCTCAGAACGGAACGCTCCAAATGGGTATAATGAGAGATTAATGGAAATAAAACTTGACCACCAACGCGAAGAGCTATACTTTTTGGTAAATCTGCAAATGTCAAAGCAACAGTGTAGATACCTAACATTTCAAAAGTAAATAGTTTCCCCAATATCATTCGGTCAGCCTGATTAGCCAAAAATGTTATCGCAGTTGAGACAAATATCCATTTGCCAAAAGAAAAAATTTCTTTTGCTGATTCTCTATCCCACTTAAACTTATTGCGCACTTCTGGAATTAGCCTGTGACTAGAAATTGTCTTGATTAAATTTCCAATTAGTGTTCCTCCCACTATTGACCACACTGAGGGGCTGATTAAAGCCCAGATAATCATCACTATAATACCAGGTAGTTGGGTTCCCAACTCAAATCTAATTTTTTTGCCAACATCTAAGTGACGGTTAAGAGTTTGCAAAGCAGTAGAACTAAATCCATTGAGGACTGTGGAAAAGCCTACTACCGGAAGCAACCAAAGCAATTGTTTTTCTTCATAAAAGTTAGATACAGGCCAGGCCATTATCAGACAAAAAAACCATAATCCAAAGCCTCGAATAATTTGTATACTCCAGGCTGTGTTATAAAAATCGGGGTCATCCCCACGTTTATTCTGAATTATATTTGCACCAATACCAACATCTGAAAATAGGTTTAATCCAATAATAAATACATTGACTAAACCAATAAGACCAAAATACTCTGGAACTAGCAAACGAGTTAGGATTAAGTTGTTGACAAGTCGTAAAAATTGACTAGACCCATAGCCAACAATTGTCCAGATTGTGCCACTAATTGCGCGCTTTTTTAGTGATGACATAGTTAAGCATAAATAAATTTAGAGATCATAAAACTAGAATTTTTGAGCAAAAAAAATTATAGTCTATAGCTGTTTCTGAATCAAGAATTAATAGTAATTAAATAGTTATAATCATTTAAAATAAGAATGAAATACTTTTTTTGCTGAAGTTGTGTCAGGCTAACAAATATCCGTTTTAATCAAAACTACAATTACTATGAATAACTAAGTTAAGAATCTCTACCTAGAAAACCTTAACTTAGCAACAACAAAAAAATACTAATTTACAGCAAAATTTATGCTAATTAGATGTAAAAAAAATTTATTTGATAATATCATCATTGAAGTAGATTTTAACGAGAATAAGCCTGAACATATCTGAGTATGCCACGAGCGATCGCCTGTGCCATTCGACTACGTTGACCAGGATCGGCAAGAATCCGAGAATCATAATTGCCCGTAACAAAACCCACTTCTACTAATACTGCAGGCATCTTAGTATGTCTTAGCACGTGAAAGCGGGCTTGCTTCACACCACGATTATTCATGGTGGGGAAGCTTTCCAACATACTATTCTGAATATACTGGGCTAGGGCCTGGCCAGTTTGATAGTAAAAAGTTTCCAAACCGTTAACATCGGGACGACTCATGCTGATAGCATTAGCATGAATACTCACAAATAAATCTGCCCCGACTCGATTTGCGATGGCCGATCGTGGTGGTAGATCGAGGTCTCGGTCTGTCTTGCGGGTCATCACTACCTGTATGTTATTTTGCTCCAGGATTTGCGCCACTTCCAAAGACATAGGCAAAACAATATCCTTCTCGCGCAAACCACCGATACCAACTCCACCTAAATCTACAGGTCCTCCATGTCCTGGATCGATTACGATCATTACTCGACCATCACGTCGAGGAGCAGGATTAGAAGGGAAAAAGCGACGATTATTAGAGAGTGGGGCATTACGATTATTAGAAGGTGGGGCATTACGACTTGACCTTTGAAAAGGCCAAGGAAACGGACGTACAGTTCTAGATCTATTTTGAGATAATGAATTCTGAGGTGCTTTATTCTGACGTGATAAGTCTTCACGAGAGAATAGATAGGGTCTAGAACTAGCAGACTGTTGTGTAGGATCTGGTTGCCAACCAGGTGGAACTGTTCCAACTTCTCCCCAACCCATGGGTAATGATAGTTTTTCTGCTGTAAGCTGAGTCACCTCTGCAATTTTGACATTAGTGGCAGGTTTGACCAAAATGGTTACTGTTTCAGGATCTTCTTGGCGTATCCTTGCCCAAAGTAGGGGGCTACCCACCTGTCGGCGAGGTAACTTTAGGCGATCATCCACCTTGGCATTGTATATAGTAATTCCATAAGCATCTGACTCTGAGTCCCATCCACTGGTGTAGTTTAGGGGGTTATCTGCCTTAACTACTAACTCTGTACCATTTTTTAATTCCACTGACTCAATAATTGCAAAGCCAGTTGTTTGGTTAATAGTGGGTGGTGTAGTTCCTTCTGGCCATACGGCTATTCCACCTGCATAAGCACGAGCTTGCCATTGAACACTGGTATCTGGGATACTTACCGTCAGACGAACTACTGCTGGTGAAGCTGAAAGCTGAGTCAGTTGAGTAATCGTTAATCCAGAATCATTTAATCTTTGATTTGGCTTGATATCCTCAGCAGTGAGAGTAGCATTCAGAACATCAATAGTCATCCAGGTACGGTCCACACTCTGTTTGAGTTCAATTTCTGGTAATCTACCACTGGTCTGTAGAATTAATCCTTCTTTTTTAACTTGGACATCTTCGACAAGAGTTGAGGTGGTAGTGGCCGAAATTTGATTAGATTTAGATGAAGAGGAATTAGTAAATCTTTCTAAATTTTGATTTGTAAGTATATTTGTTCTAGGAGCAGGTTGAGTAGCAGTTGTCGGTCTTCGGGGTGGTGAGTGGGGTGCAATATTAATATCTGAAGTAGAAGCAATTTTTTGAGGTGTTGGTATTTTTACAGTCCATTGACTGGGAGATATACCCCTAAATTTTACCTGTTGTGGATCAATAGTATAACCATTATTTAGCTCTACGATAATCCGAGCTGTTTTAGAATCAAATTGTCCTACTCTAACTGCTTTAATTGCTCCACTAAAAACTTCTGAAGTTTTAATACTACCTAAAGTTGTTCCTGGCAAATCTATAACCAAGCGAGTTGGGTTAGTAATTAGCTGGGCTTTTGGCTGAACACCACCTTCTGTAGAAAAAGATAGTCGGTTCTGATTGACTTCAAACTGCCAAGATTCTAAAGTTGCAGCTTCAGTGGGACTTGCTATTGCAAAGATGCTAATCAGACTTGGCAATAACCAGCGCAGCATGAGGTTTTTTCTCATTTGGGTATTTTTGAGTTTGAGAAAGATTAAACGATTTCCTGGATATATATTTTTCATATCAAGTCTAATACTTTATTCACTCCTCAGAATAAATATTATTGATATACCCCGTATAGTTTTTGGTGATATAGAAGATAATTGGCCAGCAATCATTGACTTCTAGACCCAAATAAGCAATTCAACAACAATTCACAGTATAACTAGAGGAACATAGTATCACACAACTTCCTAAATAGTTGTCGATTTTTCTAGATATATTGAATAATTTGGAGCCATATTGTTGATTTTTTGGCAGTAGTCCAGGGTGTTATGTACAATTAACGACTTTTATTAGCTACAACAGTGAGGTTTTTGAAATCAATTTTAACCAGGAAGCTCCTAGTTATTGGCATTAGCTGAATTTTGGACATTATTCAAACTATTACAGGAGAATAATATATCTTAACAGACAAAAGTCGGGAATCTAATGACATTTTCTGAAAATATTGCTATATTTCTTGGTTGTAGGTTTTAGGTTGTGGGTGTTAGGTGGTAGGTATCAATAGAAGAAGTGTCATTTCAGTTATCAGTTACAGCATATTTCGGGCTTATGATGTACAAGGCATGAATTGAATGTCTTAAAGTGCAGGCATCTTGCCGGCGATGAGTATACCTCATAACATCGGAAAGCGCTATATCAGTTAATAGTTAATAGTTAATACTTATCACTACCTCTGCAATCTTGAATTTGGTATTATTTATATCAAAGATACTAAGTAAATATGATTTATGATTTTTATATATTAAATAACTTTACCATTCTCAGCTTCTGCCAACTGAAAACCAATTTGTTTGAGCATATTTACCAGCACAGAACGGTTTTCCCATTTGTCATCTATTACCAAAATTTTTGGTGAAATATTTTTGATTCCGATGATTTTTATTATTTCATTTTCAGTGTTTTTTATCTAGTCTTATACAGATGGTAAATTTATATCAAACCAGAAAATACTACCGACATTTTTTTCACTTTCAACGTAAATATGACTGCCCATCATTTGCACAAATTTTTGACTAATAGCTAATCCTAAACCTGTTCCTTCTATTTGTTTGTTTCCTTCCCCAACTTGCTCAAATGGCAGGAAAAGATACTCCATTTCTGCGGGAGTCATACCTGTTCCTGTATCTATAATTTCAAATCTCACCCCATGATTGCTGATATATCTGACTTTTAAAGTGACGGTGCCCTTTTCGGTAAATTTAATAGCATTATTTAGCAGATTCATTAACACTTGTAGCAGGCGTTTTTCATCAGCATAAACTATAAACAGAAGTTATTTATTTTGAACGTCTACAAAACTCACACCTTTGAGTTTAGCCCTAACTTTACACATCTCAATTACACTCTCTAAAAAAGCGGGAAAATGAAACTCAGTTGGGTTTACTTCCATGTGTCTAGCTTCAATCTTAGAGAGGTCGAGTAGATCATTAATTAATGTCAATAAATGATCGTCGCAACAGTGGATAATTTGAATTTTACTTTTATCCTGCTGGCTCAATATCATTGAAGTTTCTAAAATTTGAGCATAGCTAGAATACCATTAAGAGGTGTGCGTAATTCATGGCTAATGTGGGCAAGAAATTCACTTTTTGCCTGGGATGTTGCATCTGCTTTTTCCTTAGCTTGCCTTAATTCTTGGCTGCGCTGTTACACCTTTTGTTCTAGGGTGAGATTATATTCAGCTAATAATTTTACTGAGATATCAGATTAATAATTAGACTTACTATGGTAGCTAATATTGATGTACTCTTTGTTTTATTCATGGATTATATTCTATCTATTTTTTGTTTGATTATTATAGATTATATTCTATAAATATATAAATTAAAATAATGTTGGGCAAAATTGTAGTGGACTAACACGCCTAAAACTGTGCAATAGATTTTTGTTTGTAGGTATAGTAATCTTCCCCCTCTTCCCAAACCTCCTTCTACACTTCCTTTTAACGCACTATTTTAGATGTGTCAGTCTATTACTCTAAACCTGAGTAGCTCAACTACATAAAATTGGTATTATTTAATCACCCAGGTATTTACTTCTTTTTGTTCGTTGTTTGGTGACAATTTAAGTTAACAAACAATTAAAAATTAATCATCAAAATTTGAGTCTAGTATAGAAGTTAAGGCTAACTATTAACTACTGACAATTGTGAGTTTAAAAATCGGTCCATCCAACTTTCCAAATAAGCCTGATTTGCTGCTTGTTCATCGGGATTTTCTGTATCTAAAGGATGAGGCGCTAACCCTAAAATTGCTGCAGTTGTTACACAGTACATTGACTTCTGAAAAGTTTGACAAATTTTGACTCCTAAATTATCTGTACCACGATTAGTTTTGTGATAAACTTCGAGAAGATAATCTGGTAAAAAATGTCGCATATCTTGCATTAATAATGTAGGTGGAATTCCGGCACCACCAATAGGTAATGGGTCAGCATATAATGCACCATAAGTAAATCGACTTTGTTCGGGGTCAATTTGTTGGGCTTGAGCGTTATAGGAAACTGTTCCTAAAAATGGCGTTCCCCGGAAAAAGATTGCTTCTACATAGGGAACTGCTGTGTCTGCTAAAAAGGTTAAACCAACTGATTGGGGAATTATTTCATAACGTTTACCTTTGATATTTACAGCAAAGGTAATAGGCAAATTAGCTGCTGCTACTAATCCCGATAAAATATGGTCTACTACTTGAGGAATTGATGTAATTTTACCCTGGTCATACTTATCAGAAAGAGTCATAAATATATCGCTCATAACCCGCCAAAATTGACCTAATCCACTATAATAAGCTTGTTGACGTACCATGTCTGGTAGGAATTCTGGAAACAAACTATTGAGTGGTATGACAATCAAATTTCCTTGAATTTTGGCATCTATTGCTGCTTTTGCTAACTGTTGAAATTCTGCTGAATCTACATATTTATCTAGACCTCCACCTCCATGCCATAACATTGTTCTCATGCAATATTCTGCATATTCATAATTAATCCGGTCGTGCCATAAAAATTTCAGTAATTTACCAAGAGAAATCTTGCCATTGAAGTATTTAAAAAAGGGAAATAATTCTAAAAATTGATGCTCGGCAATATAAATAAGATTCTTGGAATAAGCATCTAACACTATGCCATAGCTTTTCAAAATCCCGACAACTTCTAAGACGTTTTCTGGAGTATCTATGAGCAAAGCTTGACCAGATTTTAAGCGATTAATATAAGCTGATAGTGGATGATTTGAACATTTTAAAAGAGTATTTGTCATAGTAATTTTGTTTTCCTAAAATTAAAATTTTAAGTCTGTTTAATACAAGTAGAGGGCGTTGCTGAATCAAGGTATGAAAATAAAAACTCAACAATCTAGAATACTTACTATTTAATAGTGAGCGCGATCGCTAATAAATAGAAATCATACCCACGCATCAGCAACGCCTACAAGTAGAGATAAGAAAGAATTCTGAGCCGAGAATTCTTCTCAAAATGTGCCTCTATCCTCTATTGAGAATGGTTAATGAGGACAGGTGGACGAGCGAACGCATATTTATTTACTTGTTGTAATGAGGGTTGACTAGAAATCATTGTGTTGGTTTTAGCTTCCGTCCAACGTACCATCCAGTTAGGTTGTATTCCCAAAATTACGATCAGAACTGCTAAAATAATTGCTGGTATTCTATCTGACAATTGTACTGGGGGCAAGTTCTCCACTGTTTCCGATAACCTACCAAAAAATACACGGTTGGCTAATAGCAAGAAATAAGCTGATGTTAAACCTGTTCCAATCATACACAGCAGGGTGGGAACGGTAAACACATTTAAGCTACCTCTAAACACTAAAAATTCGGAAATAAATCCCACCATACCAGGAATTCCTGCGCTAGCCATTACTCCTAAAATCATCAGACTGCCAATAATTGGTAAACCTTGTTCTGGGTTTAACAAACCGCGTAAAATATTAATGTCGCGAGTACCTGCTTTTTTGTAAACTACCCCCACTAATAAAAATAATAGGGCGGAAATTAAACCGTGGCTGATCATTTGAAATACTGCTCCCAAAATGGTTAGGGGGGTAGCTGCTGCGCTCGCTAGCAAGATATAACCCATGTGACCAACGGAGCTATAAGCCACCATTTTTTTCATGTCTTGTTGGGCGATCGCATTGAACGAACCGTAAAGCACGCTGACTACTGCCCATATTGCTAACCAATAAGAAATATAAGCCCAAGCTTCTGGGAAGATATTTAATCCAAACCTAAGTAAACCATAGGTTCCAAGTTTCAACAGCACCCCTGCCAAAAGAACAGAGATCGGTGTGGATGCTTCAACGTGAGCATCTGGTAACCAAGTATGGAAGGGAACAAGGGGAATTTTGATGCCAAACCCAATGACTATTGCTGCTAATAACAATAGTTGAGTTCCTAAAGGTAAACTATGAGCTATTGCTAGATCGTAAGCAAAATTTGAGGAGCCACTTAACCACACTACTCCGAGAAAGCCTGCTAAGACTAAAATGCCAGAAACTGCAGTGTAGATCAGAAACTTTGTGGAGGCGTAACCTCGTCTTGGACCGCCCCAAATTGCTATCAACAGGTATAGGGGTATTATTTCTAGCTCGTAGAATAAGAAAAACAGTAGCAAGTCTTGAGCAACGAATGCACCGAATACGCTGACTGCTAATAATAAAACTAGAGAGTAATAGAAACGAGGTCTTTTGATTGACTTATCTGTGGCATAGATGGCAATGGCAGTTAATAGAGCGTTTAATACTACTAATGGTAAAGACAAACCATCGATCCCAAGGGAGTAGTTTAACCCAAGGGAGTCTATCCAAGGGATTAAGATCGCGAACTGCTGATTAGGGTCTTGTGGGTTGAACTGAGTCAATAGTACCAAAGACCAGATTAAAGTGATTATGGCCACACTTAAAGCGATTTGACGGGCCAATTTTGGTGTTAGGGTTCCTGGCCAGAAACCAATGATAGCAGCACCCAATAGTGGCAGTATGATTAAGCCATTGAGCATTTATCTATAGTTTTCCTTTGATTGGGATTTACAACTTGATTGATTGAAATTACTTATTAGAATAGTATATTATCTCCAATTATCTATTAAGATTAAATTTTGCAGAGATAATTTTCAATGAATATGGGTGAGGTGTGGCAATTATCAGATTGTGTTTTACTATAGTTGTCAATCTTCTATCTCTATTTAATTTTGTTGATACTTTTTGAAAATTCTGCTCGCCAAGCATAACTAATTTCTATGACTATATTTTCCTAAGAAAAAATTGGCAAATTAATGATTTAAGTAGGTATAGTAATCCTAAATAGGTTGTAAGATTTGAGTGTAGGGCTTTGGTATCTAAACCAAAGTGAAAAGGGGATTTGGAAACCAAACCCCTACATTTTTTTTCATAAATCATTTAAGATTGCTATAGGTATAAATAAACGTTAAAACAAAAAACCTGAAAAAGAATCTAGAAGCAAGTTCTCAATAGGTTCTCACTCTTTTTAATTTCTATTGCTATTGTACGGATAATTAAGCCCACCTACTTATACACCAAAAGTATAAGGAGAGAAAGGAATATGATAATCTAAAAGCATCTATAAAATTATTTGAGATAGATTAAAGGCAATCAAAGCTAAAGTTAGTTTTGCCTGATTGATAATATCTTGATGTGAAAATTGAGTTTGAATATAACTCAAGGTTGATCGCCACCTAAACCCCACCCTTAAGGGCGAGGTATTATATAGTTGTAAAGAATTACTGAAAGTGATTTATATCTTAAATTTTATTCCTGACCCGATGCGTCGGTTATGGCAATATGGACAAACTCTACTGGGTTTAGTTTTCCGCCATCCTCTAACAGGAGTTAGTGTTGTCCCGATTTTACCAAATGGCCAGATAGTATTGATTCGTCGTCGTGATAGTGGTCTCTGGGCATTACCAGGAGGTATGGTGGAATGGGGGGAAGATATCCACAGCACTGCTGAACGAGAATTAATTGAAGAAACTGGCCTAGAGTTGGTGAAGATTCGCCGATTAGTAGGTGTATATTCTGCACCGGACCGAGATTCAAGATTTCATTCTATTAGCATCCTGGTTGAGGCGGATGTGAGGGGAAATATGGAAGTTAAGGACACTTTGGAAATTAGTGATGTTCAAGCTTTTGAACCTAACTCAATACCACAGGGTCTTAGCCATGATTATGATCGACAATTAAAAGATTATTTTAGTTGTCTGACAACTGTAGCTTGAAATTTTATCTAATCTAATATTTATAGTAGTTATTCCTATGTTTGAAGCTATGGAAAAAATTGTTTTAAGCTAGCTCTGGCTCTAGTAATATTTGGCTAATATTTGTGCAAGTTTAGTTCAGCAATTAACAATGAATAATTAATAATTACCCATGATTAAAATCAGGGTTAAGACTAAAAGAAAAGTTTTTGATTTATCCCCTTAAAAGGGGATGCTTCAAACCTGAATTGTTGAATTAATTATTAATTATTCGGTGAAATATCTTAAAAAATTGCAAAATTGAATAATAATGTATTTATTATCCCGTAACTCCCGCGTTAAATTGTCTAGCGGGATACTATTCTGGCAAGAAATTGGTACTGGTTCTAATGTAGTGTTTCTACATGGATCGTGGTATGACAGCAGTCAATGGCTACCAATTATGAATCGCTTAAGTCAAGATTATCATTGCTTTGCAATTGATTTACCTGGTTTTGGTGAGTCAGAGTTTTCCCCCACTCACTACTCAATTAATCAAATGGTAGAATCTTTGGCTGAATTTTTGGCTGCTTTGAAATTGGAAAAAGTCTATTTGATTGGTCACTCTTTAGGTGCTTGGGTTGCAGCAAGTTATGCTCTCAAATATTCTGATCGAGTTATGGATTTAATTTTATTATCTCCTGAAGGTGCCAATGTTACTTCTCTGAAAGCTCGTTGGCACTGTGCTGGTTTACTAGCCCAAAGACCTTCTTTTTTTTCTTGGATATTGCGATTAATATTTCCTTTTGCTAGGTTATTTGGTTTTCACAAAAAAGTCAAGGAACTGCTACAACTTCGCCAAAAAATGCTTCTTTCTAAAACAGGAACTAAAATTTTGTTTCAGCGCCGATGGGCAGAAATTCAAGCTGAGTTACTATCAGAAAATCTGGCTTTTATGAAGGTTCAAACTTTAATTTTGCAAGGTTATAAAGATACTGGTATGGCTTTATCTATGAGTCAATCCTATGCTAATTTTTTGCATCATGCTAAACTCCATTTAATTAATTCTGGTGGAGATAATTTACCTGCAGAAATACCGGATATGATTGTGGAAGAAATTCGGGCATTTTTTGGTAATGGGGATGATTGTTAATGAGAGTTGATATTTTTTAAGGCTGCTACTAATTGTTGAATATGGCTTTTTTCATGGCTAGCCATTAGGGAAATCCGAATTCGACTAATATTTACTGTGGGGGGACGAATGGCTGGGGCAAAAATTCCTTTTTGTTTTAAATATTCTCCCACTGCTAATGCTTCGGCTGCATTTTTCAGGGGAAAACAAATGATTGGTGATTGGTATTTTTTTGTAGTTGCTTTTGCTTCCCCCCACTGCTGATTTTTTGTTTCTAGAAAATTCATCAATATCTCTACATTTTGCCAAAGTTTGAGACGACGTTCTGGTTCTTGTTGTACAATTTTTATTGCTGTTAAAGCTGCTGCTGTATCGGCTGGTGTTAAACCTGTGGTATATATCCAACTTGCTGTTCTATTTTTGAGAAATTCAATTAATTTTTTTGAGCCTGCAACATAGCCTCCTAAACTTCCTAATGCTTTGCTGAGAGTTCCTATTTGAATTAGTTGTTTTCCAGTACAGCCAAAATGTTCTACACAACCTCCTCCTGTATTACCAAATACTCCTGTAGCGTGAGCTTCATCTACTAAGAGCATACTGTTATATTGTTCTGCTAATTTTAGTATGGATGGTAGTTTACATAAGTCACCATCCATACTAAAAACACTGTCTGTAATGATTAAACTACGACGATTATTGTCTCTGTATTTTTCTAGTTTATTGGTTAAATCTTCGATATTATTGTGGTTATATTCGATGATTTTTGCACCGCTAAGAATGGCTCCATTTTTGAGACTGGAATGATTATATTCGTCTGATAATATTAGGTCACGTTTGCTGACTACTGTAGATATTACTCCTATATTTGCTAGATATCCTGAGCTAAATACTAAGGCTGCTTGTGTTTGTTTTAGGTTGGCTATTGCTTGTTCTAATTCTTGATGTAATTCTCGATTACCTGTTAATAAGCGGGAACCAGTAGTACCTGTGCCAAATTCTTTTGTAGCTGCCATAGCTGCTTCGATTAAACGTTGATCCCCTCCTAATCCTAGATAATCATTACTCGCAAAGTTGATTAGTTCTTTCCCTTCTAATTTAATTATTGCACCGGGCAAACTTTCTATAGTTTGAACTGAGCGATACCAGTTGGCTTTTTGTATTGTTGATAGGGATTTATCTATCCAATCATAGGGATTATTTGGCATTATTTATCTCTATTGGATTGACATTAATTATGACGTAAGCATTTCCTGCGGAATGCGGGGTTAATACCATTTTCATAAAATATTGCTACACTGCTTGATTATAGGTGGTAGGTGGTAGGTGTTAATAGAACAAGTGTAAATATTCTGAACCGAAGCGCTTCCGGATTTTACTGTAACCAGATTTTTTGAATTTGGTATAAGAGGAGTCAGCAATTAGTTATCAGCTTTTTCTTATGGAATGCTCCGCAAAAAGGATTTAGCTGTCAGCTAAAAATTCAAGGGTTTAAGTCTCCCACGCTGATTTGAAAAATATGACTATGTATTTATTTTCTAATATTAAATTTAATCTTTGTTTTTAATTTCTGCATTTTTACCTTTAATGGGAGGTATCTGCTCTACGAGTCCCATTTCAAATGCTACATCTGGTAATTCTCCTGCTATATATTTTCCTGGTTCAAATATTCTACCAGGGGTAAAACATACTTGTTTGAGTTGAACTAATTCACTTGGGACAAACATTCCCCGCCACATTCTTTGCTCTATTCCCATAGTTGATTTTCTTCTCTCCAATCATAAATTTTATTTATTTAAGCTAATACTTAAATACTTTAATTTTACCACTTTATTTAGTTTTATATAATTTTTTTAATTACTTTGATTAGAGGCAAAAGCTGAGTAGCTAATTGTCTGTCAACGATTTCGGATTTTTAGACAAAATTAATCTAATATTTAGTAGGCAATTATCTAAATTATTGGTATAATAGGAAAACTGTCTATAAAAAAGCACCATGACTCAAAGAGTCTTAGAACGGATACAATATTCCGTTTTGTTCTTTATTTAGTGAGGTTATAATGGCTAAACGCCGCAATCCAAAAAAAGAGAAGGCACAACGTAATCAAGCTTACGCACGCAAGTTTCGTAAAAGAAAAAATACAGGTTTTTTCTCTAAGCGATTTTCATCAAAGGCTAAATCTAGCAGTAATGGTAAGAGTGATGAAGAGAATGCAGAAGAGGGTGCTGCAGAGTAAAATTTATTACTATTCAAAGTTCCAGTAGGATGAATTTTGAGATTAAAAATCTAGATTTGAGAATAAATAACTCAAATCTAGGTTTTTACAATTAAATGTATTGTCAATATATTGAATCAAATATTAAATTTTTGCCTGGTTATAGCAATTTCTGTTTTTACTTGTTCAAAACCTGTACCACCATAACTGTTTCGTGCAGATACTACTTGATAGGGAGCGATCGCTTCATAAATATCTGCTTCAAATACTGGGTGTAATTCTTTCCATTCATCTAGACTCAGGTCTTTAAGTAATTTCCCTGCAGAAACACAAGTTCTGACTACTTTTCCAACTAGGTTATAAGCCTCTCTAAAAGGTACTCCACGAGCTGCTAAATAATCAGCAACATCTGTAGCATTAGAAAAGTCTGATGCTACAGCTTCTGCGAGGCGATCGCTCTTAAACTTCAAACCTTCTTGAAGTAATATTGTCATTGCTTCTAAGCAACCTTTAACAGTTTTTACACTGTCAAATAATCCTTCTTTATCCTCTTGTAAATCTTTATTATATGCCAGTGGCAAACCCTTCATCATTACCAACATACCCTGCAAATTACCAAATACTCTGCCTGTTTTTCCCCTCACTAATTCTGGGACATCAGGATTTTTCTTTTGAGGCATAATACTGGAACCTGTAGCACAACTATCAGTTAAAGTAATAAAGCCAAATTCTTCAGATGACCATAAAATTATTTCCTCTGCTAAACGACTTAAATGCACCATAATTATACTAGATGCACAGAGGAATTCTATAACAAAATCTCGGTCACTTACTCCATCTAAACTATTAGCATAAGGCTTTTCAAACTTTAACAATTCAGCAGTATAATATCTATCAATAGGAAAAGTTGTACCTGCTAAAGCACCACAACCTAGAGGAGAAATATTTACCCGTCGATAAACATCTCCCAAACGTTCCCAGTCTCTCTCAGCCATATTCAAATATGCTAAAAGATGATGAGCTAAACTTACAGGTTGTGCCCTTTGCAGGTGAGTATAACCAGGAATTATAGTTTCTATATTTGACTCAGCTAACTCCAATAAAACTTTTTGGAAATCTTTCAATAAAGTTTGAATTTTTTCAATTTGGTCTCGTAGATAAAGACGAGTATCAGTACCTACTTGGTCATTTCTCGACCTTGCGGTATGGAGTTTTTTTCCCACATCTCCAGTAATTTCTGTGAGTCTTTTTTCCACGGCAAAGTGAACATCTTCTGCATCAACACCAGGCTGAAATTTACCCTCTCGGTATTCCTGACGAATTTGTTCTAAACCGCCCACTAATTTCTCACCTTCGTCTGCTGAAATAATGCCTGTTTTTGCCAACATTTTTGTATGAGCTACTGAACCATTAATATCGTGTTCAATTAATTCAATATCAAAGTTAATACTGGCATTAAAGGTAGCAATAGTAGGATGCAGTGCCTTTTCAAATCTCTGGCTCCAAGTTTTTTGATCTTGCGTCATGTTGCAGCTTTTTTTCTGTTTAATTCTGTTTAAATTTAGTAATTATGGCAAAATACTTTTAACCATCCAGCCAATTACTAAACCGACTAACAATGCCCATACTTGACCACACTCAATAAAGTTGTTCCAAGCTTTTTGGACATCAGAAGATAAGTTTACATCAAGTTGTTGAGCAAAAAGTTGCTAACTATACAATGCTTGATGTAGAAATAAATTTCAAACATTAATCTCATCAATAGTTAAATTCAAATCTGATGCTGTTGTCATTAACTTAGCAATCATTTGTGTCTTCTCCTGTGCTAGATTCAACTTTGATAACAACTAAAGTCATATCGTCTGGATTATGATTTCCTTCACCAACGAAGTTGTCTACTTGACTATATAGATAATCTAGTATTTGTTGGGGGTCTTGATAATTTTGACAGGCAAATTTAAAGGCTGCGCTCAATTTAATATCATCGTAACGATCGCCGTTTTTGTTGGCAGCGTCGGTAAACCCATCTGTGTAATAAATGATTGTATCGCCTGGCTGAAGTTGCACCTGTGCTTCGTGATACTCGGTATCTACCTCTAAACCTACGAGCATTCCCACTGTATCTAACTCTACAATAGAATTTTTACTTGCTTGCCACAACATTGGTGGATTATGAGCAGCGTTGCTATAGGACAAAATGCGAGTTTCTGGATCGTACTCGGAATAAAATAAGGTGACAAACCTGTGGGAACTTTCCAGGTCAGCATACATTACCTGGTTGAGGTGTTGTAATACTCGTGCTGGTGAATGGCGGTTTAATACTTCTGCTCTCAGCATTCCTCTGGTCATAGTCATAATTAAACCAGCAGGTACTCCTTTTCCCATCACGTCTCCAATGACAAAACTCCAACGACAGGGTTGTTGTTTGCCCTTATTTTTGCAGTTTAACTGGTCATAGTTAGATGGGATAAAGTCATAGTAGTCTCCTCCAACTCTGTTTGCTGTTTTACAACGAGCAGCTAGAGCAATGCCAGGAATTTTTGGACATTCTGGTGGTAATAGTCGCAGTTGAATTTCTGCTCCTATTTCTAGCTCTCGGTCTAGACGTTCTTTTTCTCGTAAGGAGGTGGCTAGTTCGTCATTCGCGATCGCCACTGCTGTTTGATCTGCTACTAACCGGATTAATTTTTGTCTTGCTGGTGTCCAGGAATATTCTGGATCGTGACTAAATACATATAGACGACCTCGCTCTGAGTTTTTAATCAAAATTGATGTCCCAAATAGTTGAACATCATTTCCTAAATAGTTACTAACTTGATAGTCAAGACTAGCTGTTTGAATCGAGGTTTCTTGAAGTTCGGCTGGTAAGGTTGTTTCTGTAATAACTTGCCTAGTTGCTATTTCCAATGCTTTTCTAATATCTTGGCACTGACGACCTTCTTGGCAGTGGAGTTGTTGGAACCTTACTTGACCATTTGGCTTGAATAATACTAATGCTCCACCATCAGCATCGGTTACCCGACAGGCCATGAGTGGAATCAATTCTAAAAACTGATTTAGATTATTGAAGCTACGCAAAGCAAATCCTAGAGAACTTAATAAATCATTAACATTTTGTTGTTCTCTATTTAAACGGGCCACAAGTTCTTTGAGTGCCAATACAGGTGTGATGGCGGTGTCACTGGCAGTACGGTCAGTGGGTTCAGGGAAGTTTCTATACACAGGTACTACAGTCATAGGATTTTTTGGTAAGTGGGTTGATTTATTAATAAAGTTTATTGATGATTGCCGATTTTTACACCTTTTTTGCTTTGATTTCGGCAAATTAGGGATACTAATTTTACTGTTTTCTTTTCTCTGCCTTATTTACATACTTTTTTTGAGCAGACCTATTGATATTGAGGCCATAATTATGACAATTCAGATCATCATAATTTACCTTTTAATAAGTAGGTCTGTAATTACTGAATAAAAATATATTTGTTTGTATTTGTACTTTAGCCTCCTGATTCTCTCTATAGCATCAAAGTTAACTACTAACTTAATTCTAACTGTTCTACCAAATATCAATCAAAATTTATTTGCCAAATACTTGTATTTCCTGGAGTTAATCTAGAAAAGTTAAGTAAAAAATCGTTGCTATAGATTGGAGATTTTTTGTCTAGTCAACTTGATTAATCACAGGGCCAAATTAAGTTGATTATTTATGACTACTTGAGCTATTGGTATTTTTCTTAGTCTAAATTTGACATAAATTGAACTGCATTTTATTCAATTATGATTTACTATGAAAATATAGAAATATTCATACTCAATTTTACTCAGAAATTTCAAATATATTAAACTTTCTTTAGATTATTAGAGCTGAAACTTGGGCTGATTATAAAATCAACCCTGGCTCTATTTTGACAATTTATTTGTAAAGCTGTGACCTGAGAAAGAGAATTAAGTTTAAATTAGCCAATCAGCAGGTATTCCTTTATCAGTAATTATTAGCCATAAGTCTTATGGCTAATAATTACAACAAAGACTAGCTTTTTTGGAAAAAAATTGTCCCTAACCAGTCAAAGCTATAAACAAACTTAACTTAACTACATTTGTTTTCTGTACTTTCGGTAAGGATGAGCTTTCTTTTCTAATCAACCGGATCGACAGCTCAAATATGGTTTGGTCTAAAATTATATTACTTAATCTAGGAATAAATTAAAAAATTCCCAATTGTCTACCTAATGTACATAGAACAAGCAAAATAGAATATCCTAATACTCCCAAGGTAACTGCTTGTGAGAAGAAACATTATTGGTTTCTGCGCAACTTTATTTTAGTTACATTAAGTTTACGCCTCTTGATTCGATAGTATAAACTCTGAATATTTAACTACCTAAAAGAGCTTCAACAAATTCGTAGCTGGAAAATGGACGGAGGTCTTCAATACTTTCTCCCACACCAATAAAACGAATGGGCAAACCTAGTTGCTTGACAACAGCTAGTGCAACACCTCCTTTAGCAGTTCCGTCAAGTTTTGTCAAAACTACTCCACTAAGTTTTGCTGCTTCTGAAAAAACTTCTGCTTGTCGTAAACCATTTTGACCAAGTGTAGCATCTAAAACTAGTAGAGATTCTACTACTGCATCAGGGGCTTTTTTGTCTATAATTCGGCGTACTTTGCTCAGTTCATCCATCAAATTTTTCTTATTTTGTAGTCTTCCTGCGGTGTCTACGATTAGTAATTCTGTATTTCTGGCTTGAGCTGCAACTATACCATCAAATACTACGGCTGCAGGGTCAGTATTTTTGCCAGGATTTGCAATTACTTCTACCCCACTACGTTGTCCCCAGATTTTTAACTGTTCTACAGCGGCTGCTCGAAATGTATCTGCTCCTGCAATTAAACATCTATAATCTGATTTTGCAGCTAAATGAGCAATTTTTCCTATAGTTGTGGTTTTACCTGCCCCATTTACCCCAGTCATAATCCAAATATTGAGAGTATCTTTTTCTGGGACAAAGGTGAGGTTGTATGTTGGATTAACTGTGTCTGTATCTTGGCAGGGCTGATCTAGAATCTCTCGTAATATTTTTTTGAGATAGGCGATCGCTTCTTCGGGAGGTAAGACTTCTTGGCGTAGTTTATTTTGTAGGGTTTCTATTATATAGTCTGTCGCTTCGATACCAACATCGGCTTGCAGTAACATTGACTCTATCTCCATTACTGCATCTTGATTTAGGGGTCCCTGGCCGACTATTGCCTTTAGTTGGTTAAGTAGGTTGCGCCGAGTTCTATCTAGGCCACGTCGTAATTTTTTGAGCCAAGAAATTTCCTCAATGGATACTTTATCTGGGCGACGTCCTTGAGCTGCTAAAATTTCTGCTGACCATAGGAATGCTTCATCTAATATAGCTGGATCTATTTCTGGTTCAGTTTCTACAGTTTTTGTTTGTGCAATTTCTGGCTCTGGCTCTTCTCTGGCGGTTTCTTTGAGACGTTCTACCCTGGCTTGTCTTTCTGCTTGAGTTCTGGCCCAGAATGGAAGTTCTTCAGATGGTTGATTTTCTGGGGTAGTTTCTTCTACAGTGGGAGCTGATTCTATTTGGGTTTCTGTTTCTGTTTCTGTGGCTTTGATTTCTACTGGAGCTGTTTCTTCTACAGTAGGAGATGATTCTACTTTACTTTTTGGTTGTTCGGTTTCTGTTGATTCAACTACGGTTTGATTTACTACCTCTTGAACTTCCGAGCTGGTATCTTCTGCTTTGACTTCTGTTGGAGCGGTTTCAGTTTCAGGTTGTGATTCAGTCTCTTCTGTTTCAGATGGTTGTGATTCAGTTTTTTTCTGTTGCTGAATATTTTTGTAGGCTGCTTTTGCCCAACTTAGATAATCTTCTGTGGACTGCGTAGACTCTTCTGTTGATTTTGTTGGTTGTGACTCAGTGCCATCTTTTACCTGTTCTGTTTCAGGTTGAGGAGTCTTTTGAGTTTTTTTATCTGAGCCTTCTTCATACTGACGACGGAACCAATTAAAAACCATATTAATTTATTTAGATATTAGATATTAGTAGATATTAGTATTTTAAATACTTTATTGTATCTGGACTGATATTTACCGAAAAATTCTGGTCTAAAGCTTCCCCTTTGATAGGGAAAATCAGAAAAAATTTTCTTAAATAGAGGTAATTATTAATTATTAATTATTAATTATTAATTGTTGAACTATGGCCCCTCAGACTAGATTAATTTTGTTTACCACTCTACGCAATACTCCATTGATAAATCGATACCCATCTTCGCCACTGTAACGTTTGGCTAGTTCTACGGCTTCATTAATTGTGACTTGTTCTTGGATGCCGATAAACATGATTTCTGCTACAGCAATTCTTAAGATATCTACGTCGATTCTCGGTAAACGCTCTATTTGCCAATCTACTATTGATTCTCTCAGTAATTTATCAATTTCTTTTTTGTTATCATTAACTTTTGTGAGAATTTCTATGGTATAATTACGAACTTCTGATTGATTTGTAAGTTGAATTAGTTCTGGTAGCTCTACTGCTGTGCCAATACGATTGATGGCTGTTTCGCTGAGTTCTATTGCTTCATGTACCATGGTTCTGGCCCTTTGAATATCGGTGGTGCTAATTTCACTTCCTAGAAGGCGATCGCATCCTCTCTGTAGTTCTGCAGAAGCATTTTCTAGGATATCTTGGACTTCTGATCTGAGGGTCCGAACTGCTGCTAGTACCACTTCTTGAAGTTGTTTATTTTCTAGACGCTCGGAATTTGTTGGTAGTTGGCTTAGACCTAGTAAGGCTAGTTCACGAGCTGTTGAGCGGGGAGATTTTTTCATAATTTGTATAACCTTCTAGTTTAGCTTAATTAATCTTCTTCTATTGGAATTGGTGGAACTGACTGGTATTTTTCCCCGTCTGGAATTATTGAGTTTACTTGATTATTATTCGAGACTTTTTCTTGACGAACTGCTTGTGATGGATTGGGATTTACTATTCCACCAGATATTAAAACTTTAAAAGCATCTTCGACTGACATGGAAACATTGACTACATCTGTTTCTGGTACTATGGCGTACCACCCAGATGTGGGGTTGGGAGTAGTGGGAATAAACAGGCTTAACATTGATTCTGCCATCTGAGGTTGAATTTGACTGCTAATTGTACCTGTAACAAAAGCTATGGCCCAAATTCCCTGGCGTGGATATTCTACGAGTACCACGCGACGGAATTTTTCGTTAGAATCCTTAAGCAGGGTTTCTAATAGTTGTTTGAGGGTACGGTAAATTGAACCTGCAAATGGAATAGCTTGTAATATTCGCTCTCCTACGTCTAACAACCATTTTCCGGCAATGTTGCGGGCCATTAGGCCAATGAGTAGAATGCTTAGTAATGGTACAGCTAGTCCTACTAAGAAATTTAGTAGACCCACTAAAATTGGATGCAAACCATCGAATGGGTTGATTTGCTTGGGAATTTTGGTGAGAAAATCAATTACCCACCTGGCAATGGTTATGGTAAGCCATATTGTGGTAGCTAATGGTATTACTACCAGTAGACCTGCTATTAGGTCATTCTTTAAGTCTTGCCTTATGCGTTGGAACACCGATCGCACACTTCCTCATAACTGGCTGATCTATATTGATCTATTGATCTAGCTTTTAAACTTACTAGTATATTATTTATATTTTAGATTTATCCTTTGGAGGCGAGAGATTTGGCTTCCAAATTATAAATACTTACTTTTAACGATTGTAAAGAATTGTTGCAATTTCTGTTTGTCTATGTGCCAATTGATGGTTTTACTCAAATTGGACGTAGAACGTTATAGAGATTTAAAGATTCTTTCTAGCAGTTGTCCATAAAATCTAGTTGGACTTCTGATAGTCGCTCATTTCAAGATAATCTTGGATAAATGTATATCGTATAACAATTTGTCTCTTGTTCCCAGACTTATAGAATAGATCGGCTTTGGAGTTCTTGGCTACTTTTTATTACTGTGGCTGATGTAATGAAGGTGAGAAACCTGATATATTAGACTTCTCTGGAAAAGAGGGAGCAGGGAGTAGGGAGCAGGGAATAGGGAGAAATAATTGATGTTTTGTATATGATAATTGATTTGATTTTTTATGATTGGAGATGTCTATTGTATTAATTTTTTCCTAGTTTCTCAAATATGTAACAGCTTGTTTATTTCTGGGATAATTTTTAATTTTCCTGAAATGGTCATATATTTAGGCAGGGCTATTTCATTCTAGAATAAAGTGACAATTTTACTAGCTTTTAGATATTGGTTGCTCTCAACTTCAATCCTTGAAAAGGCATATTTTCGTGGTTTGCACAAAAAGTCAGAAATTAGAACGAAATAGCCCTGTATATTTAGGTTGTAGTAAGTAAGTAATTCTGAATGTTTAATCTATTTGCACATCGGTTATTAATATTTAAGTGGATCTGCTAAATTATTGACCTATTTGGAATTTTTATAAGTTTTGTCTAGTAAGTAATTAGTAAAAAACTAGTTTGTAATCAATTTTGTCTGGGTATTTTAGTTTAATCACAACACGAGTATTTACTTTTGCTAATTTTATTATTAATCACATTATTAAGTACCTGTGCAAAATTGAAGTAGCACTTCCTGACGGAATGCTCCGCAAACAGCACTTCAGCACTTCAGCTTCTCAAAGTATATAATGAGGGATTAATAGCTCCATAAAAGCGCACCACTAATTTTTCAAATCAGCATGGGGGACTTAAAGTATTGAATTTTTAGCTAACAGGTAAATGCTGTTTGGGGGGATTCCGGACCGAAAAGCTGATAGCTATAGCTAGTTAATTTAAGATTTTTCAGAGAGTAGGGACGATTCGCGTTTGGGTTTGCACAGGATTCCGAAGGAAAGCATTCCGGAACGTAAGTCGCGCGTACGGGAGTAAGGAAAAAATATATGTATATACTTATTTATATACCAGGGCTATTTCATTCTCAACTTTTCCATTTTATATATTTACGAGAATACCTTATTGCCAGCTTTAGACAACGCATCTTTAGCTATCTGTAAAGCCAGTAAATTCATT
>JAAUYJ010054084.1_pt1 | contig 28891 bp, 30 predicted proteins | sample 7278031 | NCBI WGS metagenome assembly JAAUYJ01 (sample SAMN14350222, study PRJNA611818) | marine sediment metagenome | isolation source: surface marine sediment (1.8m) | place: French Polynesia: Moorea | collected 2018-08 | reverse complement strand
GATTCGAGCGCCGCGAGCGATTCGGGCGGGCCGGGCTCGAGGTCGAAGCTCCGCGACTCGAGCAGGCGCTCGAAGGGCGCCCGGGGAAGGCCGTGGCGCTCGACGGCCGCGGCCAGAGGCTCGATCACCTCGTGACGGCGTGGCGTGCCGGCATAGATCTCCGCCAGGCTGTCGCGCCACCACTGCAGGCGAATCTCGCCGAGCATGGCTTCGCTGACGACCTCGGCGGTCCTGGCAACCTCCGAGTTGAAGGCGTAGAGCGCGAAAAGCGCTTGCCGCCGGTCGGCAGGCGCGAACAGGCAGGTCAAGAAGCGGTCGCGGTCGTGCCGCCGCACCTGCAGGGCGCAGTACGACAGCTCCGTCTCGGCCATGACTCGGGTCCAAAGGCGATGAGAATTCTGCCTAAAGATATAGACGGCCAAGGGCCTCGCGCCAATTGCCTGCAACGGCTTGGCAAGCACGTGGCGACGGCCTAAATTTCGCTCCGGCAGGCCGAGATAAGGGCTACGGCGGGGCGTGAGACCCACTCGGCGGCCAACGCGGGGGAACCGGACCGTCTCGGCTGTCGCGCGGACGTAACCGCCAAGTGGAGAGGGGCGCAAATCATGGCTGCCATCCTGACCGACCTGAACAAAACCGTGACCGCTGGCGTCGTCCTGGCGGTCGTCCTGCTGATCATCTACGTCGCCACACAGGGTTTCGTGAATGCCGACTTCTGGCCGTTCCTGTTTCGCTGGCTGCACGTGCTGAGCGGCGTCATGTGGATCGGCCTGCTCTGGTACTTCAACTTCGTGCAGATCCCGACCATGCCGAAGATCCCGGACGAGCTGAAGCCCGCCGTCGGCAAGCACATCGCGCCGGCCGCGCTGTGGTGGTTCCGCTGGGGCGCCATGTCGACCATCGTGACCGGGTTGATCCTGGCCGCGCTCAACGGCTATCTGCTCGAGGCGATCCTGATCGGGCTGACCGACGGCGTGCCCAAGCACACCGCGATCGGCATCGGGATGTGGCTGGGCACGATCATGTTCATCAACGTCTGGTTCGTGATCTGGCCGAACCAGAAACGCGCGCTGGGCATCGTCGAGGCCGACGCCGACACTAAGGCCAAGTCGGCGCGCACCGCGATGCTGTTCTCGCGCACCAACACGCTGCTCTCGATTCCCATGCTCTTCGCCATGGTCGCGGCGCAGAACCTCTACTGAAGTCGCGCCGGCCAGATGCGGTCATGACCAGAAAGGTATTCTGGGAGGACCCATACCTGTGCGAGCTGGAGGCCCGGGTCACCGGCATCCAGGGCGACGACGTCACCTTGGACCGGACGATTTTCTATGCGCTTTCCGGCGGCCAGGAGAGTGACCGCGGGACGATCGGCGGCCGGCCCGTCCTGCAGGCGCGCTTGGACGGCCAGGCGATCTTCTGCGCACTGGAACCCGGCGACGGCCTCCGATCCGGTGACGTGGTGACCATCGAGATCGACTGGGAACGACGCTACCGGCTGATGCGCCTGCATTTCGCCGCCGAGCTCGTGTTGGAGCTGGTCAAGCGTGAACTGAGATCGGTCCGCAAGCTCGGCGCCCATATTGCCGAGGACAAGGCGCGCATCGACTTCCAGTGGGACACAAATATGTCGGGCCTGTTGCCGGGGCTGACGGAGGCGGCACAGGCTATCGTGGCGTCGGATGAGGAAATCACCAGCGCCTTCAGCGACGAGTCGCGCGAGCGACGCTATTGGAAGATCCGAGAATTCGCCCCGGTGCCTTGCGGCGGCACCCATCTGCGGCGGACCGGCGAGATCGGCGCCATCCAGCTGAAACGAAAGAACGTCGGCAAGGGCAAGGAAAGAATCGAGATCTATCTCCGGGACGGGACAGCCTAGCAGCTTGCCGCCCAAGTGTCCCGATTCCCCGATCGATTTCCCGAGCCTACAGCCCGGCCGAATGACCGGCCCGGCGCTTCAGTTCATCCGCCAATCGGATCGCCAGGGCGACAATGGTCAAGGTGGGCACGTTGCGCCCGGAGGTCGGAAACACAGAGCTTCCGGCGATGAACAGGTTGTGCAGACCGTGCACCTGGCAGTTTCGGTCGACCACGCCCTGTTTGACGTCGTCGTGCATGCGGGTCGTTCCCATGTGATGCCAGCTCCAGTTCAGGGAAACTCCTCGCCCGTGATCGAAGTCGGGCGCTTCGATCTGGACGGTGTTGAACTCCGCTTGCTGAAGCTCGGCCCGCAGAATCTCGGCGGCGCGCCGGAAGGTGTGCCTGTCCAAGTCGGTTAAGCGCCAATCCAAGCGCGCCTTGTTGACGCCGAGCTTGTCTCTTTCGGGGCTCAGCACGATTCGGCTGTCGGGATTGGGCCTCTGTTCGATCTTTACGACAATGTCGAAGCACTCGACAAAGCGGTCTAACCTGAACTTGTAGCCCAAGAGAAACTGCGTCACGTGGGCCAGATCCGACAGCACCCTGCCGCCATGCAAAGCGAGCCCGGTCGGTGTTCTCCCGGTCCTCACTTCCCTGTAGATGCTGATCAGGCTTTCGACGCCGGCGCTGTCCGCGCCCTTCGGAACCGCTTCGATGTGCGCGCCCCAATCCAGCAGGCTCTCGGAACGTTGAACGTCTTCACTGGGCCCAAGCTCCGCCAGGATTGGCAGATTGATCACCGCGTAGCGCGAGTCGTAGAGGTCGGACGCATACTCGGCGCGCCTGAAGCGCGCGCTGCCGACCCGCAGGCAGGGATGCTCCATGAAGAAGCGGCCGACCAGATCGTACTGGTTGCCTATGCCGTTGCCGTTCGCATCATTGGAGGCGAGTAGTAAGCGAGGATTCTCGATGCCGCCCGCAGCCAAGACGAAGAAGCGCGCGGCGACCTCGAAACGCTTACCGTTAAGACAGACGACCTGGACTCTGGAGACCTTCGGCTCGCTGTCCGCCAGATCGATTTTGACCACATTGGCGTAGAGAAAAACCTGAGGGTTCGCGGCTGCCTTGAGATCCCGACCGTATCGAGTACGGAATCGACGATGCGACGTCGCCTTCTGGTAGAGTGGCGAAACGAGCTTGTCGCTCTCGCCGCAGAGAAGCTTCAGCCGCTGACCGTTCGACCTCTCCCGATACAGCGCCGCAGCATCGCCCGACGGCGATAAGCCGAGGACCTTTGCCGCTCTTTCGTAGTAAGGGTCGAGGTCGCGTCGGGTCACCGGCCACCCGCTGTAGGGCACCCAGTCTCGCCGCTCGAAGTGATAGGGGTCGAGTGGCCCGCAATAGCCGCTCCAGCAATTGGTGCTTCCGCCGAATTGCCGCGTGCGCGTCGTCCCGATCTCATAAGCGAATCCAACGCTCTCGCCATCATAGAGCGACTGAGTATCGTCGTCCGGCTTGAGCGCGCCGCTCTCCAAGAGGCAGACGCGGAGGCCGGAATGCATGAATTCGCGGGCCAGCGCGATGCCTGCGGCACCTCCTCCCATAATGCAGAGATCGGACTCCAGGACGGTTCCGCTCGGAATGCCGCGCGCGTCGATGAACAAGAATAACCTCTAGCTTGATCGGATCGCAGGACTGCCCGGCGATCGCTCCTCCCCTCTGGCACTATAGCCACGGGCGGGTTTCGAGGGAATGAAGGCGGGCTGCCTGGCGGGTCGGGGACGGCTTAGTCCACTGCGATCAGGGCGGCGGCCACGCGGCGCTCCTCGGCGCACAGCACATTGTAGGTGCGGCAGGCCGCGCCGGTATCCATCGCGTCGGCCGCCACGCCACGGGCGCGCAGGTCCGCGCGCAGGGCCTCCGGGATCAGCGCCATCTGCGGGCCGCAGCCTATCAAGAGCACCTCGATCGCGTGCTCGCCGGCCTCGAACAAGGGGTCCAGGCTCTCCCGGGTCACCGCTCCGAAGTCGGGGACCGGCCAAGCCAGCGTGCGCTCTGGAAGAACAAGGATCGATCCTTCGTATGCTACGCCACTGACCCGGAACCGGCCGCCACCGTAACTCTCGATGAGCTGGCCTTCCCGAGGGCTGTCCGGCGACAGGTCCATGCCCCGCCGCGCCTTCAGGACGCGCTCTTGGCCTTGCCCGCCGCGGCCTCTTTCTCCTCCGCGGCAACGGCCGCCGAGGTCCTGAGATGCATGCGCAGCAGGAGCGGCACGGCCAGGCCGATCGACGAATAGGTGCCAATCACCACGCCCCAGATCAGGCCCGCGGTGAAGCCGCGTATCACCTGGCCGCCGAACAGGAACAGGGCGAGCAGCGCCAGCAGGGTGGTGATCGAGGTCAGCAAGGTGCGCGACAGCGTGGCGTTGATCGCCATGTTCAGGAGCCGCGTCATGGGCAGCTTCTTGTACTTGCGCAAGGTCTCGCGGACCCGGTCGAACAGCACCACGGTGTCGTTGATCGAGTAGCCGGCGATCATCAGGATCGCCGCAAGTGTCGAGAGGTTGAACTCGATCTGGGTCAGCGCATAGAAGCCGATCGTGGCGACCACGTCGTGGATCAGGGCGATCAGCGCCGCCAGGCCGAACTGCCACTCGAAGCGGAACCAGATGTAGAGGCCGATGGCGCCGAGCGCCAGGACGGTCGCCAGGATGCCGGCCTGCTTGAGCTCGCCGCCGACCTTGGGCCCGACGAACTCGGTGCGGCGGTACTCGACCACCGTGTCGCCAAGCGCGTCCTTGACGACACCGATCGCCGCCATCTGGGCCTTTTCATCGCCTTCCTGGCGCTGCACGTTGATCAGCACGTCGGTCGGCTCGCCGAACTCCTGCAAGGTGATCTCGCCGAGGCCCAGCCCGCCGAGGCGCGAGCGCAGCTCCGCCAAGTCGGCCGGCCCGTCGGTGCGCGCCTCGATCAAGATGCCGCCCCTGAAGTCGACGCCGAAGTTGAGGCCCCGGGCCAGGAACAGGCTGATCGAGGCCGCGATCAGCACCACCGAGAAGACAGCGAAGATGTTGCGCCGGCTGAGAAAATCGACGTTCGGCTGGGTCGGAAGCAGCTTGATCAGAGCCATGACGCCGGCCTCATATCGGCAGGGTCTGCGGCCGCCGCTGCCGCAGCCAGGTCACGACCATGAAACGGGTCACCATGATCGCGGTGATCATCGAGGTGATCAGGCCGATGGTCAGGGTGACGGCGAAGCCCTTGATCGGCCCGGAGCCGAAGACGAACAGCAGGACCGCGGCGATCAGGGTGGTCAGGTTGGAGTCGATGATGGTGACGAGGGCCCGCTTGTAGCCGGCATCGATCGCCGTCACCGGGCCACGTCCGGCGCGCGTCTCCTCGCGGATGCGCTCGAAGATCAGCACGTTCGCATCGACCGCCATGCCGATGGTGAGCACGATGCCGGCGATCCCCGGCAGGGTCAGGGTGGCCTGCAAGCCAGACAGGGCGCCCAGGATCATGAACAGGTTCGCGATCAGCGCGGTCGCCGCCAGCACCCCGAACAGGCCGTAGGCGACGCTCATGAACACGACGACGAAGACCATGCCGAGCACGCTGGCGATCTTGCCGGCGGCAATCGAATCGGCGCCGAGGCCCGGACCTACGGTGCGCTCCTCGAGATAGGTCAGGGGGGCCGGCAGTGCGCCCGCACGCAGCAGCAAGGCCAGGTCCTGCACCTCCTGCACGGTGAAGTCGCCGCTGATCACCCCGGAGCCGCCGAGGATCGGCTCGCGGATCACGGGAGCGCTGATCACCAGGTCGTCCAATACGATGGCGAACAGCCGGCCAACGTTCTCGCGTGTCGCGTCGCCGAACTTCTTGGCGCCGAGCGAGTCGAAGCGGAAGGAGACCACCGGCTGGCCGTCCTGGAATGTCGCTTGGGCGTCGACCAAGGTATCGCCGCTCACCATGATACGCTTGCGCACGACGTAGCGGACCGGGTTGCCGGCGGCGTCCAGGGTTTCGGAGCTCAAGACCTCGGTGCCCGCCGGCAGGCGTCCGACGCCGGGCACGATGTCTTCCTCGACGAAGCGGAAGGTCAGCTTAGCGGTCTGGCCGAGCAGCGCCTTGATCCGCTCGGGATCACGGACGCCCGGCAACTGGACAAGAATCCGGTCCTCACCCTGGCGTTGGATGCTCGGCTCCCGGGTTCCGGTCTCGTCGATGCGCCGGCGCACGATTTCAATCGACTGTTCGATGACGCTGGCCCGGCGCTCGCGCATCATCTGCTCGGTGAAGGCGATCACGAAGCTACCGTCGTCCTCGGTCGTGACCAGCATGCCTTGGGTGATATCGAAGATCAGGTCGCGAACCTCGTCCCGCTTCGTCGGGTCGCGAAGCCTGAAGACGGCCGTCTCGCCGTCCACCCCGAGGTCGGTGTAGCCGATTTTGGCCCGGCGCAGAGACAGACGGATGCCGTCGACCAGGTTCTCCAGCTGCTCGCTGAAGACGACGTCGAGATCGACCTCCATGAGGAGATAGGAGCCGCCCTGCAGGTCCAGGCCGAGGTTGATCTGGTCGGAGGGCACCCAGTCCGGCAGACTCTCGGCGGTCTCGCGCTGCAGCAGATTCGGCGACGCAAAGGCTAGGCCGCCCAGCACGACCAGTATAACCACGAAGATCTGCCATCTGGGGAATTGGACCATGGGCCGGGCCGTTTCCGCGCTTTCCTGACGTCTGCTTGGCTGCCGTGCGTTCGCTCAGTCGGACTTGGGTTTGCCGCCGAGCAATTTCGAGAGGCTGAAACCGCCGCGCTGCGGCGCGCCGCCGCCGCCCTGGTCGTTGGCAGCCTCCTTGGGCTTGCCGCTGGCCGGCTCGGTCTTGGACATGACGTCCTGGATCGTGTGGCGCACCACCTTGACCCGGACGTTCTCGGCCAGATCGACCTGCACCTCGTTGTCGTTGACCACCTTGGCCACCGTGCCAATCAGGCCGCCGCCGGTCACCACCCGGTCGCCGCGCCGCAGGGCACCGACCATCTCTTTGTGCTGCTTCATCTTTTTCTGCTGCGGGCGGATCAGCAGGAAATAGAACACCACGAAGATCAGGACGATCGGCAGCAGCGTGATGAGTCCCGACTCACCACCACCTGCGGCCTGGGCGTAGGCCGGCGAAATGAACATCAGGTCGTCCTTAGCGTTTCAGGGGCCAAACAGACCGCGGGACTATAGCGACCGGCCCGCGAATTGCAACGCCGGCGGCGGACCGTCGGACGCCCGGAAAAGCCCGGATTCATGCGGCCTGGGGCGCGTTGACGCCCTGCCGCGGCGTGGCTAGGCTCAGCGCCCGCCGCCGAAGACGGCCGAAACTCACCGCTCACACCCGCGAGGCCGATGAGCCAGCCCAAAGCGCCCAAGAACAAGGCCCTGACGCCCGCGCTCAAGCGCATCGCGGAGGCGTTGGAGCGGCTCTCGCCGCCATCGGCAGATTCGGCGGAGCTGGACAGCGCGGACGCCTTCGTCTGGACCTCGGAGAGTGAACGCCTGGAGGCCGTGCCCCAGGTCAACCGGGTCGACCTGGAGCTGCTCAAGGGCGTCGAGCAGCAGAAGCAGATTCTGCTCGACAACACCGAGCGCTTCGCGCGCGGCCTGCCGGCCAACAACGCGCTGCTCTGGGGCGCGCGCGGCATGGGCAAGTCGTCCCTGGTCAAGGCGGTCCACGCCGAGATCAATGCGCGGGGGGCGGCGAACAGCCAGGCACAGCTCGCCCTGATCGAGATCCACCGCGAAGAGATCCCCTCCCTGCCCCGGCTGCTCGGCCGGCTGCGCAACCACACGCGCCGCTGCATCCTGTTCTGCGACGACCTCAGCTTCGACGACGCGGATACCAGTTACAAGTCGCTCAAAGCGGTGCTCGAGGGCGGCATCGAGGGCCGGCCCGACAACGTGATCTTCTACGCCACCTCGAACCGCCGCCACCTCATGCCGCGCGACATGATCGAGAACGAGCGCTCGACCGCGATCCACGCCTCCGAGGCCGTCGAGGAAAAGGTCAGCCTCTCTGATCGATTCGGGCTCTGGCTCGGCTTCCACAACTGCGACCAGGACACCTACTTCGCAATGGTCGAGGGCTACGCCGAGTTCTACGGCCTGGAGATCCCCAACGAGCGCCTGCGCAGCGAGGCCAACGAGTGGTCGATCACCCGCGGCGGCCGCTCGGGCCGCGTCGCCTGGCAGTTCGTGCAGGATCTGGCCGGACGCTTGGGCCGGCACTTGGTCTCGGGCGACTGAAGGCGGTCAGCCGGCCTGCGCCGTTGCCCGCGGCGCCAGCACCCGCGACGGATCGACGGCCTTCGTGCCCTTGCGCACCTCGAAATGCAGCTGCGGCTCGGAGACGTTGCCGCTGCTGCCGACGCGGGCGATCGGCTGGCCGCGCCGCACGGTCTGACCGCGCCGGACCATCAGACCCTCGGTGTGGGCATAGGCCGTGACCCAGCCGCCGGCGTGCTTGATCAGGAGCAGATTGCCGAAGCCGCGCAGCTCGTTGCCGGCGTAGGCCACCACGCCGTTGTCGGCGGCCAGCACCGGCGTGCCGCGGGCGGCGGCGATGTTGACGCCGTCATTGTGCAGGCCGCCGCCCTTGGCGCCGTAGCTCGAGACGATCCGGCCCTGAACCGGCCAAAGGAACTTGCCGCCAGCGCGCGGCGGCGGGCTGGGGATCGCTGCCGACTGCTGTGCCGACCTTTGCGCCGACTGGGGCGTGGCCGCGCGCCCGGGGCTGCGCCGCGGGACGACCTGGCCCGGCTCCGCCTTGGCGAGCGCCGGCCCCGCAGCCCTGGAAGGCGGCGCGCCGGGCAGGTTCAGGCGCTGGCCCGGCGTGATGGTGTAGGGCGGCCCGATCCCATTGAGCCGGACCAGCTCGGCCATGTCGACGCGGTAGCGCCGGGAGATGCCGTAGACCGTATCGTCGCGCGCGACCACGTGCACCCTCGGCTTGGGGATCGTCAGGATCTGCCCGACCCGCAGCGTGAAGGGCGGCGTCAGGCCGTTGCTGTCGATCAGGCTGCGCGCCGGCACGCCGAAACGCCGGGAGACTGCGAAGACGTTGTCGCCGCGCGCGACGCGGTAGCTCGACGGCCCCTCGACCGCAGCAGCGACCGCAGCAGCGCCCGCCGCCGGCTGCAACGCCGCCGTCTGCGCCGGGAAGCCGGCCGGGACCGCCGGCCGCGCGCGCGGCAGCGGCGCCGGATCTGGCGGCGTCGACGTGAAGGGCGGCGTCGAGCTGTGAAAAACGCAGCCGGACAGAACGGCCGAAAGGACGACGGCCGTTACAAGGCCCACCGCGCTGTCTCGCCGGGGCATTCTAGAGCGCCGGTCCATCGTCGCATGCCCGCCCTGGAGCCGTCAGGGGCCCGCGGCCCCTCGCCTTCATGCCAGAGTCCTGCGGCGCGGTCCAGAAGCGCCGGGCGGCGCCTCTGCCGACTCGAGAAGCGGCACGAAGCGCACTTTGCCCAGGTCCTCCTCGCGCAGTCCGGTGGCCTGGCGGGTGATTCGCAGCAGCGTTTGTTCACGCCCGCGCGGCCCGACCGGGACGACCAGGATGCCCTCCGGCCCCAGCTGGTCCACCAAGGCGCCCGGCACGTCAGCCGCCGCGGCGGTCACGATCATGCGCTCGAAGGGCGCTTGCGCCGGCCAGCCGAGACCGCCGTCACCGTGGTGGCAGGTGATGTTGTGCAGCCTGAGATCGGCGAAGCGCGCCATGGCCTCGTCGAGCAACGCGCGGCTCTGCTCGACCGTGTAGACCCGCCGGAACAGGCGCGACAGGACGGCGGCCTGATAGCCCGAGCCCGTGCCCACCTCCAGGACCCGGAGCCCGCGGTCCGCCTGCAGCGCCTGGGTCATGGCCGCCACGACCTCGGGCTGGCTCAGGGTCTGGCCATGGCCGATCGGCAGCGCCCGGTTCTCGTAGGCCTGGTCCTGGAAGGTCGGCGGCACGAAGGCCTCGCGCGGGATGCGCTCGATCGCCGCCAGGACGTCGGTGTCGCCGATGCCCGAGCTGCGCAGCTCCATGATCAGCAGGATCTTGCGCGCCTCGATGCTCATGGGAAGAGCGCCGAGAGATGCTTCATGGTCGCCCGATGCGTCAGGTCGAGGTGCAGCGGGGTCACCGCGATGGCGTCGTTCGCGATGGCCGCCAGGTCCGTCTCGGTCTCGCGCGTCGCGTCGCTCTGGTAGCTGCCGACCCAGAGATAGGGGCGGCCGCCCGGATCGTGGCCCTCGTAAATCTCGGTGCCCTCGTCGCGCCGGCCCTGGCGGCAAACCACCGTCCCGCTCAACCGGTCGGGCGGGCAGCCGGGAAAGTTGACGTTGACCAGCAGATCCTTGGACCAGGTCAGGCCCGCCAGTTTCTGCAGCACCTCGGCGGCGTAACGCTCGGCCACGGTGAATCGCACCAGACCATTGGGCGGGCGCACTTGCGACAGGGCGACGGCGCGCATGCCGAGCAGCGCCGCCTCCATGGCCGCGGCCACGGTGCCCGAGTAGGTCACGTCCTCGGCCAGGTTGCCGCCGTCGTTGATGCCCGACAGCACCAGGTCCGGCGGATGGTCGGCCAGGATCTTGTGTGCCGCGATCAGCACGCAGTCGGTCGGCGTGCCGTCGATCGAGAAGCGCCGCCGGCCGAGCTTGCGCAACCGCAGCGGCCGGCGCAGCGTCAGGGCATGGGCCACCGCCGACTGCTCGCTCTCCGGCGCGACGACCCAGACGTCCTCAGAGAGCGACTTGGCGACCTGGGTCAGGACCTTCAGGCCCGGCGCGTTGATGCCGTCGTCGTTGGTGACCAGGATGCGCGCCGTCGAGAGGTCAATGGGCTGGCGCTGCATGACGCCTCAGCCGTGCGCGCCGACCGTCTCGAGGCCGCCCATGTAGGGCCGCAAGACCTCGGGCACCGCGATCGAGCCATTGCCGTGCTGATAGTTCTCCATCACCGCGATCAAGGCCCGGCCGACCGCGACCCCGGAGCCGTTCAGCGTGTGCAGGAAGCGCGTGCCCTTCTCGCCCTTCAGCCGGAAGCGCGCGTTCATGCGCCGGGCCTGGAAGTCCCAACAGTTGGAGCAGCTGGAGATCTCGCGATAGGCCTGCTGGCCGGGAAGCCAAACCTCGATGTCGTAGGTCTTGCGCGCGCCGAAACCCATGTCGCCGGTCGACAAGGTCACAACCCGGTAGTGCAGGCCGAGCGCTTGCAGCACCCCCTCGGCGCAGCCGACCATGCGCTCCAGCTCTTCGTCGGAGCGGTCGGGATGCACCACGGAAACCAGCTCGACCTTGTCGAACTGGTGCTGGCGCAGCATGCCGCGGGTGTCCTTGCCGGCCGCGCCCGCCTCGGAGCGGAAGCAGGGCGTGAGCGCGGTCACGCGCATCGGCAGATCCGCCTCGTCGAGGATATCGCCGGCGACCAGATTGGTCAGCGGCACCTCCGCCGTCGGGATCAGCCAGTAGTCGTTGGTCGTCTTGAACTGATCGCCGGCCATCTTGGGCAATTGACCGGTGCCGTAGAGCACGTGGTCGCGCACCAAGTAGGGCGGCGCGATCTCGGTGTAGCCGTTCTCCGTGGTTTGCCGGTCGACCATGAACTGCGCCAGGGCGCGGTGCAGACGGGCGACGGCGCCGCGCATGACCACGAAACGCGAGCCGGAAAGCTTGGCCGCGGTTTCGAAATCCATGAGGCCGAGCGCCTCGCCCAGCTCGAAATGCTGCTTCGGCTCGAAGTCGAAGGCCGGCTTGTCGCCGACCACCCGCTCCTCGCGGTTGGCGCTCTCGTCGGGACCGTCCGGCACGTCCGGCCCCGGCGTGTTCGGCAGGCCCGAGAGGATTTCGTTCAGGCTCTCGCCCAGCTCGCGCTCGGCCTGCTCGCTGGCCGCCAGCTTGTCCTTGAGCGCCGCCACCTCGGCCATGAGATCGCCGGCGTCGGCGCCTTCGCGCTTGGCCTGGCCGATCGCCTTGGAGGCCTCGTTGCGCCGGGACTGCATCTCCTGCATCTCGGTCTGGGCCTTGCGGCGTGCGGCGTCGAGCTCGAGCACGCGCGCGGCCATGGGCGCGAGCCCGCGGCGCTGGAGCCCGGCATCGAAGGCCTCGGGCGACTCGCGAATCCACCTGATATCGAACATGGAGCCGTGACGAATCCAAAAGACCGCGCGAACGAGGGCGCCCTTATACGGCCTCGCCGCCCGTCCTGTCCACGGGCGGCGCGAGTCGCGCGCCGTTTCGTTAGTGCCGGATCAGGTGGCGGGGACGTCGCCGCCGTCGGCTTCCGCTTCTTCCGCCTGCTCCTGCTCGCGCCGCTTCTTCTCGACCAGCTTGGCCATGTAGATCGAGACCTCGTAGAGCAGGATGATCGGCACGGCGAGGCTGATCTGGCTGATCGGATCGGGCGGCGTGAAGATCGCCGCGACGACGAAAACGCCGACGATGGCGTACTTGCGCTTCCGGGCCATGCCTTCGGAGGTGGCCATGCCGACACGCGCGAGCAGCGTCATGATGACCGGCAGCTGAAAACAGAGCCCGAAAGCGAAGATCAGCTTCATCACCAGCGAAAGGTATTCGGCGACCTTGGCCTCCAGCTCGATCGGCAGCGTGCCATCGCCGCCCGGGGCTTCGAAGGCCAGGAAGAACTGCCAGGCCAGCGGGAATATCAGGTAGTAGACAAGCGCGCCGCCCAGGAAGAACAGGACCGGCGTGGCGACCAGGAAGGGGCCGAAGGCCTTGCGCTCGTGCTTGTAGAGCCCGGGCGCCACGAACAGCCAGATTTGGCTGAGGAAGATCGGGCAGGTGATGAAGGCGCCCGCGAAGAAAGCCACCTTGACGTGGGTGAAGAAGACCTCGGTCAGCGCCGTGTAGATCAGCCGCGGCGCGCGCTCCTTGTCGGCGCTGCGCTCGATAAGCAGGTCGGCGAGCGGCTGGACCAGGAAATTGTAGATCTCCTGGGCGAAGAAGAAGCAGATCAGGAAGGCGACAAACAGGCCCGCGGCCGAGTAGAGCAGACGCTGCCTGAGCTCGATCAGGTGATCGAGCAGCGGCATCTTTGCGCCTTCGGACGTGTCGGTCACGGCGCTAGCCGCCCTTCTGTCCGGAGGCGGCCTTCTCCGACGGCGCCGCCGGCTCTTCGACCGCGGGCTCCGGCGGCGGGGTCAAGGAATGCGGCGGGGCCATTTGGACCGGATGCTCGATGACCTTCGCCTTGGTCTCGGCGGGCTCTTCCGCGGGCGCGTCGGCCTTCGCGCCTTCCTTACCGGCTGCAGCCGACTCGCCGCTTTGGCCGTCCGTGTCGCGGGCCGTCTGCTCCAGGTCGCGCGCTTCCTCGCGCACGCCGCCGGTCGGATCGATGGTCTCTTCCAAGACGCGGTCAACGTTCAGGTGCTTCGCCCCTTCGACCGCCTTGCGGGCGTCTTCCAGTTCGGCCTCGCGCACCATCTCGTCGATCGAGGACTGGAACTCACGGGTCACGCTGCGCGCCTTGCGCATCCAATGTCCCATCGTGCGCATCACCCCGGGCAGGTCCTTCGGCCCGATGATGATGAGCGCCAGGACGGCGATCACCGCAAGTTCGGACCATCCGATATCAAGCATGACAGCACGGGCGAGCTACGGAGAAGGGGTAACGGCTTACGGCGCGAGACCGCGCCGCTAGCCGGTCGAGGCCTTCTTGTCCTTCTCCTCGGCCGTCGCGGAGGCGGCGACCGCGCTCTCCTGCTCGATCGGCTTCGGCTCGGCGGCCTCTTCCTCGGCGGCCGCGGCGGCGGCCTTGTCCTTGTCTTCCTTCAGGCCCTTCTTGAAGGCGCTGATGCCGCGCCCGGCATCGCCCATGAGGCTCGACAGCTTGCCTCGGCCCCCGAACAGGACCAGGACAACCACCAGCACGATGATCCAGTGCCAAATCGAAAAGGTCCCCATAACGAGGATTCTCCTTATGTTACCGGTATCCCACGGTTCTGGGCCGGACTATGGCAAAAAGCCCCTTGCCCCGCAACGTCGGCGGCCATGCCCCTTAGGTAGGGCTCTCGACCGGAAAAACAAAGGTTTGGGCCGGGTCCAGGTCGATCGCCACGGGCTCGTCGGGGGCCGGCAGGAAGCGCCCGGGCATGCGCGAATGCAGGTGGTGGCGCTGACCGTTCGGACCGTCGATCGATAGATGGACCAGGCTGGTGCGGCCGAGCAGCCGGGCCGCCATCACCCGGGCCGAGGCCGCCACAGGGTCCGCCGCCGCCCGGCAGAGGCTGAGGTGCAGCGCCTCGGGGCGGATCAGGATTTCGACCCGGGTGCCGTCCAAGAGCCCCTTGGCCGCCACGCGGCCCAGCGGGGTGGCCACGCAATCGCTCCGGACCACCCCGTCGAAGCGGTTGATATCGCCGAAGAAGGTGGCCACGAAGGCGTCCAGCGGGCTGAAATAGAGCTCGGCCGGCGCCCCCATCTGCACAAGCCGCCCTTGCCGCATCAAGGCGATCTTGTCGGCCATGAACATGGCCTCCTCGGGATCGTGGGTCACGATCAGGCTGGTCATGCCGCTTTCCTGCAGGACATGAAGCGTCTGGTCGCGCACCTGGTTGCGGAGCTGGGAATCCAGGCCCGAGAAGGGCTCGTCGAGCAGCATGACCTTGGGCTTCGGCGCCAGCGCCCGGGCCAGCGCCACCCGCTGCTGCTGCCCGCCGGACAGCGTGTGCGGGAAGCTCTCGGCCGCGCCCGCCATGCCGACCAGTTCCAGCGCCTCGATCGCCCGCGGTTTCCGCTCGGTGGCCGGCAGCCCCCTCAGGCCGAAGACCACGTTCTCGAGCACGGAAAGATGCGGGAACAGGGCGTAGTCCTGGAACACCAGACCGACGTTGCGCTGCTCGGGGGGCACGTCGCGCGCCGCGTCGGCGACGATGCGGCCGTCCATGATCACCCGACCCACCTGCAGCCGCTCCAGTCCGGCGGCGAGACGCAGGGCCGTGGTCTTGCCGCAGCCCGAGGGGCCGAGCAGGCAGACCAGCTCGCCCTGCTGCACCGGCAGATCGAGGTCGGCGACCGCCAGCAGGTCGTCGTAGGCGTGGCTCACGTGATCGAGCAGGAGCGCGGGCATCTCGCAAACTATTGCGAATGAGTGGCAGTGACAACGCCCGGTACGGCCGGCCGCCCCGTCCCAGACATCGGGCTAATCGGCCCTGAAAAACGCCTAGAGCGTGCCGCCGGCCTGGTCCGCCCTCTGCTCTTCCTCCGGCGGCGCTTCCGCTTCGCCCTCGGCGGCACCGTCTTCTGCCTCGTCCTGGGCTTCCGCCGCTTCCTCGGCCGCCTCCTCGTCGAGCGCCAGGTGGACGTCGAAGTCCTCGGGCAAAGGCACCTCTTCGTCCTCGTCCTCGCCCGCCTCTTGGCTGTCGCCGTCCTCGCCATGCAGGGGACCGGCGCCGCCGCCGACCGCGATCGCCGGCCGGGCGTCGAGCAGGCCGGCCGCCTTCAGCTCGTCGCGTCCGGGCAGGCTGTCGAGAGATTCGAGCCCGAACTGGTCGAGAAAAGCCTCGGTGGTTCCCCAGGTGATGGGCCGCCCCGGCGTGCGGCGGCGGCCGCGCGGCTTGATCCAGCCGGCCTCCAGCAGCGTGTCGAGCGTGCCCCGGGAAAGGCCGACGCCCCGGATCTCCTCGATCTCGGCCCGGGTGACGGGCTGGTGATAGGCGACGATCGCCATGGTCTCGATTGCGGCGCGCGACGGTTTGCGCTTGACCTGGGCCTCGATCTTCATGAGCGGCGCCAGGTCGGGCGCCGTGCGGAAGGCCCAGCGCCTGCCGACGTGCACGAGATGGACGCCGCGGTTGCCGTAAAGCCCGGCAAGCTCTTCGAGCAGACCGTCGAGATCGGTGCCCTCGGGGAAATGGCGCGCCATGTCCTCGCGCCGCAGGGGCTCCGCCGACGCGAAGAGCAGCGCCTCGAGAAAGCGCAGATTGTCAAAGCGATCGTTCATGAGGATTCCGCCACGCCCCGCAGATAAATCGGACCGAAAGTGCCGTCCTGCCGGATCTGGATCTCGCCCTCGCGCGCCAGCTCGAGGCTTGCCGCGAAGGTCGAGGCCAGCGCCGAGCGGCGCATGTCCTCGTCCTGCAGCTCCGCCGGCAGGCAGGCGAAGATGCTGCGCCAGTTCGGGATCTCGCCGACCAGCCCGCGCAGGCGAACCAGGGCGTCCTCGACGGCGTAGTAGTTGAGCTGCGCGATCGTCAGGTTCGCCGCTTCGACCCGCACGGCGTTGCGCGCGTAGGCGCGCAGCAAATCGTAGAGGCTCGCCTGATAGGTCGGCGTGGTCACCACGGCCAAGGGCTGCGCCTCGCCGCGCGGGTAGAATTCGTGACCGAGCCGGGGCCGGGCCATCAGCCGCTCGCCGGCATTGCGCATGGCTTCCAGGCGCTGCAGCTGGAAGCGCAGGGCGGCCGCCATCTCGGCCCCGCTCGGCTCCTCCTTGTCCTCGTTGTCCGGCAGCAGAAGCCGCGACTTGAGGTAGGCCAGCCAAGCCGCCATGACTAGATAATCGGCGGCGAGCTCCAGTCGCAGCTTGCGCGCCTGCTGCACGAAAGCGAGGTACTGATCGGCGAGCGCCAGGATCGAGATGCGGGTGAGATCGACCTTCTGGTCGCGCGCCAGGTCTAGGAGCAGGTCGATCGGCCCTTCGTAGCCTTCGAGATCCAGGTGCAGGACCCCGCCCGGAGGGGCCGCTTCAGGCTCGGGCTGCTCGAAAAGATCCGGGTCGCTCATCAGCCAACTCCGGCCAAAATTCCGAAAATCGGCAAGAGCCAGCTTACCGGTTTCCAGATCAACCAGTAGAACAAGTTCCAGTCCATGCCAAGCTGCCGACCCAGCAGCGGCAGGATAAAGATCAAGCCAATCAGGATGAAGAATCCATAGCGCTCCAGTCGGGCCAGCGGCAGGGCCAGCTGACGCGGCAGCAGTCCCACCGCAACGCGGCCGCCGTCGAGCGGCGGCAGCGGCAGCATGTTGAACACCGCCAGGACCAGATTGAGCACGATCGAGTTTTGCAGCGTCTCCGCGGTCCAGTTCCCGGCCGTCTCCGGCAGCAGCCAAAGGAAGTTGAACAGCAGCGCCGAGATCGTCGCCAAAATCAGATTCGCCGCCGGACCCGCCGCGGCGACGATCACCATGTCGCGCCGAGGCTGGCGCAGGCGGCCGAAGTGGACCGGCACCGGCTTCGCCCAGCCGAACAGGAACGGCGCCCTCAGCAACAACAGCAGTGCGGGCAGGATGATCGTGCCGAAGGGATCGACGTGCCGGAAGGGATTGAAGGTGACGCGCCCCTGACGATAGGCGGTGTCGTCGCCGAGCCGCCAGGCCACGTAGCCGTGGGCGGCCTCGTGCAGGGTGATGGCGAAAAGGACGGGGATGACCCAGGTCGAGGCGGTGTAGAGCAGTCCGGCGATGTCGAAGCCCATAGCGGAACCGCCTACGCGTGATCGAGCAGCGCGTCAAGCTGCGCGCGCAACCGATCCTGATCGGCCGCTTCGGGCGCGCCCAGGCGGGCGCTGCCCGCCACGAGCCGGCGCCGCGCCGCCTCGCTCAGGGGCCCGGTGGCGGCCGCGACGGACTCCATCTCCGCGCGCTCGCCATTGCAGTGCAATGCGACGTCGCAGCCCGCAGCCAGGGCGTCCCGCGCCCGCGATCCGAGGTTGCCCTCGAGCGCCTGCATCGACAGGTCGTCCGAAAGCAATAGGCCGTCGAAGCCGATCCAGCCGCGGATCACCTCGGAGATCACCACCGGCGAGGTCGTCGCCGGCCGCTCAGCGTCGACCGCGGTGTAGAGCACGTGCGCCGTCATGCCCCAAGGCGCGTCGGCCAAGGCCCGGAAGGGCACGAAATCCGTCGCCTCCAGCTCCGCGCGCGAGGCGCCGACCGAGGGCAGCTCGTGGTGGCTGTCCGCGGTCGCCCGGCCGTGGCCCGGCATGTGCTTGATCACCGGCATCACGCCCCCGGCCAGCAGCGTCTCGCAGGCCAGGCGGCCGAGTTCGCCGACCAACTCCGGCTCGGCACCGAACGAACGGTCGCCGATGACGGCGTGGCCCTCCGGCCAACGGAGGTCGAGCAGGGGGAGGCAGTCGACGTCGATCCCCAGGGCCGCGAGCTCCGCCGCCAGCAGGCGGAGGTGCAGCCTCAGGGCCTCGCGGGCGCGCAACCGGTCGCCCTGCGCCAGATCGCCGAAGCGCCCGGGCGCCGGCATGGCGCGCCACGCCGGTGGCTTGAGGCGGCAGACCCGACCGCCTTCCTGATCGATCAGCACCGGAGCGTCAGCGCGCCCGACCGACCCGCGTAGCGCGGCGACCAACGCGCGAACCTGGTCCGGTTGCTCGCAGTTGCGGGCGAAGAGGATGAAACCGAGGGGATCGCTCTCGGCGAAGAAACCGGCTTCCCAGTCGGTCAGTTTGGTCCCGCTGCAGCCGAAGATCGCGGCGCGTGCCACGGCGCCCGACTGGTCAGCGCGGCTCAAGCGTCGCCCACCGGCTCAGCGCCGCTGTACGATGCAGGCCTGCTTTCCCAGTTTGATCTGGGCGCACATGTCTTGCGCGGTCGCCCGGCTCGGAAACGGCCCGGTCTGGACCCGGTGGTAGAGCTTGCCCTTCACCGTGACCTCCTGCACCGACAGCGACATGTCACCGAGCAGGTCCGGGAAGCTCCTTTGCAACCGGCTCCACTCCTTCTGCGCCGCGTCGGCGGAGCCTACGGCTGCCAGCTGTATGACGTAGTCGCCTTCGGTGATCGCCGCCACCTGGGTCCCCGTGACGCCGGTGCCGCCGCCCCCGCCACCGCCGGTGGCCGGGGCTTGCACGGCCCCGGTCGTGACCGGATCCGGTGACACGATGCGACTGACCGGCTCGGGACTTGGCGCGGCCGGCGGCGTCGCCGGCGCTTGCGCGACCTGAGGTGCTTGCGCGACCTGAGGTGCCGGCTCGGGGGATACGGGCTCGCTTGCCTGCGGCGCCTGAGCCTTCTCGCGCGATTTGGCGACGATCTCCGATCCGGCAATGCCCATCGCGCCCCCGCCTCCCGGCGCGGCGGTTTGCGGCGGCTCCGGCGGCGCGGGCGGTTCGTTTGCCAGCGGTTCCCCGGCGCCGGTCTGTACCGGCTTATCGGGAGCCTCCGCTATTGGTTCCGCGGGCGCCGCGGCCTCGGGCGGCGGTTCGGCGCGAGGCAACGGCTGTGGCGCCTCCGGTGCTGAAAGCAAGCGCTCGACCTGCGGCTCCGCTTCGCCTTCTGAGGCCCGGTTGAGCACCAGCTTGTCCTGATTCGGGACCACGAGGCCGCCCGGATTCTCCGGCTTGGACTTCACCGGCTCCTGTTCGGCTTCAATGGTCGGGACCTCGACCCTGTAACCGGTTTCCAGTCCCCAATGGTAAGCGAACCAAACCACGCCGACCAGGGCCAGGACGGCCACGAATCCCACCACAACGGCGCGGGTTCGCGTGCGGCGCGTCGCGTAATCCTCGGCGGCGGGATGGCGTGCATAGGCATCGTAGTCGGTCTCGGCGTGCAGGCCCGGCCGTTCCGGCACGAGAGGGACCTCTTCCGGGCCCGAGTCCTGACCTGCTTCGCGCCCGAAATCGATCTCCTCGACGGCGCCTGATTCGATCGGACGCGGTTCGGAAGCCATCACCTCATCTCCTCAAGCGGCTCGACGCCGATGATTTCGAGCCCCGACGCGATCACCTGCTTCACCGCCCGCACCAGCGCCAAGCGTGCAGATGTGAGCGCCGGCTCCTCTTCAAGGAGAAAGCGCAACTGCGCCTGTTCCTTGCCTTTAGTCCAGAGGCCGTGAAAAGACGATGCGAGATCATAGAGATAAAAGGCAACCCGATGCGGCTCATAAGCTTCTGCGGCGCCTTCGAGCAGTCGCGGCCAACCGGCTAACTGCTTAATCAGACCAAGCTCGTTCGAGTCGGTCAAGAGATTGAGGGAAACCGCATTTGGGTCCTCGATCGCCGCGGCCAAGTCCGGCATTTCCGCCGCGGCGTGGCGCAGGACCGACGCGCAACGGGCGTGGGCGTATTGAACGTAGAAGACCGGATTGTCGCGCGACTGCTCGCGTACCTTCTCGAGATCGAAGTCGAGCGGCGCGTCGTTCTTGCGCGTCAGCATAATGAAGCGCACGACGCCCCGGCCGACCTCGTCGACCAGTTCGCGCAGCGTCACGAAGTCGCCGGCGCGCTTGGACATCTTCACCGGCTCGCCGCCGCGCAGCAGCTTCACCATCTGGACGATCCGGACCTCGAGCGAGCCTTTTCTGTCGGTCAGCGCGGCCACCGCCGCCTTCATGCGCTTGACGTAGCCGCCGTGATCGGCGCCCAAGACGTCGATCATGACCTCGCCGCCGCGGCGATACTTGTCCAGATGGTAGGCCATGTCGGCGGCGAAGTAGGTCCAGCTGCCATCCGACTTCCTGAGCGGCCGGTCGACGTCGTCGCCGAATGCCGTGGCCCGGAACAGGGTCTGCGGCCGCGGTTCCCAGTCTTCCGGCGCCTTGCCCTTCGGCGGCTCGAGCACGCCGGTGTAGAGCAGGCCCTTGTCTTCCAGGTAGGTCAGGACCGCTTCGACGCCGCCCGACTCGACCATGGCGCGCTCGGAGGTGAAGACGTCCTGGTCGATGCCGAGGACGTGCAGGTCGTCGCGGGTCTTGGCCATGATCCTGTCGATGGCGAAGCTGCGGATCTCCGCGAGCCAGTCCGCCTCGGGGCGATCGAGCCACTTCTTGCCGTCGCGCTCGACCAGTGCCTTGCCGACATCCTTGAGATATTCCCCGGGATAGGCGCCCGAGGGGATCTCGCCGATCTCCTCGCCCAGGGCCTCGCGGTAGCGCAGGTAGGCGGAGCGCGCCAGGACGTCGACCTGCACGCCGGCGTCGTTGATGTAGTACTCGCGGGTCACGTCGTAGCCGACCTTGGCGAGTACGGAGGCCAGGGCATCGCCGAACACGGCGCCGCGGGCGTGCCCGACGGTGAGCGGCCCGGTAGGGTTCGCCGAGACGTACTCGACGTTGATGCTGTGCCCGCGGCCGCGGGTCGATTGGCCGTAGGCCGATCCGGCGCGCAACACATCGGCCAAGCGGGCGTACCAGAATGGCGCGCGCAGGCGCAGATTGATGAAACCCGGCCCGGCGACCTCGACGGAAGTGACGTCCTCGTTGCGCTCGAGCCGCGCCGCCAGCGCCTCGGCGAGATCGCGCGGCTTGAGGCCGGCCGGCTTGGCCAGAACCATGGCCGCGTTGGTCGCCACGTCGCCGTGCGCGGCCTCGCGCGGCGGCTCGACGACGATGCGCCCGCTGTCGAGCCCCGCCGGCAAGTGGCCCTCTGCTTCCAGGGCCTCGAGCTCGGCCAGGATGATCTCCTGGAAATGATTGAAAAGGTTCATTTATCGTTTCGCATAGATGTCGAAGAGCTTGCGGTGTTCCTCGAGGGCGTACCGGTCGGTCATGCCTGCGATGTAATCGGCCACGACGCGCGCCGTCGCCGGGCTGCTCGGCGCGTCGGTCTGCGCCCGCCATTCGTCGGGCAGGCAATCGGGTGCGCGCAGATAATGTTCGAAGAGTTCGGTTACCACCTTTTCCGCCTTGGCGCTCATGCGGTTTACCAGGTAATGCCGGTACATGCGCTGAAAAAGAAAAGATTTCAGCGTGCGGTCGTTCTCACGCATCCGCTCGGTGAAAGCGACGACCGGGTCCTTCAAGCGCCGCAGCGCGGCCGCATCGGCCGGCCGGGCACGATCGAGCCGCCGGCGGGATTCGCCCAGGAGATCCTCGACCATGCCGTCGATCAGCCGGCGGATCGATTCGTGGATCAGCCGTCCCTTCGCGATCCCGGGGTGATCTGCCGCGACCTGGCGAAACACCGCGCCGACAAACGGCACGGCGTCGAGGTCTTCGAGCGAGAACAATCCGGCCCTGAGGCCGTCGTCGATGTCGTGGTTGTTGTAAGCGATGTCGTCGGCGAGGGCGGCGACCTGCGCCTCCGCGCTCGGCTGGCTGTCCAGCTCGAGATCCCACTCGGCGGAGAACGCCGTGATCGAGCGGGGCACGGCCTTGGCGGCACGGCCGGCCCCTAAGAGCGGGCCGTTGTGCTTCACGGCGCCCTCGAGCGTCTCCCAGGTCAGGTTGAGGCCGTCGAAGCCGGCGTAACGGCGCTCCAGACGGGTCAGAATGCGGAAGGTCTGCTCATTGTGGTCGAAGCCGCCGAAGGGCTGCATCGCCGCGTCCAGGGCCCGCTCGCCGTTGTGGCCGAAGGGCGTATGGCCCAAGTCGTGGGCCAACGCGACGGCCTCGGCCAGATCTTCGTTCAGGTCGAGCGCCCGGGCGATGCTGCGCGCGATTTGCGCAACCTCGATCGTGTGCGTAAGCCGGGTCCGGTAGTGGTCGCCCTCGTGGTAGACGAACACCTGGGTCTTGTAGGTGAGTCTCCGAAAGGCGGTCGAGTGGATCAGCCGGTCCCGGTCGCGCTGGAAGCAACTGCGGCTCGACGACTCAGGCTCGGGCTCAAGCCGCCCCCGGCTGGTCGAGGGGTGGCAGGCATAGGGCGCCAGGCTACGGGGGTAGCTGGGCGCGCTCAGAGATTCCTTGGGTTTGGGCCGGGCCATGCCGGCGACACTAGCCCTGCGCCTTTTGGCTGACAACGGCGCGGCCCTCCAAAGGCGGAGGGTGTACAGGAACTCATTCTTAGGCCGAGCTTAGGCCGAGGTTTGAAATGCCACGCAGGACACCTACATGAGGGCAGAATATGGTAGAAAAGGTCGGGTTCCGCCCGAGGCCCGATCGAGATAGGACCGAGCGATGAACGACGAAGCCGCGGCAGTTGCAGAAAAACGGATTACGCTGACCGAGCGGGCCGCCAAACGCGTGGCTTGGCTGGTCGAGCAGGAAGATCAACCCAACCTGATGATGCGGGTCTCGGTCTCGGGCGGAGGTTGCTCGGGCTTCCAGTACGGCTTCTCCTTCGATGACACGGTTAACGCCGACGACCTCACCTTCGAACGCGACGGGGTGCAGGTTGTCATCGACGACGTATCGCTGGATCTGTTGGCCGGCGCAGAGATCGATTTCGTGGAGGACCTGATCGGAGCGTCGTTCCAGATCAGGAATCCGAACGCGTCCTCCTCCTGCGGCTGCGGCGCTTCCTTTTCGGTCTAAGTCCCTCAAAATCCGGGTCGACGGTGGCTTGAACCGCTGACCCCGGCTCCGGACAGGCCTGGACCATGGTCAAGATCGCCACGTGGAACGTGAATTCGATCAAGGCGCGGATCGAAGCGGTGGTCGCCTGGCTGAAGAGCGCTTCGCCGGACATCGTCCTGCTGCAGGAGCTGAAGTGCCTGGAGGCGGACTTCCCGCGCCTCGAGTTGGAAGCGCTCGGCTACCAGAGCGCCGCCGTCGGCCAGAAGAGCTACAACGGCGTCGCCGTGCTGTCCAAACGGCCGATCGAGGTCACCCTGTCCCGCCTACCGGGCGACGAATCGGATGAGCAGGCCCGCTACCTCGAAGCCGTGACCGCGGGCCTTCGGGTCGCATCGATCTATCTGCCGAACGGCAACCCGCCCGACGGTGAGAAATACGCCTACAAGCTCGCCTGGATGGAGCGCCTGCAGCGTCATGCCCGAGATCTGTTGGCGACGGAGACCGCGGTCGTGCTGGGCGGCGACTACAACGCGATTCCGGCCGCCCTCGACTGCTACGACCCGGCCGCCTGGGCCGGCGACGCGCTCTACAAGATCGAGACGCGGCAACGCTTCCGCGGCCTGGTCAACCAGGGCTGGACCGAGGCCTTCCGCGCGCTGCATCCGCATGTCAGGAGCTACAGCTTCTGGGACTATCAGGGCGGCGCCTGGCAGAACGACCTGGGCATCCGGATCGACCATCTGCTGCTCTCGCCACAGGCGGCCGATCGCCTCGAGGACTGCCGGATCGACCGCGAACCGCGCGGCCGCAAAAAGGCCTCGGACCATACGCCGGTGATCTGCGAGCTGGCCGCCTGACGGCGGACGTCTCGCGCAGCCGCTCCCCGCCATGCCCTTTCTGCCGCTGCACGACAAAACGCCGCGAGTTCTGATCCGGACACCCTGGGTCACCTGGGGGCTGATCGCCGCCTGCGTCTTCACCTACTTCTACCAGGCCGGTGCCGGCGCCGAAGACGGCGCGCGACTGGCCATCGGACTCGGGGTGATCCCCTCGACCATCGTCGGCACGGCGCGGCTGCCCGCCGAATACCACTTGGTGCCCGCCTGGGCCACGCTGTTCACCTCCATGTTCCTGCACGGCGGGCTGATGCACCTGATCGGGAACATGCTCTATCTCTGGGTGTTCGGCGACAACGTCGAGGACTCCATGGGCCACCCGCGCTTCGTCGCCTTCTACCTGCTCTGCGGGCTGATCGCGGGCCTCGCGCACGTCGCAGCCGTTCCCGCTTCCGACGTGCCGACGATCGGGGCCAGCGGCGCGGTCTCGGGCGTGCTGGGCGCCTATCTGATCCTGCACCCGCGCGCGCGTGTGCTGATACCGATCTGGTTCATCCCGATCTACCTGCCGGCCTATCTGCTTCTGGTGGTATGGATCGGCTTCCAGATCTTCTCGGCTTCGGTGGGCGGCGCGAGCGGCGGCGGCGTCGCCTGGTGGGCGCACATCGGCGGCTTCGTCGCCGGCGCGATCCTGATCGTGCCGTTCCGCTACAAGGCGGTGCCGCTGTTCGGCATGGACAAGTACCCCAAAGGCGTGCGCCTCAAATCACGCCAGCAATGATCAGGTCCGGGCCTCCGTCGCCGGCCCCTGCGGCTGCAGACGCAAACCGGGCCGCAAATTGCGGTACGTGAGGCTGCGATAATCGACCGGGTTCGGCCCGGGTGCGGCCACCACCAGCACCTCCTCGGCGATCGGCTGGAAGTCGGCGCGGAAATGCACCGAGCTCTTGAGCGCCAGGATCTTCTGCTCCGCCGGCTCGACGCCGAGGTGGCGGAACATCTCCTGGTCGGCCGCCTGGGTCTTGATCGACGAGACCACGATGCGCACGCCGCCCAGCGACAGCAGGGCCATCGGGCCGAGCTCCATGTGCGCGCCCTTGTAGAAGGGCCCGCTGCAGGTGAAATGGCCGTCGCCGAGCGCCTCGACCCGAAAGCTCGCCTCCAAGGGCCGGTGCCCCGACTGCCCCGACTTGGCGCCCAGACCGATGGCGATCTCCCCGCCGACGCCGGCCGCGTGCGCCGCGGCCGCGGCCTCGGGATCCTTCATGATCGCCAGGGCGGCGCCCTGCGCGTCCCGGCGCACCAGCTCGGCCAGCAGGCCGGTGGTGTCGGATTCGGCGCCGGCGCCCGGGTTGTCCTGGGTATCGGCCAGAACCACGGGGCGCGACGCGGAAGCGGAGAGGTCGAGGGCGCGGGCGACCGCGTCCGCGGGCGTCCAGATCGGCAGCAGGAATTCGGCCTCGCGCGCGCAGGCGTCGTCGTAGATCCGCTGCACCGCCGTCTCGGCCGAGGCCGCGCTGCGCCCGTAGGCCAGGACCGAGGCGCCGCAGTGCCAGATATCGGCGGGGCCGAAGCCGCAGGCGAAGGAGAGGCTCGAAACCTCGCCGCCCTCGAGCTCGGCCAGCTCCTCGTAGAGCCGCTTGGCCGGGTCGTGCAGGGTGCAGCCCGAAGTGATCGGGATCAGGAAGGGCAGCTGCCGGAAGGCCTTGTGCGGCCTCGGCTCGCCGGCCAGCAGGGCATCCAGGTGCCGCGCGACCGCGGCCCCGGTCGCCGCCATGTCGATGTGGGGATAGGTGCGATAGGCGATCAGCAGGTCGCTCTCCGCCACCATCTCCGGCGTCACGTTGGCGTGCAGGTCGAGGCTGGCGACCAGCGGCAGCTCCGGCCCGACCGCCGTGCGCACGCGGCGCAGCAGCTCGCCCTCGCCGTCCTCCAGGTGCTCGCAGACCATGGCGCCGTGCAGATCGAGGTAGACGGCGTCGATCGCGTCCGCCGCCGCCAGATCCTCGAGGATCACTCCGGCGATGCGCTCGAAGGCGTCCTCGGTCACATGGGCCGAGGGCTCGGTCGCCGCCCAGGCGAGCGGCAGCAGCTCGTGGCCGAGCGCGCGCGCCTGCTCGACGAAGCCGGCGATGGGGATGTTGATCCCGGCGACCTCGTCGAACATCTCGGCCCCGCGCAGCAGCGGCGGCCAGGCCCCGCCGCGCGCGAAGTCCTCGTAGGTCGCCAGGCGCGGCGCGAAGGTATTGGTCTCGTGCTGAAAGCCGCCGACCGCGATGCGGCGCTTGCCCGGCCCGGCCATGGTCCATCCCCCGTTGTCGACCGGATAGAAAAGCGCAGATCGCCGACCGAAGGCAACGCCCGGACTAGGCCGGGAAGTCCAGCAGCACCCGCTCGACGAACCAGTAAGTTGCCAGCGTGCCGACTGCGTAGGCCGGCACCGCCCCGCTCCAGACCGGCCAGGCGACCGGCGTGCGGCGCAAGATCCAGACGACGGCGAGCACAGCGAAGACGAAGACGAGCTGGCCGAGCTCGACGCCGACGTTGAAGAACGACAGCGAGATCGGGATCTCGCCGCCTCACCTCCACGCCGTCTGGCCGCGGCGCGCGAAGTCGGCGATTTTGCCTTCGAGGGTGGTGATCAGCGTCTCGAAGCCGCCGCTGGCCATGATGGCGTTGAATTCCGTGCGCTGCATCGCGAGCTGGCTGAACTTCGCGTCCAGTCGCACGTCGATGATGCGCCAGCGGCCGTCGAACTCGCGCACCACGTAGTTGATCGGGATCACCTCGCCCGAGGGCCGGACCAAGCGGTTGTCGACGACAAGGAGCTCGCGGTGCTCTTGTGTCCCGTTGATCTGGAAGCTCTCCCCGTCGTAGGCGTCGAAGCGGTTGGCGAAGTTGGCGACGCTGAAGTCCGCGAAAGCCCTGGTAAAGCGGGTCCGCTTCTCCGGCGACAGGGACTTCCAGTGCTTGCGCAGCGAGACCCGCGCCATGGCCGGGAAGTTGAAGGCCTCGGTCAGCACCGGCGCCAGGGCCTCGTAGCGGCCCTTGTAGCCGAGCTCCTTGGCGTTCTGCATCGCATGCAAGAGCGCGCCGTTGACCTTCTCCACCGGTTGGGTCGGGTTGGCCGCCGCGGCCAGCGGCATGAGCAGGACGGCAAAAACGGCGAGCAGCAGAGCCCTCCGCACCATGAACATCGACTTGCCTCCCGTCTCGCCTTCGTCACTCGAGCCGCTTGCTTTCCGCACCGCCGGATGCCTCTCGCCCGAGGGCGCAGCAAACGGCCGACACGCTGCGGCCCTGTCGTTCAAATTAGATCACAGCCGCGGGCTTTGCCACCGCTGAAGCCGGGTGAATTCCCGTTCGTAATCGGACGAAAAGTCCTGCGCATTCGAGGATTTGCGCCGCCTCCGCCCGCTCGCGTTCATTCCAGCTCGCCGGATCCCGTGGGCGCGCCCCACTGGGGGTCGGCCGTGAAGATCATGTCGAGGAAAGTCGCCTCATGCAGCTCGCGCAGCGGCGCCAGGGTCTTGGCGCGCACCGCGTCCAGCGCCGGCAGGCCCTCGACCCGAAAGTCGCTCGGCAGCACGAGATGCACCATCACCAAGCGTGTGCGGCCCGTCTGCAGCACCCGCACGAAACTCTCTCGCACCGGCAATTCCGCCGTGGCGGCCGCCACGGCCTCCCGGACCCGCGCCACGATCTCCGGATGGGGCGCGCGGTTGAGCAGCTCCATCAGGGCCTGCCAGGCCATGCGCACCGGGATTGAGATCGAGATCAGCACGACCAGGATCACCAGGGCGGGATCGACGTAGGGCACGAGGAAGGCGAAGGCCGTCTCCTCCAGGACCAGAATGCTGGCGAAGGCGAGCAGCACGGCCGAGGAGATGGCCGCGTTGACCAGCCAGTTCTTCGCATCCACGCGAATCAAGGGGCTGCCGGTGCGGCGCGCGCCGAGCCAAGTCACCAGCGCGAGGACCCAACAGGCCGCCGTCGCGAAGACTCCGTAGGCGATGGCCGCCCCGGGGGCAATGGCGCGCCCGCCGGTAAACAGGGCTTCCAAGGCGCCGGCCAGCGCCATCACCGTGACGCCCAGCACCAGCAGGCCCTTGAACTCGTTGATCAAGGGCTCGAAGGAGGCGTAGCCGAACGGGAAGCGCTCGTCGTCGCCGCGCTGCACCAGCCGGGCGACCTTGATGGTGACGAAGCCGGCGACGCAGTAGGTCAGATTGAACAGGCCGTCGAGCAGGATGGCCTGGGAGGACGCGACGACGGCGAAGACCAGGGCGACACAGCCAATGATCAGGTTGCCGACGGCCGCGATCCACAGATAGCGCTGTTCGGCCTTGGCCGTTTCCGGGTTCATGGCTTGCGCCCCATCAGTTTACACTTCGCAGGAACTTTCTCATGTAACACACTGCTACGGCGTTCTTTTATGGTAGTGCACTTGTAGAGACCGGCCACCGGTGCAAGCCAGTCTAGTCTATCGTGCGTCGTTGGCGAGGTGCCCATGCAGTACGCACCAGACAAAGCTCTGCTCAGGCACGGCCCCTTCGTGTTGCCGGCCGACGCAGATCTGGCCCAGCGCATCTCTGGTTCGGCGTGTTCAGGAATCGACCAGCAGTGGCCCCGAAGCTGCGACAGGATCCGGAATTGGGGCCTCCGCTTTCGCCTTTGTGCGGCTTTTGGGGTGTGCCACGGAGTACCTCCAGGGAGGGACCATTGGGGGGAGTATCCATGACAGCAAGAACGCTGGCCTGCCTTCTGGCCGTGCTCGCGCTGCTGATGCCGGCCGTCGCGCTGGCGGACGAGCACGAAGAGGAAGAAGAGGACAAGTACAGCCGCCCCGGCTTCTAAATCGGCGCCAATGGCGTCTTCGCCGCACATCTCTTCGAGGACGAGGTCGAGGACTCGGTCAACATCCCCGGGGTCGGCGCCAACGTCGACAACGGCTTCGGCTTCAACGCGCACGCTGGCTAACGCTGGCTGAGCTGGTTCGCCACCGACGCCCAGTACGAG
>JAAUYJ010188850.1_pt1 | contig 28984 bp, 30 predicted proteins | sample 7278031 | NCBI WGS metagenome assembly JAAUYJ01 (sample SAMN14350222, study PRJNA611818) | marine sediment metagenome | isolation source: surface marine sediment (1.8m) | place: French Polynesia: Moorea | collected 2018-08 | reverse complement strand
GTAAACACTCATTTCTCGATTTTGGGGACTGTTACTGTAGCGCAACAGTTAAATAGGCGATGGCTACATTTCCAGAACCAAACCCTAGCACCCTTAGTAAATAGTCATTTCTCGATTTTGGGGACTGTTACTGTAGCGCAACAGTTAAAAGAGGCGATCGCCTTTATTTTGGGAACTCCATTCATGGTGGATTTTATAACCTGTTATAACCTGTTATCTTGAAACAAATGAAACTTTCTGCCTGTCTTGAGTGCGTAATTCGGATTGCGAATCCGAAGTACGCACTCGCTTTTTTCTCCTTGAAAGCGGTGCAGTCCGGTCTTGGTGGTTTCCATCAAAGAGGAACTGCACCAAGAAGGAGAGGTTTGTTACCGAATTAATTAATTATCAATTATCCATTATCCATTATCCATTGATAATTATTGTTTAACTATTGACGAAAATCTCGAAGTAAGTAATTTAGGATTAAGTTTATTGTCATTGTAACTTATTGAGCTATAAAGCTAATTCATTCTTTTACAAAAATCCTAATTCCTTCAGATAGTTATTGGTTTGTTGGCGAACTTCTGCTAATTCTGTCTCTAATGCTTCAATTTCTTTTTTTACCTCCATAATATCAATTTCCTCTTCTTCCTCAAATGGAGCCACATACAAAGGAATATTAAGATTAAAATCATTATCTTTAATTTCATCCAGTGTAGCTAAATAAGCATATTTATCGACATTTTTTCTAGCTTTCCAAGTGCTGACAATCTTATCAATATCTTCCTCACGTAAACGGTTCTGTTTTTTAGCCTCTTCATAGTCACGACTGCCATCAATAAAGAAAAAACTATGATCAGATTTTGCTCGATTAAAAAATAGTAATGCGGCTGAAATACCAGTTTCAAAAAACAAATTAGCGGATAAACAAATTACTCCATTTAGTAAATCATTTTCAATTAAAGCTCTCCTAATTTTACCTTCTGCACCACTACGAAATAGTACCCCATGCGGTACAACCACACCGACTCTGCCATCAGTTTCTGTCATAGTAGAAATCATGTGTAAAATAAACGCATAATCTCCCCTACTTTTAGGAGAAATACCATAAGTAAACCGTTTAAAAGAATCTAATTTTGCTATATCTTGTCCCCACTTATCAAAAAAAAAAGGTGGATTAGCTACCAATACATTAAACTTTTTTAACTTATCTTTTTCAATTAAAAGAGGATCACGAATGGGATCCCTTTTCTCAATTCTTGCATTACAAAAACCGTGCATAAACATATTCATACGGCATAATGCCAAGGTTACTGTATCTATTTCTTGTCCATAAAAAGCCACATTTTTATCTTTAACTTCCTGAGCAGTCCGAATCAACAAAGATCCCGAACCACAACAAGGATCAGCAATTTCATCACCTGACTTTGGAGCAATAATTCTTGCTAATAAAGTCGATACTTCTGGAGGAGTATAAAATCCTACCCCTTTCTTACCACTATCCGCAGCAAAATTACCAATTAAATATTCATACGCATCTCCTATAATATCTGTACTTTCTAACTGTGAGGGACGCAAATCTAACTGTTTAAAATCCTCCAGTAAATTTTTCAGTCTTTTATTGCGTTCTTTGGTTTCCCTTAAACTGGTCTTACTATTAAAAATAATACTCCTAAAAACCCCTTCTAATTTAGCTTTATTGGCATCTTCAATCTGACTTAAAGCTTCATCTATTAACTCCCCAATATTACTCATGGTTCGTTTGTCATAGAGAAAATCAAAACTGGCTGTTTCAGGTAAGAGAAAACGTTCTCGACTCATTGCCCGTTCAATGCTTTGACTGTCCCCCTTATATTTAGTCTCATACTCTGCCTTTTTATCTTTCCAAAGGTCAGAAAGATACTTTAAAATAATATAACTAAGATATAATATTTGTCTTGATAAGGAGCAATTACGCCCCGAAAAGTATCACAAGCACGCCGAATAATATTGTTGATTTCTGCTTGAGTTTTTATTTTCATTGTTTTTGTTTTTCCTATTAATTAATGGAAATAAATAGAGCAAGTGATTGCTAATTAACTATGACTTTCTATAATTTTCATTGTCAAAGCTTCATATAACTGTTCTCGTTTTGTTTCAAGTTTTTGACAAAGTTCTTTTTCTTGCCAATGTAACGCTTCTAAGTCAATAATTTTCTGCTGTATTTCAAAAGTTGGAACAGGTACTTTTAACTGACGTAACCAATCTATATGATAGGGGTTAACCTCTGGCATAGCACGAATGGGTAACAATCGATGAGTAGCCACTTGAGCATCTACAATTTCCGCTTTTTTACGCGCACTATAACCACTGCGAAAATATCCCAAGTCCTCCAATTTATATAGATATTGCTGCTTTTTCATCATAATTACTCCTTAGTTGACCAAGGTTTTCCCCATATCCTCTAGATTAATAAAATTAACAGTATTTATAATACTGCTAATTTTTATTTATGCTAAGGGTTAACTACAATAGAGGTAGTTTTGCAAAAACCCATTAGTCTATGAAATTTCCATTACAATTTGTTTATGATTGGTATCGTAATGCTATTCGTCATCCTCAATATCGTTGGTGGGTTATTTTAGGTACCTTGGTGTATTTCGTAAGCCCCTTAGACATCTCTCCCGATATCTTTCCCATTGCTGGACAAATTGACGATTTTGTGTTAATAACCTTACTGATGACAGAGTTATTTCAAATGATAGTTGAAAGATGGCAAAACCCTTCTCAAGTTACTGTCGAAGAAAACCCAGAAGGAGAGACAATCGAAGTCAATGCAGTGACAGTGGATGATACATCAAAAAACAATTATTAATCAATTGAAGCCTATTAAAATTATGGATAATTCTGCTACGATTTTATTAGTTGATGATGAACCCAGTGTTAGGGAATCAGTCCAAGCTTATTTAGAGTATAGTGGAGACCTAAAAGTTACAGTTGCCAGTAACGCAGCAGAGGCATGGAAAACCTTAGAAACCAGTATTCCCGATGTCATTATTTCTGATATTATGATGCCGGAAGTCGATGGTTATCAATTCTTAGAAAAATTGAGAGATGAGCCTCGCTTTGCAGGAATACCCGTAATTTTCTTGACCGCTAGAGGAATGACATCTGATCGTATTCGAGGTTACAATGCAGGTTGCGATGCCTATTTGCCCAAACCATTTGATCCCGAAGAATTAGAAGCCATTGTTAACAACTTATTAGAACGTCGGAAACTTAATGAAAAGAACGGCAGTGACTCAGCAAAATTGGAAGAGATAGCCCAAGAAATCAGAGAATTAAAACAACAACTGGGACAACAACAAAATACCTTCAATACCACACCCCCCCCCATTAAAATTGATTTAACCCCCAGAGAACAAAGTGTTTTAGACTTAGTTTCAGAAGGACTAATGAATAAAGAAATTGCGGCCCGTCTAGAAACCAGCGTAAGAAATGTTGAAAAATATGTCAGCCGTTTATTTAGTAAAACAGGAACCAATAGTCGCACAGAATTAGTGCGTTTTGCATTAAAACATGGCTTAACCGAATGAGTTAACCCAATCCATCACCGAAGCAGAAGCTTACCCCTTGCTAAAATTAACTCCCAGTATTACCGTTGAGATGAGTTTCGCCTAATAAGTTCACTAAAGATTCTAACCCACAATAGCCTGAATCCACTCGTGAAATCATTAGCCAATCGGTCACACCATAATGAGGAGAAAGCGCAGTTATGAGTAAAGTTTATGTTCTACTTTTTAACGCCCGCACTGAAAATGAGGGAATTCATACCGTGCAGATGGGCGATCGCAATAAAATCTTGATGTTCGAGTCAGAAGACGATGCCACCCGCTACGCTTTGCTACTTGAAGCCCAAGACTTCCCCACGCCGACAGTCGAACCCTTTGAGTCCGAAGAAATCGAGGAATTCTGTAAACAAGCCGATTATGACTGGGAAATGATCTCAGCAGGAGAATTAGCCATTCCCCCGGAACAAAATTTAGAAGAGATGACCTGGGGCAATGAAGACTCCTCCCAGCAAGCAACAGAAAACCCAACCAGCGATCCCCAAATGTCCTCAGAGGAACTCGATCAAATTCGCCGTAAACTTGAAGGCTTATTATAAATCTTATGGAAAATATACAACAACGGGGTCATCTGTTAACCGAACAGATTAACCCCAATAGTCAAAACTTAGACCAACTCAACACCGTTGAGTTAGTAGAACTGTTTAACCAAGAAGATGCCCAAACCATCAAAGCCATTGCCCAAGCGAAAGGAGAACTCGCTCAAGCCATCGATGTCACCAGTCAAGCCTTAGAGAAAGGAGGGCATTTATTTTACGTTGGAGCAGGTACTAGCGGGCGTTTAGGAGTCCTAGATGCAGCCGAATGTCCCCCCACCTTCTGCACCGAGCCTGACATGGTACAGGGCATTATTGCCGGAGGTGCAGGAGCCCTAGTAAGGAGTTCCGAAAATTTAGAAGATAGTTCCCAAGACGGAGCAGAAGCTATCGCCCAAAGAAAAATCACCGACAAAGATGTAGTGGTTGGCATCAGTGCAGGGGGAACCACCCCTTTTGTGCATGGGGCTTTAAACGCAGCCAAACAGAGAGGGGCAACCACCATTGCCATAACTTGTGTTCCGGCCGAACAAGTCCCCATCATTGTCGATATTGACATTCGCTTATTAACTGGGCCTGAAATTTTAGCCGGTTCTACCCGTCTCAAAGCCGGAACAGTGACTAAAATGGCTTTAAATATCCTATCAACAGGAGTAATGGTTAAATTAGGCAAAGTTTACGGCAACCGCATGATCGATGTTTCTGTCACCAATACAAAACTGTATGATAGGGCTTTGCGTATCTTAGAAGAATTAACCGAATTAAGTCGTCAAGAGGCTGCCGAGTTACTCGAACGCAGTGGCAAAAGGGTTAAACTAGCTTTATTGATGCACTGGACCGCACTTGATCCCCAACAGGGACAACTATGTCTAGATAACCATCAGGGAAACCTTCGGGCTGCCCTTGAAGCCAGTCAATCAGAATGTAGAATGTAGAATGCGCGAATGCGCGAATTACCTACGCCTCAAGTTGGAAGCTTGAAACAAGGAAAATTCTTCTTTTCATCCCCTTCAAAGAGGAGGCTTGGAACCCTTTTTTTCGTTCAAAAGTAATATTGATTGTTGATTAATGAAACTATGTTAAATATATCGGAAACAACAACCATTTTTGTGATCATTTTTATTGCCCTAGGGTTATTGGCTTGGGGTTATAATAGAGCTAGAGGTTATGGAAAATTAGGGATTTTGGCTTGGTTACAGTCAGTGAGTTTAATGGCTCCTTGGTTAATTTTCTTTGGTCTATTTGCCCTCGGAATTTATCTGAATATTGTTGGCATTTTGTTTTTGTTAGTCGCTTCTATTATTCTCTATATCTATTTAGGGAAAAGGCTTCGTACAGAAGGGCAAGATTTTGTATTGCGAGAAAAAGCAGCCCAAAGATTACAAGAAGAAGAAGTTAAAAAACATCAGGATAGTGATCATGATTCATCCTCAGATGCAGATCCCAAAAACGTTGGTGATGTCATTCCTATTCCTGACGAAGACTTACAATTGATTAAGGGAATTTTTAGTATTGATACCTTTTTTGCGACAGAAACAATTTCTTATCAAGAAGGGGCAATTTTTCGGGGTAATTTACGAGGCGATCCTGATACTTCTTATGAACGGATGACAGCAAAACTTAAAGATAATTTTGCTGACAAATATCGTCTCTTTTTTGTGGAAGGAACCGAAGGAAAACCAGTGGTAATTATTCTTCCCAGTCGAGATGATCCTCAACCGACAACCTTAGCCCAAAAAAATCTTGCTTTGGTTCTATTTATTGCCACAGTTGCCACCACTTTAGAAGCAGCGAGTATTTTGTTAGGATTTGATTTATCTAATAATTGGAGTCGCTATCAGGAAACCATTCCCCTTAGTTTAACCCTATGGGGTGTTTTTATTGCTCATGAAATAGGACACCGAATCATTGCAAAACGATACGATGTTAAAATGAGCGTGCCGTTTTTTCTGCCCACTTGGCAAATCGCTTCCTTTGGCGCAATTACTCGATTTGAATCCTTACTTCCCACTCGTAACGCCCTATTTGATATTGCCATAGCTGGACCAGCTTTTGGGGGAATTATCTCTTTTATTCTCTTAATTATTGGTTTGAGTTTATCTCATCCAGGAAGTCTTTTCCAAGTTCCTACACAATTTTTTCAAGGCTCAATTTTAGTAGGGAGTTTAGCTAAAGTTATCATCGGTGATCCTCTACAAAATGCCATTGTTGATGTTCATCCACTAACTGTTGTTGGTTGGTTAGGATTGGTTATTACGGCTCTAAACTTAATGCCCGCAGGACAACTCGATGGAGGTCGTATTATTCAAGCGATTTATGGCAGAAAAACAGCCCGTCGAACCACAATTATTACCCTAGTTATCTTAGGAATTGTGACTATCTTTAGTCCAGCTAATCCCATTCCCTTATATTGGGCGATCGTGATCTTATTCCTACAAAGAGATCTAGAAAGACCTAGTCTCAATGAATTAACAGAACCTGACGATACTCGCGCAGGATGGGGCTTATTAGCCCTGTTTTTAATGTTAGCCACCTTGATCCCTTTAAGCCCAGGTTTAGCAGGAAGATTAGGCATTGGAGGTTAATGAAGTCAATCAGAATGCGCGAATGCGCGAATGTAGAATTACCTCCATCTCAAGTTGAAGGCTTGGAACCCTTTTTTGCGGTCAAAAGTTGTTTTTGAGACAAAGATTTAAGCTCCGTCTCAAAAACCCTTATCCTTCAAAGGCAGAGTTTTAGACCCAAGTATGTTACATAATTGAAAATTAAGTCGGTATTGAAGGATAGAAACCAGAAAAATCAAAAAAATTGGTCTAAACTAAACAACAGTGCTTATTGATACTCCATATTTATGTTCAAAAAATCCTCTTTACTCTTAATAACCCTCCTGTTAATCGCTCCCTTAACTGCTTGTGGGGGGGGAAGTCAAACCTCAAACAACTCAAGTACCTCTTCTGGCCCCAGCAATCGTCTCGAAACCATTAAAAAACGGGGTAGCCTCATTTGTGGAGTCAATGGAGAAGTTCCAGGGTTTAGTTTTGTCGACGAAAACGGTAAATATTCCGGCTTAGATGTGGATATTTGTCGGGCGATCGCAGCAGCCTTATTCGATGACCCTGAGAAGGTAGAATACCGTAAATTAAGCGCACAAGAACGCTTTCCGGCGGTTCAGTCAGGGGAAGTGGATATTCTCAATCGTAACACCACCTGGACCGTTAGCCGTGACACCACAAACGGCATGGAATTTGCTCCCACCGTCTTTTATGATGGTCAAGGGCTCATGGTAACTAAAGCGAGTGGGGTGACAGAAATCAAAGGATTAGCAGGTAAATCAATTTGTGTCTTAGCAGGAACTACCACAGAACAAAATTTAGCCGATCAAATGGCTAAAATTGGCGTAAGCGACTATAATCCTGTTACCTTTGAAGATGCAGACGCACTTTATGCTGCATATCAAGAAGGTCGTTGTGAAGGGGTTACGGCCGATCGCTCTCAATTAGTAGCTCGTCGCTCTATTCTACCTGATTCTAATGACCATATTGTTTTAGATGCAGTCTTATCAAAAGAACCCCTTGGCCCTGGGGTTAAAAATAATGATTCTGCCTGGTTTGATGCGGTGAAATGGGTTACATTTGCTTTAATTCAAGCCGAAGAATTTGGTATTACCTCCCAAAACTTAGCCACCTTTGAAAATAGCGAAGATCCTAATATTAGACGCTTTTTAGGAGTAGATGATAAGTTAGGGGAAGGGATAGGATTACCCAATGATTTTGCTGCTCGTATTGTTAAGCACGTTGGCAATTATGGCGAGGTTTATGAACGCAATATTGGTCAACCTTTGGGGTTAGGTCGTGGTCCTAATAAATTATGGACAGAAGGGGGTTTATTATATTCCCCACCGTTTAGATAATTGAATCAGCAGTTATTTCATTCTGATTCTTGTGGGTGCTTAATATTATTAAGCACTACTAAAGTCTCCTTCCATAACTAGCTTCAAATCTGTCTGAATACTTATTTATCTATGACAAATATAAATGAAGAAAAAGTACCTTGTTGGCGTGATTCACGGGTTATTAAAATCCTGACTCAATTTTTAATTGTTCTTTTTATTTTCGTCTTCTTATTTATATTTGCTAATAATTTAATTAGGAATTTTCAACAATTAGGATTAACATTTGGGTTTGGTTTTATTGTTGATACTGATCTTAATTCTCGTTTCAATATTGGTGACTCTCCCATTCCGTATAAGCCCACTGATCCCTATTTTAAAGCGATTTTAGTCGGATTACTAAATTCTTTGAGAGTAATGATAACTGGCATTATTTTGGCCTTTATTTTAGGTATTATGGTGGGTTTAGGAAGATTATCAGATAATTGGTTGGTGCAGAAAATAGCGACAATTTATGTAGAAATCATCCGCAATACTCCCTTACTGTTACAGTTATTCTTTTGGTATTTTGCCGTTTTTCTTAAGTTTCCAAAAATTGATAATCCCCTGATATTATTAAATTCGCTTTTCTTCTCTAATCAAGGGGTTTATCTTCCCTTTCCCTTGAGAAATATACAAACATTATTAGCGGTTGTTGTCTTAGTTTTTAGTGGGTTTATCACCATAATTCTTTGGCGTAAACAAACCCAAGTTATTCAACAACAAGGAACAACAGGGAACGTCTATAATCTTGTTTATGGTGTGATTGGGGTTATCTCAGTATTAACGATTATTTTTGGACTAGATTGGCAATTTCCTAATTATGATGACCAAATTCAACGCATTCAAGGCGGTTTAACCTTGTCTCCTGAATTTGCCACCCTCTTAGCCGGTTTAACTATCTATACAGCAGCCTTTATTGCCGAAGTAGTCAGGGCTGGTATACAATCAGTTTCTAAGGGACAATGGGAAGCAGCCAAAGCATTAGGATTAAAAGGAACTTTACTGATGCGTTTAGTAATTTTTCCTCAAGCATTACGAGTAATGATTCCCCCCTTAACCAGCGAATTTTTAAACCTAGCGAAGAACTCTAGTTTAGCGATCGCTATTGGTTATAATGACATTTATGCTGTGTCTAACACTATTTCTAATCAAACAGGAAAATCCATTGAAATGTTGTTAGTGGTGATGACAACTTATCTCATTTTTAATCTGATTATTTCTTCTGGAATGAATTGGTTAAATCGATCTGTACAAATTAAAGAAAAATAAAAGTTAAGAAATTAGTTGGTGTAAGATGTGAGTGTAAATTATCTAGATAAATACAGAGCGGGAGGACCTATCTTTTCCACGTTTTAATCTGATGTTCTCTTAATATATACTTGCTGCTTAGGTTTTATATACTAAAATATGAACAGTGTTAATTTGATGATGTAATAATGATGTTATATTCAAAATAAATTATAGATTTTTTGATATTATAAAAATATTTATTAGTTATTATATTTTAAATTTTAAAAGCAATTATTACTTTGGTGGCTTCGATTATTAAAGATTATGGTTTAAGTACACCTATCACCTTAATTTCAGTGGGTTTTTTAATAACTAAAAGAATTTTCGATGAACAATTAGAAATCAAGAATTAAGAATTGCTCAGGAAAACAATGAGGAAGAAATTTTACAAAAATACTGAGAAAGTATTGAAAAACTTTTGTTAGATTATAAATTAAACAATGATGATTAAGATCACCTAAACCACTTCAACATTGATGGGGTCAGGGTTTTAGAAAATTTGGGCTTAAAAATGGATTGATAAGTTTTAGTTATCAATCCTTCACCCTCTGTAAATTTTTACAGTTTGTCCACCTTAAATGAGCGATCGCATTTTTTCATCCGAAAAGAGTAATTTTCTCTTAGTCCCCGTCTAATTATATATAAATCACTGAGTTAGCGAAGAATAAACAATGATTTTTTGTTCTTAAAGGTTCTCTTATATGCTTCTTGAATTGTAACTTTCCATCGATGATAATGAATGCGGTTAGGATAGTATTTAAACCTTGGTAAGTTATCCCAAATAAGACCTAATTCTATTTCTAATGAGGGAATATGTTTGAAGAAAGCTTTTGATCCTGTATGCAATACAACGCCTTTCTCTGAGTCAATCTTTTGAGTCTTTAACCAGACAAACATATGTTCATAGTCTTCCATGCACTTATAAGTCAGGGAAGATTCAGCAAGGGATAAAGATAAAGCCATTTGTTCTGCCATTGAACGCTTGTTATGAAAATTTTTGGGTATTGATTCGTCGGATAATAGTTGATGATTCCACTCTCTCCAGGTGTTTAGAAGGCGTTGATGGGAGGAATTTTGAAAGATAAAAAAACCAGAATTAAAATAAGGTATATCCTGACAATTACTCTTTTTCAATAGTGCTTTCCACTTAGAACTATTATTTTCTTGAAAATAGTGTGATGCTGGCTTGGCGATGAAATCTTCCGTAACATTTTTATAAACAGAATCGATAGGATTAATAATTAATGTATCTGAGTCAAGAAATATTACTCTTTCCGCTTCACTTGTTAGAGCATAGGTTTTATTAATGAGAAAGTCATCTTGTCTTAAAGGCTCAACTTCAACCACCTGAATTCTACTGTCTAGAATTTCCCAAGCTGTGGGCTTTTTCCCGATACAAAAAATAGTAACTTTGTCAAAAGTTGAGTTAGTCTTCAACAGACTACGAAGAGAAGTAAACAACATATTCTCATATTGATTGGGACTACAAACATAAACAATTTCTGTAAACTGATTACTGTTATTCATAATTATCAAATTTCACTATTTTTCCAGGTTTCTGATACCCCTAATTTTTGCTTATTCTATCTTAATTGTTGTAGAGACATTTTCGTCAAAAACCTCTACAGACGTGTTAGATTAAGACTTGACCGAACCGGCTAAAATACCCCGCACAAAGTAACGTTGTAGGGCAAAAAAGACCATTAAAGGCACTGTCATACTAATAAAAGCACCGGCAGTCAATAAATACCAATCTTGACCCCTAGAGCCTACCATATTACTCAATTGAATGGTAACAGGAGCTACGTCATTAGTGCCACCGAGATATACCAAAGCGATTAATAAATCATTCCAAACCCAAAGAAACTGAAATACGGCAAAAGAGGCGATCGCTGGCATGGATAAGGGTACAATGAGTTGAGTAAAAATCTTTAGATGGGAAGCCCCGTCAACTTTGGCGGCTTCGATAAGATCCCTCGGTAAAGCCCCGATATAGTTGCGTAACAAATAAATCCCTAACGGCAATCCATAACCGGTATGGGCTAACCATACCCCTAGAAATGTATTAGTTAACCCCAAATCCCGATAAGCTCGTAAAATAGGAATGAGGGTGGTTTGCAAAGGGACCACTAATAAACAAACAACAATGATAAATAAAAATTGTCGTCCTGGAAACTCCATCCAAGCAAAACCATAAGCGGCAAAGGTGGCGATGGCAATGGGAATAATGGTAGCAGGAATAGAAATGGTTAAACTGTTTAAAAAGGCTTGTCCCATGCCTTGAGATTGAAGCACATCTAAGTAATTGCCTAGGTGGTATTGGGTGATTTCAAAAGGATGTTGGAAAATTGACCACCAGCCACTGGATAACATAGCATCTCGTTGGCGAAAGGAACTAATAAAAAGTCCCATAGTGGGCAATGTCCAGATAAAGGCAATGATGACAATGGTGATATGAATGGGGGTTTTTTGCCAAAATTCTGATTGATTGTGTTGGTTTACTTTTGGTGGCATTATCTTAATTTCTCCTGAGTTTTGAAACGACGAATATTGCTAATCATGACGGGTACAATGAGGAGGAGTAAAATAATAGCGATCGCACTACCTCGTCCAAAATTGCGATAGTTAAACATCTCTTTAATCATGCGACTGGCAATTACTTCTGTACCATTATTTCCTCCTGTCATGACGAAGACAATATCAAACACTTTTAAGACTAAAATAATGATGGTTGTACTCACCACTAAAATTGTCGAACGAATCATGGGAATGGTAATACGCCAAAAAATCTGCCAACTATTTGCCCCGTCAATACGGGCTGCTTCGATAACATCTTCAGGAATACCTTTGACGGCTGCGGATAAAATTACCATTGCAAAACCGGTATATAGCCAAATCATAATGGCAATGAGGGCAAAATTATTGACCGATCTTTCCACCAACCAGCCCACTGGTTCAAAGCCCAAACTAACAATAATGGCATTCAATAAGCCAATTTGTTCATCTCCTAGGGGTTTATAAGCATAGATAAATTTCCAGATCACACTTGCCCCAACAAATGATATCGCCATCGGCAAGAAAATGAGAGATTTTGCGATAGATTCATAAGAAACTTTATCCACCAAAACCGCAATAATTAAACCCAAGGCGACACTAATTCCTGTAACTAAAACTAACCAGAGTAAATTATTACGGAAAGCCAATAACATTGATTTATTAGTAAAGGCAAATAAGTAGTTTTGTACTCCTACGAAATTTTGCGATCGCCCATCAAAAAAACTGAGGTAAAAAGTTTGAATGGTGGGCAGAATTAAATAGGCTGATAAAATCAGCATAGCCGGAGAAATATACACCCAAGGCAATAAATTACGATTCCAAGGTTTAGGGAGTAGGCTGATACCATAGTTGGCTAAATAAAAGAGTCCTATGACACCACCGCAGCCAAAAACAATAGCTAATATTACATTAAAAATGCGAGTAATAACTTCCATTTTTTTGTCTTGTCTTAATGAAACAACAATTAAAAAGAATTGATAATTTAGAACTTATATTAATTCTCAATTCTCAATTCCCCATTCTCAATTCCCCATTCTCAATTCTCAATTCTCAATTCTCAATTCTCAATTCCCCATTCTTCATTCCCCATTCCCCATTCTCCATTCCCCATTCCCCATTCTCCATTCCCCATTCCCCATTCTTCATTCAGGCCAACTACTTTCAATATTTTCTAAGACAGTTTCCACATCCGTTCCCCCAACATAATCAACCATACCTGACCAAAATGTACCGGTTCCCACAGCCCCTGGCATCATATCCGAGCCATCAAAACGAATCACATCAGCTTCTGCCAAAATTGTTGCTTGTTGCTGCATTAATTGATCGGGATAAAGATCGATAGCAATATTGTTTCTTGGGGAAATATGGCCCCCTAATTGAACGGCAATTTCGTGGGGAACTTCGCTGGCTAAATATTCCATTAACTGCCTCGCTTCGGGGGTATCATTAAACATAGCAAAGACATTACCAGCCACTAACACAGGAGATCCTTGTTCTGGATTAATGGGGGGTAAATAGAAAATGGCCGCATCTTGGGCTGCGTTGATGTCTTCAGGAAGAAAAGAAGCAATAAACGTCGCTTGACGGTGTAGATAACACCTGGGGTTATCTCCAAATAATCCTTGGATGGAGTCTCCAAAAGGAATACTTAAAGCCCCCACTTTACCGCCATAAACATACTTGTCGTTGCGGGCAATTTTCCCAAAGGTTTCAACAGCGTTTTTCACCGATTGATCATTGAAAGGGATTTGATTGGTGGTCCACTGATCATAAACCTCGGCTCCGGCGGTTCGTAACATGATGTCTTCCACCCAGTCTGTTCCCACCCAGCCAGTGGCATCTCCGCTTTCCATGCCGATACACCAGGGGGTTTTTCCTTCTTCTACCAGGCGATCGCTTAAGGCCATCATTTCATCCCAGGTGTTGGGGATCTCATAGCCGTTTTCTGCAAAAACTTTGGGGTTATACCAGACTAAACTTTTAACTGAGGCCCGATACCATACGCCATAGGGGGTTTCATCGACACTGCCCAAATTGATCCAAGTCTCAGGATAGGCTTCTTGGAGGGTTTCGGATGTCATAAATTCTTTGAGGGGAACTAATTTCCCTTCTTTAGCAAAGTCGGCCATTAAACCAGGTTGGGGGAACATGGCTAAGTCTGGGGGATTGCCTGAGTCTACCCGAATGGGTAAGGTAGTGGCAAAGGTATCGGTTCCCTCATAAACAATTTCAATGCCTGTTTCTTCGGTAAAGGGGGCCAGGGCTTTTTCTAGTTTTTCTTGTTGTTCCCCAACCATGACACCGAGGATAGTCACTTGTTTTTGATTGGTTTGAGCAGGTTGATTGGGGGAATTACAACCGCTTAAAGTGGTGATGCTGAGGGCGATTACAGAAAAAAATGCAGTTTTTAAGGTATTTTTCGATTGTTTCATTGATATTAAAGAGTATGTTCGTTGCAATCAAATAGATAGAGGCGTTGACTATCAATTAATAGGTCTAGAGTTTCTTTTGACCTCACTTTAGCACGGGGATCTAAACGGGCTACTAATTCATCTCCCCTTGGGGTATCAAAATAAACCACCAGTTCACTGCCCATCATTTCAATCAGGGTGACGGTGGCGCGAATGGTAAATCCGTGAATGTCTGGGGGGATATATTGGGGATGATAAATGTTTTCAGGACGAATACCGAGGGTTAAGGGAGGGGTTCCCATGTCTGGCTGTAGGTGGGGTAGATATTGCTGCATATCGATGAGGTTTTCACCCCATTTTAGGTAAGATTTTCCCTCTGTTTCTATTCTTTCTACGGCGAAAAAGTTCATCGAAGGACTTCCGATAAATCCGGCGACAAACTTATTGATGGGATGGTTGTAAAGGTTGGCGGGGGTGTCTGCTTGTTGCAAAATACCGTCTTTCATGACTGCAATGCGATCGCCCATTGTCATCGCTTCGACTTGATCATGGGTGACATAGATAAAGGTGGTGTTTAAGTCTTGATGCAGTGTACTAATTTCTTTTCTAGCTTGAACCCGTAATTTTGCGTCGAGGTTAGATAGGGGTTCATCCATCAAAAATACGGCGGGTTTTCTGACGATCGCACGCCCCACGGCAACCCGTTGACGTTGTCCCCCTGAGAGTTCTTTGGGTTTACGATGGAGTAGTTGTTCAATGCCTAATTGTTGCGCTGCACTTTCAACTCGTTGTTTAATGTCTGCACGGGGTTTCCCTTGTAGTTCTAAACTAAAGGCCATGTTATCAAAGACGCTCATGTGAGGGTAGAGGGCATAGGATTGAAACACCATAGCAATATCTCTATCTTTGGGGGATAATCCGTTTACGGGGCGATCGCCGATGGAGATGATTCCTTGGCTGATTGATTCTAACCCGGCCAAAAGTCTTAATGAGGTACTTTTTCCACACCCAGAAGGTCCAACGAATACCAAAAATTCTCCATCTTCGATATCCAGGTTGAGATTATTAACTGCTGTATAATCTCCAAACCGCTTTACTACTTGGTCAAATTTGATACTAGCCATTACAACTCTTTTCTTTCCTCCAAATCAACAAAATTGCTTCTGACAATTTTATGATTACCAATTTAACAAGAAATTATAAAGGACACAGTGTTGTGAAAAAAAAATCACAGCTTGCTCAATTCTCCATTCCCCATTCTCCATTCTCCATTCTCCATTCTCCATTCTCAATTAACTAAACTTCCTCGTTTCATTTGTTCTCGTTCGATAGCTTCAAATAAAGCTCTAAAATTGCCTTCACCAAATCCTGTTGCTTGTTTTCTTCTTTCTATAATTTCCCAGAAAAAAGTAGGTTTATCAAACATAGGTTCGCTAAATATTTGTAAGAGTAGAGGGTAATTATCACTGATATCCTCTCTATTGTAGTTATATTCTTGGTCTAACAAAATATGTTGTCTGACAATTTTTTGCCATTCTTGCTTATCAACGTTTAACTTTAAGCCTTTTTCTAATAAGTTTTCATAGTAAGTCTGAGGAACTTTGAGGAATTTCATTCCTTGATCATCAAGTTTCTTGGTAACTTCAATAATATTCTTAGTTCTTAAAGCAATATGTTGGATTCCTGCTCCATTATTAACATCTAAAAATTCTTGGATTTGGGAATTAGATGATAAAGGTTCATTGATAGGAAATTGTATCCCAGACAGAGGATGAAACATCACTTGAGAATACAAACCAGATTGAGGTGTTTCTATGATAAAAGCTTGTTTTTTTTCAAAGCCTAGTATATTTTGATACCATTTAACTGTAGATTCTAATTGATTTTTACCCACATTAAAAACCAGATGATCCCAAGTTAAAAAGTTGCTCACATCAGGTAAAATAACTTCGGTTTGTTGAATCCAATCATCAGGGATAACAGGAGTATTTCCTTGACGTTCAACTAAGGTGTGAAATAAATTGTTTGGGTTGATAATTTTACTCCATTTTAAACCTCCTTGAAGATATTTTTTTTGTTGAATTTGAGCTACTTTTACTTTGAAAATAGAAGGTATTTCACTAAGTATTTGCTCTAGATTCTGCACTCTGAAAGCAACGTCTCTCACCCCAGCAGGATGAATTTGTAAGAACTGATAAACAGGGCTATCTCTGGATAAAGGAGAAGAAAAAATAATAACAATAGGCTTATCTCTATACCCTGTGGTTACAATTTCTGTCTGAGTATGGCTATTTTTCCCTTTGCCAAGAGACTGAAAACCCATGACATCAACAAACCAATTTTTCCAGTATTGTGCATCTTCGACATAAAAATGAACGTGGTCAATATCCATATTACTGTTTAGTTTACATTTCTTTACATTTGAATTTTAACCGATTCTTCTTTGAAGTGGATAGGGGGGCAGAAGAAGTCTTTAGAGACAGTTAATTTTAATTTGTGTCATCATTGGTTAAAGTATATTAAGCACCAACAATTCTAGTTTTCACTGTCTATTATCAGTATGAGTCAAAACTACGGAATTTCTCGACCCCTTCCCCCCAATGTTAAACGAGCAGCCACCATTCTTCAATGGTCCGGAAATGTCGGTTTCTGGGGACAGCTAGTATTGGGGGTATTAGCCGCGGCACTTTTATTCCTGGCCTTAGCTGGTTTAGCTGCACAGCAAAAAGCGACAGAAGGAACTAATTTTAGTATCTTTTGTTCTGTAGCTGGGGTGATTGCACTGGTCATTAGTATTTTAATTTGTTTTCGCTATAAACAAATTGCTAAATTGATGCGCAACCCTGAAGCACAAGCACGACCTAAAAAATCCTCTACCCTACAATTAATTAGGGCAGGTTTATTGTCTAATTTGGTGGGAATTTTCCTATCAATTATTGGGGCAGAAGGATTTGTCGGTATTTTGTGGCGAAAACTCTCCAATATTCCTCAAGGAGCAGCCGTTTACGACACCACTAAGCTGCCAACTCCTAGTGAGATTTTACTACTACTTGCCAATACCCATACGATTTTATGTCACTTTGCGGGTATTGTTGTAGGACTCTATTTATTAGATCGATTAGATCGATAATTATCTCAACAGAGGCAGATTAGAGCAATGCAAAGAACTAGACTAAATACTTTAGTAGAAACAACTCAAAACCGCTTTGATGAGGCGTTCAAAAACCCTTGGCGCAGAATTTCTTTAAGTTTAATTAGTGTTTTATTTGGGTTTTTTATCGGTCAATCTGTTTCCATTACCGCCGGACAAGAGGCTTACTGGGATATCACGGTAGGAATTTTCTTGTTAATTTTTACTGAAACAATTAGTCGAATCACTTACAGTCAAGGTAACAAGAAACTGCGATCGTTTAGTATTGATATTCTCAATCTTTTTAAAATTGGAATTACTTACAGTTTATATGTAGAAGCTCTAAAACTAGGTTCATAATCACGGATTATTTACCAAAGAAAATGGTTTAAATCCTCCAACTTTAGGGGTAGGTAATTCTAAATTCTACATTCTAAATTCTCATTGACCATGATATCCCTTAAAATACTGCAAAAATTACTAGAAACTAATTCTATTTCTTCTAGGGATATGGAAATTTTGTTGCAAGAAGAATTAGCTAATGTTTATGTTTGTGATGCTTTTAATCTCACAGTAGAGAAGGGACTAGAAAAAATAAATCATCGTATTGATCTATTACAAAAAACCTATCCAATTATTAGTCAAGAATACCAACAATTAAACTATAAAGACAAGGAATTAATATTGTTATTGTGGCAGTTTTGGCTCCCGTTGGCCATTAAATTAAGTGAAGAAAAAAGTAAACAAAAATATCCTTTCATTCAAGGGATTTTGGGGGGACAAGGTACAGGAAAAACCACCTTATCAAAAATCCTCTGTATCATTTTAAAACAACTGGGCTATCAAACCGTTACCCTTTCCATTGATGACTTCTATAAAACCTATGAGGAACGACAAAAACTACACACAAATGATCCTCGTTTTATTTGGCGTGGCCCCCCAGGAACCCATGATATTGCATTAGGAATTAAAACATTAGAACAATTAAAAGCTCCTGATTATTCTCAACCTATTTTCATTCCTCGTTTTGATAAATCTTTATGGAATGGTCAAGGAGATAGGATAAAACCTGATATAATTAGTCAACCCGATATTGTTCTATTTGAGGGTTGGTTTGTTGGGGTTTTTCCCATCAATGAAACTGAATTTAATCATTCCCCCTCACCGATTAAGACGGAAAAAGATATACAATTTGCTAAAGATATTAATCAGCAATTAAAAGCTTATTTACCTCTTTGGAATCAGTTGGATAGTCTCATGATTCTTTATCCTCAAGATTATCGTTTGAGCAAAAAATGGCGTAAAGAAGCAGAACAAAAAATGATATTATCAGGAAAAACAGGGATGAATGAACAACAAATAGATGAGTTTGTTAATTATTTTTGGAAAGCTTTGCATCCTCAACTCTTTATAACCCCCTTGATCCAAAATCAAAACCTTGTTGATTTAGTAATTACGATTGATGCTAATCATCATCCCCAAAAAATAACATTTAATGGCTAAGGTTAAAGACTACCTAATATTAATCATTGCTGCTGTTACTAAAAACTAACCAGTATGAAGAATAAAATTTTAATCTGTGAAGAAAAAGCCTCGTTTACTGTAGGGAAGACTTTCTATCGTCCCCAGAGTAAAATAACAAGAGATTTAGGGGTATTAGCTGCATCAGTCTATAAGAAAAAGCACGGAAATTTAAGGGTTCTAGATGTAATGACAGGGTGTGGTATTCGTTCTTTACGCTATTACTTAGAAAGTGATGCTGATTATATTTGGGCTAATGATAGTAACCCTGAAAATCAAGCAGTTATTGAAGATAATTTATCTGATATTTTACAAAACAAAAAAGGTAAAGTAACCTATCAAAATGCTAATAATATATTTTTTAATTGTTCCAATAATAAGGATTACTATGATTTAGTAGATGTGGATGCTTTTGGTTCACCTAATCCCTATTTAATTACAGCATTATGGGGAACTAAAATAGGTGGTTTAATCTATGTAACTTCTACAGATGGACGTAAAGGAACTGGTCATTTACCTGAAAAATGTTTACAAACCTATGGTTCTTATGGTCGATCTCATCCTGCGGCACAAGAACAAGTATTACGATTAATAATAGGAAGTACGTTACAACAAGCAGCTACTTTAGGTTTAGGAATTGAACCAATTTTTTCTTTTTTTAGCGGTAAAAACTATCGAGTTATGCTGCGTTTATTACCTAAAATTAATCTTAGTTTAGATAATTATGGCTTTTTGGGATATTGTCATCATTGTGGAGAATATCAAAATATTTCTTATCAACAATTGGGTAAATTAACTTGTTATTATCAAGAAGAAGATAAAGCTTATAATTATACAATTTCTGGGCCTATGTGGTTAGGTAATTTACATAATAAGGTGTATTTAAAAACCATGCAAAACTTAGCAATTAATTTAAAATGGACAAAAGTAACTAATTTATTGTCAACTATGATCAATGAATCCAACTTTCCCTCTTATTTTTATACATTAGGCGAAATTGGAAAACGAGGAAAATTAGACATTCCTAAGCGATCGCAACTGATTGAAAATTTAGAAAATCATGGTTTTCAAGCAACCAATACTCATATTAACCCCCAAGCAATTAAAACCAATGCCACCTTAAAACAGTGCATTCAGATAGCAAAGGAATTATAAAAAAAGTGGACAAAATAAACACTCGTTTGTAGCCGTTTAAAGAAGCTTTGCCCACTTCCTGATTATGCTATTTAAACCTGAGTTCGATCTAGGAGAATTTGTATACAACTGATTCAAATCAGCCGCCTCAAAATCTCATTGTCTCGTTTAAAAAATCATAAATCCGTTGCGAAGCACGGCGTAGCCGCCCTCCTAACACTGAACTCACTTGATTTAACTATCAACAAAAATAGGACGTATAGAATCAACCCATTTGGTAATACGTTCTTCAGTTTTCTCACTTTGATTGACTTCATCAATGGGTAATCCCACAAATTTATCATTCAATAAAGCCGAAGAATACTCGAAGGTATATCCTTCATTGGGAAATTCGCCTACAAGAGTAGCACCTAATTTGTTAAAATGTTCGTACATTTTTCCTAGGGCACTGACAAATTCTGTGCCATGATCAACTTGATCTCCAGCACCAAATAAAGCAATGGTTTTCCCTGTGAAATCAGGTTTTTCTAGTTCCATTTCAAAGAGGGGTTCGCGCCAATCATTTTGAACTTCTCCAGCACCCCAAGTAGAACATCCCAACAAGAGATAATTATAGTCAAGAAGTTGATCGTATTCGTCAAAATCTTCTTCCATACTATAAATATCGCAGATATCCTCACCTAATTTTTCTCGTACTTTTATGGCGATTTCTTCAGTTATTCCTGATGTACTACCGTAAAAAATGCCAATTTTTGCCATAATTAGGGCTCCTGATTCATTTTACATCGTCAAGAAACTGATGGGGTTAAAATTCAAGTGTTTACAACTAGAAAATTTAATAAGTGTCGGAAATATATCCTCTCTACTAAAGAGTATAGCCAAGCAATTAGATAAAATCTGTATCCCTTGTACTTGAGAATTATTCTTTTTTGAGGGATAATTATTTGACTTCAATTCTCACTAAGCTTAAAAAAATATGTTGAAATAGCCAAAGAATTGATAGATAATGGTAAGAGGGAAAATTTGATATTGAAAGACTGAGCCAATTTTACTCACCTGAGAGACTAAAATTATTATCTAGTATGACTTATTTATTCTACACTGTTGATGTTTTTACTGATGCTATATTTGGAGGAAATCAATTAGCAGTATTTCCTCATGCAGAAGGATTATCTTCTGAAATTATGCAAAAAATAGCAGCAGAATTTAACTTCTCAGAAACGGTTTTTATGGTTTCTGCAACTGTTCCTAATGCAACTATAAAATTGCGTATTTTTACTCCAAATCAAGAATTACCTTTTGCTGGACATCCCACATTAGGTGCGGCTTATATTTTAGGGATTACTGATGATTTTATCAACAAAAATAGTAATTGTAATCTTATTTTTGAAGAAGAAGTTGGGTTAGTTCCTGTTACAATTAAATTTAAAAATCAGCAGCCTATTTATACAGAGTTAACCTCGCCACAACTGCCAGAATTTTCTGATGAAACTCCATCAATAGAAGAGTTAGCATCAATTTTAAGCTTAAATATAAAAGATTTTAAACAAGATAAATACAATTCCCAAGCGGTTTCTTGTGGACTGCCTTTTTTATTTGTTCCCCTTCATAATAGAGAAGCATTAAAGCGTATTAAATTAAACGGCGATCGCTGGCAACAAATATTAGAAAATAGTTGGGCTTCTTCTCTGTATGTATTCTGTTTTGATCCTGAAAATAAGGGATCAAATATTCGCTCAAGAATGTTTGCACCAGGGCTAGGCGTAACTGAAGATCCCGCCACAGGTTCTGCTGCCAGTGCTTTTGGGGGATATTTAGGCATTCGTGAGACTGTGAATGACGGGATTTTTCACTGGCGAATAGAACAAGGGTTTGAGATGGGAAGACCTAGTTTTCTGGAAGTAGAAACAGAAAAAAAAGAAGGAAAAATAAACAGAATTTGTGTGGGAGGTTATTCTGTTTTAGTCAGTAAAGGAACGATGGAAATTCCCAAGTCTAAATTCTAAATGCTTAAGTTTCCAAAAGAGTTCCCTCAATGCAAGTTTTAGTTAATAAGGCTCCTTCCATAATAGCCTGTTCAAGTTGAGCGCATAAAAGGTTCGCATTGGTAAAATTAGTGCCTCTTAATATTGCCCCATTGAGGATTGCTTCTTCCAAGTCTGCTTGAGACAAATCAGCCCCTGAAAGGTTGGTATTACTTAAATCCGCTTGTTCTAAAATAGTAGCGATTAAAGTTGCACCTCGCAAATCACAACCGCGAAAATCACACCCTGTAAAATCTAAATGACTTAAAACAGAACCCGCTAAAAATGCTCCAGCCAAACTGACATTTTTGGCTTGAATATCCGATAAAACAGCCCCTCGTAAATCAGCATTACGACAGTCGGCATTGGTTAAATTAGCCCCTGTTAAATCAGCCCCTCGCAAGTTAGTTCTTAGGGCTGCTCCGGTTAGATTAGCCCCTGTTAAATCAGCACCCGATAAATCCATTCTAGATAAATCTTGTCCTGCTAAATCTTTGATTTTTCCGTTACGAATGTCTAATAAATCGATGGTTGTATTCATGATAATCTCCTCTTGAATTTGTATTGTTCAACGTAAAAACTTCTGACAAAAAAAAGGGTTGTAAGTCTCCAAATTGAGGTACCGGTAATTCTAAATTCTGATTGACCTCATTTTGTGGCTTCTTCTAACCAAATAGCAGGTAGTTGAGTGGGGCGTTGCGGCAAACACATTAAGCCCATTTCTGCTAATCTGATGATGTTGGCTAGAGTGTCAACCAAAGTGGGGTCAAACCAAGTTTCTTGTTTTGATTGGCATTTTTCTAGAGCTTCACCCAAATTCAAAGCCGCGCGCTCTCCTCTGGGTTGGGTTAATTCTTGGAAGTAAGAAACTAAGCCTAATATTCTGGCTTCAATGCTGTTTTCTTCGCCTTTTAAGCCTTGGGGTTTACCGCTTCCATCCCAATGTTCGAGTTGATGATCGACAATGTCTTTAATGGCTTTTAACTCTGGCATAGTGGACAATAATTGTCCGCCCAAAGTGGCACGATCACGCCAAAAAGCGTAACTAGAATCATTTAATTGATCGGGAGTCTGGTTAAAGACTTCTTTTGGAGCTTCCGCCAGCCCAATACGATACAATAACCCTGCTAATCTGAGTCGTCTTAGTTGCAATGTGGGTAAGTCTAATAACTGTCCGATGGTTTCTGCAAGGGCTGATACTTGCAAGGAAGCGAGGGGGTTATCTTTATCTCTCTCATCTACCCGTTGCGCCATGCGTAAAAAGGCTTGTAGTTTGCTGGCGGCTAAATTACGATTTAATTTTAAGGCTTGTCCTTCTAAGTCAACAAGTTCCCTGTTTTGACGGTTAATGGTGACTAACTGTTGTTGAGAGGTTTGCAAGTAAGTGACAATCCGAGAGACTACTCCTGTGAGATCGATGGGGACATCGTTGGGGCTGGCTGCAATCTTCCCTTGCATTTCGGCTAATTTATCCGCTAAGTCTGGGTTATAAGAGCGCATTCCTTCGATTAAAATTCTGGCAGATTCTTCTACCGGAAGGCGATCAAAAGTCCAAAGTCCGTAAAATTTTCGTTCTGTGTCCGTTTGGGGTTGGGTATCAGCCCGATAGTCTTCGGCAGACAGTTCCCTACACAGCACCATAGCCGCGTATCCTGGGGCTAATATGATTAAGTTCCATTCTTCTACTAAAGCATCATCACTGTTGAGATTGACTAGGGATACATTTTCTAATTTTCCTGTTTTATGGCTGTCAAACCCGCTTTCGCCAACCGCAGCGATCGCAATATGTCGAGAACATTGGGCAATGTCATAATAACGTTCGGCTTCTTGTAAGTACCATTTTCCCTGTTGAAACGTAACCAATACCAACGGATGTTGTTGGGGATCATCGGGGGTACTCTTAAGAATATGGTCTTCTAAGGCGTGACAAAGGGCAACAAGGGTATTTTTGAAGTAAACACCGTAACTAGGGGGTAGTTGACCGTCTGGAAGTGCGCTTTTCAGTTGGTTTAGGGTTGACTCAGGTAACATTCGGAACTACTATAACGAGGTCTCTATGATTAGTTTATTTTAAGCTACAGACAACTATAACTTATCTAATTCATTTATAAGACAAAAGTTTCTCCCCTTAGCATTCTTTGGGTTGGTACAACCAGAGACAACAGTCTGGGTTTAATACCATTAAACCCATCAAGACAAGACAATTAATTTCTTAACCAAATAATAAATCAGATTCTAACGTTTTTTCAATCATAGTGGGTTTAATATTAGCTTACCCTAGATCAAATTTCCACTTCTAACTGTTTGGTCGGAACAAAACATTCCCCTGGTAAAAGAATCGGGTTGTGACGAAAAATTAACTGTCCCCGATAACTTTTCCGATGAATAGCAATACCATAGGGCCGCTTAGAAGTTTTCGGATGTAACATACAATAGGTCCGATAAATTCTTTGCGCTGCCCGTAATAAGGTGGGGTCTAAGATAATAGTAGAGTCCATCGGTTGTTGCCTAGGATCTTGAATTTGAGAAGTATAAGCCATAATTTTAATCTCCTCACACGGTAGTTTAAGCTCTGTCCTTAATATTGTTATGGAAAACAATACACATCAAAGGACGGAAAAATGACTGACTATGATTCCAAAATTCTCAATAAAACCGCTCCCATCTCTTTACATCCCACTGATTTCATTCCAGGGGACATAATATCTCCTGTACGATATCCTTGGGCCAAAGCTTCTAATACAGACTTTTCTAGCCTACTGGCAGCTTTGGGTTCATTTAATCCATAGCGCAGCATCATCGCAGCACTGAGAACTTGAGCTAATGGGTTGGCTTTATCTTCTCCAGCAATGTCAGGGGCTGAGCCATGAACAGGTTCAAATAACCCAGGTTTTTCTAAACCTAAACTGGCGGAGGGTAACATACCAATACTTCCGGTTAACATTGCTGCTGCATCGGAGAGAATATCCCCAAATAAGTTACCGGTAACAATGGTATCAAATTGCTTAGGCGCACGTACTAACTGCATCGCGGCGTTATCCACATAAAGATGAGACAATTCTATATCGGGGTATTTCTCTGCCATCAAGGTGACGCGATCGCGCCAGAGTTGAGAGACATCTAAGACATTAGCTTTATCCACAGAACAGAGCTTCCCTTGACGTTTTTGGGCGATTTCAAAGGCAACTTTGGCAATGCGATCAACTTCTGACTCGGTATAAGCCATAGTATTGACCCCTCGTTTTTCTTTATTTTCTGTCTCAAAAATCCCTTTGGGTTCCCCAAAATAGATGCCGCCTGTCAACTCTCGAACGACCATAATATCGACCCCGTTGACGATTTCTGGTTTCAGTGAGGAGGCATCTACTAGCTGAGGTAAAATAGTGGCTGGACGTAGATTAGCAAAAAGGTTTAACCCGGCACGAATGGCTAATAACCCTGTTTCTGGCCGTTGCTGACGGGGCAAATTATCCCATTTATAGCCCCCAATAGCCGCCAGTAGAACTGCATCGCTACTGCGACACATTTTTAAGGTTTCATCTGGTAGAGGCTTTCCTGTTTCGTCGATCGCCACACCTCCAATTAAGCCTTCTTGAAATTGAAAGTCAATGTCTAATTGTTTCCCAACTAGCTTGAGAACATCAACGGTAACAGCTAAAATTTCAGGGCCGATGCCGTCCCCTGGTAGTAGGGTAATGCGATATTGCCTCGTCATGGTTAAGTTCTTCTTTAGGGTGTTAGGTTCTTTGGTTGAGCGATCGCTACTCTAATTAGTCTTGAATGGTCGCTCTTTGTTCATTTTACTAGCAATGGCAGTCTATCACGAATTGGCTTATTTTAATGGGTTTGTAATGCCATCGTAATTAGTCCTTGTTGTCCTATTAAGATTTCTCTGAATAAAGTACAAATTCCTACCCAAATAATAGGACTAATATCCACACCCCCGATAGGGGGAATAAGACGGCGAACAGGAATTAAAAAGGGTTCAGTGGGTAAAGCGATTAATTTCCAAGGCAAACGGTTTAATTCTACTTGTGGATACCAAGTTAAAACAATACGAAAGATAAATAAAAAGGTCATCACTGCCAATAATAACCCTAAACTCCAGTTAGCTATGTTGACTAAATCCATCGTCTTTATTAACTATTTAATAACTTTTGTATTTTAGCATAGTAAAAATCTTTTGTATGGTCTTAATAGTATTAAGCTCTGATGGATTTCTGAGTTGGTTAAGGATTGACTGCTTGTATCATCCATCTTTGGCTATTATCTAAACAATAAATCGTTCTCTGATGAGGTTTTTCTCTTAATTCTAAATGATCGACTTTTTTGGGAGTAAATAATAATAATACAAAGTCGGTAACGGGTTCCTTATCGGAAGGTATAGGGCAGGAGAAATTATCTTTATTTTCTATCATAGGTTTACCAGGTTCTGGCCAAGTAAACTGTTGTCTTGCTGAGTCAGAAAGTTTTTGCCACATCTTGACTCTAATTGATTGCTCAAGGTAGTTTTTGTCAATAATTTTCAGGTTTCCACTCAAGCGAAATTGTTCTCTAGTTTTGGGGAAATACCAACAAATTTCACCAGCACTATTATGATTAATTTGCCTAATTTTGTCGCTGCGACTATCTGTAATTATTTGTAATTTATTTGTCTCTTCTAAAAAGCCTCTAAAAACAACAGTTCTATTGGCCGGTTCCCCATTCATATTAATTGTTGCTAGTTGAAAATAACGGGCATTAGCAAGACTACGATTACGATGCAATGATCGGGACAAAATAGATCGCCAAGGGGCTAAATTATTACTCATTAAACTATCAATTTAAAACTATACAATAACTCATCTAACGCCTAGAAACTTATGGGTTTGTAAACTCATACGCCATTGAGGATGATGGAAAATATAATTAAAAATTAAAGCTTGACTTTGGGGGCTATTCCATTCAGGTTGTAAATATTTAATGGTTTGAGGAGCGACTTTTTTGGCTTGTTCTTCTGCCCAGTGTAAGTCTTGTTGATTGGCAATGACCACCTTTAATTCGTTAACCTGGGTATAGATAGTTTTATGGGGAACTTTAAACGGTTTTGGCGAAAAAGTTATCCAGTCAAACTCTCCACTAAGAGCATAAGCCCCAGAAGTTTCCAAATGAACCAGTAACCCTAATGCTTGTAAACCGTTAGTTAAGGGAAATAAGTCGTGCATTAGGGGTTCTCCCCCTGTAATAACAACTATCGCTGGATTAGTTGCTTTTGCTGCTTCTGCTAACATTTTAACCGACTGTTGGCCATATCCTTTACTCGTCCACGACTCTTTTTGATCACACCAAGGACAATGAACATCACACCCAGCCAAACGAATAAAAAATGCACTTACTCCGGTCCAAGTTCCCTCCCCCTGCAAAGAGTGAAAAGTCTCTACAATAGGATAAGTTGTTAACCTAGGGGCGATCGCTTCCATCTCAACTGACGCTAAACTATTCATAATCTATTATTAACACTTCTCACTGGTTTGTTGTTTGTCTTATGAAATCTCATTTTTATCAGCTTTTATTTACTCTCCCTATTGTAGTATTAAATTTGATGGGATGTCAGTCGATTGAACCCATTCCTATCCAGAGCATTCCTCAAAGAGAAAACCCTCCTTCTAATAATCCTGCGAGATTGATCGATCCTAGTTTTCTCAAAGCTTTAGAAGAGGAGACATATCGAGAAATTAATCAATATCGTATTTCTAAAAAATTACCCCCTCTAAAAATAAACCCTCAAATTACACAACAAGCCAGAATACATAGTGAAAGAATGGCTTCTGGTATAATTTCCGTCAGTAATGAAAACTTAGAACAACGCTTAAAAATCATTAGTTTTAGTACCCCTCACGAAAAAGGTGTAGAAAATTTAGCTACCCATGAAGATAATTATAATCCAGTCCAAGCTACTCTTCAAAAATGGCTCAATAATCCTCAAAATATTCGTAATATTGAGGGTAAGTTTGATGAAACAGGGATTGGTGTAGCACAAAATAACCAAGGTCAATACTATTTTACACAAATCTTGGTCAAGAAAAAGCCGTCTATTATTACTCGTTCTCCTGAAGTTAATCATAGTCTAGAACCTTGGAAAAGACCTGATCCTTTATTAGAAAAATCAGGTCAAGATGGTCAGTTTTTAATTGCTTTAGAAGAAGAAATTAATCGTAAAGTGAATCAATATCGTATCTCTAAAAATTTACGTCCCTTACAAATGAATGCAGAGATTAGTTATGTAGCAAGACAACATAGTAGAGATATGGCCAATAAAACAGCAACTTTTAGTCATGATGGCTTTGATAATAGGGCAAAGGCAGTGGGAAGAACCATTCCCTATCGGTCTTTTGCCGAAAATTTAGCTTATTTAAAAGGCTATACCGAGTTAGCTGATGTTGCGGTTAAAGGCTGGATAGATAGCCCCGGTCATCGTAAAAATATGGAAGGAAACTTCAATTTAACAGGGGTTGGGATTGCGAAAAATTCAGAAGGAGAATATTATTTTACCCAGCTATTTTTATTACAAAGATAAGTCAATCAGAATTTATAATTTAGAAGTTAGAATTAAGAATGACCTCCAACTTAAGGTGGGGGCTTGAAACTTTTTATCCCAATAAAAGAAAAACCAGAAACACAAAAAGAATACCCCAACTTCTACAAGTTGAGGGATGAATTTTTGTGTTTCACGACTTAATAATTTACTAATATGTTATAATTTGAGTAAGATATATGAAAATCCTTCCGATGCTAGTTACTCAATCAATACAAATTAGAGGATTAAAAGCAGAGCAGTATGAAATACTGCGTTATCAATGTCGTTTAGCCAAAAATATGTAT
>JAAUYJ010082908.1_pt1 | contig 29000 bp, 21 predicted proteins | sample 7278031 | NCBI WGS metagenome assembly JAAUYJ01 (sample SAMN14350222, study PRJNA611818) | marine sediment metagenome | isolation source: surface marine sediment (1.8m) | place: French Polynesia: Moorea | collected 2018-08 | reverse complement strand
TGAAAAGGCTTTAGAAAAGGCCCCTGAAGATGTAACTCTTGCCCTCACAGAAGCAACTGAAGTCAAGTTCTATGTGGTGGATAATGGAGATCCTTCTAATAATCAGGGAGGCGTTGGTTTGCAGGTAATCACTCAATAGAGAGCATCTTTTCTCTTCTTTATCGGAGCGATCGCTTGCTCAAAAAAACCTGATCAAAGTGAGTTCGGTGTGATGATTTTCTTGACAGGAGAATGAGGATTTGAGACTTCTGATTTGACTCAGTTATCTGCAAATTTCTTTATATCGAACTCAGGTTATCAATACAGGGAGGAGTCAACATTTGTTGACCCCTTCCTTTCCTTTTTTATCTAGGAAGACATGAAAAAACCCGGTCGATTACCGGGCTGCACTAGCTAGTATCTATAAATCAATAATGAACGAAATCACTATCTAACAAAACTTGCTACTTTTTTCTAATGAGCAACATTACAAGTTAAAGGACAAGCAGCATAAATAGAAGTGTGAGAAGGAGTTGCTTCGCCGTGCAGCCATCTCAACCAATGGACATCTTGAGGATGAATACCCTTAAAGGTAAGTAGTGCTGCCCCCAAGAAAATTGTCAATAAATTGACCCCAATCAAAGAACCAACCACTAATAAAACAGCACTCACCGGTAAAACGGATTGTAAAACAACAGATGCTAAAGCCCCAAAGGTTGCCATTAAAACAACGAGGGGAAACCCAACCACTAACAAACAAACTGTTAACGTAAAACTCCACACCAAAAAGCTCTTAACAAACGTTAAAGAATCAACTCTTCCTAATGCAGTCTTTTGTGCAAATTCCATATCTTCCTCCAGAGCAAACCAGTAAATTTATCTAAGTTTTTAGATAACGCTGTGTCAATCAGTATAGATAATATTTCTGATAAAATGAGCTTTTTGAAAAAAAAATTTACATTAAACCCCTAATTTCTGTGTTAAAGATTGCAAAATGTTGCAAACAATTTAAACATTAACCAACTTATCAGGGATCAAGCCGATCCTAATAGAATTGAATGTAATCTTTTGTAATAATTAGAGGTTTTGCAAGACTGTAGTTAATGTAACAAGTCTTGTTTTTTCTTTTAAATCATCAAGGAAGATGATTAATTAATATTTCTTAATTTTAGAGAATCATTTTTTCAGAAATAGCAACCCGTAAGGCTGATAACAACACTTTTCAATGGGAAGGTAAGTTTTCTCTGTCATTTTGGGAACACTAACCATAAAGCATGGTGATTCCATCCTCAGAACTCACTCATTTTTGCCAGCAAACTGTTCAATTTAGCTTATTTCTCAACGACTATGACTCAATCTCAACATCCCTCTTTACCCCCTTTACCCCCTCCTCCCATGCCCACCTTAGAAGATCCTGATCTAGAGATGATGGATATGGAAGAAATGACAGAGGATGGGGGAGCTACCCAGTTTATGCCCGCTTCTCCGGTGATGACAGAGCCACAAAGCCCCGTCAACCCAACGACTCACCCCCCTACCATGCCGGCTCCTCCCCAGGCAACCTTCCCCAAAAGTCCTGGACAATCTGCAAACCGAATGCCGACTATGCCTGCTCCACCCCCTTTACCAACAACACCCCCCAGAAATTTTGGCCGCTCTCCAGGGCAACCCAGTTTAGACGAATTAGTTCGTCATGCCTTTGATGAAGGGTTTTCTGATGTTCACCTTGGTGTGGGAGAAAAACCCCGTATGCGCGATCGTGGGGAAATGACAATTCTGGAGTATCCAGAAATCGATGAAAACACCTTTATGAGTTGGTTACGAGAAATTCTCAAAGAAGATGAAATTCAGCGATTTAAAAAGGAATTAGAATTCGATGGCGCAACACAATACGAATTCGCCAGGGTGAGGATTAACATCTTTGATAGTTTACGAGGCCACGCAATGGTGTTGCGTCTCATTCCTCTGAAAATCTTGACCATGGAACAATTACGGCTCCCCATGATCTTTAAAGATATTTCCGATGCCCATAAAGGACTGATTTTAGTCACAGGACCAACCGGTTCAGGTAAATCTACCACTATGGCTGCAATGGTGGACTACATTAACAAAGAACATCCCAAAAATATCATTACCATTGAAGATCCAGTAGAATTTGTCCACCAAAGTCGTCGTTCTCTAATTAAGCAACGGGAAGTGGGAATGCACACCCTCAAGTTTGATAATGCTCTCAAAGCGGCCTTACGCGAAGATCCTGACATCATTTTGGTGGGGGAAATGCGGGACAAAGAAACCGTGAATACTGCACTTAAAGCAGCACAAACCGGTCACTTAGTAATGGGAACCCTACACACCAATAGTGCGGTGAAAACCCTCGAACGGATTTTAAGTTTATATAACGCTGAAGAACGTGAAGCAATGCGGGTGGCTATGGCAGAATCTGTGGTGGCTATTATTGCTCAGGGGTTATGTCGTACCACCGATGGGAAACGGGCTGCTTACCATGATATTTTGATTAATACGGAAACGGTTAAAGACTACATCATTCAGGGTAAAAATGACGAAATTTTGGAATTAATGAAGGATGGTGAGTATGATGGCATGATTACAACCAATCAAGCTTTATTTAACCTCTATCAAGAGGGACGTATTACGGAAGAAACTGCTTTAGAGCTATCCCCAACCCCCAACGAAATTGCTATGATGTTACGGGGTCGAATCTAGAAAAACTCTAAAGAAATGAGGATGAAGAGAAGATTAGGGTTATAAAAGAGTTATATCTTCCTTCATCTTTCCGATGATTTCTCTCAGAATCGACGAGCATGGCCGAAACAACAAGGGTTACACCGGACTTGTTTAAGGGTATTGCCCTTTTTACCCCAGGTGGTGATCTCGTTTATTGTCTCGAACGCAACAAACTAATTCATTGGCATTCTCAATTATGTCAGGTTCTTCAAGATGTTTTGAGGTTGCCGGAACCACCCCATTTTCTTGTTCCCGGTTATACGGCCACCGTTGATCGTTGGTATTGTACAAGGGAAAAAAAGGTTAAGACGGCAGCGGAGGTTTACCCAGCAGTCCGTCGCTATGAGCCTTTGTTAAATGTTATCTTTGGTGTTCAATATGTAACTTGGAGTACGGCCAGTTGGCAAGAAGAAGCCTGCAACCCCATTGTCATTGAAACCTATCGCTCTGAGTTTCCTCAATTATGGGAGAATCATGATTTATTGGTGCGTTTAGATGATCGTTGGGAACGAGAATTCAAACGCAAGTTTCACTCTATAGAGAGTGAAACAGTAGAAGAAGTAACAACAAATAAAGGCTATATTCTACGTCTTTTTGTTTCGGGGAACAATTTGACGACAAGACAAACGTTGAAGAAAATTCATAATTTACTTGAAACGCAGTTGAGTGCTCCTTATACTTTAAAGGTCATTGATATTAGCAAACATCCAGAGTTAGCAGAAACTCATCAGGTTTCGGCAACCCCCACCCTCGTCCGAGTCTGCCCACAACCTATGAGACGGATTATTGGGGAGTTAAACGATTTATCTAGAGTCTTGCAACTCATTACGGGAAACTGAAAACAAGAATGACCAACAAGCCTGTATAGATTCATATAGGTTTCATGGGGCAGTTGGTCACGCCACTGTGATAATCTGGTTTCAATCGGAGTTAAATTCATGAACATCGCAACAGCAGCAACCTTGGTTTACGGAATTCTACTCCTTATTGGTGGCATTATTGGTTATGTAACTGCCAAGAGCAAACCTTCTTTAATTTCTGGTGTTGTCAGTGGTTTGCTCTTATTGGTGACTAGCTTTCTTCAATTACAACAAATAGCATTAGCATTCATTCTAGCTCGAATAGTCACCATTCTACTCACAGTGGTGTTTGCGATCAGATTCTGGAAAACCAAAAAACTCATGCCCGCAGGAATCATGTTAGTAGTCAGCGTCGCCATATTAGTCATTTTGGTGCAAACAAGCAATTAAGCTAAAGTTTCAGGACAATAACCTAAACCCCTGGTAAACTGTTGACGGAAAGCCTCAATATCATTGCTATCGGGAGAACCGTGGGACACGATGGCCACCTGATAACGACGCATAACATCAATGGGGGACTGGCCAGTTTCTAAACTCCAGAAAACCATTTGTAGGCGAATCTCTAACTCGTAAGGAATGCCTAGTTCATTCATAAAAGCTTTGAAATCTCCATGTTGTTGTGGAGTCAAGGGCCGTTTGAACTTAATTTTAATGATCCAACCATTAATTTGATGGATAACAGTCATTACACAAAGGGATGAATCATACTTCCGTTGTAGATATTCAATCACCCGTAATGTTAAACTAGCATTTGCTAAAAAATAGATATAGTCCATTGCTTTCCCCCTTAAATTTATCTGCCGAACAATTCCTCTAGCTATAGTGTGCCAACAATCGCTTCACTTGTTATAGGGGACTTCCCCCCTATTTTCACCCTAACCTTTGGGGGGAATTACCCAATTATGAAAAAACCTCATGATAATTACTGATGTGACGAATAAAATCTCTTTTGTTGATCGGGGAAATCTCGGATAGATAACCCAATTGTGTATCTTATTTTACATCTGCTCTCTAGCATATAACAATTCAACCTCTTTTGGGAACAAGTATTTTATGAGTAGTGATCATTTGTTATCCAGTTACGACTATTATTTACCCCCAGAGTTAATCGCTCAAAACCCCATGATTCCCAGGGATCATTCACGATTATTGGTGGTTAACTCTCCTAAGACTCAGGTTCATAGTATTTTTCGAGACTTGCCTCAATGGTTATCCCCTGGAGATTTATTAGTTTTTAATAATACTAGGGTTATTCCTGCTAGAATCTATGGCAAGAAATCAACTGGCGCACCGGTTGAAATTTTGTTATTAGAAGAGAAAGAACCTTTTTGTTGGCTGGCTTTAGTTAAGCCGGGAAAACGGTTTAAACTGGGCAGTGAAATTATTTTTCAACTGAATAATAATGAGGTTTATTTACAAGCAACGGTTGTGGATAGGGATGAAGAAACAGGGGGCAGATTACTCAAGTTTCAGGTAGATACCATTGATTTATTTTGGGAGAAAATTGATAAATTGGGAAAGATTCCTTTTCCTCCCTATGTGACTGATTCTCAAGCCAAACCTTCCCAATATCAAACTATTTATGCTGAAAAACCTGGGGCCGTAGCTGCCCCCACAGCAGGCTTACATTTTACAAAAGAATTATTACAAAGTTTGCAAGATAAAGGAATTAATCAAACTTATATTACTTTGCACGTTGGGCTGGGAACTTTTAGACCCCTTGATAAGGAGAATATTCTCGAACATAAAATGCACCAAGAATGGATAGAAATTTCAGAAACCACAGTTGAAAAAATACAGAACACTAAGGCTAATGGAGGAAGAATAATTGCTGTAGGAACAACAGTGGTAAGGGCATTGGAAGGAACAGCAAAAATCGCTTCTAGTCAGGGAAAAGAAGGTTTAATGGCTTTTCGAGGAAAGACTGATATGTTTATTTATCCGGGATACTCTTGGCAGGTTATTGATGGGATGATTACTAATTTTCACCTACCTAAGTCTAGTTTACTGATGTTAGTGAGTGCTTTAATTGGTAGGGAGAGATTATTAGAGTTGTATCAAGTTGCGATCGCCCAAAAGTATCGTTTCTATTCTTTTGGAGATGGGATGTTAATTCTACCTAATTCTTAGTCAAAATGATCAAGTTTCTGACTCTAGTAGATTTAAGATTTTTTCTTCTTTATTAGTTAGAAAAGGACGCTCAATTTTTCCTAATCCTTCTAAGAACTGTTTGATGGATTCTTCGAGATTTTTATGAGGTATTTGGGATAAGCGATCGCTGATTATTTTCATTTCTTTTTGTTGTTGAGATGAATAGTAAAAGTCCTTTAAATTCTCAATTTTAACTTGAATAACTCCATCCCAGGTTCTCACTAAACAAGAAAAGTTAAGAACTTCCTCAATGATACACCATTGACCACTCCTTCCTTTAAGCTCAGGGTTTCCCTTAATAACAATTTTGGCAACTTCTCCCACTCGCCAAGGGTTAGGAACAGGACGAAGTTCACGAATTTGATCGACAATATTTTGATTCTTATAACGATTGTTGCTTATTTTCTTATATCTATTTTTATTTATTTTAGATAGATAGTTAACAGATTTACTCATTAGGATAGACAATCTTTTAATGTAGTAACAATAATCGGTTTTTGGAGCTATTACAGGTAAGACTCTATGTTACATTCTTGATAATTTAAAGATAAATCCAGAATTGTAACAGGTTTCTACTTCTTACCTAGGAGAACAGGTTATTGTTTGATTTGGTTATTTTCTCATCAATTATTTAATTACCTTTTTAACCCCACCTTAATTATAACACAAAAATCGTAATTTTATCATTCAAAATTAAAGTGTATATTTTCTATATTTTCCCCAGATGTTATTAACAAAAAATCAAGTAATCATCAGAAACTATTAACTATCAGTTGTTTTCGTTATTGTCTGCTCAAAAATTTCTTGTTAAATAGCTTGTGGAAAAATCGGGAATTGATGTGGAAATCAAACTAAAGTCTAGGTCAATCAGAATGTAGAATGAGCGAATGTAGAATTTAGAATTACCGACTTCTCAAGTTGGAGGCTTGGAACCCTTTTTTCCCCTCAGCTATTCAGCTTCTAAATTTCTAGATAAGATTTACAGGGAAACGGGGAGAGGGTTTACCAATTAATTCGTTGCTAAACTTAATAATATGCTGTTTAAAGACAAAACAGCTTAGTTTTTTTGTAACAATAAATAACGAAATATAGATATTATTAAACTATTGAATCATTATCATAATAAGCTACTCCAGAGGACTCAACTGTGACAGAATGAGGTTAAGACAATTATAGTTAGTTTTATTATCTATCCTCAAGACAATTATGAGTACAATTTATCCAGTTGTGTGGTCCAACAACAAAGTTTTATTAATTGATCAAACTTGTTTACCCAGTCAATATACCCTAGTAGAAATTAGTCGTTATGAAGACATGGCCAAAGCCATTAAAACTATGATTGTTCGAGGTGCGCCAGCCATTGGAGTTGCTGCTGCTTATGGTATCTATTTAGGGGCGAGAGAAATTAATACAAAAGACAGAGAAACCTTCTTAAAAAGTTTAGAAGAAGTTGCGGAAACCTTACGTCAAACTCGTCCCACAGCAGTGAATCTATTTTGGGCAATTTCTCGAATGTTAAAAACAGCTTATGAAACTATTGGCACAATAGAAGAAATCACAGCCATTTTATTAGAAACTGCCAAAAAAATTCAAGAGGAAGATTTACAAACTTGTCAAGCAATTGGTAAAAATAGTTTATCTATATTACCCAGTCATCCCGACAAACTGACAATTCTCACCCATTGTAATGCTGGAGCATTAGCCACAGCTGGCTATGGTACTGCTTTAGGGGTGATTCGTTCTGCTTGGACAGCCGGAAGACTCAAAAGAGTCTATGCAGATGAAACTAGACCCCGTTTACAAGGAGCAAAATTAACCGCCTGGGAATGTGTTCAGGAGAAGATTCCCGTCACTGTCATTAGTGATAATATGGCGGCCCATTGTATGCAAAAAGGATTAATTGATATGGTAGTTGTGGGGGCCGACAGAATTGCAGCCAATGGAGATGCTGCCAATAAAATTGGAACTTATGGTTTAGCAGTTATTGCCAAAATGCACCAAGTGCCTTTTTATGTTGCGGCACCTCTTTCTACGGTAGACTTTAGTCTAGAAACGGGGCAATTGATTCCCATTGAAGAAAGAGATGCTTCAGAACTTTATCAAGTGGGAAATACGGTTATTTATCCAGATGGGGTTGATTATTATAACCCGGCTTTTGATGTTACCCCTGCTGAGTTAATTACAGGAATTATCACAGAAGAAAAAACAGTCAAGCCAGTGGAATTAATCACCTTAAAACATTTTGTCTAAACGATTGATACGACGCAGGAGACGGATCAATGTCCATGCTGGAATTAAAGACAAGATAAGGACAATGACAGCTAATTTGACATAACCATTGACGAATAAAAGGGTTCCACAGATGACCAATGCACTGATAAAGAGACTATAATTAGTAGCCATTTGCATCATTCCCAGACGACGCAGCAAACGATCCGATTCCACCGAACGTACTCGTAGGCGAATGTCACCCCGATCCAACTTCTCAATCGTGTCGTCAATGCGTCGCGGTAAACTTAAGGCGGTATTCCCAACTTGACTCGCTTGACGAGTAATCTCATCGATGATGGTATTACCTGTACTGCCATCCATATCGGATACTAATTCCAAAGCAAAGGGCTGAGCTACTTCCATAAAATTGAAATTGGGATCTAACCCCTTTCCTACCCCTTCTAAGGTGGAAAAAGCCCGCATGACAAAGGTAAAAGTTGCAGGGAAACGAAAAGGCTGATCATAGGCGATTTCGTATAAATCATCGCTAATTTCAGCAATGGATTGTTCCTCAAACGGTTTGTCCATGAAGTTATCTAACATGAACTGCACGGAACGACGCACCGCTCCCATATCATCCGTGGCACTCAACGCACCCAACGCCACCAAAGAAGAAACCACACGCTCGCCGTCTTTTTGGACAATGCCAAAGAGGGTGTCCATCAGTTTTTCCTTGACATTGGTATTGATGCGGCCCATCATACCAAAATCGTAAAAAATCAAGGAACCATCAGTATCCACGGCAATATTACCTGGGTGGGGATCGGCATGGAAAAAGCCGTCATTGAGGAGTTGACATAAATAGGCTTTCGCTCCCAACTTGGCCAATAACTTGCGATCTAAACCTGCTGCTTCCAATCCTTCATAATGACTAATTTTAATCCCTGGCATATACTCTAACGTCAGAACCCTAGGAGAGGTATAACGCCAGTAAACCCTTGGCACTTTTACCCAGTCTTCTCCTCGAAAGTTGCGGCGGAAGGTGTCCGCATTTTGCCCTTCGTTGAGATAATCGGTTTCCAGCCAAAGAATTTTACAACATTCTTCGTAAATACCAATCCAGTCCCTTCCTTTTCCCCATTTTGGATGATTTTGGAAATAATAAGCTATCTTTTTCAGGATAGCTAAATCAATGGTAAACAGTTGCTTGAGGCCAGGCCGTTGTATCTTAACCACCACTTCCTCTCCTGAGTGGAGTTTAGCTTTGTGAACTTGACCTAAACTCGCTGCAGCGATGGGAGCGGGATCAAAATTGCGAAATAGCCTAGATAAAGGTTTTCCTAGGTCTTTTTCAATGATTTTGCTCACCTGTTCGTAGGTAAAAGCGGGAACTTCGTCTTGCAGTTTTGAGAGCTCTTCTACATATTCGATGGGGAATAAGTCAGCACGGGTTGAGAACAGTTGGCCAACCTTAATAAAGGTCGGTCCCAAGTTTAACAAATTTTCCCGTATCCATGCTGCTTGTATTTTGCGTCTTGCGGCTAATTTTTCCTCACTAAAGCCGCCTTTATAGCTCCATTTTTTCCCATTACGCCAAAATCTAAACAACAAGGAAAGAACGAACCGCCAGATATCTAAACGACGGCGATTAATAGAGTAGTTTTCTCGGTTCCAACGGTATTTTTCAGCCGTTTCTAATTGGCTGATACTTCTGGGGACAGAAGCACTATTTTTGCTCACTAAGGAAGATTTGGCTTTTGATGAGAGGGCAGACACTCGCTTTTTTGGGGGTTATATTAACTTGGGCTTATAGATATATTTTAAGAGATAAAAAAAGAATTAGGCTTTTTGATCCCGATAATTCTTTAATTCTGATTTCATTCGGGCGATTTCAGCCCTTAAATCGTCAATTGTTTCTTGTAAGTCTACAGAAGAACCGTTATTACTAGGATAGGTTGTACTGCTGCTGGCATCTTGGTTGACCTCTCGTTGGGCTCTGGCTTCTACTTCTTCCATAAACTGACGTAGATGCTCCCTTTGTTCAGCATCAAATTTTCCTAACTCGCTCAAGGCATTAGTCAAGGACTCTTCTACTTTTTCACTGAACACTTCAGCAAAGGCTCTACCTAGAAAGAAGGCATGAAGAACAGGATTACTCATTTGGCAAACTTTATTAACGCTTTTGTAACAAATTATATCTTGCTTCTTGGAAAAATGTCCCCTAATAGGCTGTCGGTTTGGCAATAATTTTTAGTTAAAGTAGGGGAGCAGAGGTGCAGAGGGGGCAGAGGTGGGACAAATTGAGAAGAAAAAATATTTAACTCTTAATTCTAGATTATTAATTCTAAATTACCCTGATTTTGTGTTACAATGAGATTTGCCAAGCGCGGATGTGGTGGAATCGGTAGACACGCACGCTTGAGGGGCGTGTGGCTTATGCCATGCGAGTTCAAGTCTCGCCATCCGCATGATGTTTTCTTTCTATGAACGAGGATTCGGTTTTATTGGTGCTGCTCGGCAGCAATGGAAATGACTTGCCATAATTCTGACATCTTCTCTTGGCTGTCAGAAATCAAACAGGGAAAAACCGATAAATTATCGATTTGATTAGCTAATTCTGCTGTGGGAACGTCCAAAACCACTAGGGGTAATGAGGAGAGTTGGACATCATCAGCCAGCGATCGCAGATAATCTTGACCATTTTCTAAAAACTGTCCATCCAAGACGACAACATCGATATCCCAGACAGCCACCAGCAGAGACGCTTGCTCTAAGTCATCTGCTTCTAGTATGCGGTGATTAAGTTGGGATAATTGTGCCATTGAAGTCCATTCTAACCTATTTTCTAGAGCGATTTTGTCATGGGATTGGTTAGAACAATTAGGGATTAAACCCAGAATGGTTAAGGGGCGCTGAGTTGGGTTAACTTTTGCGTTTATGGGGTTTAAACAGTGCTGCAGAGTGAGAGAATCGGCGGGAATTTGGATAAACCCATCTGCTTGCGTGGGTTTTTGTACTATTTGATGCTTCTCGGTTTGGGTGAGAAAAACAGGGATTTTTTGAGTTTGGGGATCGGATTTGAGTAAGGTTAAAACATCCCATCCCGATAATAAAGGAAGTAAAGGATTCAGAAAAATAGCTTGAGGGCGTAATTGCCGAGCTTTTTCCACTGCTTCGGTACCCGCGCGAGCGATGATGACATGGTATCCCAATTGGGTTAACTTATCCCTTAAATCTTCGATGGATTGGGGGATGGCTTCTACAATGAGGATCAGTGGATGAGAAGACTGAGTATAGACAGCGCGCTCTTTTTCATCAGGAGAAGGAGGTAACAGTAGAGTAAATTGACTCCCTTGATCAACTTTGGAGACAAAAGAAATATCCCCCCCATGACATCGGGCTAAACGTTGGGTTAACACTAATCCTAAACCAGTGCCTTCAAACTGTCGGGTGAGGGGATTTTCTAATTGTTGGAATTTTTGAAAAATTAGATGTTGAGATTCTTCTGGAATGCCAATCCCCGTATCCCAGACGGTAAAAGCCAGCCACTCTTGCCAACGATTGACTTTTAAGCCAATTTCTCCCCCTGTTTGGGTAAATTTCATCGCATTATCCAACAAATGCACCAACATTTGATGAAGTCGTAACTCATCCGCCACAATATAATGTAGCCCCTCTTCGATTTCCAGACTAAAGACTGGAGGGCTCTCCCGTTTACTTTGATACTTTTCCACAATGGAATGATAGGCACGAGCGCAAATACTTTTAATATTGACGGGGAGAAAGGACAATTTGAGTTGTCCTGTTTCTAAACGAGTCAAGTCCAGTAAATCATTCACTAAGGTCATCAGTTGACGGCCACTGCGATAAATCAACTGAGCATAATGAATTTGACGAGGGTTAAGCTCACCAATTTTCTTTTCTTGTAGAAGGCTAGATAACCCTACCACTGCCGTTAAGGGAGATTTTAGTTCGTGACTTATACAGGCTAAAAATTCGTCTTTGAGTCGATTCAACTGCACTAAATCTGCATTTTTAGCGGCCAGTTCTTGACATAGCTGTTGCTGTTGGGTAACATCGGTGGCTACAAAAATAGAGATAGGAATCGATAATTTATCTGTTCTCAAGGGACATTTAATAAATTGCCAAGCCCTATTTTGATGGGCAATGGGGGGGGGTTGTAGGTCACATCTGTCTGGGAAGAGAGAGGGAGAGATAACTTCTGGCTCTTCTGATAAGGGTAATTTACGAGTTTGAGCATTAGTATTCAACCAGTGGACAAAAGCCGTGTTGATCATGGCTTTTGTCTTTTCCTTTTCTATTGGGGATATTTGTGGCAAAGTAACTTTTTCTGTTCTGGCAAATTTGCTTGCTTCTTGAGGCAAAGGACAAGCTGTCGCATCATCTGGGGGGATTAATTCCCCAATTTGCTCTCGCCAAACGCGATTTTGTTGAATTATGTCTCCCTGGTTAGTTTGTAACATCACAGGCAAAGGTAATTCTTCCAAGAGTTCTTTGAGCAGTTGTTTAGCTGAAGCTAACTCTGTTGGAGGCTTCGTCTCTGGTTTGTGCTCCCCTTGTAAAATACGCCAACTATTTAATAATCCTAAAAATTTCCCCCGCTCATCCACCAGTCCATAGGTGGGGGGGCTTAAAGCCAATGGTGAGTCTGTTCTTAAGCGATCGGCAAAATCAGAAACCCTCAGAGCACAATGAATTAGGGTTAAAGGAGTTAGACAGTTTTCCCAGTGCCATAACGGAGATGGTTGTTTTGTAGCTACTTTGTTGTTACCTTGCTCAAAAGAAATTGAGGATGGTTCGAGGAGTGACAAATAGAAATCACGGCTAAAAATAATTCCCAACGGAATCCCTTGTTGATTAACCAACACCACGCCATCATGACTGTTTGCATGGGATTTGAACAGGTTTAATAGTTCTTGGGAAGTGATAGGAGGGGTAACAATGGGAACTGAATGGAGAAAATCTTTGAGAGTCAGCATGGAAGCCATGGCAAGGATTGTTGAGCAAAAATTAGTAACAGTCTTGATTAATTCAATTAGAATCTGTCGCAAGACGACTATTGTTGTTCACGGTTAAGAAGATTATTTTTCCTCATTCCCTTTCAAGTTGAATCACCTGAATGGTGCAAGTGTTCTATAACAAAGAGGAAAACACCTCTTCCCATTCTAGTCAATATGCCCTAAATTTCACCTCAAAAGAGTTGATCCCTTACAAATAATTACAATTGTCAGATGGTTGTCCTAAACTGATTTAAACTGACTTATGGAGAAGCCCTTTAGGGCTGTTGAAGACCAATCATCGCATTTTGGATTCTTTTCCTTAAAGTGTCATCTTTTTGAGCGTTTTCCGTAATAGCATTAAATTTATTGGAATTTAAACCGCTATCCTGGGCTATTTTCTTAGATTGATTGCAAAAGTCCACTGCAATCGTTTGTGCTTGTGTGGGTAACTGCTTTAAGCTATCTGGTTGGTTACAAGCAATCTCTGGAGGTTGGTTCTCAATAATATCTTCTATTTCTTGATAAGCAATTTGACGCTTATCTTCGATTTCTAGAACAGTTTGAGCATAATTTTTGACCTCTTCATCACTAAAATTAGAGAGTGGCGGCGATGGAGTGGGAGAAACAGTCGGAACAAGACTACACCCATGAAGAATACCGATAAGTGCTACTAAACTAGACATAAGAGAACGAGTGAAGATTCTGTCCAAATTAAAAAGGGAACAGTGAATAAACACCATGCGTTGAGCCGCCAAATTCATAATAATAACCGAATCCCCGCCTGGGCTTCTTTTTTTTTGAATTATTTTAAGCATTATAAGTTCCTGATCCTTCCCAAACAAACCTAAGTTCGATATAAGGGAATTTGTAGACAACTTACTCAAATCAGCAGTCTCAAACCCTCATTATTTCATTTAAAAAACCACAACTCCGTTGCGAAGCACGGCTTAGCCGCCCTCCGAACTCCCAACACCGAACTCACCTCAAAAAAGTACCACTCCCCTTCCTTGTTCACGTCTTTGTCGTTACCCTAAAGCCTAAGTTTTTATGATCCCAAACCATGACTTTGATCAACCGACTGATATTTCCACTCATATTCCAGTTCTATCCCAGGAAGTGCTAGAGGGTTTATGGATTCAACCCAAGGGACATTATTTGGATGCTACCCTAGGAAGAGGTGGCCATAGTCGTCTCATTTTGCAAGCCTTTCCTGATGTTAGAGTTACTGCCATTGATCTTGATGAGGAAGCGATCACCACAACTCAAGCCTATTTACGGCCCATAGCAGGGGAGCGGTTCCGAGTTTGGCAAGGGAACTTTGGAGACTATCCAGGTCAAATCGGTGAGTTTAACGGTATTATTGCGGATTTAGGGGTAAGTTCTCCCCAATTTGACGTACCAGAACGGGGTTTCAGCTTTCGCCATAGTGCCCCCCTCGATATGCGCATGAACCGTCAACAGTCTTTGACGGCGGCTGAGATTATTAATCATTGGGATCAAAATAGCCTCGCTGATCTATTTTATCAGTATGGGGAAGAGAGGCGATCGCGATCCATTGCTCGTCGTTTGGTACAAAAACGCCCCTTTACAACCACAACAGAGTTGGCTGAGGCGATCGCTCAGTGTTTTCCCCCAAAACAACGTTATGGTCGTATTCACCCTGCTACGCGCGTTTTTCAGGCGTTACGGATTGCAGTCAATGATGAATTAGGCTCGTTAGAAAGGTTCTTAGAAAAGGCCCCCCATTGGCTGGAAACTGGGGGGTATATTGGGATTATTAGTTTTCATAGTCTTGAAGATCGTCGGGTTAAATACAGTTTTCGAGATTCTTTATTATTAAAGGTGGTTACCAAAAAGCCCATTATTCCTCAACCAGAAGAACAACAAAAAAACCCTCGTTCCCGTTCGGCAAAATTAAGATTTGCTCAAAAGTTTTAACTCTTCGCATATTAAACTATTTGTTAAAACAATACCTTATGATAAATATTCCGCAAAACCAACAAGAATTTGAGGCTAGATACGAAACCTTACCTTGCAAGCAAAAATTAAGCTTAAAATTGTTATTGTTGGGGTTTTCTGATCTAGAAAGTGCCAGACTTAATTTTATTTTTTATACTGAAGAAATAGCCTTGATTTTAATCAGTTTGTGTCAAGAAGAAATTGCACTACTTTTTAATCAGATGAGTCAAGAACAAAGACAACAAATTGAGAAGAGATTACATAATCCAGAAATTATTAGGCGTTTACACAACTTAAGAAAGGAAATAGATCCAGAAGTTTTAAAAAAAGTCAAACAAAGAGTAAGGCAAAATATTCATTATTCAGGGAAACATTTTGGTTTTAATAATAGTGATAAACGAGAAAAATTAGTTGCTTTATTTTGGAAATATAAATCTGAATTGGTGAGCTCTAGCAGACTAACAGAATATGGTCTAAATTTTTTACCCTTTATTAGAAATATTCCTATGGAACAAAGATATATAAAAAATATCTTAGAGCTAGGTTCATTAGTGCGAATTCGCTCTCCTAGATTAATGGGAAAAACTTGTTTGCTTACTAATATTTTGAAACAACTAAAGAGTTACAATCAGTATAAAATTGTCTATTTTAGTTTTAAGCATTGTGATTCTTCTGTTTTATGTGATTATAAAAATTTGATGCAGTATTTTTTAGCATCTTTACTGAAAAAATTAAATTTAGAGCAAAAATTAATTGAAAAATGGGAAAATGTATTGCCACCTAACGAAAATATAACCATATTATTTGAAGAATTTTTATCCGTTTTCACCGAAGACTTGATTATTGTCTTGGATGATTTAGATATTGTTTTTAGACAACCTTATGATCAAGACTTTTGTGGTACATTACGTGATTTTTTTAATAATTCACGTTCTCCCGAAAACCATAAATATCAATTATGGAAAAAACTTCATTTAATTCTTAGTCACTCTACAGAAATTTATGCTACCCTCAACAAAAATAATTCACCTTTAGCTAATGTTGGTACAATAATAGCTATTCAAACGTTTAACAGTCAAGAAATTAAAGAATTATCAAAGCAGTATGATTTAACCTTGAAAGAGAAAGAAATTGAAGCTTTATCGAGTTTGATTGGTGGGCATCCTTATTTAGTAACTTTAACTTTTAAATATTTAAAAAATTATCCTGAAGCAACTTTAGAAAATATAATAGAATCATCTAAGCACAAGCAAAAAATCTATGCTAATCATTTACAAGGGTTGTTAGGTATCGTTAAACAATCACAAGAATTAGTTCAAGCTTATGGAAGAATTCTCAGAGCAACTAATCCCATAAAATTAGATCCTATTATTACTTGGAAATTGTATGGACTAGGGTTAACTAAAATGGATGAATCTATGAGTAGTAGTTACTGTTTCTGTGATTTATATTATCAATACTTTAAGGAAAACTTATAATTAAAAATGACCATAAATTATTATCAAATTGGCGGTGCTTTACCTCCTGATAGTCCTTATTATGTTACCAGAAAAGCTGATAAAGAACTTTTTAACTATTTAGTAAAAGGAGAGTTTTGTTATGTTTTTAATGCTCGGCAAATGGGAAAAACAAGCTTACAATTTCAGGTAAGTAAAAAACTTCATCAACAAGGTTTTATAGTTGTTAATCTTGATCTAAGTAGTATTGGAAATAGCTTAACAATCGAACAGTGGTATGCCACTATAATATCTAAAATTTATCGTAGTTTAAACCTGACATTTAATCTATCATCTTGGTGGAAAAAACAAGAACTATTATCTTTTTCAAGTCGATGGGAGGTATTTTTAAAAGATATTCTCTTAGAGAAAATAAAGACTAGAATTGTTATTTTTATTGATGAAATTGATACCGTACTTAATTTGGATTTCTCGACGGATGACTTTTTTGCTTCAATTAGAGCTTGTTTTAATAACAGAGCTAAAAATGATAATTTTAATCGTTTAACTTTTTGCTTATTGGGAGTAACTCGCCCTTATCATTTAATTCAAGATAAACAAAGAACTCCTTTCAATATTGGTAAAGCTATTGAATTACAAGGTTTTACATTTCAAGAAGTAGAAATAACCTTAATTAAAGGTTTAGATTCCTATTTTAAAAAGCCCAAAGAAATACTCAAAGAAATATTATCTTGGACTGGAGGACAACCATTTTTAACAGTAAAAATTTGTCAGTTAATGGTTGATTGTTATCAAAAAATATCTCAAAATAAGTTAAGTACAGAACAATTAATTAGAGAAAATATAATTAAGAATTGGCGAGCCAATGATGATCCTATTCATTTACAAATTATAGAAAATCGGATTGTCAATAATTCTCATTCTGTAATTGAATTGTTAATACTATATCAGCAAATACTGAAAAGTCGATTTATCTTTAATCAAGATACTTATCAACAATATGAGTTAAGACTATCTGGTTTGATTATCAAAACTAACAACTCTTTACAGGTTTACAATAAAATTTATAGAACTATTTTTGATGAAACTTGGATAGCTGAAAAAATTCAAGAACAATTATCAAAAGTAAGGCCTGATTTTTATGTTGTTGCTTTTCAAAAATGGGCAACATCTGAATCTAATAAATCTAGATATTTTTTATCTCCTCAAGAAGTACAAGAATTTGAAAAATGGGCAAGTAAAGGACAAGAATTAACCAAAGAAGACTTAAAATTTCTTCATTATTCTGTTAAAAAACATGAAAGACAAGAAAGAAATAAGAAAGACAGATTAAAATTTATATTTAGCAGTCTTCTTATCTTCTTAATTAGTTCATTTTTAGCAATTCAATGGTATCAGTCTAACCGACAATATCAAGAACAACTTTCACGTAACTTAATGCTAAGTGCTAAAAAAATAGAACAAGATAACTTAGAAGCAAAAATTATACTTCAAATAGAAGGTTTACGAAGAAATGATAATCTTCCTATACCCTTAGACTTTTATCGAGACTTAGCTAAAATAGCAAAAAATCATCGAGTATTCTTTCATGAAAATCAAGTTAATGATGTTGCCATAAGTCAAAATGGGAAGAGAATTTTAACAGGTGGTTTAGATGGGAATGCTTATTTATGGGATATTAATGGTCAACTAATTCATAAATTGCATCATGATAATTATAGTATTAATACAGTTGCTTTTAGTGGAGATAACAATTATTTTGCTACAGCAAGTATTGATGGTAATGTTAAAGTTTGGCATCAAAATGGTAAGTTAAAGTTAACATTTAAACACGGCTCTAGTGTTAATAAAATTGCCTTTTCTCCTGATCATAATTATCTGGCTACAGTTGGAGCAGATTATAAGATCAAATTGTTGCATCTCAATCAAAAGAAAATCACTTCTTTAGTTCATAAAGGAAATATTCTTAGTCTTGCTTTTAGTTCTATTGATCCCTATTTAATTACAGGAAGTTTAGATAAAACGGCTCAGATTTGGAATTTTGAAACAGGGGAAAATATCAAAATAATTGAACACAAAAAAGGGGTTAATAAGGTTCTTTTTAGTCATAATGGTAAATTAGTAATAACTGCAAGTTCAGATGGAAAAGTTAAAGTTATTAATCTTGACACCAAAGAAGACTATCAGATTCAACATTCTAATAAAGTTTTAGATATTGCTATAAGTAATGATGATCAAAGGTTAGTTACAGCTAGTAAAAATGTAGCAAAAATCTGGAATATAAATGATATTTTTAAACATAAAAATAGGATTATAAAAGAAGATAATTTTTATAAGTCTTTTAGTCATCAATTTACTATAAATAAAGCTATTTTTACTTCCAATAATAAACATTTAATAACCGTAGATGATGCAGGTAAAGGAAGAGTTTGGCAACTAGATTCTAATAATGGTTTATCGGCCGAAATATTTCATAATGCCCCCATAGTAGATGTTGAAATTTTGAATAATCAAACAATAATTACTGCCAGTTGGGATAATACTGTTCGTTCATGGAAAATTACACCGAATAATGAGATTAAAATGACTTCTTTACCCTCAGAATTTGATAAATTTAGTTTAATATCAGAAGATGAAAAGTTAGCAATAATAGATAAAAGTAATCGAATAAAAATACTCAATACTACCAATAACACAATTGTTGATACTGGTATTAATAATGAGAAAAATATACAGCAAATAATCTTGAGTTCACAAGGTAATTATTTAGGCATTGTTGATAATGAAACTGTTAAAATTTGGAAGAGAAGTAATGATAATGTCTGGAAGCTAATGGCTAATTTGATTCATTTAGATGTTATTAATTATCTTCAATTTAGTGCTAATGAAAACTATTTAGTGACTGCTAGTGATGACTGGAAAACAAGACTTTGGAGACTCAAACCAGACATAAAATTCAATCAAGGAAAAATTATTTTCAACAATCATATTGACTCCTTGAATTTTAGCCCAGATAGTAAGTTTTTAGGCATTATTTCTCAAAATAATAAAGGCTTTATTCTTAACATAGAACAGTCAATCAGTCAAGAAATTATCTCAAAAATCATTAGTTTTAGTCCAAAAAGTAACTATTTAATAACCTATGATAATGGTAAAATATGTTTATATGATAGTAAACTTTTTACTCCAATAAAATGCTTGTTTTCTGATCATATAAAACAGATTCAATGGAGTAAATTAGAAGAATATTTTATAACTAAAAATAACACTAATAAATTGACTATTTGGCAAGTTGGCAATAATCAGAGATTGAAGACAAATAATTTTACTAAGCTCCAGAGAATTTCCTTGGAAACTGAAATAAAAAACTTTAAAATTAGTCCTTATGGCAACTATTTAGCCATTTTGAAAAAAAATAATCAAATTGAAATTAGGTCTATATTTCAACCTTCAACAATTTTATTAGAAATACAAAGTAATGATGAGATTAAAGAGATAAAATTAGATAAAAATAGTTTATTAACTGTGATTACTGTCAAGGATATGTTAAAATTTCCTCTATGGTATCGTCACATCTTTCTCACAGAAAAAACTTGCGATTTATTAACCCACAATTTAACCTCTAGACAATGGACAAATTGGTTCGATCAACAATACTATCGTCCTACTTGTGTAGAAAAATGATTAAGATTATCTTACTATGTTTCAGAATAGATTTATTCGTTTTTTATTATTATTTTCTATGATATTCTTGTTGATTACTTGTAGTTTAAATAAAACTACTTTAAGATTATTGATTCCTGATGAAGAAGCCGTTTATTGGCAACCTTTAATTGAAAGATTTGAAAGAAATAATCCTCATATTACCATTGATCTAGAAACAGGTTCTAATATATCTAATATTTTATTTAACCAATATATCGACAAACTTAAAGAAAATCCTAATTATTATGATTTAGTTTATTTAGATGTAATTTGGACATCCGAATGGGCTAAAAATGGATGGTTACAAAATCTTGATCAATTTCTTTCTCAAGAGGATAAAAAACAACTGTATGAGGATTTTTTCAAGAAGGATTTAAACACCGGCTCTTATGACAATCAATTATATCGTATTCCCTTAATATCTGATGTTAGTCTTTTATATTATCGTCAAGATATATTAAACCTAATGGATGATGAACTATCTAAATCTTGCGGTGATTTCAAGCTTAATAATTTAACTTTTAGAGATATTATTTGTATTTCTAACCATTTAAAAAAGCAAAACAAAATAGAAAATGGTTACTTGTGGCAGGGAAGACAATATGAAGCTTCTATTGCCATGTTTGTTGAATTGTTACAAGGATATGATGGATTTTGGATTAATAAATCACAAGAAATTGGCTTAACTGAAAAACCAGCACTTGAGGCTATTAATTTATTGCGACAGTTAATTAAAAAAGGGGTTTCACCCAAATCAGTTTTATCAGATGAAGAAAAAGATACCAGAGCTAAATTTATGAACAGAAAAACTCTTTTTCTCCGTCATTGGCCACAAGCTTGGCAATGGTTTAATGATAGTAATTCTCCGATTCATGGTAAAGTAGGAGTAACATTAATGCCGAAAGTTAATGATGCTGCCCAATCTTGGAGTTGTCAAGGAGGATGGGGTTTAGGTATTACTAAAAAAAGTAAACATCCCCATGCAGCTTGGAAAGCGATTCAATTTTTTACCAGTTTAGCTTCTCAACGTCAGTTGGCATTAGGAGGATATATTCCCTCCAGGAAAGTTTTATTTCATGATCCCCAATTGGTTAAAAAATATAACCATTATCCAATTATTGAACAAAGCTTAAATCAAACAGTTTTGCGTCCGAATATTGCCGAATATCAAAAAGTTTCAGAAATTTTACAAAATTATCTCCATCAGGCACTCAGTAGTAATCAGGAACCTGTAATTTTCATGAAACAGGCCAAGAATGAAATGGCTAGAGTCTTGAAGAAATAAACCTAATTTAACAATCAACTTGCTTTAAAGCGTCAACAATAACTTGAGAATCTGCCCGCGGTAAATGAGCATTTTCGCTAATATGACGTTTCCATTTTTTGGTTCCTGGAATACCTGAAAAAATAGCTAACAAATGACGACTCATACGATGAAGTTTTACCCCACTACTGACCCAGTAATCGATATAAGGTAACATATTTTCGATAACTTGATGACGAGTGAGTGGGCTCACATCTTGTTGATAAATATCCCGATCAACTGTAGCAAATAAATAAGGATTATCATAAGCTGCACGGCCAATCATAACAGCATCAACAAACTGTAAATGATGCTGAACTTGTTCGAGATTAATAATACCCCCATTAATTTCAATTAATAGGTGAGGAAAAGCCTCCTTGAGACGATAAACATCCTCATATCTTAGAGGGGGAATATTGCGATTTTCTTTCGGACTTAACCCCTTTAACCATGCTTTTCGTGCGTGTACCGTAAACCGTTGACATCCTGCCTGAGAAACAATGCGCACAAACTCAGCCATATCCTCGTAGCGATCCCAGTTATCAATGCCAATGCGATGCTTCACGGTAACAGGAATATTCACCCCTTGCTGCATCTTTTCCACAGCTTTAGCCACTAAATTAGGGTTGGCCATCAAACAGGCCCCAAAATGACCACTTTGAACTCGATCACTAGGACAACCCACATTTAGGTTGACCTCATCATAACCCCAGTCTTGAGCAATGATAGCGCATTCCGCCAATGCTTGGGGGTTATCTCCACCTAACTGTAAAGATAAAGGTTTTTCCTGAGGAGAAAAGTCTAATAATTTTGAGCGATCGCCGTATTTGATGGCCTCCGTGACAATCATTTCTGTGTACAGTAAGGTATGACGGGTGATTTGACGCATGAAATAGCGAAAATGGCGATCAGTATAGTCCATCATCGGGGCTACACTCAAAGGATTGATCAAAGGAGTATCATTCTTATTCATCAGAAAATTTGGGGAACAAACAAAACAGGCCAACGGTCGAAATAGCTTGGCACCTGTTCAAGCGTTGAGGGGAGGAACTTTTTAACCGAAGAAGCCTCCCCCTATTTTCTTCTCTCATTAGTCCGTAAGAATAGATTGATTATATAAAAAAATTTTATCGGCTTTGTTGTTAGTTATTTGTGACATTTAGGGAATATTAATGTTACACATCAAGCTAAACCGAAGCTAAATTATGTTAGAGGTTGAAAAAACCATAAAACAGACAAACGTAGGGTTAAAACAATTATTGGTTCAGTTACAAGAACTGACAAACCTTACATTTAGTGGGAGCTTGCAAATCAACGTAGGTAATGATCAAAACTGGATCTTATGGTTGCGTCTAGGGCGTTTAAGTTGGTCAGACGGTGGAACTAACTCGCAAGAAAGATGGCAAAGACATTTAGGGATATTCGTCCCTCAATTGAAAGGTCCTCCATTAAATGAGATAGGTACAACACAAAATACACAAGATCGATGTAGCATCCTAGTTCAACTGCTCAATCAAGGTTTAGTTCAACGGCAACAGTTAACTGAATTGATGTTAAGTGTTACCAGGGAAATCCTCTTTGACTTAATCCAATCGAGTCAAATAAATGGCAACTGCTTATCCTACGAGATTACTAGGGATGATTCGAGTAACAAGCATACCATGATCTTACCTATGATTGAGGTAATACCCACCCTTAAAGAGAGCTTAAAAACTTGGCAACAATGGCAAAATAAGGGTTTAGCAGGTTATTCCCCCAACCTTTTTCTTGTGATTAAGCAGGCAGAACTTATTTCTAATGAGAATTTGTCTGAAAGTCAGTTGTCAATTATTGCCCTCATAGATGGGATGACGAATGTGCGAAGTTTAGCACTGACAAAGGATTTAGATCTGGCTACCGTCATGCTGTGTCTGCTTCCCTTAGTCAAGCTCAAAGCCATCAGCTTTTGTAAAGTCCCCAAGAATCGAAAAAATCACGGGGTGCTAAACAACGCGAAAACCTTAATTGCTTGTGTCGATGATAGTGCTGGAGTTTGTCGAGCTTTAGAGAGAATAATCAACACACAAGGTTTTAGTTTTGTTGGCATTCAAGAGCCATTGAAAGCAATTCCCTCCTTTTTAAAAAACAAACCCGATCTGATTTTTTTGGACTTAGTCATGCCCATAACCAACGGTTATGAGCTTTGTACTCAATTGCGAAAAACCCCCAGCCTCAAAGATGTACCCGTGGTCATTTTAACTGGGAAAGATGGTTTAGTAGATCGCATGAGAGCCAAAATGGTTGGGGCTAATGATTTTTTATCTAAACCCGTGAAAGTCCCCGAATTGCTCAAAGTATTGAACAAGCATTTAACCCAATCTACCCACAAGGAATCACCATGAGTCACATTCTTTTAGTTGAAGATAGTCGAGTCGAAGCTGAAAAGTTAACCCGCTACTTACAAAAGCAGGGATTATCCGTCTTAGGAGTAACTAGCGGAGAAGAAGCCGAATTGAGACTCAAACAAGAAAAACCCCGTTTAATTGTTTTGGATGTTATTTTACCTGGAGAAAGTGGCTTTGAACTCTGTCGTAAGCTCAAAGCCGATCCCGTAACTCAAAAAATTCCAGTGGTAATTTGTTCAACCAAGAATAAGGAGATCGATAAAACCTGGGCCAGTATGAGCGGGGCCGATGCTTACTTAACCAAACCAGTCAATGAAGAGACGTTTCAGCAAACCATTAATCAATTAATCGGTTAAGGAGAAAAAGGTGCTACAAATCGCTGAAAGTGTCTCGGTATTTGATCTCAATCCCCAATTGAGCCAGCCAGAAGACGGCCAGAAATTTTTACGGTTTCCCCTTAATTCAACCACAGATGGTTTACTGCCCTTGGGTGCATTGCAAGAGGTTTATCCTTTAGCAGTGCAAAATATTTTACCCGTACCAGAAGTCCCTCAACCCCTATTGGGAATTATTAATTGGCGAGGAAAAGCAACCTGGATCGTCGATTTAGGCAGTTTATGGGGAGCTTCTCACTGGTGCGAAGGAGAAACCATTGCCGAGTCTGGGATGGCTTTGTTGGTTCCCTGGAAGGGGGAAACCATTGGCTTATTGATTGAAGAGATCAAGACGGTTGAAATATTCAACCCCCAGCAATGTCTACCCATTCCAGAAGGAATGTTTGCTCAGGAACTATGTTTTTTAGCTCAGGGTTATTTTGTTAATGCTCCAGAGAAAACGTGGATCGTCTTAGATATTGATTCTATTATGCAAACAATTGATTCATTTTAAATAAATAAGGATTAAAAAAAACATGGTATTAAACTGGATTTTCGATTCCTCTAATCAACAATCTGAGAAACAAAATAATGGACATCCTCAAGACAATCTGCTTCTCAAGGGACAACTCGAAGAAGAGCAAAATAGTCATCCTCAAGACAATCTGCTTATTAAGGGACAACTCGAAGAAGAGCAAAATGGCCATCCTCAAAACAATGGAGACAACTCTGAGCAATTAACCATGAATGCAGACCATTTTTCCCATCAAGAAAACAAACAGGATAAGGAAACCCATCTGGCTACTTTGGAAGCCAACTATCAAGAAGTTAGTTCTCTTTCTGTTCTTAACTTTGAACTCAACGGTGCCAACTGGTTGAACAATATTAACCAGCAAGCACAACAGAGCATGGAAGAGGGCCTCAATCAACTGCGCAAATCCCTACAAGCGGATCGGGTATTAGTCTATGGGTTTAATCCTGATGGCAGTGGTCAAGTTTTGGCTGAGTCAGTGGATGCTCGTTGGTCAAAAGCAGGCTCTTCCTTTGATCTTGATTACAATTTAACCGAAGCCAACTGCAAACCTTACTACGTTGTCAATGATATCTCTACCAAAGGGTTTGCCCTTTGTTTGATGGAAGCTCTCCAAACCTTGGAAGCCAAAGCTTATATAGTTGTTCCTATCAAATACAATGATCAGCTTGTGGGAGTCTTAGGTGCTTATCAAAATGCCACCCCTCGTAATTGGCAGGAATCGGAATTAAGGCTAATGCTCAATGCTGCGGCTCAATTTCGTATTCCCCTACAACAAACTGCCTTTATCCGTAACAGTCAATTTCAAGAACAACAACGAAATAAGGCCGTCAAGCGGGAAAAAGCATTAGAGAAGATGCTTGAGCAGATTCGTAATGCCAAAGAAGATCAAAGAATCTTCCAAATTGCCACTTATGAAGGCAGAAAATTATTGCAAGCAGATCGCTTGGCGGTTTATCGTTTTGATGAAGATTGGGGGGGTAGATTTATTGCTGAGTCGGTGGGTGCGGGGTGGTCAAAATTGATTGATACAATTTTGGTTGTCAACGACACCTTTTTGCAAGAAAATCAAGGGGGCCGTTATAAACATGGTGAATGTTTTGCTGTGGATGATATTTATACGGTAGGACATCAAGCCTGTCATATCGCTTTACTCGAACAATTTGAAGCCAGAGCTTATGCCATCGCTCCCATTTTTATTGGCAATATGAATACGGATAAAAAGCTCTGGGGGTTAGTGGCTGTTTATCAAAATTCCGGTTGTCGTAAATGGCAAAAAGAAGAGATTGATCTACTCAGACAACTGGGTTTACAAATCGGCATTGGTATTCAACAAAATCAACAATTTGCTGAACTAGAAAAAACCGTCTTTCGGCAAAGAAGTGTCGCTCAGATGGTGGCACGAATGCAAACAGCTTTATCTGTGGAAAAGGCCTTAGAGATTGCAGCACAAGAAACCCGTAAATTATTAGATGTGGAAAGAACCAGCATCTATCGTTTTAATGCTGATTGGAGCGGTGAAAATGTCGTAGAAGCTCCCTTTGATCAAGAATTTAAAGCCCTTCAAGAGTCTTGTTTTCAAACCACTTTTTCCCAAAACTCCTATCCTTATCTACAAAACAGTGAAGGGGAAAGGTATAAAAAAGGTCAAGCTATTGTGGTCAATGATCTCACTCAGTCAGGGTTAGAAGAACGTCTGATGGAAGTCTTAGAAAGATTAGAGATTAATGCTTTTGTGAGAATGCCCATTTTTGTTGACCAGAAACTCTGGGGAATTATTAATCTCTATCAATCCAACACTCGTTTGTGGAAGGAAGATGACCTGGAATTTCTGCAACGGATTGTTGTACAAGTTAGCAGCGTCATTCAACAAAAACAATATTTAGACGAGTTACAGGCTCAAGCAAAACAGGAAGAAGCGATCGCTAATATTGTGCAACGCATTAATAGTTCCCTAAAAATTCAGGAAATTTTCCGTAGTACAACCCAAGAAATTCATAACTTGCTACAAGTGGATCGTACTGTAGTTTATCGTTTTAATCCTGATTGGACAGGGGAAGTTGTCACAGAATCAGCCGGAGCAGAATGGGTATCGGTGATGGAAATTCAGCAAACAGATCCAAGCCTATTTAGTAAGGAAATGAACGCCCATGAGCAATGTACTTTGAAAGATATGCAAGCCGGTTCCGCTCTTGATCAAGATACCTATTTTATTAACACTCAGGGGGGAGACTATACTCGCGGCAAAAAATTTAATGTGGTCAATGATATCTATAATGCAGGGTTTTCTTTTTGTTATCTGCGCTCCCTGGAAAAATATCAGGCCAAGGCTTATATGATTGTTCCCATTTTCCAGAATAGTCAACTTTGGGGTTTATTGGCCGTTTATCAGAATTCTCGAACAAGGCAATGGAAAAGCAGTGAACTGAATTTGATGCTCAAGATTGCCCCTCAACTGGGAATTGCTATTGAACAAGGAGAACTTCTCGAACAAATTCAAAGCAATAATGAGGAATTAAAAGAACGTTCCCAACGCGAAAATGCGATGGTACAATTCTCATCCCGTTTGATGAGCCGTTTTGCTGAATTAATTCAGAAGAATAATAAGCCCAAAAAATTGATGGAATTTGCCATCAAAGAACTACGACAAGTCCTCAAAGTTGATCGGGTTACTATTTATCGCTTTGCCTCGGATTGGTCAGGAAGATTTATGATCGAATCAGTTGGTGCTAACTGGCCAAAATTAGTTGGCACAGAATTGGCTGAGGTTAAAGACAGTCTGATTCAAGATGATCAAGGTGGCCGTTATCTTCGTCGAGAAAGCTTGCAAGTTAATGATATTTATCAGGCCGAAGATAATGATTTTCCCCTCTCTCTTCTAGAGCAATGGCAAACTAAAGCTTATCTGTTGGTTCCTATTTTTCAAGGGGAACAACTCTGGGGACTCTTAGGAGTTTATCAAAATGATCGCCCTCGTCAGTGGGAAAATTCAGAACAGGCTATCCTCGAACAAGTGGCTATCAACCTTGGGGTGACTCTGAAGGTAGGAGAATACTTAGGTCAATTACGCTCCCAAGAAGAACAACTCTCAGAATTAGTGGAAAAGGAACGGAACCAAAGAGAAAATTTACAACAGGGAGCCTTAAGGGTGCTTCAGGCTTTAGAACCTTCCTTCCGAGGTGATCTCACAGTCCGCGCCCCCCTCTCCGAAGATGAAATCGGGACCATCGCTGATGGCTACAATACCACTGTCCAAAGTATGCGACAGTTGGTTCGACAGGTTCAGATATCCGCTTCTAGGGTGAGTGATACCTCTAGCTTAAATAGCGAATTGGTAACTCAACTTTCTGAAAAAGCACAAATGCAGGTTGAGCAGTTACAACAAGCTTTAACCCAGTTGGAATTAATGGTATCTTCTACCGAAGATGTCGCAACTTGTGCGAAAAAGGTTGAAAAAACCGTTGAGGAAGCTAATCGAACGGTGCAATCCGGGGACTCTTTGATGGAAAAAACCGTTGATGAAATTCTCGAAATTCGCTCTACTGTTTCTGATACGGCTAAAAAGATTAAACGTCTCGGAGAAACCTTCCAAAAGATCACTAAGGTGGTTAACCTGATCGAAAATTTTGCGACTCAAACTAATTTACTCGCTCTTAATGCGTCTATCGAAGCCAGTCGTGCCGGTGAAGCGGGTAAAGGATTTAGTGTGGTTGCTGATGAAGTTCGTTCTCTTGCCCATCAGTCAGCTAATGCAACGACGGAAATTAGTCGCTTAGTGGATGAAATTCGCACAGGAACCAATGATGTAACCGAAGCTATGGAAATCGGACTTGCTCAAGTAGTCAATGGAACCAATCTTGTCAGAGAAACCCAGCAGAGTCTTAGTGCCATTGTGAGTGCCACCAACGATATTAAAGAATTGGTAGCCGAAATTAGTCACACTTCTGCCAATCAAACTCAGCAATTCCAGATTGTTACCCAAGTCATGGCTAATGTTTCGGCCATCTCTGAGGAGACTTCCCAAGAAACGGCTCAGATTTCTGATTCATTTAAGGAACTAGAAGACACCTCTGATGAATTACAAACCAATATCAGTCAGTTCAAGATCGATTAATTGACAGACTGCACTCCTTGAGATGAGGAGATATGGAGACCAATTAAGAATGGAGAATTCCCCATTCCCCATTCCCCATTACCCAATCCCCATTACCCAAAACCCCAACCCCAAAACCCCAAAAGCAAAAACCAAAAACCAAAAAACACAAAACAAACAAACAGAAACAAAAACACAAAAAAAAAAAAAAACAAAAAAACAAAAT
>JAAUYJ010138590.1_pt1 | contig 29247 bp, 26 predicted proteins | sample 7278031 | NCBI WGS metagenome assembly JAAUYJ01 (sample SAMN14350222, study PRJNA611818) | marine sediment metagenome | isolation source: surface marine sediment (1.8m) | place: French Polynesia: Moorea | collected 2018-08 | reverse complement strand
CGGCTCGATCGTGTCGCTGTGGACCCTGCGCGAGGCCCTGGCCAGCGGCGAGCCGGTTCTCTTCATGGACGGCGACGTGCTTTACGACCATCGCATGATGGAGCGGCTGGTGGCCTCCGCCCATGACAATTGCTTTCTGATGGACCGCCGCACCGAAGAGGGCGAGGACCCGGTCAAGCTGTGCATGCGCGGCGACCATATCGTCGATTTCCACAAGCGCCCGGAGCGGGATCACGACTGGTGGGGCGAATGGATCGGCTTCGCGCGTTTCGCGCCGGAGATCGCGACCAAAATCGCGGCCGCCGCAGGCCGCTACGTGGACGCGGGACAGCTCGACGAGATGTACGAGTTGACGTTCCGCGAGGTGCTGCTGGGCCATAATCACGGCACCTTCCGGATCGAGGACGTTACCGGACTGCCGTGGGTCGAGATCGATTTTCCGGAGGACTTGGAGCGGGCCGAGCGGGAAATCATGCCGCAGCTGGCGGCCCTGCCGGGCGAGCTCGCCGCCGAATAGGGCGGCCGGCGGCATTCTATTTGGGACTGCGAACGGGTTGTCATGACGGCGCTGGTGACCGGCGCGACCGGCTTTGTCGGATCTGCCGTGGCGCGCAAGCTCTTGGAGCGCGGCGAAAGGGTCCGCGTGCTGACGCGCGAGGGCAGCGACCGGCGCAACCTCGAGGGCCTCGACGTCGAGGTAGCGCTGGGCGAGCTGCGCGACCTGGAGAGCCTGAAGCGCGCGCTGCAGGGCTGCGACAGCCTCTACCACGTCGCAGCCGACTACCGCTTGTGGGTGCCCGACCCGGACAAGATCTACGCCGTCAACGTCGAGGGCACGCGCGACTTGCTGCTGGCCGCGGCCGACGCCGGCGTCGAGCGCATCGTCTACACCAGCAGCGTCGCGGTGCTCGGCCTGAACCGCGACGGCACGCCGGCCGACGAGGAGACGCCGGTCGGGCTCGAGCACATGATCGGCCACTACAAGCGTTCGAAATTCCTGGCCGAGGTCGAGGTGAAGCAGCTGATCGAAAAGGAAGGGCTGCCGGTCGTCATCGTCAACCCCTCGACGCCGATCGGCCCGCGCGACATCAAGCCGACGCCGACCGGCCGGGTCATCGTCGAGGCCGCCAGCGGCCGCGTGCCGGCCTTCGTCGACACCGGCCTGAACGTGGTCCACGTCGAGGACGTCGCCGAAGGCCACCTGCTGGCCTTCGACAAGGGCCGCACCGGCGAGCGCTACATCCTGGGCGGCCACAACATGAGCCTGGCCGAGATCCTGGCCGTCATCGCCGCCAAGGTCGGCCGCAAGCCGCCGCGGATCCGCCTCAATCCCAGCGCGTTGATGCCCCTGGCCTTTGCCGCCGAGTCCTGGGCGCGGCTGAGCGGCAAGGGCGAGCCCTTCGTCACCCGCGACGGCCTGAAGATGTCGCGCAAGTGGATGTATTTCTCCAGCGCCAAGGCCGAGGCCCAGCTCGGCTACAGCGCCGGTCCGCCGGAGGCCGCCCTGGGCGACGCGGTCGATTGGTTCAAGGCCGAGGGCTACCTCGGCTAAACCCCTACAATCGTTGGCACTAAGGCGCGGCGCGGCGGGAATTCGCTTGGCGCGGCCGGTCAAAGGGTTTAGGAGTACAGAAGAGGTCGATCCGCTTGGGGGCCGGGCGTCGCGGTCGCATCGACGCCCACATCGGATCATTCCGTACCAGGGTTGAGAGGTTGCCTTGCCCGTTCCAGTCAGACAACAGGTGCGCGTCGGGGCGTACATCCTGAAGCAGCGCCTGCTCGGCCGCGAGCGCTACCCGCTCGTGCTCATGCTCGAGCCCTTGTTCCGCTGCAACCTGGCCTGCCCGGGCTGCGGCAAGATCGACTACCCGGAAGAGATCCTGAACCGCCGTCTGTCGGTCGAGGACTGCGTCCAGGCGGTCGAGGAGTGCGGCGCGCCGATCGTCTCGATCCCCGGCGGCGAGCCCCTGATCCACAAGGAGATCGGCGAGATCGTCGCCGAGATCGTCAAGCGCAAGCGCTTCGTCTATCTCTGCACCAACGCCCTGCTGCTCGAGAAGAAGCTGGAGCTCTTCAAGCCCAGCCCCTACCTGACCTTCTCGGTGCACCTCGACGGCCTCGAAGAGGAGCACGACCACGCAGTCGACCAGAAGGGCGTCTTCAAGCGTGCCGTGGCGGCGATCAAGCGGGTCCAGGCCGAGGGCTTCCGGGTCAACATCAACTGCACCCTCTTCAACAACGCCGAGCCCGAGCGCATGGCCGAGTTCTTCGACTACGTGACCGATCTCGGCGTCGAGGGCATCACGATCTCGCCCGGCTACGCCTACGAACGGGCGCCGGACCAGGCGCACTTCCTGACCCGGCAGCACACAAAGAACCTGTTCCGCGATGTCTTCAAGCGCGGCGAAGGCAAAAAGTGGCAGTTCAGCCAGTCGACCCTGTTCCTCGACTTCCTGGCCGGCAACCAGAGCTATCGCTGCACGCCTTGGAGCAATCCGACGCGCAACATCTTCGGCTGGCAGCGTCCCTGCTACCTGCTGAACGAGGGCTACGCCGCCTCCTTCAAGGATCTGATGGAGGGCACCGCGTGGGACGGCTACGGCACCGGGAACTACGAGAAGTGCGCGGACTGCATGGTCCACTGCGGCTACGAGGGCACCGCGGTCACCGACACCGTCAAGCGGCCCTTGAAGGCGCTCAAGGTCTGGCGCGGCGGCATCCGGACCGACGGCCCGATGGCGCCGGAGATCCCGCTCGACAAGCAGCGCCCGGCCGAGTTCGTGTTCGATGGGCTGGTGGCCGGTGCCGTGGCCGAGATGCACGAGCCGACGAGGCCCCACACCGCGCCTTGCGGCGCTGCAAGGCCCGGCGGCTTCCCCTCAGAAGCCGCCGAGTAGCCGCGTCTGGCTGTGCCGCGCCACGCGCTCGAGGCTGTCGAGCGCGTGGACAAAGTCCTCCCGTAAGCGCATCACCGCGGGCAGCTGCCAGGGCCTGAGGCAAAGCCTGGCCGCGACCAGGCCGCCCCGGCTGCGGCCGTCCGGTCCCGTCGAGCCGAGCACCGAGCTCGGCAGCGGACGGATCGCCGGGTCGGCAATCGCGCGCACCACGAGCAGGGCCACCCCGGCCGCGGCGGCCACCTCGGCCACGGCATGGCTTTCCATGTCGACGGCGATGGCGCCGCTTTCGCGAAACAGGCGCTGCTTGTGATGGGCGGCCAGGATCGCGCTGTCGCTGCCCAGCAGAGCGCCTTCCTCGGCCCGCAGGCCAGCGGCGGCGCTCGCTTGGCTGACGGTGGCCCGCCAGGCCGCGTCGGTGGCGACCCGCGTGCCGCCGGGCAGGATCACTTCCTGGGCGAACACGACGTCGCCGGCCTGGCGCGCGGGATCGAGGCCCCCGGCGATACCGAAGCTCATGAGCGCCGTCGCGCCGGACTCGAGCAGCTTCTGGGCCAGCCGGCGTGCCCGTTCCGGGCGCGCGGCGGCGCAGACGATGATCTCATCGAGTTTTTTGGGTGAATCGGCCGGCGCGCCCCCGGCGAGGGCGCGCTTCAGGACCTTGGCTTCGGCGGCGAGCCCCGTGACGACACCGGCCTGGCGGCCGGGAGCGGCAGCGGGCGCCTCGGCGGTCACATGCCGTACCGGACCTGCCGGTCGTTGCTGGCCATCAGGTTGCGGTAGCGCGCCAAGGCCCAGAGCGGGAAGTAGGCGGCATAGCCGTGATACTTGATGTAGAAGACCCGCGGGAAGCCGACGCCGGTCCAGAGCTCCTCCTGCCAGCGCGCGCCGTCGCGCGGGCAGTCCTGCAGGTAGCGCACGCCCTTGGCGACGGCCTCGTTCTCCACCTCGCCGGCGGCCATCAGGCCCATCAGCGCCCAGGCGGTCTGCGACGGGGTGCTCGCCTTGACCTCGCCGCGCCGCTCCTGCCAGTAGGTGGCGCAGTCCTCGCCCCAACCGCCGTCCTCGCGCTGGAACGACAGCAGGTAGTCGACCGCCTTGCGAATGTAGGGCGCCTGCATGTCCTCGCCGACCGCGTTCAGCGCGCAGAGCGCCGACCAGGTGCCGTAGACGTAATTGATGCCCCAACGGCCGTACCAGGAGCCGTCCGGCTCCTGCTCGCTCTGGATGAAGTCGATCGCCTTGCTGACGCTCGGATGGTCGCGGCCGTAGCCGAGCTGCGCCAACATGCTCAGGCAGCGCGCGGTGACGTCCACGGTCGGCGGGTCGAGCAGCGCACCGTGATCGGCGAAGGGAATGTAGTTCAGGTGAGTGTGGGTGTTTTCCGGATCGAAGGCGCCCCAGCCGCCGTCGCTCGACTGCATGCCGATGATCCACTCGGTGGCCCGCTCGATCGCCGGGCGATAGGCGGGGTCGCCGGTCCGGTCCATGGCCATGACCACCACGGCCGTGTCGTCGACGTCCGGGTAGTGGTTGTTCCAGTACTGGAAGGCCCAGCCGCCGGGCTTCAGGTCGGGCCGGCGCCAGATCCAGTCGCCCTGGGTCTCGGTGATCTCGCGGCCCAACAGCCACTGGCCGGCGGCCTTGATCACATCGCCGTCGGGCGCCTCGCCGGCCTCGAGCATGGCGTGGGCGCCCAGGCAGGTGTCCCAGATCGGCGACAGGCAGGGCTGACAGTAGATCATGTCGTCGCCGCGCGGCAGCAGCAGCTTGTCGACCGCCTCGCGGGCGATGGCGAAGTCGGGATCGTCGCGCGGATAGCCGAGCGCGTCGAAGGCCATGACGCTGTTGGCCATGGCCGGGAAGATGCCGCCCAGACCGTCGTCGCCGTTGAGCCGTTCCTTGACGAACCTCTCGGCCAGCTTGATCGAGCGTTGCCGGCTGCCCTTGGGGAAAAGCGGCTCCATGACCCGGAGCACCGAATCGAGGCGCTTGAAGAGGGCGCCGAGCGCGGTCCCGGTCGGGTTCAGCGGATAGTCGGTGGTCTCCGGATCGCTCAGGAACAGCTCTCTGATGCCGATGCCGCTCGGGTTGCGGGCCTGCGGCTTCAGGGCCATGAGGATCAACAGCGGCACGATGACCGTGCGCGACCAGTAGGACACCTTCGAGAGGTGGAAGGGGAACCAGCGCGGCAGCAGCATGATCTCCACGGGCATGACCGGCACCGCGCGCCAGGGCACTTGGCCGAACAGCGCCAGGGCGATGCGCGTGAAGACGTTGCAATTCGCCGCCCCGCCCATCGAGAGGATCAGGTCGCGGGCGCGCGTCATGTGCGGCGCGTCGATGTCGTCGCCGGCCAGCTTCAGGGCGTAGTAGGCCTTGACCGTGGCCGAGATGTCGGGGTCGCCGTCGAAGAACAGCGGCCAGCCGCCGTGCTCGCCCTGGATGCCGCGCAGGTAGTTCGCGATCTTGGCCTGCACCGCCTCGTCGACCCTGTCCAGGTAGTGCTGCAGGAAGATGTATTCGGACGAGATGGTCGCGTCCGGCTCGAATTCGAAGATCCAGTGGCCGTCTTCCCGCTGCAGCGACCGCATCGCCTGACGGGCGTCTTCGACCAGGTCGTCGACGTCGATCTTGAAGCTCATGGTGCTCGCGTTTACCCCCGGCTCTCTTGCGGCCTACGTTACCGGAATCTTCCCCGAATCCGTAGGCCCGGAGCCTCCAACTATTTGCACACGCGTGATGTGAAAATCAACCCAACCCTCGGCAAGCTAAGAGACTTCGCCGGTCTCTGCAAGCCGCAGTAAAGCGCTGAAACCTAACTCGCCGTGACCAGATTCGCCGCAATTCGGCCGGAGCGGACGGAGCCCTCGATGGTCGCCGGATAGCCGGTGTCGGTCCAGTCGCCGGCGAGATGGAGGTTTTTCCAGGCGGTGCGGGCGCTGGGCCGGCGCGCCAGGGCGGCCGGTGTCTGAGCGAAGGTGGCGCGCTTTTCCTTGATGATCCGGACCGGCGGGTCGAGCTTCGCATCGAGCTCGAAGGCGCGGGCGGTGTCGTGCCACATGCGCCGGGCGACCTCCTCGCCCGGCTGCTCGGCAAGATCGTCGGCCGCGCTGACCGTGAGACTGGCCAGATCGCCGCGCACGAAGATCCAGTCCGCGGCGCCGCCGACCAGACCCAAGAAGGGCAGATCCGCGGGCAGCTTTGGCGGGCCAGGCAGCACGATATGGGCGTTGACGATGGCGGTGCTTTCCTGCGGCGCGGCGACATCGGGCAAGAGCTCGCCCGCGACCGCCGGCGGCAGGGCCATCACCACGGCGTCGGACCCCTCGATTTCGACTTCGCCGTCGGCAAAGCGCAAGAGCCGGGCCCCCTCGGGTCCGAGCTCGATCGCGCGCAGGCGGCAGCCGAAACGGATCTCGGCGCCGGCCTCGCGCAGCAGGGCGAGCGCCGGGTCGACCAGCGACGGGCCCAGGCCGTCGCGGGCGATCAGCGGACGGCAGGCCGCCTCGCCTTTGGCGAAGGTCTCGCGGAGCACGAGCCACAGCAGGCGCGCCGAAGCCTTGCGCGGATCGGTGTTGAGGGCCGCGACGGTGAGCGGCTCCCAGAAACGCGGCCACAGTGGGTCGGCCGGGTCGGCCAAGTCGGCGACGGTATCCACCGGGCCCGCGAAGGCGAACTTGAGCGCCGCGAGATAGGCGCCGAGCCGGGTGCCGGGGATGCGCCGGCCGGCGCTCAGTATCCACCAGGGCAAGGGCCCGGCATTGGGCCGGACGGTCCAGCGCTCACCGGTCTTGAGATCGACGAAGGGGAAGGCCGCGTGATCGGGGCCGACTAGGCTGTCGCGGGCGCCGATCTCCTCGACATAAGAGAGGGCCTCGTGGTTCGCCGACAGCAGGATGTGGTTGCCGTTGTCGATCTGCCGGCCGAGCTTGGCGTCGACGAAGGAGCGGCAGCGCCCGCCCGCCTGGCCGGCCGCCTCGTAGAGCACGACCCGGCGGCCTCGTTTCGCCAGGCGCACGGCACAGGCCAAGCCGGAGATCCCGGCACCCACCACGTGGACCCTGGGGGCGTCGGTCTCGTGGCTCATTGTGGCTAGCCGAACAGCCCGTGGCGCAGCGCGATCCAGAGCTTCTCGGGGCGCGAGACGCGGACCGGCTCGCGCGGCGGGCTCCAGCCGCGGCGCTCCAAGCGTTCGAGGACGCGGACGTAGACCTCCATCATCAAGATGCAGGGACGCAGCGCCCGGCGGTGACAGTCGCGCAGCAACACGCGGGTGCGCTGGAAACGCTCCCAGGCCATGCGCGCCAGCGCCTCGCACACCCGCGGCAGGCCCGGGTGCGACAGCACGGCGCCCGGCTCGCCGGCGTCGATGCCGGCGGCCTCCAGCAGGTCTTGCGGCAGGTAGAGCCGGCCCTCGGCGGCGTCTTCGTCGAGATCGCGCAGTATGTTGGTGATCTGCAAGCCCTCGCCGAGCACGACCGCGATCTCCATGGCCGCCGGCTCGCGGGCGCCGAAGGCGTGCATCGAGAGTACGCCGACCGCGCCTGCGACGCGCCGGCAGTAGAGCTCGAACTCCTCGCGGCTCGGCGCGACCATGGTGCGCCGCGCGTCCATCTCCATGCCGTCGATGAGGGCCAGGAACTCTTCCTTCGGCAGCTCGAAGAGCTCGACGTAGGGCAAGAGCGCGCGCGCGGTCGGACGGCTCGGCGTCCCGGCGTAGAGCCGGTCGATCTCGACCCGCCATTCGGCGAGCTCCGCCATCTTCTGCTCGCGCGTGCCGGGGCCGTCGGCGACGTCGTCGACCTCGCGGCAGAAAGCGTAGATCGCGTACATGGCCTCGCGCCGCGGCCGCGGCAGCAGGCGCATGCCCCAGGTGAAGGAGCTGCCCGAGCGCGTGACTACGTCGTGGACGTAGTCGCGCGCGTTGCCCGTGGGCTCCTGCAGCAGAGGCTCGGCGTGGGCCATGAGCTCGGCTAGCCCTGGCGCATCGGCTTCAGCGCCGGCGCGCGCCCGAGCAGGCGTTGCAGCAGAACCGCGGCGGCACCGGCGATGCCGCACCAGGCGAACTGCAGCTTGCTGAGCTCGACCCGTTCCGCCAGGGGGTCGTGCGCGCGCAGCTCTGCGCTCAAGCGGTCGGCGATGCGCACGATGACCTCGGACTCCATGGCCAGGCGCGCGCTGCGCAGCTCGCCAGGCAGCCGGTGCGCGTCGACCATCAGACCCTCGGTCCCGGTCAGGCAGCGGTCGATCACCTGCCGCAGGCCCGGGCTCGCGACGGGTTCGTCCAGAGATTCGACGGTGACGCCGGCCTCGGCCATCCAGTCGCCCGGCAGATAGACCCGGTCGAGCGCGCGGTAGTCGCTCTGGCAGTCCTGCAGATGATTGAGCACCTGCAAGGCGCTGCAGAGACCGTCCGAGGCGGGGTAGCCGGCCGGGTCTTCGCCGTGCAGATCCAAAAGATAGCGGCCCACCGGGTTGGCCGACTGCTCGCAGTAGCCCAGAAGATCCGTCCAATCGTCGTAGCGCAGCTTGGTCGCGTCGCGTTTGAAGGCGGCGACGAGGTCCGTGCAGTGCCGAGTCGTGATGCCGGTCTCCAGCAGGCTCGCGCGGATCCTGTAGGCCGTGACCAGGGCCGGATCATCGGTCTCCTCGCCAAGGATCGCTCTTTCGAAGCGGTCGAGCCGCGCGACCTTGTCCTCGGGCGCCAGATCGGGGTTGTCGGCGATGTCGTCGATCGCGCGGGCGAAGGCGTAGTACTTGGCGACATGCGGGCGCAAGGCGGCCGGCAGCAGGAACGAGCCCACCTGGAAGTTCTCGTCGTGCGATCCCTTGCCGGAGGGCGTTTCGATCCCGCCGGGGCAGGTGCGTGTTGCGGTTGTCTGTTCCATTTCCCCGGCGCGAGCTTAGCCGCTCGGCGCCCCGCCTTCCAGGTTCCCTCGGTTGGCCGATGCCGCGGCCTGAGCGCGGCCCTTCCACAACCCGCCGCGGCCGCGGCCATGCTGGACCGCCGAATCGACAGTCATGGCCGTGTAGAGCGCGCCCGCCAGCGGCAGCAGCAAGATCCGCCAGGGCGCCTCGCGGTAAAGCCGGTAGGTGGGCCAGGCCAGGGCCGACATCAAGGCCCAGGCCGCCAGGGACAGGCCGGCCGCCCACCAGTCCTGGTGCAGCGGTGCGGTCAGGGTGAGCAGCGGCGGCACCAGATATATGACGATCATGCCGAGCACGGTGCCGGCCAGCCAGAGGGGCGAGAACTGCAGCTGGGCGTAGGCGCTGCGCGCGACCATGGCCCAGACATCGGCCAGATCCCGGTAGGGGCGGATGCTTACCGTCTCGGTCGTCAGGCCGATCCAGGTGCCGCGGTCACCCTCGCGCGCATGGCCCTTTATCTGCCGCGCCAGCGCGCAGTCGTCGATGATCTCGCTGCGGATCGGCGCGAAGCCGCCGCTGGCTTCGAGCGCCTCGGCGCTGACCAGCACGCAGCCGCCCGCCGAGGCCGCCAACTTACGCCGGCGGTCGTTAGCGCCGGGAAAGGGATAGAGCTTCTGAAAGAAGAACACGAAGGGCGGGATCAGCAAACGCGCCCAAAGACCTTCCGACGAGAGGTAGGCCATGAGCGAGACCAGGTCGCACCTCTCGCGCTCGGCCTTGGCGACGAGCTGGCGCAGGACACGCGCGCCCTCGACGATGTCGGCGTCGCTGAGCCAATAGTAGCGCGCGTCCGGAAAAAGATGCTGCGCACGGCCCATGCCATGGTTCAGCGCCCAGAGCTTCCCGGCCCAGTCGGACGGCAGCGGCGGCGCGGACTCGATGGTCAGGCGATCGGCCTGGCCGAGTTCCGCCGCGGCGCGTTGGGCCGTCTCGGCGGTGCCGTCCTCGCTGTGATCGTCGATCAGGATCACGCGCAAGCTGCCCGGAGAATCCTGGGTCAACAGCGAGCCGAGCGCGCGGCCGATCACCGGCGCCTCGTTGCGCGCCGGCACCAATGCCACGACGGCGGGCCAGGCGTCGAGCGTGGTCCCCGGATCCAGCCGCTGATCGGCGCGCCAAAAGCCGTCGCGGAAAGCCAGCAGATAGATCCAGATCGCCAGCGACAGGCCGCCCAGGGCGATCAGGCTGCTCTCCGGCATGGCCGCGCCAACCGCCTCCCGTCGCTCAGACGCGGAAGACGTAGCGCTTGCCCGGCTCCCGCTCGACGTCAGGCGGATAGTTCTTGCGCTTGTCGGCGAAGTAGCGAACCCGGTGATCGCCCTCTGCGGCCCGGTTGTAGGTGACGTAGAGCACCCTGCGCGACTGGTCGGTCAAGTTCGGGCCGGAGCGGTGCGGCGCGTAGGAGTCGAAGAACATGGCATCGCCCGGCGCAGTCGGGTAGGCGACGAAGTCCATCTGCGCCAGATCGGACTCGGCGAGTGGCTTCCAGAGGTCGCCGACCAGGCCCTTGTCGTGCCAGCCGGCGACCACCTCGAGGCAGCCGTTCTCGAGGGTCGACTCGTCGATCGACACCATCGCGGTGATGTAGAAGGCGGCGTAGTCGTTCCAGCCGGCTTGGGCGTCCTGGTGCGGCTTGAAGCCGTCGCCGCCGGGCATCTTGAAATTGATCTTCTCCTTGAATAGCACGGCCCGCTCCCCGAGCAGCTCGGAGACCGCCTCGACCATGCGCCCGGCCGTGAAGAGCCGCTCGAAACCGGTGTGATAGGGGGTGAAGTCCTCGATGCGCTGGACCACCCGGTGGTCCGGCCGCTTGAGGTCGTCCTCGTAGTAGACCATGTGGCGGCCGGGCTCTTCGGGCCAGCTCGTCAGATCCTCGGTCCAGGCTCTGATCTCGGCCATCTCCTGAGGCCCGTAGAGCCCGGGCACGAAGACGAAGCCGTCGCGCCGGAAGGCCGCGATCTGATCGTCGGTCAGCACGCGCGACGCGCTTTGGGTCTGTGTCCGCATGTCGTTCCTTGAAAGCCTGTGTCTCGGTTTTGCCGGTCTATAGCAAAGTCAGGCGGCAGCGTCCCGCGCCAGTTCATCGAAACGGGCGAGAAAACGCGCTTTGGCCTCGTCGGGCGGCCAGGGCGCGAGCCGGGTCTCAGACGGTTTCAGCGTATTGAGGGCGCGCGGCCGGCCGAAGTACTTGCGCGCCTCGCGCTCGCTGAAGCCGGCGAGCTGCGTCGCTTCCAGATAGGCCGCCACCCGGTCGGCGCGCTTGATCAGGCCGGACAGCGCGGCCGGCAGCTCGGCCGGCAGGCCGAAGCGCAAGTGAACGGCGGCCAGCAGGCGCACCTCCAGCGCCTTGTAGTCGGCGCCGACCGCGGCCTTGAAGGGCGTGATCAAGTCGCCGACCACATACTCCGGTGCGTCGTGCACAAGGGCGGCGAGGCGCCAGGCCCGGGGCAAGTCGGCGCGAAAGGCGCCGGCCAAACGCTCCACCAACACGCAGTGCTGCGCCACCGTGAAGGCCCAGTCGCCGGAGGTCTGCCCGTTCCAGCGCGCCACGCGCGACAGCCCTTGCGCGATGTCGGCGATCTCGACGTCGAGCGGCGAGGGGTCGAGCAGGTCGAGGCGCCGGCCCGAGAGCATGCGCTGCCAAGCGCGGGGTATTGGGCTCTTCGGGCGGGCCGCTGCCTGCCGCTTTTTGGTGCCTTTTCTGGTCACGCTGGATCAACTCTGTGCGTCCTTCGAGACGCCGCCTTCGGCGGCTCCTCAGGATGAGGGTTGTTCTTCATGCCATCCTCGATACTCCTCATCCTGAGGAGCGCCCAAAGGGCGCGTCTCGAAGGACGCACGCCGGTCCTGCACCTCGGCCTGTCATCCCCTCAGCGCCGCATCATCGGCAGCACGAGCTGCTCGATCCAGTTCAGCACTTCCATCTGCCGGATGTCCGCGCTCATGACGTCCTCGTCGATGCCGAGCAGCCATGCCAGGTCCTTGCGCGCCGGGTCTTGGTGCAGCGCCTCGAGCTTGTCGACGTAGTCCTGCGCCGCGTCCAGGTCGCCGAAGAAGCCCATGCCGGTCAGCTTCTGCTTGCGGCAATAGGTCAGCCGCGCCAGCTCGTGGAGATCGTATTCCGGATGGTACTGCACGGCCCAGAAGGTGCCGCCGTTGTGGCTGACCGAGACCGCCTGCATGTGCGAGTGGTCGTTGCCGGCCAGCAGCAGCGCGCCGGGCGGCAGATGGGTTATCTCGTCTTCGTGGCTGATGAAGGCGTCGAACACGCTTTTCTTGCCGCCGAACAGGGGATGGCCGCGGCCTTCGGGCGTCAGGCTGATCTTGCGCGCGATGCCCATTTCGCGTCCCCGCGGGCTGGCCGCACAGAGCCCGCCCGCCGCCACCACGGCGATCTGTGCCGCCCAGCAGCTGCCGAAGCTGGGCACCTTGGCGGCGAAGGCGGCCTTGGCGAACTCTACCTGCGGCACGACGCGCGCGTCGTCGGCATAGATGGTCAGGCTGGAGCCGGTCCAGGCGATGCCGTCGTACTGGCCGATCTCCGCGCCCTGCGGCAGGGCCGAATCGGGATCGGCGGGATAAACGATGTCGGCCTCCGACTCCGGCAGGCAGCGGCGCAGCATCTTGACGTAGAGCTCGCCCGCGGGGGTCGCGCCGCCGGCGGCCAGCTCCTCGCGGCCCGCGCGGGCGTAGCCGTCGACGACCAGGAAGCGCGGGTTGGTCCCCATGCTGCGGCGCTCCCGTTACGCCCTCAGCCCGCCGCCAGGCGGTCGACGACGCCCGGCAGCTCGGCCGCGCTGCGGCAGACGGCGTCGGCCGAGGTCGCGTCGCTGCCGCGGTCCTTCACGGCTGTGAAGAGGATCGCCTTCATGCCGAGAGCCTGCGGACCCTTGACGTCGTTGTGATCGCGGTCGCCGACGTGGACCATGCGCGAAAGCGGCACGCCGAGCGCCGCCTCGGCGGCGTCGAACATGGCGCGGTGCGGCTTCGAATGGCCGACCTCGTCGGAGAAGGCGAAGCCGGAGAAGTGCCGCTCGATGCCGTGCGCCGCGAGCAGTTGGCGCAGGCAGCGGCCGGGCGAGACGATGGCGTCGGAGACGACGCAGAGCTTGTAGCGTTTGGCGAGTGTGGCGAGGGCCTCCGCGATGCCCTCGACCGTCTCCGGCGGCACCTCGACTTCCATGTTCTCGTGCGCTTCGGCGACCGCGTCGAAGGCGTCTTGCGGCAGGCTTCGCCCGAGCCCTTCGAGTAGCACCGAGAGCCGCTCTTGGATCGTCCAGGTGACGTGCTGGTCGTGCCACACCGCGTTGAAGCCGGCGTCGGCCACGTCGTAGGCGAGCGCCACCTGCTCGTAGGCGATCGGCTCGACGGCGTCGAGCGCCTCCCAGACCAGCCGGCGCCGGGCCTCCTTCTTGGAGCGCAGGCCCTGGGCCGCGCGCTTCGGCTCGTCCGAATCGTCGCGTATCATGGTGTCCCAGAGGTCGAAGGAGACGGCCTCGATCATGCGCCCCGCCCCAGCCATGCCGGATCGACGGCAGGTCCTTGCCGTTCAGTGGGTCCCGTGGCCCGGTCCCATCGCCGTAGCGCTCTCGATCTTGACCGTGATCTCGATCGTGCCGGCCTTGTCGAACGCCAGCGTCAAGGGAAAGCTGTCGCCCTCCTTAAGCGGCGCCGTGATGCCCATCAGCATGACGTGCAGACCGCCGGGGGCCAGGACCGTCGGCTCGCCCGGCGCGACTTCGATCGCCTGGACCTGGCGCATCTTCATGACGCCGCCTTCCATCAGGTGGGTGTGCAACTCGGCGCGCTTGGCGACCGGCGTGTCGACGAGCGTCAGGCGATCGACCTCGTCGCCATGGTTCACAAGGGTCATGTAGGCGGCGCCGGCCTTGACCTGGCCGATCGAGGCGCGCGCCCAGGGCTGATCGATCTGGATCCGGCCCTGTTTGAATTCCTCGGCGGCCGCCGATGTGGTGACGAGGCCGAGCAGCAGGCCCAGGATCGAGAGAAAGCGTCCCATATTTCCTCCGTGGAGCTGTGGTGATCCAAGTTGCTTGGGATTTCCAGAGGCCGGTTTTATCGCGGGCGGCGGCCCGAGACCAGGGAAACCGCGCCGCTCACGGCGCGGCCCGGGGGTTAACCCATTGCCGGAGCGGACATGCTATGAATCGGGCCATGAGAACGCTCTTGCTCTTGATTTCCTTGATTTTCCTGGTCGCCGGCTGCGGCGACAAGGAGCGCTACGTGACGGTCGCCGAGGTGTTCGACGTGGCGCCGCCGGCCGAGCCGCTGCCCATGACCGTCGGCGTCTACTTCGCTCCACGTTTCACCAACTTCGTCGCCGTCGACCACTACGAGGTCGAGAGCACCGACTACCGCGTCCACGTGGCGATCGGCCAGCCGAGCGCCGCCCTGTTCGCGGAGGTGCTGCCCCGGATGTTCGACCGCACGGTCTTGCTCGAGAACGGGCCGCCGCTGTGGCTCGACCGGCCCGACCTGGATCTCATGATCGAGCCGCGGATCGACAAGGCGGTCTATCTGCGGCGTGTGCCGCGTGAGCGCGATGATCCGGACGATCCGATCGTGAACGAGGGCGTTTACCTGGCCGAGACGCGCTACGCCATCACGATCTATTCGTCCGAGGGCGAGGTGCTAGGCGACTACGCGGTCTCGGGCAAGGCCCAGGGCTTCGACGGGCTGCACGGCTACCCTGTGGTCAGCCGGACCATGAAAGAGACGATGGAACGGGCCGTGACCAAGCTCGCCGCCGAGTTCCCCCGTCAGCCGGCGGTGCAGGAATGGCTCCGCCGCCGCGGCCTGGCGAGCGCCGCCGCACCTCAGTAGCGCAGAAACGCTTGGCGCTCGCTCAGCCAGGCTAGCTCGTCCGCCGTCGCCAGCGCGTCCAGGTCTTGCGGTGTTGCGGCCGAATTGTCGACCCATTCTCGCAACGACGGGCCGCCGTTGATGACGTCGATGGCGAGCTTGCCCTGCTCGTATTCGTAGGGGAAATCGCGCCACAGCGGATAGTCGGGATAGAGCTTGCGGATCGCCTTGAAGGCGAGCGCTGCGAGGCGCCACGGCTTGAACGCTTGGTGATCGTAGCCGGGGTCTTCGGCGTGAATCTGCACGCCGTGGCAGAGTGCACCGACGTGTTTGTGAAAGGTCGGTTCGAACCAGCAGTCGCGCAACCGGCAGCCCTTGAGCCACTGCGGCGCGAGCGCCTGCATCTCGCCCATGACGCGCCGGGCGTCGATGTCCGGAGCGCCGAACAGCTCGAGCGGCCGCGTGGTGCCGCGGCCCTCGGAAAGCGTGGTTCCCTCGAGCATCACCGTGCCCGGAAAGGCGCGCGCCATCCACAGGTTCGGCGCATTGGGGCTTGGGTTGATCCAGATGCGCGCGCCGAGCGGCCAGCCGAACCCCGGCGCGGCATCGGGCTGCCAGGCCTCCATCTCGACGACGGCGTAGTCGACTTCGAGGCCGAGCGTCGCGATGAACCAGGCGCCCAGCTCGCCGAGCGTCAGCCCGTGGCGCATCGGCAGCGGCCCGGCGCCGACGAAGCTCTCCCAGCCGCTGCGCAGCCGCAGCCCCTCGACGGGGCGGCCGACGGGGTTCGGGCGGTCCAGCACCCACACGGCCTTGCCTTGGACCGAAGCCGCCTCCAGGACGTAGCGCAGGGTCGTGACGAAGGTGTAGATGCGGCATCCCAGGTCTTGCAGGTCGACCAGGATCAGGTCGCATGCCTCCATCATCTGGTCCGTCGGCCTGCGCACCTCGCCGTAGAGACTGAACACGGGGATGCCGTGCAGCGGATCGTCGTAGTCGGGCGACTCGATCATGTTGTCCTGCTTGTCGCCGCGCAGGCCGTGCTGCGGGCCGAAGGCGGCGGTGAGCTTGATGTCGCCACAAGCGGCCAGCGCATCGAGCGAATGCGTCAGGTCTTGCGTGACCGAAGCCGGGTGCGCCAACAACGCGACGCGCTTGCCCACGAGCGGCGCGCGCAATGTGGCGTCGGCGAGCAGTCGATCGATGCCAAATCTCATGGTCGCTTCCTTGCCGGAAGTTTGTGCGCGAAGCCATCGGAATGATGGAAATCCGCCTGGCCCGGCGGATGCGCTAAGGCCCAGTACGACTTACGGCCGCTCGTTTCTTCGATGACCGCGGCCACACCAAGACGCCAGTCCTCGTCGGGCGGCAATCCAGGCAAGTGTCCCATCTCCAGCGAGGCATGCAACTCGAAGCGCGTGCCGTTGGATCGCACCTCCACTTGCGGCGGGCCCATCTCGTTCGCGATCTCCATCCCACTTCGGTAGTCGCTGAAGCGATACGCTGCCCATCGCGTCGAGGGCGAGAAGTTGAGCTCGTAGTACGCGGCGCTCGCGGAGGCGCGGACAAACGCCTCGAAACAGGTGTGCCGCCAAAGCTCATCGCCGCGCGCGGGAGCCGTCACGGACGGCAGCCGCAAATCGCTCAAATTGCCGGTCACGAGATAGCGCAGCACCAGTCCGTTGGGGCGGGGACGCCCGACGACCACGTCGATGTCCGTCGCGGCCATGCAGCGCGAGTCCGGGTGGAGCCTCAAGGATTCGCGCACGCCGGCATTGTCATCACGCATGCGCTTCGCGCCAGGCCTCGAACATCAGTACAGCCCAGATCTGGTATTGCCAGTTGTGCCGGCGCTCCAGGTGCTGGCGCCACACCCGCCGCACCTGGACCGGGTCGAGAATCCCGGCCTCCGTCAGGCGGCGCTCGTCGAGCAGGCTCTCCGCCCAGTCGCGCAGGTCGCCGCGCAGCCATTCGCCGATCGGCACGCCGAAGCCCATCTTCGGTCGCTCGATCAGGGCCGGCGGCACATAGCGCGCCAAGAGCTTGCGCAAGAGCCATTTGCCCTGGCCGTCGCGCAGCTTCATGTCCAGCGGCACGCGCCAGGAGAACTCGACGACCCGGTGATCCAGAATAGGCACGCGGCCCTCAAGGCCGACGGCCATGCTGGCGCGGTCGAGCTTCGCCAGGACGTCGTCGGGCAGATAGGTCAGGCTGTCGAGCAGGCACATGCGCTCGATCAGGTTGCCGAGCGCCGGCCAGGCGGCGGGGTCGCCGGCCAGGGTCGGCGGTTCGCGCCCGTCCCTGACGGCGGACTCCGGCCTCTGCCAGAGCGAGACCAGCCGCTGGTACATCTCCTCCGCTCCGCCGGCACCAAAGACAGCGGCCATTTTGTGCAGCTTGTGGCCGACTTGCCCGTAACGCAGCCGACGTGGCAGGAGCGGCGAGACAACCTTGAAAACCCCGTCCCAGCGCTCGACCGGGACCCGTCGGACCAGGGCCGAGGACCAGCGCCGCAACGTCGCCGGGGTCCGGCTCATGGCCTCGTCGAGGCTGCGCGCCCAGAAGTAGCGGTTGTAGCCGCCGAACAGCTCGTCCCCGCCGTCGCCGGAAAGACTCACCTTAACCTGCCGTTGCGCCAGCTGCGAGACGAGGAAGCTTGGGACCTGTGAGGGATCGGCGAAGGGCTCGTCGTAGATATGCGGCAGCTTCGGGATCACCGCCTGGGTCTCGGCCGGGGTGACGTAGAGCTCGCTGTGGTCGGTGCCCAGGTGCTTGGCCACGGCTGCGGCGTACTGCGCCTCGTCGAAGCCGGCCTCGTGAAAGCCGATCGAGAAAGTGCGCACCGGGCGGTTGCTCTGCGCCTGCATGAGCGCCACGACGGTCGAGGAATCGATGCCGCCCGACAGGAACGCGCCGAGCGGCACGTCGGAGACCATGCACAGGCGCACGGCATCGCGCAGCAGGTCGTCGAGTCGGTCGAGCAGCTCATCCGGCGGGCCCTCGAGCGGCGCCGCGAGACCCTCCCGGGCGACCTCGGTCGCCGACCAATAGGGCTCCGGTTCGGGCATCGCGGTCCGGTCGGGTCCGCCGTCCCGAAAGTCGAGGGTGAGGCAGGTGCCGGGCGGCAGTTTGCCGATATCCTGGTAGATCGAATGGGGCGCGGGCACGTAGGCGTAACGCAGGAACAGCGCCGTCGCCCCGAGGTCGATGCGGCCCGAGAAACCCGGGTGATGGCGCAGTGCGCGCAGTTCCGAGGCGAAGCCGAAGCTGTCGCCGAGCCAGCCGACGTAGAGCGGCTTCTGGCCCATGCGGTCGCGCGCCAAGTGCAGGCGCCTGGCTTCGCGGTCCCAGAGCGCGATGGCGAACATGCCGTTGCAGCGCACCAGGGTCTCCTTGAAGCCCCAGCGGGCGATGGCCGCGAGCAGGACCTCGGTGTCCGAGTGGCCGCGGAAGGCGTGCCCGGTCTCGGCGAGCGCCGCGCGCAGCTCCTGATAATTGTAGATCTCGCCGTTGTAGACGATCACGTAGCGGCCGCAGTCGGAGGGCATCGGCTGATGGCCCTGCTGCGACAGGTCGATGATTGCGAGGCGGCGGAAGGCGAGCGCGACTCCGGCCCGCGGATCGGTCCAGGTGCCTTCGTCGTCGGGCCCGCGATGCGCCAAGCTGGCGGCCGCGCGCGCGGCCAGGTCGCGCAGGCCGTCCTCCCGGAAGGCGCCGGGCGGATTGACGAATCCGGCGATGCCGCACATGGCCGCTAGCCCTCGCGTTCCTCGGCCGAAGGCGCCAGCAGGCCGCGGTAGATCTCGGCCATCTTCTCGACCATGGCCTCGAGCGAGAACTCCCGGGCGATGCGTGCGCGGCAACGCTCGCCCAGGCCGCGCCGCGCGTCGCCGTCCTGGGCCATCAGCTCCAAGCAGGCCCGGGACAGGGCCGCGGGGTCTTCCGGGGCGACGACGCGGCCGGTGTCGCCGACGATCCGCGCGGCGTCGCCGACGTCGGTCGCCACGCAAGGAATCCCGGCCGCCATGGCCTCGCCGATGGCGTTGGAGAAGCCCTCGCCGAACCGCGAGGCGGAGCAATGCAGGTCGAGGCTGCTCAACACCTCGGCCACGTCGTCGCGCTCGCCCGCCCAGACCACGCTGTCGCCGAGGCCCAGGCTCTCGGCCTGGCTGCGCAGCCGCGCCGACAGCGCCGGCGCGCCGGCGCCGATGCAGACGAAACGCAGATCGGGCCGTTGCTTCAGGCTCAGCGCCGCGGCTTCCAGGAACACGTCGTGGCCTTTCATGGGGTCGATGCGCGCCATCATACCGATCAGCGGGGCCGTCGCATCGATGCCCCAGTCCGCGCGCACGCTGTTGCGCGCCTCGGGATGGGGCCGGAAGCGCGCGAGATCGATGCCGTTGGGCACCACGGCGAGCCGGGCAGGGCGCGCCCCGTCGGCCAGATAGTCGCGCCGGCCCGCCTCCGAATTGACGACGACGAGATCGGGGCGGCCGGCCAGCCGAGCCTCCAGCCACTCCGTGGCCCGGGTCCCGACATCGTAGTGGCCGCTATCGAGCGCGGAGGCACGTTTGCTCCAAACCAGCTTCGACGCCTTCGTTCGCGGGGCGGCGAGCAGGCCCATGAGGTTCGCCGTGGTGAGATAGCTGTGCAGTATGTGGGGCCGCGTGCGCGCGATCTCGCGCCGCAGACGCGCGGTGAAGCCGAAGAGATCCCAGCGGCCGCGCTTTTCGAGGCAAACCACCGGCACGTCGGCCTCCGCCAGAGACGCCCGTAAGGGTCCCTCGGGGTAGAAAGTCATGACTGTGGGCGCGAAGGCGCGCCGATCAAGGGCGCTCGCCAGCGCCACGATCTGCCGTTCAGCGCCGCCGGTTTCAAGGGAACGGATCAGGTAGCTGATGCGAATCACTGGGCAACAGGCGGCGCCGGATCGGGCCTCACCGAGGGCTGCGCCGTCGCCCCGCCCTGGCGCGCGCCCCGCCGAGACGAGGCTTGACGGGCCTTCGGGTTCGGCCGATACGGTGCGCAACGCGGCCAGCCGGCGGGCCGGCTCGCGCCGGATCGCCCGCGGTGAGCAGGAGAGGCGACGAAGGTCCGATGTGCGGCCTTGCGGCATTGTTCGAGCCCGAGCGGCAGTTCGCGCCCGCGCTCTTGTCGGAGATCGACCGCGACCTCTTCCACCGCGGTCCGGACTCGGGCGGCAGCTTCGCCGAGCCTGGCGCGGCACTCGTGTTCCGGCGCCTGGCGATCCTCGACCCGGACCCGCGCTCGGACCAGCCGATGCAGGACCCGAGCGGCCGCTTCGTCATCGTCTTCAACGGCGAGATCTACAACTACCGGCAGCTGCGCGCCGAGCTCGCCCAGGCCGGCGTCGAGTTTCGCGGCGACGGCGACACCGAGGCGATCCTGCAAGGCTTCATAACCTGGGGCGAGGCCTGCCTCGACAAGCTGGAGGGCATGTACGCCCTGGTCATCTGGGATCGGCAGGAGCGCGTCGCGATCGCCGCGCGCGATCCCTTGGGCATCAAGCCGCTCTACATGATCCGGCAAGGCGGCCTCACGGCCTTCGCCAGCGAGATGCGGCCCCTGCGCCGCTTGGTCGGCACCGAGCCCGATCGCGAGGCCATGGCCGAGCTTCTCATGTTCCGCTACGCGGCGGGGCGGCACAGCAATCTCAAGGGCATCGAGCTGATCCCGGGCGGCTGCGTGGTGCGTATCGACCTCGGCAGCGGGGGCCTGTCCGAGCGCCGATTCTGCGATCTGCTCGAGACCTTTCGCCCGGACGAGGCGATGACCGAGAAACGGGCGATCGAGCTGATCGAGAGCGCCCTGATCACGTCGATCGAGGATCACCTGCAGAGCGACGTCGGCTACGCCGTGCAGCTTTCCGGAGGCATCGACTCCAGCCTGGTTACCGCCGTCGCCAGCGAACGCTGCGCCGAACCGCTCAAGACCTACGGCGTCAGCCTTGGCGACCTGCCGCAGGACGAAGGGCACTATCGCCGCCTCGTGGTCGAGCGCTACCGGCCCGATCATCGTGAGGTGCGTCTGACGGCGAAGGACTACGCCGATGCCATGCCGCGGGCGGCGGCCCACATGGAGGGGCCGGTGCCCCACTTCGGCTGCACCATGTTGATGCTGTTGTGCGACCGCATCCGCGAGACCGACAAGGTCGTGCTGACCGGCGAGGGCGCCGACGAGTTCTTCGGCGGCTACAGCCGCTACGGCCAGTGGCGCCAGTTCCGCAAGTTCGGTCGGCTGGCCAGCCTGGTGCCCGCATTTCTCTGGCCCGTGCTGGCCCGCTACCGGGGCATCAAGCGCTTCGCCGGGCGCGATGCGGCCATCGATTCGTCGATCTACTTCGACGTCGTGAAACTGCACGAGGTATTCCCGGACTTCATCCCGGCGCCGGGCGCGCGGGAGGCAGCCGCCGCTCGTTTCAGCGATTTCCGCGACCGCATGATTGCCGCCGACCAGGTTTCCTATCTGCCCTCGCTGCTGATGCGCCAGGACAAGATGGCGATGGCCGCCTCGGTCGAGGCGCGGGTGCCCTTCACCCATCTGCCGCTGGCCCGCGTCGCCAACCGAATCCCGCGCCACCTGCGGATCCCGGGCGGCACGACAAAGCCGCTGCTCAAGGAGGTGGCCCGCAAATGGTTGCCCGACGAGCTGATCGACCGGCGCAAAATCGGCTTGGTTCTGCCGCTCGCCGACTGGCTGGAGGATCCGGAGGGACTGGGGCGCTATCTCGACTACATGGCGGCGCCCGACAGCGGCCTCGGCAATTTCACGGACCGCAAGCGGTTGCGCGCCCTGGTCGATGAATTCCGCCGCGGCCATCGCGATTCGGCGCAGGTGCCTTTGCTGGGCCATCTGATGACGATCGAAGCCTGGCTGCGTTCGCTCGACGGCAAGGGCGAGTTCGCCCAGGCCGCCTGAGCCTACTTGCCCATGATCTGGCGCAGCAGGTCGGCCAGCAGTCCCAAACAGAAGATCAGCATCGACATGAGGACGCCGCCGACGGCGAGGTAGTAGGGTGCGGCGATCTTGGTGAAGAAGGCGACGGCAAAACCGAACACCGAGAACAGCAGGCAGGCGCCGGTAACCAGCAGGAAGAGCTTGAGGGGATTGTAGTAGATGATCGCCTGGACGATGTACTGCAGCGTCTTCAGGCTGTCGCGAAACATGCGTACCTTGGTAACGCCGACGCGCTCGGCGTAGTCGATCGGCACGAAGCCGACGAAGCGCCCCGTGAGCATGTAGGCCAGGGTCTGCGAGGTGGTGAAGCTGAAGGTGTCGCAGAGGTGCGGCAGGTAGCCCGTCACGGTGTCGCGGTTGAACACCCGGAGGCCGGAGTTGACGTCGGGCACGGGCCGTTCGGCGACGAACTCGACCAGAAACTTGAGGACCGTGCGCAGCGGACCCTTGAAAATCGTCGGATTGTAGTGCTGACCGCGGCGCGCGCCGATCACCAGATCGTGGCCCTTCTCGTACTCGGTGACGAGCGTCGGGATCGCCTGCGGCGGATAGGTGAGATCGGCGTCCATGATGACGATGGTCTCGTGCGACGCGTTCTGGATGCCGGCTTTGACCGCCAGGCCGTAGCCGGCCTTGTGCGGGTGCTTGACCACGCGGGCGCCGGCCTGCTGCGCGAGCTCACCCGTGCCGTCGGACGAACCGTCGTCGACGACCAGGATCTCGGCCTGGGCCAGCTCCGATTCCGCAACCGCCTGCTTCACGGAAGCGACGGTCTCGCCGATCGAATCGGCCTCGTTGAGCGCTGGTATCACGATGGAGATCATGGCTTCTGCACCACGGCTATGAGCGACTGGCCGAAGAACGGCCGGGTGAGCGGGTTGAGCGCGCGCGAGATAGGCAGGACGTAACGGTCGAAGACCTCGATTTGCCGGTTGACGCTGGTGTCGTCGAGCGAGTTGTGGCGCGCGAAGCCGTTGATCCACCAGCCGATCGCGCCGACCGGGTTGAAGTAGCGACTGACCACCAAGCGTCCGCGCTCGGGCGGTATGAGCGCGCGCAGATCGGACTTGCGGTAGCGCCGGTGATGGCCGGCGAAGCGGTCGAGATCGTTGTAAAGCGCCTTGAAGGCCGGCACGAACAGCAGCAAATGGCCGCCGGCCGGGAGGATCTGCAGCAGGTTGAGCAGCGCCGTTCGGTGGTCCTCGACGTGCTCCAGGACGTTGACGCAGAGCACCGTATCGATGTCGAGCCCGGCCAGGCGGTCCTTGAGACCAGGATCGGTGATGTCGGCCTCGAGAAACAAATCGCCCGCGTCGCGCGCCTCGGCCTGCGCGGCCTCGACGGCTTCCGCGTCGATGTCGATGCCGACGTATCGGTCCAAAGCCGGCAGGAAGTCGCGGTAGCCGCCGTGCCCCAGCCCGACCTCCAGGAGCTTGCGGCCGAAATAGGGGCGGAACTCGTCGATCACCCAGCTGGTGTAGTTGACGGCGCCGCCGATGGCGCTCGAATAGGTCTTCTCGGCCGTGCTCATAGGGCCCTCAGCCAAAGGGCGAAGCCGAGCAGGGCCAGCAGCTTGAGGCCGTTGTCCCGGCGCTTGTTCAGGTGCGCCTCCCAAAGCGCCTCGATCGCCCGCCGGTCGAACCAGGTGTCGATCCGCCGGTCGGCCAGGGCGTCGCGCGCGAAATCCAGCAGCGGGCCTTGGAACCATTCGGATATCGGCGAGTTGAAGCCCTGCTTGCGGCGCTTCAGGACCCAGTCCGGCAAGCGGCCTTGCTGGCTCTTCTTGAGCAGGTGCTTCTTTCTCAGGCCCTTGAGCTTCCAGGACGCCGGCAGCGATGCGGTGAACTCGACCAGCCGGTGATCGAGAAACGGCGCCCGGGCCTCCAGCGAATGAGCCATGGTCATGCGGTCGAGCTTGACCAGAATGTCGTCGGGAAGCCAGGTCTTCAGATCGACATAGAGGAACTGGTCGATGGGATGGCAATCCGCGACCTCGGCGAAATGCGGGCGGAACTCCTCGAAGCTGTCGATCCCGTCGAGCTCGGTCCGCCAGGCCGGGTTCATTAGGGCGTGACGCTCCTCGTCGGTAAAGATGGTGCGCCAGGAGTAATGCGCGCGGGCGCCGTCGTACTTCAGCCCCGCCAGGAACTGTCTGACCTTGTAGTCGAAACTGACCTTGGTGAAGCTGACCGGCATGAAACGCTGCACGAGACAGCACAGCCAAGTCTTGGTGGGTCCGGGGGCGAGGCTCGCAAAGCGATGCAGGCGGTCGGCCACGTAGGTCTCATAGCCGGCCATGCACTCGTCACCGCCGTCGCCCGACAGGGCCACGGTCACGTGTTCGCGGGCCATGCGCGCGAGCCAATAGGTCGGCAGCGCTGAGCTGTCGGCCAAGGGTTCGTCGGCGGCGTGGATCAGCCCGGCGATCATGTCCTGGCTGTCGGGCGTCAGCACGCGGTCGCGGTGCTTTACGCCGAGGTATCGCGCCACGGCGCCGGCCTCGTCGAGCTCGCTGAAGGACTTCTCGCTGAAGCCCATGGAGAAGGTGTTGATGCGCTCGGCGGCCCGGAGGTCGGTCATGGCGGCGACGATGGTCGAGGAGTCGACGCCGCCGGACAGGAAGGCGCCGAGCGGCACGTCGCTGACCATGCAGTTGCGCACCGCATCGGAGATCAGCGCGTTGAGCTCCTCGGTCGCTTGGGCCTCCGATTTGAAGCGCCGCTTGTTGCGGTAGTGTGGCGCCAGGTCCCAGTAGCGGGCCACCACGGGCGCGCGGCCAGGCGCAATAGTCATGTGATGCGCCGCCGGCAGGCGCTGCACGCTCTTGATGAGCGCGCGTTCGCCCAGCGTGTAGTTGAGCGACAGGTAGTGGGCGAGCGCGACCGGATCGACCTCCGCCGGGACTGCAGGATGGGCGCGCAGGGCGCGCGGTTCCGAAGAGAAAACCAGGCCGCCGTCCGGTAGCTCGGCATAGAACAGCGGTTTCTCGCCGGCCCGGTCTCTGGCCAGGAACAGGGTCTGCTGCTGCCGGTCCCACAGGGCGAAGGCGAACATGCCGTCGAGCCTTTCGACGCAATCCTTGCCCCAGGCGCGGTAGGCTTCCAGGACGACCTCGGTGTCGCCTTCCGTGCGAAACCGCACGCCGCGCGCCTCGAGGCTGCGGCGCAACTCACGAAAGTTGTAGATCTCGCCGTTGAAGGAGATCCAGTAGGCCTGATCGGTCGTGGCGAGCGGTTGATCGCTCTCGGGCCGGACATCGATCACGGCGAGTCGGCGGTGCCCGAGAACGACGGGCCCGAGCGAGACGACGCCTTCGCCGTCCGGCCCGCGATGTTGCAGGGCCCTGGTCATAGCGGCCACGGTCGCCTCGTCCGGCCGCTTTTCCCAGCTCAGCCAGCCCGCGATGCCGCACATTACGCGAAGGGATCCTCCGCCGGGCTTTGCCGGCACAGCAGCAAGTAAGTGGCGATGATCAAGACGGCGGTCAGCACGGTCTCGGTGTAGGAGGAGTAGCGCCGGATGATGGTTTCGACCAGCGCCACCGTGGTCAAGTTGCCGAAATGGAACAGGATCACGAAGAACAGGCAAAGCGACAGCTTATCGCGCTGCACCAGGTGCATGACCAAGGCCAGGCAGAAGATCACCGCCAGAAACAGCATCATGTAGTAGCCGCCCAGCGCGAACTTGACGTTGTGGAAATACATCTGGACGAAGCCCACGGGGTTCGCCCAGATCAGCTTCCAGGCCATGTCAGTGGTGATCGCATCGATCTCGAACCAGTCGGTGATGCCCCGTTCGCGCAACGTGCGGACCACCACCTGGAAGACGATGAAGCCGTAGCTGGCGGCGAAGTGGTTGTAGTAGTGATTGACCGCGATCTCCTTGCCTGTGACCGTCTCGAGGTGACGGCCGCGCGCCTTGGCTTTCTCCCGAAACTCCTCGAAGAGCTCCAGTCTGTCGGGGCTGTCAGCGAAAGCTGCCTTGTCCGCCTCGCGGGACAAGTACATCGGTGCCGCGATCAACTGGATCCCGGTAAAGGGTATGGTCTCGAACTTGCCGGTCCGTCCGTGGATATCGGCCCTTTCGACGAGGTTCGCGGCGACTGCCGTGGCCAGGAAGCAGACGGTGAGCAGAGCCTTCTTGAAGGCATCTCGGGGAAACAACAGGAAGACGTAAAGCAGGACGATGGCGAAGGCCGGGTAGACGAAGAGGAACTGCTTGCGCGTGATCACGAGCAAAAACAGCAACGGCAGAAACCCGAACAGAAAGCCCAGCTTCCTGCGTGTGAGGCCCAGCAGCAGCAACGAGATCGCGATGAAGAAGAGCGGATAGGTGACGCCTTCACTTTGTACCGTGTTGGCGAACCTGTAATCGCCGAAGAAGTAAGGCGTCAGCAAGGTCAGGTAGACGATGCCCGCGAGCCACGAGGGAAAGACAAAGATCGTCTGCAGGGTGCGGGTCAGCAGCCAAGCGCCGAAGAGGCCAAATAAGCACTGAAAGCCAACGAGCAAAATGTAGCGTTCCGGCGCCGCGGCGGGTTCCTGTCCGCCGAACAGGCCGTCGTAGGCCAAAATGACCCAGACGTAGCCGGGCGAACGGTAGTCGCTCGCGTCGAGATAGCTGTGCGTGTCGCCACCGAATCGAACCCCTTGGGAGAGGACGAACCCGAACAGACCAAGGCTCAGGAGCAGGAAAACGGCAAGCTCCAAGCGCGGGTTGGCACGCGCGAGCTTGGCAAAGGTCTGTCGGGATTGGGAGAGCGACATCGGCCGCGATCTCAGGTCCGGCGTTGCCAACGGGCGAGAAAGTACGGAAACAGCCGGCGTCCGGGCAGCTGGTTGAAGGCCGCGTCGAAGGCCATCAAAGGTTGCGCCATGGCGGCTTTGACCCGCTTGGGCATTCGCAGGATCAGGCTGTTCAACACAAGGAAATAGCCGGGACCGCCCAGGTGTTTCACGTCAATGGCGCGGAAGTAGGGCTCGGCCAGGTCCAGGATCCGGTCATGAGATAGCGCGTGTTCGGTTTCGGCATCGAAATAGCTGTCATGGCGGTACCAGAGACGCCGGGCCCCCTCCAGGAGAAAATCGGCGTTCGGCTCCATCATCATCAGGTGCCCACCCGGCTTGAGAATGTCGGCGATGTTCTTCAGGGCGCTGGGAAGGTCGGCCACGCAGTGGTGCAGGCCGCCGACGATCAGGGCGGCGTCGAACCGCTGTTTGTGACCGCAAGCCTTGGTCAGATCTGTCTCTATGGCCGGACGCGATAGGTTTTGCCGGTAGTCCGCGCAGGCGCGCGCCGAGATGTCGAATCCGGTCAGCTGGGCGCCAGGGAAATAGCGCAATAACTCGTTGGAGTTCTGGCCGCTGCCGCAAGCGAGATCGGCAATGCACTTGCCATCGAGCGCCAGCCCCTCGAAGAGGGGACGATAGACGAAGCGGTCGCGGTAAGCCATCGACTGGCGATCATAGTAGTGATCAGTATAATCGTCGTGGATCCGCTCGTAGTGGTGTTTCTGCCTCTGGGAGGCGCCCTCATTCATCGGCTGGGTCATGCTGCGCGCGGGGACGTGATATTTTACCGGCCTGGGCACCCGGGTATAATCATTCCCGCAATGTGCGCAATGCAATTATCAAAGCGTCTTAACCTCTCAAGGCTTCCACCGTTCCGCTCCCTAGCAAAATCCTGCGAGCTCAGATGACCCTGACGTTCACCCAAGTTCTGCTCCTCGGCATGTTTACGCTGCTGTTGTCGACAGGTCAGATTCTCTTCAAGGTGGCTGCCGACAAGCTGCCGCCCCTGCGCGCGCTCAACGATACTCCGGCGCTCGCCCTTAGCCCAAGCCTCTGGCTCGCCTTCCTGCTCTATTTCGGATCCGCTCTGCTTTGGGTCTACCTGTTGCAGCGCGTGCCTTTGAGCCGGGCCTATCCTTTTGTGTCCGTCGCTTTCGTCATCGTGCCCCTCGTGGCCTGGCAGTTGTTCGGCGAGAGCCTGGGCCCCCGCTATCTCATGGGCGCTGCCTGCATAGTAGTGGGCGTCTATCTCACGGGGACCGCGTCCCCCTAGGGCGCGGGCTGCGGCCGCACTTTGGGCTAGCTATGACCGTCGCTTGCGCGTCACGGCGGTCGGCGAGGTCGGTGCCGGGTTGAGCAGTTCCATCAGCCGGTATTGCCGGTTTCGGGATAGCCGATCGAACCTGGATTTCCAGGCTGGCGGCAGGTGTTCCGGGCGGAAGCGGCCGACCGAGATCATCTCCACCGGCTCGAGCCCGGCGGACTCGATCAACTCGCAGAACTCGCGAAGGTTATAGGTTCGGTCGTTTGGATTGGCGAACTGGTCCAGCCAGCGGTTCGAGTAGCTCGGCTGGTCCAGCTCGTCGTACCAGGTGTGCACCGGATCGGCCTGGCCCGGCCGCAGACGGCTGTTGAGGAGCTGCACCAGTGGCAGCAGCAGGTCGCGCAGCGAGGTTCGGTAGAGCCGCTTGAGCCATCCGCCGCGCGTGAGCTGCCGGTAGTGTTCACAGTAGCTCTGGAACAGTTCGAAGCGCGCCTCGAAATCCGTCTCGCCGGCCTGCATGAGGTCGAGCATCTCGCAGATCTGCAGGCGCCTATAGTGGTAATCCTCGCCATAGGCGTGGACGAAGAGGAAACCGTCGTCCGAGAGCCGGTCGGCCAGGTTGCGGAGGCCGGTTTCGGGAGATTCGACGTGGTGGATCACGCCGACGCAGTTGATGTAATCGAACTCGAAATCGAAGGGCAGCGGCTGCATCAGGCTGTGCAGGCGGAAGTCGACCTCGACGCCGTGCTCCTGGGCCAAGCGCCGCGCCACCTCAATCGAGTTGTCGCTGATGTCGATCGCCCAGTAGCGATGCTGCGGCAAGCTGGTGGCGATGCCCATCATGATGTGGCCGGTGCCGCAGCCCGCCTCCAGATAGCGGCCGGGTGTCGCGCAGTACTTGCGGTACCATTCGATATGGCGCCGCTTGATCCGCTCGCCGTAGGAGGGATAGGGGTGGCTGCGGTAGAAGTGCCGGACGCTCTCGGTAGTGCTGACCATGCGATCGCCTGTCGGCAAGTGTTGCATTTCTCGAGGTGCCGGTTGCGGCCCAAAGACCGCGCGGGCTTCCTATAATATGCTGAAGTAGAAAGGAAAAATCGGAATAGCGCCTTAGCCGCGCCGCTTCCGGGCGACGCAGAAGGGTGAGGTGGGTGCGGGGTTGAGCAGTTCCATCACGCGGTATTGGTCGCGCTTGGGCAATCGGTCGAAACCCGGCTGCCAACCCGGCGGCAAATGCTCCGGGCGGAATTTCCCCACGGAGAACATCTCGAGCGGTTCCAGGCCGGCCGCGTCCAAGAGATCGCAGAAGTCGCTCAGGTTGTAGCTGCGTTCGTGCGGATGGGCGAACTGATCCATCCAACGCTCCGAGAACTCCGGATGCTCGAGCTCGTCGTACCAGGTGTGGATGCTGGTCTCCTTGTAGCGTTGGCTGCGGGCGCGCAGCGACTGCATGACCGGCAGGATGATGTCGCGAGGCGAGAGGCGGTAGAGGCGGCGCAGGAGGGAGCCGCGTTTCAGCCGCTTGTGGTGCTCCGCGTAAGCGGCGAAGAGTCCGAAGCGGGCCCTG
>JAAUYJ010135970.1_pt1 | contig 29285 bp, 26 predicted proteins | sample 7278031 | NCBI WGS metagenome assembly JAAUYJ01 (sample SAMN14350222, study PRJNA611818) | marine sediment metagenome | isolation source: surface marine sediment (1.8m) | place: French Polynesia: Moorea | collected 2018-08 | reverse complement strand
CGCGAAGGTCTGGTGCTGAATCAGGAAGCTCAGGAAGCGGGCGACGAATATAGGCCGTCGGTACTTCCAGAACCGTGGGGTCGACGCCCTGGGCGTCGGTGGTCAGCGTGATGGCATCACCACCGCCGTCGGTGCAGGCCGTGGCCAGCACCGTCAGGGCGAATGGGAGAATCAGGCGCCGCCTGTTACTCCTGCGATGGCGATAATCCTTGTCCATTGTCTTTTCAAAGCGAGAGCTCGCTGCCTTTCGTTTTTGCCGCTTGTTTTTGCCGCTGGGATTCAGCAAATCGCGTGCAGTCTATAGCGCTGCTTCGGTGGGGCCCTAGCGCTTTTCGCCGCGCAAAAACGTTTCTGTGGCAACTGTCACAAATCCATCCATTGCGGGAAGAAACGTGAATATTCCTCAACCATACTGCGCCGAAATCATGCACCGTGTTGACGATTCACCGTGGTGAGGCGTTATGAAAAACCACTTTATTTCGACTGTTTTGTGCGTATCGCTGCTGGCTTCTGCGGCGACTCCGGCTATTGGCGGACCGCGTGAGCAAGCGCGGCGGATACATGATCGTCTGACCGGCGTGCCGCCGTCCGACGCCATGCTGGACGCCATGAGCAATGCCATCAGCGGCGGTGGCGGCATGCAAGAGGCCGCTTACTTCGCCATGGATGGTGCCCCCGGCGTCGAGGCGACCGGCGATTTCTACACCGTGACCCTGAAGAATTGGGCGACACCGTGGACCAATGAGGCCATGGACGTATTCGCGCCACTCAATGACTACAGCGCTACCGTCATCGGCATGGTGCGTGACGACATGGATTTCCGCGAAATCCTGTCCGGCGATGTGATCTACACTGGCAATGTACCTGGTATCCCCGGCTACTCGCGCAGCGACAATGCGCATTACGAGTATCTCGAGGCCAGCGGCGCCAACCTCGGCGACCCCGCTGTGCTGGTGAGCAATGCGCAAAGCGCGGTAACGGGCTTCCCGCCGTCGGCTTCCGCCGGTGTCATGTCAACACGTGCCGGCGCGCGCGCCTACTTCGTCGATGGCACCAACCGCGCCATGTTCCGCTTCACGGTGCTCAACCACCTGTGTATGGACATGGAGCAGCTCAAGGACTTCACGCGCCCGGTGGACCGCATCCGCCAGGACGTGTCGCGAAGCCCCGGCGGCGACAGCACCCTGTTCCTGAACCAGTGCGTGAGTTGCCACTCGGGCATGGACCCGATGGCCCAGGCCTTTGCCTACTACGACTGGATTTACCCGGATGAAGACAGCGCCCCCAACCTGACTGAAGAAGAGCGCATGGACCGCGGTCAGATGGTCTATACCCCGGGCCTGGTGCAGGACAAGTACTACCTCAATGACGCCACCTTTGCGGCGGGTTATGTCACCCCCAACGACCACTGGACCAATTACTGGCGGCTGGGCGACAACAGTGGCCGCGTCGGCTGGCGCTCGTCGCCGGGCAATAGCGGCAGCGTCGACCTGGCGGTCAACCCGGAGTACAGCGAGGGCGACGGCGCCGCCAGTATGGGCGCCGAGCTCGCCAATTCCGATGCCTTTGCGTCCTGCCAGGTGCGCAAGGTATTCCGCAATGTCTGCCTGCGCGAGCCCATGGATACCGCCAGTGAGCGGGCCGCCATGGACGGTTTCATCGGCAGCTTCAATACATCGCATAACGTCAAGCAGACCTTCGCCGAAGTGGCGGGCTACTGCGCGGCGGACCTGTAGGCAGCGAGCGAACGGGATTTGGGAGACACGTTGTGAATATCAACCAGCCTTTGAAGATTCGCCTTGCCGTTATCGCGCTTGCCGCATTGCTGCAGGCCTGTAGCGGTGGCTCCGGCGGTGGCGCCAGCAACCGCGAGATCGACCTGACCGCAGACCTCGGTAGCGCCCAGTTCGTCTACTCGGGCCCGCCGCCGGCCTCTGACGAGATCCAGAATTTCAAGCGCGAATTCTATGACCCGCTGGCCGGCAACGACCGCTGCGGCCAGTGTCATACCCCCGGTGGTTCTGCCGGCACCGCTTTCGTCGACCAGAGCGATGTGAATAACGCCTGGCAGGTAGCGAAATCGGTGGTGAATTTTGATGACCCTGCCGCTTCATCGGCGGTGCTGCGCGTGGCCAATGGTCACAACTGCTGGCTGGGTAACGACCAGACCGCCACCTGTGCCACGACGCTGACCGGCTACGTTGAGCGCTGGGCCAGCGGAGTGTCCCAGGTTGAAAGCGAGGTGCGGCTGATCCCGCGCCGGCCGGTGGACCCTTCGGGCACCCGGGTACTGCCGCCGACGGCGGATGCGCTCGATGCGCTGGGTATGAGCGTGGAATCCAGTACCGAACTGATCGGACTGGTGCGCACCTATTGCAGCGAGTGCCACGCTGAAAATGCGTCATTCCCGCAGTCACCCTACTTTGCCAGCAGCGATCGCGATTCCGCCTACGACGCATTGCGCTCGGTCATCGACCTGGCCGACCCCGGCGCCTCGCGCCTGGTGCGCCGGCTGCTTCCCGAACAGCACAACTGCTGGAGCAACTGCTCGAGTGACGCCCAGGAAATGGAGGAAGCGGTAGCGCGCATCGCTGCCGTGGTGCCGATTACCGAAGTCGACCCGGCCCTGGTGATCAGTAAGGCGCAGGTCCTCGAGGCCGACGGCATCGTCGCCAATAGCGGCGGCCGTTTCGAAAGCAACCTGGTGGCCAAGTGGGAGTTCCGCGAAGGTTCCGGCACTACCACCGCCGACACCAGCGGCGTACTGCCGGAGATACCCCTGAGCCTGTCCGGCGACTACAGCTGGATGGCAAGCTGGGGTATCCGCCTGGTCAACGGCAAGGCCCAGGGCAGCGTATCGGGCAGCAGCAAGCTATACCAGCTGCTCACCGGCACCGGGGAATACAGCATTGAGGCCTGGGTGGCGCCCAATAACGTCGCCCAGGAAGACGCCTGGATTATCGGCTACGCCGGTGGCCCCACCAGCCGCAATTTCCTGCTCTCGCAGATGATGTACAACTACGAGTCCTATAACCGCAGTACTGTCACCGAGGACAACAATGCCGGCGAGCCGGTGGTGAGCACCGAGGATGACGACGAAATCGCCCAGGCCACCCTGCAACACGTGGTGGTGACCTATGACGCGGTCGAGGGCCGCCGTATCTTTGTGAACGGCATGGACACCGGGGCTATCGACGAAGCCGGTGGCGGCCTGCTCACCAACTGGAGCGAGGTTTTCGCCCTGGTGCTGGGCAACGACACCAGCAACACCCGGCCCTGGGCCGGAGCAATCCGCATGGTGGCCATCCATAATGCGGTGTTGACCCCCGAGCAGATCCAGCAGAACTTCGATGTGGGCGTCGGCCAGAAGTACTACCTGATGTTCAGTGTCAGTGAGTTGATCGATGGCGTCGAGGGCGGCAGCCCCGGCGAGGAGGGCGCCTGCTACAGCGTCAATGAAGAGGGCAACCGCAGCAACTACTGCTACGTGGTGTTCCAGGTCAGCCAGTTCGATGACGCCAGCTACCTGTTCGAGGAGCCCTTCTTTGCCAACATCAACCCCGCGGGTGGCAGCGTCGATTTTGATGTGCAGGGCATTCGGATTGGTGTCAATGGCAAGCTGACCCCGGTCGGCCAGGCCTTTACCAACGTATCGGCCGTGGCCACGTCGGCCCTGGGCAGCTTCAGTGAACCGCTGGCCGGCGTTGGCACCGTTGTGCCGTTGGAGAACGGTGCCGACCAGGATATTTTCTTCCTCTCCTTTGATTCCGCCGAGGGGCAGGGTTCGCCTGCAGATGATGGCGCCCGACGGCCGTTCCGCTACACCCTTTCCGGCGAGGTGTCTTCAGACATCGGGGTACGCACCTTCGACGAGATCAACGCGAGCTTTGCCCGGGTGACGGGGGTGCCTACCTCCAACCCGACGCCCAGCGCCGTTACCGGCAAGACGGTGGCGGAGACCTATGCCGACATACGCCGTGGCCTGCCGGCCAATGCCGACTTCCAGGCCTTCAGCTCGGCACACCAGATGTCCGCCACCCAGCTGGCCTCAGCATACTGTGACGCGCTGGTGCAGAGCAGCGCCATGAGTGCGGCGATGTTCCCGGGTTTCAATTTCAACGCACCGGTAGACGATCCGGGTCTCGACTGGCGCAACGCGATTGCCGCCCCGCTGGTCGACCGGTCTATCAACACCGGCCTTCTGGAAGACAGTATTCGCAGTTCGATTCTCGATGAGCTGGAACTGCTGGTAACCGATGACCGTGACCTCAAGCCCTACGCGCTGATCGAAGGCGAGTGGGTGCCGGATCCGGACCCGGCCTTGCACAACAAGCGCGATGGACTCATGTACTGCGTCAACGATGCCCCCTGTCCGGCATCGCGCACCGCGGACGTGGTCAAGGCCGTCTGCACAACGGTGCTGGGTAGCGCTGTCGTGATAGCGCAGTAACGGGCGAGCTAATAGGAGATGATCATGCGCAGGCGCAAACCCATTCACATCGGTGTCGACGAGCCCCTGATGCAGCCGCACCACCGGCGGCCGATGAACCGCCGGGAGTTTATTTCGCAGGGCTTCCGCGCCGGCTGCGGCGGGCTGCTGGGCACCTCGCTGTACAGCCTGCTGGGCCCGCGGGCGCACGCGATCTCGCCGGACCTGCTGGATCCCGCGTTCACCAACTATTCGACCTGTGACCTCGGCAAGGTGGCGGGCCGCAAGATTCCCTTTATCTGCTTTGACCTGGCCGGTGGTGCCAACTTTGCCAGCGGCAATGTGATTGTCGGCGGCCCGGGCGGCCAGCGCGATGCGCTCAGCACGGCCGGCTATGCACGGACTGGCCTGCCGCCGGACATCCTGCCGTTTAACGCCAATGCGGCGACCGTGAGCGGTGACTTCACCGACGACTCACTGGGTCTGCTGTTCCACAGTGAGAGCGCCATGCTGCGCGGCATTCTCGAGAGGGCCGGTGGTGTAACCGGTTTCTGCAACGGCGCAGTGATTCCGGGACGCTCTGAAAACGACACCGGCAACAACCCGCACAACCCGATGTACGGCATCTACCGCGCCGGCCTGCGCGGGCAGATCCTGCAGCTGATCGGCTCCGAGAACTCCATGTCCGGCGGCAACAGCATGGCGCCGGCGATGCTGATCGACCCGGAGCTGCAGCCCACCAAGATTGATCGTCCTTCCGACGCCAGTGGCCTGGTGGACGTTGGCGACCTCAAATTCCTGCTGGAGGACACCGAGGACATCGTGTCGGTGCTGGAATCCATGAAGCGGATCACCGACTTCAAGATGGACCTGGTGAATACCCGTATCGCCAACCCGACGGACGAGGACCAGCGCCTCAAGGACCGCTTCAGCTGCGAGTACCTGCGCAGTGCCGACACCCTGGAGAATTTCTCCAATCCAGATGCGCTCAACCCCGAGCAGGACCCGGAGATTGTCGGCGACGGCGGCATCTTTACTGCCCAGGAGTTCAACGACGATCGCGAATTCCGCAAGACCGCATCTGTCATGAAGCTGGTGATCGATGGGATCGCCGGCTGTGGCACCGTCGAGATGGGCGGCTACGACTATCACGGCAATACCCGCAACAGCACCGACGCGCGCGACCTGCGCGCCGGCCGCTGCATCGGCGCCTGCCTGGAGTACGCGCGGCGCAAGCAGACCCCGCTGATGCTGTACGTGTTCAGCGACGGCTCGCTGTCCAGCAACGGTACCCCGGAAGTCGTCAACGGCGTCGAGAAGTTCACCTGGTCCAGCGACAACTCGTCCACCGCCTGCTCGTTCTTCCTGGTCTACGATCCAGGTGGAATGCCGCAGCTCTGGGACGACGGCCTCAGCGATCCGCTGGTGCACCAGCAGATCGGCTGGATGCGCCCGGACGCCTCGGTGGAAACCTCGGCCACGCCGGCCGCCAACAACGTCAATCTCAATGTCGAGATGGTGATTCTCAACTACATGGCCTTGCACGGCGAACAGGGACTGTTCGCGACGGAGAACTTTTTCCCGTCGCAGGGCCTGGGCGACCCCCTCGGACTGGATCGCTACATAGCCTTCCAGCCGCTGCCCAGCATATCGGGAGGAGTGCTCACCTAAAATGACCCTACAATCTCGCCCCCAACCCCCGCTCGGAAGGCTGCTGCTAACCAGCATCCTGGCCCTGTGCGTGCTCAATGCAGGCGCGCAGGAGCTGGCGTCTGCCGATGAAGCTGCCGCATCGCCTTCCGCACTTCGCGACGATATCCAGGACATCAAGCAACAGACCCTGGAGTTGAACCGCGACCTGTTCATACTCGAAGAAGAATTGCTCTATCCCAGCGACACCCAGGTATCGGTGTTCCTGTCGCTGGACGTGGGTGAGTTCTTCAAGCTGGACGCCGTCAAGCTGTCGATCGATGGCAAGGTGGTGACCAACTACCTGTACACCGACCGGCAGCTCAGCGCGCTGCGCCGCGGCGGGGTGCACCGCCTGTTCCTCGGCAACCTCAAGTCCGGCGAGCACGAGCTGGTCGCCGTATTCACCGGCTTCGGCCCCAAGGGGCGCGACTACCGTCGCGCTACCGAACTGGTGTTCGACAAGCAGACCGGTGCCAAGCACCTGGAGTTGAAGATCGTCGACTCCACCGCCACTCGCCAACCCGAGTTCGCAGTCAGGGAGTGGTGATCGCATGGCGCCCGGGCGAGCCATACCTGTTGCAGCGACAGTGCTACTGGCACTGGCGCTCGGCAGTGGTGTCGCGCGGGCTGCGGAAACAGTACAAAGCCTGCGCTACGGCGTCAGCCTGTTCTATCTCTACCAGGGCGACTATTTCCAGTCCCTGACCGAACTCATGGTGGGCCAGGCCCAGGATGGGCTTGGGCCGCACACCGAGAATGCCGAACTGCTGCGCGGTGGCATCAGCCTGTCCTACGGGATGGATCGCGAGGCCGAGCGCGTCTTTACTGCTCTTTTGGCCGAGCCGCGGGAAGGCGTCAATCGCCAGCGCGCCTGGTTCTATCTCGCCAAGGTCGCCTGGCAGCGCGGTGAGGCAGCGCGCGCCGCCGCGGCGCTTGAGAACGCCAGCCTGGCGCTGGTGGATATCGACAAGCGCGACGACCTCGCCCAGGAAGCAGCCTACCTGCGCGCCGCTATTGCCCTGTCGCGCGGTGACCGGGCTGCGGCCATCAGCGCACAGTCGGCGCTGCCCGAAACCTCGCCCTGGCGCTTCTATGCCAGCTATAACCTCGGTGCTGCCCATGCCGCCGAGGGCGACTGGTCAGCAGCCGCGGGGCACTTTCGCCAGCTGGAGGCAGCGGATGCCACGGCGGAGCTGAGAACCCTGCGCGATCGCGCCTATACCGCGTCTGGCTACGCGCTGATGGCGGCGGGGGAGTTCGATGCCGCCCGGGAAGATTTCAAGCGGGTTCGCCTGGTCAGCCCGGTCGCCGATCGGGCACTGCTGGGACACGGCTGGGCCGCTTTCGAGAAGGGCGATTCCATGGCCGCGCTGTCACCCTGGCGCGAGTTGGGCACCCGCCCGCCGGTCAGCCAGAGTGTGCGCGAAAGCCTGCTGGCGGTGCCCTATGCCTATGAACAGCTGTCGCGGCCGGGCCTGGCACTGGCCAGCTACCAGCAGGCCAGGCAGGTATTGCAGGACGAGCTGGACAGCGTGCAGGCAGCGATTGTCCAGTTTGCCGACGGCGACCTGTCGGACCTTCTGCAGCTGGAGGTCGAGGAGTCGGATGACTGGCTGTTTGGCGAAGACATCCTGCCTATTTCCAACGAGGCACCCTACCTGCGCCACCTGATAGCCAGCCATGCTTTCCAGGGTGCGATGCGGGAAATGCGCGACCTGCAGCGAATTGACAGGAATCTCTCCCAGGCCAGGGAAAAACTGGCCGTACTCGCCCAGGCAGACGCCGAACAGCAGGCCAACTGGGAGCGGGTGATAAATGGCGGTGGTCGCCAGCAACTCGAGGTCCGCCTGGCCGAGCTGTCCGAGGCCTCCCTGCGGCTGGAGACGCGGCTGGCGGATGCCGAAGCTACCGACGACGGCCGGGCGCTGGCGGATGCCGAGCGCCGCGCACTCTGGCAGCGGCTGGAGCGCGCCGAGTCGGTGGCACAGCGACTGGATGCTCCCGAGCAGCAAACAGAACTGTTGCGGCTCTATCGAGGCCTGCTGACCTGGGACGACAGCGAGCAATACCCGGACCTGCGCTGGCGGGCAGAGCGCGAACTCGCAGAGCTCAAGGCTGCGTTGGCAGAAGCGCAGCAGGGCCTTCAGCGCCTCGATGTGGCGATTGCCAACCGCAGCAGTTCCAATTTTGCACCCCGCGTGGTGGCGCTGGAATCGAGAGTAAGCGGCCAACAGCAGGTGGTGGGCCAGGCACTGTTGCGCTCTGAAGCCAGCCTGCGCCAGGTGGCGATGGCGGAACTGTCCCAGCAGGCGCGGGCCCTGAAACGCTCCCTGGGCCAGTCACAGCTTGCGATTGCCCGTCTTTACGACCGTGGCAGCACGGGGGCGGGGCGATGAGGATTGCAGCGCCACTACTCATGCTGCTGCCGCTTGTGCTCACGGGCTGTGGTTTCCTGTCCACCAGCGAGTATGAGCCGACCCTGGCGGAGCTGGAACCGGTGGTACTGCCCGCCGCTGAACAGCCGCTGCCAGAAGTAGAGCTGGGCGACCTGGCCGATGTTTACCGCGAGGTGCTGCTGGTCACCGATGATCCCGAAACCCGCGTGCTGGTGCTGGAACGACTGGCGGGCCTGGAAATGCTCGAGGCTGAGGCCGGCCTGGCCGAGGGTGACGCCGACGAGGCCCTGTTCGATGAGGCGATAGCGGCTTACAGCGAGCTGCTCGAAACCCATCCCGATATGGAGGGCAGGGACCGGCTGCTGTACCAGCTATCCAAGGCCCACGACATGACCGGCGACAGCGAGGCAGCCATGGTCGCGCTGCAGCAGCTGTCCAGCGGTCACACGGATTCCGAGCACTATACCGAGGCACAGTTCCGGGTCGCCGAGAAGCATTTCAGCGAGGGCCGTTACGCTGAGGCAGAAGCTGCCTATGGCCGCGTGCTCGAGGCCGGGGAGGACACGGACTACTACCTCAATGCGCAGTACATGCTGGGCTGGTCCCAGTTCAAGCAGGGTCGCTACCGCCAGTCGATTCGCGCCTATACCGGCACGCTGGATGCGCTGATGCCCACAGACAACAACCTGGAGGCAATGAGCGGCGCCAACCGGGCACTGGTGCAGGACTGCTTCCGGGTGCTGGCGGTAGTATTCAGCTACCTGGAGGGGGTGGACAGCATAGCCGCCGCCTACGACCAGCTTGGCGAGCGCAGCTACGAGCCACTGCTTTACCAGGAGCTGGGCGAGCTGTACCTGAAGCAGGAGCGCTTCCGGGACAGTGCGGATACCTTCCGGGCCTTCGGCAAGCGCTATCCCAGCTCCGAGTACGCGCACCGCTTCCACGTGCGGGTGATCGGCATTTACGAAACGGCCGGCTTCCGCGACCTGATCGTCGAGGAAAAGCGTGACTACGTCGCTGCCTACGGTGTCTACGGTGACTACTTCCTGATGAGCGATGTCGAGGTGCAGCGTGAAATCGCTGACAACCTGTCACTGTACATCGAAGAGCTGGCCACCCATCACCACGCGCTGGCGCAGGCCGGCGGTGATAACGCAGCGGTGGACTACCGGCAGGCCGGTGACTATTACCAGCTGTATATCGACAGTTTCCCCGGGGATGAGCGGGTACCGGAGATGGGCTTCCTGCTGGCTGAGGTACGCACCGAGTCCGGCGATTATGAGGAAGCGGTGGCCACCTACGAGTGGGTGGCCTACGACTACCCTGACTACGAGCGCGCCGCCGATGCAGGCTATGCCGCCATCCTCGGCTACGCGCCGCTGATGGAGCAGGCGGGCGAAGACGAGTCGCTGCTGCGCCGCAAGGTGGACAGCCAGCTGCGCTTTGCGGCCCGCTTCGACGACCCACGCACCGATGCCGTGCTCAACGATGCCGCCGCCAGCCTGCTGGCACTTGAAGAATACCAGCTGGCCATCATTGCCGGCGCCACCCTGACCCGGCAAACCCCGGCTCCGGCGCCGGAGTTGATGCTGCCGGCCAGCCTGGTTATTGCCCACAGCTGGTTTGAGCTTGCCGAGTACCTGGACGCGGCCGGTGGCTACCGCGATGTGCTCACTCGTATGCCCGCCAGCGATGAACGTCATGAGGCCACCGTGGAACGACTGGCGGCGAGCCTCTACCGACGCGCCGAGGCCATTGCCGCCGACGGCGATGACCTGGGGGCGGCTATGCAGTTTGCCCAGGTGGTGGAGGAAACCCCTGGCGCCAGCTTCCGTCGCCAGGCCCAGTTCGACGCTGCCCAGTACTTCATGAATGCCGGCGAGTACGGTCGTGCCAACGCCTTGCTCAAGGATTTCCGCAGCCGCTTCAAGGGTGATGCGCTGGCCTCAGAGGTGCCGCTTAAGCTGGTTTACAACTACGAGCAACTCGAAGAGTGGGAGCTGGCCGCCCGCGAGCTGGATGCGCTGGTTGCGGCGGAGCAGGATCCTGAACGCAGCCGCGAGATGCTCTACCTCAGTGCGGAGCACTATGACCGCGCCGGCAATGTCGAGTTGGCCATCGCCCGCTTCCGCAGTTACGCACACGAATGGGAGCAACCGCTGGCGCCTCGGATGGAGGCCATGCAACGCCTCAACGAGATCTACGACAGCCAGGGCGAGCAGTCCAAGCGCCGCTTCTGGCTGAAGAAAATCCAGGCGGCGCACGATGCTGCCGGAGCTGCCGGGACCGAGCGCTCACTGTACCTGGCCGCCAGTGCATCCTCAGTATTTGCCGAGGACGCCTACAGCGCGTTTCGCGCCGTGAAGCTTAAAGCTCCGGTAGAGAAATCCCTGAAGAAGAAGCGCCGGGCGATGGATACTGCCCTCGCGGCCTTCCAGCGCACCAATGGCTACGGCGTGGCCGAGTTCGCCTCGCTGTCTACCTACCGCATGGGCGAAATCTATCGCCAGCTCAGCGTGGACCTGATGGAGTCCGAGCGTCCTCGCGGCCTCGACGCGCTGGCCCTGGAGCAGTACGAGCTGTTGCTGGAAGAACAGGCCTATCCCTTCGAGGAGAAGGCGATTGCCATCCATGAGGCCAATATGCGCCGCAGCTGGGAAGGCTGGTACGACGACTGGATCAAGCGCAGCTTCGAGGCGCTGGCCGGGCTGTCTCCGGCACTCTATGCCAAGCATGAAACCCAGCTGGCCTACAGCGAGGACATCTACTGATGGCGGCGCGCGCTGGAATCCTGTTGCTGGCACTGCTGCTGGGTGGCTGTGGTGCGCTGCCGGACGTGGTCTCGCCGACCACGCCGCCGCCGGCCGATGCCGCGGAATCGCCGCAGATGCCCACGACCGAGGCAATTGCCGCAGAGAACCCTTACCTGGATTCCCACCGCTCGGTGAGCGGCAGTGCGCGACAGCGCTTCGCCGCGGCTACCGCGGCCATGGCTACGGAAGACTGGGATACCGCCCGCGTCGACCTGGAGTGGTTGATTGAGAACCACCCGAAACTGTCCGGGCCCTACCTGAACCTGGCCCTGCTGTGCGTCGCCCAGGGCGAGGTGGATATCGCGGAAACCCATTTTCAGGCCGCGATTGAAGTGAACAGGCGCAATCTCGTGGCCTACAACCAGTATGCGATTTTCCTGCGCGAGCAGGGCCGCTTCGATGAGTCCGAGCAGGTCTACCTGGGGGCACTTGAGGTGTGGTCGGACCACGCCGAAACCCACCGCAATATCGGGGTGCTGTATGACCTCTACCGCGGTGAACGCGAAAAAGCCCTGCAGCACTACTACCGCTACCAGGAACTGACCGGCAATACCGACCGCACGGTGGCCGGCTGGATTGTGCTGCTGGAACGGCAGTTCAGCCAGGTGGTGCTGCGCGGTCAGCAGGGGGGTGAAGACTGATGCGTTGGATAACAGTGGGTTTGCTGCTGCTGAGTGCGGCGGCCGCCGCCCAGGAGCCGGTGGTGACCCTGCGTGCCACCGTCACCGGCAACCAGGAGCAGCCGAGGGTGATGTACATCCTGCCCTGGCAGCCGCCGGAAGCACGGGATTACGAATACGAGCCGGCCCAGGCGCTGGCGGACGACCTGTTCCGCCGTGTCGACCGGGATGAGTTTGTTAGAGAGCTGGAGTATCGCGAGGCATTGGGCAGCGCGGACTCTGATTTAGACCACAGTAGGCAAGACTGAGGGCAAGACCATGGAGACCTATAACCTGATAGTGCGTTTTTTCCAGAACGGGGGACCGTTCATGTATCCCATCGCCATTGTGCTGGTGGTGGGGCTGGCAATCGCCGTGGAGCGCTGGCTGGTACTGAGTACCGCACGCGCCTCCAACCGCAAGGCCTTTGACAGCATCATGGCGGCACTGAAGACCCGCGAGTACAAGTCGGTGCTGAGCGCGGGCAAGGATTCCCGTGTGCCGATGTACCGCATCGTGGCCGCGGGTATCGCCCGCTTCCTCAACAACAACCGGCGCGACGAGATCGAATCTGCCATGGAAGAGGGTGTCATGGAGGCGCTGCCGCGACTCGAGAAGCGCACCCAGTACCTGGCAACGCTGGCCAACGTGGCGACGCTGCTGGGCCTGCTGGGCACGATTGTCGGCCTGATTGCAGCGTTTACCGCGGTCGCCACGGCGGCGCCGGCCGAGAAGGCCAGCATGCTGTCCAGCTCGATCTCGGTGGCGATGAACACCACTGCGTTCGGCCTGATCTCGGCGATCCCGCTGTTGCTGCTGCACGCCATGCTGCAGACCAAGACTATCGAACTGGTCGACAGCTTCGAGATGGCCGGTGTGAAGGTGCTGAATACGCTGGCCGATGCCAGCCAGCTGCGCGCCAAAACCCGTGAGGCAGACGGCTGATTAACGCTGTCCATTTGGACCTGAATATGAGGAGCCGACCATGAAAATGCGACGGCGCGTCCAGCGCACCGAGGCAGAACTCGATATCACCGCGTTCATGAACCTGATGATCGTGCTGGTGCCGGTACTCCTGCTGAGCCTGGTGTTCTCGCAGGTGGCGGCCATTGAGGTCAACCTGCCAAATGCCGCCTCTGGCGGTGCCGAGGGTGACGACGATAAACAGCAGGTGGAACTGGTGATCCGCAAGGATTCCATGCGGGTGGACTTCCCGCGCGGGATTCGGCTCAAGGACATCCCGATGACCGAGGAGGGTGACTACGACTTCGCCCTGCTGAGCCTGGTGCTGCAGGAAGTGAAGCGCCAGCTCCGCGACCAGGGCATCGAACGTCGAAACATCACCTTGCTGTCCGAGGAGGGGGTGGATTACCAGACCATCATCAGTGCCATGGATACGGTGCGCTCCTTCAAGGCAGTGGTGGCGACGGATGTCGTGGATGCCGCGCTGTTCCCGGAAATTTCCTTTGGGGATGCGCCGTCTTCTACAGAACCGCTTAAGTCCGCTGCTGTCGATTCGAGCCTGGGAGGCGCTAGTTCAACCGGCTCAGCAGCTTCCGGGGGGGTAGGATCATGAAGAGTTCAGCGCGGTCGCGTCGTATGGCGCGCTCACATCGCAAGCTGCATACCCAGGCCAAGTTGAGCCTGGTATCGCTAATGGATATCTTCACCATCCTGGTGTTCTTCCTGATGGTAAACAGTGGCGACGTCGAGGTGCTGGAAGCGGACAAGAATATCAGCTTGCCCGAGTCCGTTTCCGAGCAGAAACCCGATATCGCCCTGACCATCAAGGTCAGCCCGGATGACATTGTGGTACAGGGTCGCCGTATGGGAAGCGTCGCCGAGGTGCTGGCCCAGGACGGCAACCTGATCGACGCCCTCAAGGACGAACTGGCCTACCAGGCAGCCCGTGCCCCGGAGATGACCGAGCTCGAGGAAGAAGTGGGCCGTCCGGTGGTGATCATGGGTGACCAGGGTATGCCCTACAAGCTGCTCAAGCGCATTATGACCACCTGTGCCGACAGCGATTACCGTGACATCACCCTGGCGGTGAATACCGCGGCCACGCCCGACCTCGAAGAGCCGCTGCTGGCGGGAGGTGGCTGATATGACCTCGATGACCATGCGAGTAATGACGCCGGAGCTGCAGCTGCCCTGGGAATCCACGGAGCAGGATGACGCCCGCTATCGCAAGATTCTCCGCAACCTGCTCATCGCCCTGCTGGCCTTCGGCATCGTGATGCCGTTCCTGCCGGTGGAGGAGCTGAGCCGAGAGAAACAGGAAGCCCTGCCGCCGCACCTGGCCCGGGTGGTACTGGAGAAGAAAGTCCTGCCGCCTCCGCCCCCACCGCCCAAGCCGGTGGAAAAGAAGGTCGAGCAGAAGCCTGAAAAACCGGTGGAGAAGAAACCAGAGCCAAAACCTGAGCCCAAGCCCAAGGAACCGCCGCCTCCGCCTGTCGACAAGGTAGAGGAAGCGCGCAAGGTGGCAGCCGTCAGCGGTGTGCTGGCCTTCCAGGATGCGCTGGCCGACATGCGTGACAGCGTCGATGTCGACAGCCTTGGGGATACCGGCATGAGCCGTGGTGAGTCCCAGGCGGCCAAGACCGAGCGCTCCATTATCGCCGGCGCTGCCAAGGGCGGCAGCGGGGGTATCCAGACCAGCAACCTCAGCCGCGATACCGGTGGCCCGGCCCTGTCCGGCCGCGAAACCACCAAGGTCGAAAGCACGATCGCTGCCAACGCCGCCGACCGCGGCGACAGCACCGCATCGGCCCGTCTCGGTGGTCGCAGCGACGAGTCGATCCGCCGGGTCATGGATCGCAACAAGGGCGCGATATTCGCGGTCTACAACCGTGCCCTGCGCAAGGATCCGACCCTGGCCGGCAAGCTGGTGTTCGAGATGCAGATCGACCCGTCCGGGGCGATATCGTCACTGACCCTGGTCTCCAGCGAGCTGGCGGATGAGAGCCTGACCCAGAAGATCCTGGCCCGCATCCGCATGATCCGCTTCGAAGCTGAAGATGTGGTAGCGACGACCGTAAACTACTCTTTCGACTTCCTGCCGTACTGAGTGCATGGCCGGGATTCCCCGGCCATTTCTACTAACTCTGTTGCCCGGCCGTTGCTCCCAACTGTTCCGCCGGGCAGGGGGCGTCAAAGGACTTTTGCCACGCCAAACCGGTATGCTTGCCGGGACAGGGCAGCAGCCGGAGGCGCACCATCCAACACTTTGAACTGGACGATATTCTTGAGCCGTTGTACGCGCTCGCCCGGGAGGCCGGCGATGAGATTTTGCGCTATTACCACTCCGGCGAAGAAGTAGAGAGCGAGGCCAAGGCTGATAACACCCCGGTCACCGAGGCGGATATTGCCGCCCACCACCTGCTGATGGACGGTCTCGCCCGGTTCGGCCTGCCCGTGTTATCCGAAGAATCGGGCTCCGAGGCCCGTGCGCGCCGCGACTGGCCGGCCTTCTGGATGGTGGACCCGCTGGATGGTACCCGCGAGTTCCTTGGCCGTACCGGCGAGTTCACCATCAATATTGCGCTGATCGAGGGTCACACCGCGAGTTTCGGCCTGATCGCCGTGCCGGTGGGCGGCGCGGTCTACGCGGGCGGTCGCGGCCTGGGCGCCTGGAAGCGGGTGTCCGAGGCCTGGGTGCCGATCCACTGCCGCGCCCTGCCCCGGGCGGAGACCCTGGTGGTGGTCGCCAGTCGCCGCCATCGCGGCGAAAAGCTCGATGCCAGCCTGGCCACGCTCGAGCAGCATTACCCGGACCTGCGCCGCGACCACGCCGGCAGCGCCCTGAAATTCTGCCAGCTGGCAGAGGGCCGCGCCGATTTCTACCCTCGCTATTCGCCCTGTTCGGAATGGGATACTGCCGCGGGCCAGGCCATTGTCGAGGGCGCCGGCGGTGAGGTGTTGGGCATGGATGGCGAGCCGCTCACCTACAATGCCCGGGACAGTCTGCTCAGCCCCCATTTCCATGCCGTAGCCGATCCTTCCCAGTCGCTCTGGGAACTCCTGGTCTGAGTGATGTCAACCGTCGCGCGACGGCGGCTCTTGGGCTATAAATAGGGGTCCTGACGCTAGGACCCGCAATGGCAGATAACAACTACACATGCCTGAATCTCGAGAAGGATGTCGCCAGCAGCCTGGATAACCCGCTGGATCCGCATCGCAGCACCCAGCTGAGGGAAAAACTGGTGGCTGAGATCCAGGCGCTGGAAGAACAGCTCAGCGCACTGCAGGACAGCGCCGACGCGGTCGATTTCTCCATGCAGCAGACCTGTCGCGAAATGATCCACTCCCGCCAGCAGCTCTACCTGAAGCTGTGCCGATAGTGTCCTGCCCGGAAAGTTCCAGCCTGTGAGTGACCTGCATCCCCCCGAAGGCCCTGGCGAAGACGAAGCTGCCAACGAGCTGAATCCAGCTGCGCGACTGTTGAAGGTGCAGGAGGAGCACCGGGCGCTGGACCAGGAAATCGCCGCACTCTATGACTTCCCCTACCGCGACCAGTTGCAGTTGCAGCGCCTCAAGAAAAAGAAATTACAGCTCAAGGACCTGATTGAGCGTCTGAAGGACGAGTTGATTCCCGACCTCAACGCCTGACCCGCTAGTCGGCGATGGTGATCCCTTCCAGCGCCAGCAGGCGGCGCTTGCAGTCGAGCCCGCCGGCAAAGCCGGTGAGCTTGCCGTTACTGCCGACCACCCGATGGCAGGGCACCACGATAGGTAGCGGGTTGCGGCCGTTGGCTGCGCCCACCGCCCGTACCGCCCGCGGCTTGCCGAGGGTCTTGGCGATATCCCGGTAGCTGCGCAGTTCACCGTAGGGAATACCGCGCAGGGCTTCCCAGACTGCCTGCTGGAACGCGGTGCCGTCGGCACCCAGCGGCAGGTCGAAATGCTGGCGCCGGCCGGCAAAGTACTCCTGCAACTGCCCGGCGGCCCGCGCCAGCACGGCGTCATCACCGGCCTCGCCGTCATCGCCATGCTGCCCCTGGAACTCGACCCGCAGCAGTGCCTTGCCGTCGGATACCAGGCGCAGTTTGCCGATCGGTGTATCGATAATCGTGTAGCGTGTGGTGTCAGCCATTGCCGAGACTCCTCCAGAGCAGGTTGGCGGCGTAGGACCGCCAGGGTTGCCAGTGTTCGCTGCGTGCCAGCAGCAGTTTTCGATCTTCCACGCCGCCGCTGGCGGCGGCTTTCACCAGTCCCAGGTCAGAGGCGGGAAAGCGATCCGGGTCGCCCAGTCCGCGCATGGCGACCAGGTCCAGCGTCCAGGGCCCGACGCCTCGCAGGGCACCGAGATCTTCGAGCAGGTCGACCGGCGCGGGGTCGGCGGCGAACAGTTCGCACACCGCGCGCAGGGTCTGGCGACGACTGCCGGGCATTTTCAGCACACTGTCCGGTACCGCCAGCAGCGCCGCGGGGGTGGGGAACAGCTGCACGGATTCGCCGTCGACTTCTGCCCGGCAGCCGGCGGCTGCAACAATGGCTGCACACAGGCCGCGGGCTGCGACCGTGCTCACCTGCTGGCCGAGAATCGAGCGCACGCAGGATTCAAACGCTGAGGCGAACACCGGTGAGCGAACCCCGGGCTGCTGCTCGATCAGTGGCGCCAGCAGTGGGTCCGCCGACAGGCAGTCCTCGATTTCCGTCGGCTGCGCGTCCAGGTCGAACATGCGTCGCAGCCTTGCGATTACCGGCATAAGGTCTCGGTTGTCGGTCATCCGCAGGGTCAGTGAAATCCCATCCGCCCCGGGGCTGACGCTTGCCAGTGCCGCACCGCGTTCCGTGCGCAGGGCCCGGTGCCAGCAGCCATCCTCGACACGCTCGAGTCCGGCCACGGCATGTCGCGCGAACAGCGCCAGCACGTCCTCCGCGGCATAGGGCGGCCGCGCCGACAGCTTCAGGTGGATGCCGGGCCCCTGGCCACGAGGCTGCTTGCGGCGCCGCAGGTCGCCGGCGGCACAGCCGAAGTTGGCGCGGGTGGCGCTGTTGAAACGGCGCAGGCTGGAATAGCCAGCGGCGAAGGCGACTTCGGTCATCGACAGGTGGGTTTCCAGGATCAGCTTCTGGGCAAAGTGCAGGCGCTGGGTCTGGGCAACGGCGTTGGGGCTGACGCCCAGCTTCTGGTCGAACAGCTTGCGCAGGTAGCGCTCGCCGATCCCCAGCCGCTCTGCGAGCTCGGCGAGGCTGTGGCCGTTGAGAAAACCGGCGTGTATCAGTTCCAGGGCACGGCGCACGGTAGTGTCGGTGCCGAGCCAGGCGGGGCTCCAGGGCGCCGACTCAGGGCGACACCGCAAACAGGGCCTGAAGCCGGCCTGGGCGGCTTCGGCGGCGCTGCGGTAGTAGCGCACGTTCTCCTCGCGCGGCGGCCGCGCCGGGCACACCGGCCGACAGTAGATGCCGGTAGTGACCACGCCAAGGAAGAACACGCCGTCGAAACGCGGGTCGCGGGCCAATCTGGCACGCCTGCATACAGTGGGGTCCAGTGCGTTCATGGAGTCACTATAGCCCGGCAGTGGTTGTCGCCACTAGCCAGAATCGGCCCTATACCGCACTTGTAATCACGCCCGTTTGCACTAGCATGCTGCGGAGCCCAAGGAGGAAGCTATGAAGCGAATTTTTGCGGTCCCGGCGGTTTTGCTATGTGCCCTGGCGGTCAGTGGCTGCCAGTCGGCCTACTATGCGGCGGCGGAACAGGTCGGTTATCACAAGCGTGAGATCCTGGTGGACCGGGTCGAAGATGCGCGCGACGCCCAGGCGGACGCAGAGCAGCAATTTGAGTCGGCCCAGGCCCACTTGCTGAGCCTGATCGCGTTCGACGGCGGCGAGCTGCAGCAGGTCTACGAGGATCTGTCAGACGAGTACGAGGCCTCCCGGGATGCCGCCGAGGAGGTTTCGGAGCGTATCGATGCCATCGAAGATGTCGCCGATGCCCTGTTCGACGAGTGGGAAGAGGAGCTGGAACAGTACAGTAATGATCGCTTGCGCCGGGACAGCGCGCGCAAGCTCAAGGATACCCGGCGTCGCTACGACAACCTGGTCAAGGTGATGCGCCGTTCCGAGGAGCGCATGGAGCCAGTACTTGCTGCCCTCAATGACAACGTGCTGTACCTCAAGCACAACCTCAACGCCCAGGCGGTGGCGGCACTGAAAACCGAGTTCAGCAATATCGACCGGGAAATCGACGTGTTGATCGAGGAAATGCGCAAGGCCATTGCCAGCTCGGACGAATTTATCGAGAGTTTGCGGGCCGAGGGCTGACGCGTACAATAGCGCTGCTTTATGGATCTCGTCCCTTACGCCATCCCGTTCTTTTTTCTCGCCATGGGCATTGAATTCGCCTACGGCGTGATGCGCGGTCGCAACACGTACCGGATCAACGATTCGGTGGGCAGCCTGTTCATGGGCACCCTGCGCACGGCCAGCAAGCTGGTGCTGATCGGCCTGGGTGGCGCGGTATTTGCCGCCATCGAGAACCACTATGCCCTGTGGCGCATGGATAGCGGACACTGGGCAACCTGGGTGTTCGCGTTTGTCGCCTATGACCTGTGCTATTACTGGAACCACCGCATCGGCCACGAGCGGCAGGTGTTCTGGGCCTCCCACGTCGCCCACCACCAGAGCGAGGAGTACAACCTCACCACCGCGCTGCGTCAGACCAGCACCGGTTTCCTGCTGAGCTGGCTGTTCTATATTCCGCTGTTCCTGGTGGGCGTGCCGGCCGAGGTCTACGTTACGGTGGCCTCTGCCAACCTGATCTACCAGTACTGGGTCCACACCGAGCACATCCCCAAGCTGGGCTGGTACGAGTGGATATTCGTGACGCCTTCGAATCACCGCGTGCACCACGCCCAGAACGATATCTACGTGGACCGCAACTACGGCGGTGTCTTCATCCTCTGGGACCGCTGGTTCGGCACCTTCCAGGAAGAGCTGGATGAGGAGCCCTGCATCTACGGCATTCGCGGCCCGCTGCACACTTTCAGTCCGCTGTGGGCCAACCTGCACATCTACGTGGGCATGGTCCAGGATGCCTGGCGAGCGCGGCGCTGGCGCGACAAGCTGCACGTGCTGGTGGCGCGCACCGGCTGGCGGCCGGAAGACGTCGCCGCCCGCTACCCGCGGGAGAAAACCAATCTCGACGATTTCCACAAGTATGACCCCCAGGTCGGCGGAGCGGTCAGCGCCTACGCCCTGGGACAGCTGCTGGTGGTGATGGCGGTGGGGATTGCCCTGCTGTTTATCCCGGGCCTGTCCTGGATGACCAATGCCACGGTAGTGGCGCTGATGCTGTTTACCATGGTCTGCACCGGTCACTGGCTGGATGGCCAGCGGGTGCTGAACCTGGAAATCGCCCGCCTGGTGCTGGTGGCGGCTGCTGCCTGGCTGGGCTGGCAGGCGGGCTTCGGCCTGTTACTCGCCGTCTCAGTGGCGGCTTACGCAGTGCTCAATCTGCTGGTATTGCCGCTGCTGGCCAACGCCCAGCTACCGGCGCTGGCCCTTGCCAGGAAATAGACCCGCAAATAGCCGGTCAGCGCATTCCTAGAAGCTCTCGAAAATTCGCAGCATTTCCGCGCGCTGCGCTGCGTCAGGTACCGGGCCGAAGTTGGCGCCCATATTGTCTTTCATATGCTTGGGCTTGGAGGTGGCGGGGATCAGGCAGGTGACCGCCGGGTGGCCGATGATCCACTTCAGGTAGAACTGGCCCCAGCTTTCGCAACCCAGTTCCTGTGCCAGCGCTGGCAGCTCCTTGCCTTTTGATTTTGCGAACAGCGCACCGCGCTGGTAGGGACGGTTGATGATGGTAGCGATGCCGCGGTCGGCGGCGATCGGCAGCAGCCGTTCTTCCGCCAATCGGTTCTCGATGTTGTAGCTGAACTGCACGAAATCCAGCGGCTCCGTACGCATGATCTCTTCCAGCTCGGCGTGGTTGCGCTGGTGCGACGTGGTAATGCCCAGGTAGCGGATCTTGCCTTGCTCTTTCCACTGTTTGAGGGTTTGCAGGTGCAGTTTCCAGTCGCGCAGGTTGTGAATCTGCATCAGGTCGAAGGCCGGCACTCGCATGCGGCGGGAAGATTCCTGCATCTGCTCGATGCCGGCTTCCGCACCGTAGGTCCAGACCTTGGTAGCGGCAAACAGCTGCTCGGGCATGCCCAGGTTGGCCAGCACCTGGCCGAGGGCCGACTCCGCTTCACCGTACATTGGCGAGGAGTCGATCAGCGTGCCGCCTGCAGCGAAGAACAGCCGCACCACCTCGGTGAGCTGGGTGATCATGGCGTCGTCCGCTGCCACGTCAAAAGTGCGCGAGGATCCCATGCCCATCACCGGCAGGGCCTCGCCGCTGGACGGAATCGGCCGGGTAATCGGTGCGGCGGCCGCCTGGGTGATGGCAACATGCCTGAGGAAGGGCAGGGTTGCCGCGGCACCCAACAGTGTTCTGCGTGTGATCATTACTATGGTCCTCTCAGTATCCGGGTGTGGAAACGCGCCTCAGCTCGGCATGGGTCGCCAGGCCCGCGCCCGCCTCGGCGTAGACATTGAAGCTGGCGATGTCGTAACGCGCCAGGTCCTTGGCCTCATCCTCGAAGCGTATCGCCGCGGTAATCTGGCCGATATACCCCATATCGCGCAGCAGCTTGCCCACCAGCATGTTCTCGCGGTGGTTGGTCAGCGCAATCAAAATCTGATTCACCTTCCCCAGGTTGACGCTCATCCAGAACAGCGGATCACTGGCGTCGGCGGCCACCACCCGCTGATTGCGTTCGCGGCAGTTCTCCAGCTTCTGGTCGTTGTCATCCACACCCAGTACCGCATTGCCGTGGCGGCGGTGGAGGATGTCGTAGGCGCCGCTGCCGATGCGGCCCATGCCCAGCACAATGACTTCGACATTGCTGCAGTCGGGCAGGCCGACGTCCAGCTTCCTGTTTCTCCAGCGTCGCAGGGTGCTGAAGTGCCGCAGGTAGAACGGGTGCACCTGCAGGTTCATACCCGTGGAGAGCAAGAAGCTCACGGCAATGCTCAGCGACAGGGCGGCAGACCACTGGCTGTCGATCAGGCCCTGCTTGCTGGCGATGGCGATCACGATAAGCCCGAACTCACTGTAGTTGGACAGGGCCGCGGCGCTCAGCAGGGCGGTGCGCGGCCGGGTCATGAAGCGCGTCATCAGCCAGAAATACAGGGGAGATTTCAGCGGCGCCAGCACGCCGATCAGCACCGCCACGTAAACCAGTTCCTCGACGGGCCAGCCCGACAGACCGATGCTGACAAAAAAGCCCACCAGGAACAGGTCCTTGAATTGCAGCAGGTTCTTGGCAAGCTCCTTGCCGATCGGATGGCCCGCCAGCATGACACCGAGTATCAGGGCGCCCAGGTCACCCTTCACGCCCACCAGTTCGAACAGGTCGGCGCCGAGAATCGCCAGCGCCAGCCCGGACAGGGTGAACAGCTCGTCGTGCCCGGTGAGGCTCAGCACCCGCAATATCAGCGGCCGAGCGGGAATCAGCAACAACAGCAACAGCGCGGTTGGCTCCGGAACCTTGCCCGTGGCGATGGCGATGTAGGCCACTGCGGCGATATCCTGCAACAGCAGTATGCCGATGGCCAGGGACGCATGGCGGGAGGACATCTCACCGCGGGATTGCATGACCTGGATGGCGAACACCGTGCTGGAGAAGGACAGTGCAAAAGCCACCAGCAGGGAATCATCGAAGTCCATGGTCACACCGGGCATGAGCGGGGTGATAAGCACCAGCAGCGGCGTGAAGAACAGCACGGAGATGCCCATGTGTGCCAGGGTCGAGGCCCAGACCCGCTTCTCCAGCAGTTTGCGGAGCTGCAGCTTGAGGCCGATGGAGAACAGCAGCAGGGTGACGCCCAGTTCTGCCAGTTGCTCGACGATGGGCCCCGGCGTGGAGCCCATTTCATAAAGCACAAACCCGGCAGCCAGGTAGCCGATCAGCGCCGGCAGTCCCACACTGCGGGCGATAACCCCGCACAGCAGGGCGCAGAGAATGGTGACGGGCTCAAACATGGGTGGGGCTACCACGGATTCAGTCCATATCTGCAAAGCGGGTGCGATAAAGAATGTACAGGCATAGGGCGGCGACCGACAGGTCCATCGCCAGGTGCCAGGCGAGGGCCGGGTCGGGTGCGGCGGTGCCCAGCTGCCCGGTGCGCATAACCCCACCCGCCGACACCGAGATAGTGCTGATCCACAGGGTAAAGCGGGACTGGCCGGACAGGCCCAGGGCCAGCAGCAGGTAATACATGCCGGCCAGCGCGGTCAGCAGCGTGGCGGCGTTGGTTTCCCGGTACCAGAGTTGGGCGACGTGGCTGATGCCGCTGAGCATCATCAATAGCGCCGCGGTGTTGCGAATTTTGCGTGTGGCGTAAACCGCCATGAGGGTTTACCGCTCCCAGGTCCTTTGCTGGCAGAGTACACAGGAAGCGGGCTCTGGACCAGTCGCGCTCGGCCAGCTGCCCTGGTAGAGGCTGCGCCTGCGCTAGCTGGCATCCTCCACGGCAAAGTTGAGCAGCTCGGCGTCCCCGTCCACCAGTTCCCCGGCCTGGAAGAAGAACTCGGTCACCACACCCCGGGCGGGAGCGCGGATGGTGTGCTCCATCTTCATCGCCTCCATGACCAGCAGCGGGGCGTCTGCCTCCACAGTGTTGCCCACTTCGGCCAGTAGCTGCACCACCACGCCGTTCATCGGCGCCCGCGGGTTGCCGCTGGCACCGGCCAGGTCGGCGTCGCCCACGTCGGCGAGCTGCTCGCGGAAGTTAAAGGCTCCGCTGGCGCGGTACGCGGACCAGGTGCCGTCGTGTTCGGCGAAGGACAACTTCTGCTGGAAGCCGTCGACGTCGGCTCGCAGGTCGTCATCCAGCAGCCGGCCGCTGGCGATAATGTCCTCTTTTTCGAAATGCAGACGGTAACCGCCGTCGGCCAGTTGTTCGGCATTGATCTCGACCTCACGGCCACGGTAGTCGAGCGTGACCCGGTGCCGGTGGGGTTCGTTCATGCGCCAGGCGGTATGGCTGTGCCAGGGTGAATAGGGGTCGCCATGGCCCTCCGCTTCCCGCTCGGCTTCGCGGCGCCGGCTCAACAGCAGGAACAGGCTGGCCAGCGCGATTTCCTGGGCTTCGTCGCCACTGTCACCCTGGAACAGCAGGTCACGGTGCTCCTCGATAAAGTGGGTATCCAGCTGTACCTGCTGGAAAGGCGCGCTGGTGGCGATGTTGTAGAGAAAATCGATATTGGTAGTCACCCCGGCCACCCGGTAGTGACTGAGCGCCATGGCAAGCTGGCGCAGGGCGCTGCTGCGGTCCCGGTCCCAGACGATCAGCTTGGCGATCATCGGGTCGTAGTGAATGCTGACCTCGTCGCCCTGGCGTACGCCGGTATCGACCCGCACCAGGTCGGATTCTTCCGGCGCCTGCAGGTAGGTCAGGGTGCCGGTGGCGGGCAGGAAGTCGCGGTCCGGGTCCTCGGCGTAGATGCGCGCCTCGAAGGCGTGGCCATTGACCTCGACCTGCGACTGCGTGAGCGGCAGGGCTTCACCTGCGGCCACCCGCAGCTGCCATTCCACCAGATCCTGGCCGGTGATCATCTCGGTGACCGGGTGCTCCACCTGCAGGCGGGTGTTCATTTCCATGAAGAAAAAGGCGCCATCGACGTCCAGCAGGAATTCCACGGTACCGGCGCCGCGGTAGTCGATGGCCTGGGCGGCGCGCACGGCGGCCTCACCCATGGCGCGCCGGGTCTCGTCTGTCAGGCCCGGCGCCGGCGCTTCTTCGATAACCTTCTGGTGGCGGCGCTGGATCGAGCAGTCGCGCTCAGCCAGGTAGACACCGTTGCCGTGGCTGTCGCAGAACACCTGGATTTCGACGTGGCGCGGGCGAGTCAGGAAATTCTCCACCAGCATCTTGCTGTCGCCGAAGCTGCTCTCGGCCTCGCGGCGGACCGCGTCCAGTTCCTCGCTGAACTGGGCGGGCTCATCCACCCGGCGCATACCCTTGCCGCCACCGCCGGCCACGGCCTTCAGCAGCACTGGGAAACCAATTTTCCCGGCGGCTTCCAGCAGCAGGGCCGGGTCCTGGTCCTCGCCGTGATAGCCGGGCAGCAGGGGTACCCCGGCCTCTTCCATGATGCGCTTGGCAGCAGACTTGGAGCCCATCGCCTCGATCGCCGGCGTGGGTGGGCCGATAAACACAATGCCCGCTGCCTCACAGGCCTCGCAGAAGGCGGCGTTCTCCGACAGGAAGCCATAGCCGGGGTGAATGGCCTGGGCGCCGGTCTGTTTGGCGGCTTCGATTACCTTCTCAATACGCAGGTAGGACTCGCGGGCCGGTGCCGCGCCAATGGCTACTGCCTCATCGGCCATGGCCACGTGCAGGCTGCCGGCGTCGGCGTCTGAATACACCGCCACGGTGGCGATGCCCATGCGGTGGGCGGTGCGAATGACCCGGCAGGCGATTTCGCCGCGGTTGGCCACCAGTATCTTGCTAAACACGGGACTGTCTCCTGGTCATGCTTACATCCGGAACACGCCGAAGCGGGTTTCCCCGACCGGCTGGTTGAGGCAGGCAGACAGGGCGAGGCCCAGTACCATGCGGGTGTCGGCGGGGTCGATGACACCGTCGTCCCACAGCCGCGCCGAGGCGTAGTAGGGGTGGCCCTGGGCCTCGTAGTTGTCGATGATGGGCTGCTTGAAGGCCTGCTCTTCGGCCTCGGGCCAGTCTTCGCCGTTGGCGTCTTTCTGGTCGCGCTTTACCTGCGCCAGCACGCCAGCGGCCTGCTCGCCGCCCATCACCGATATCCGCGCGTTGGGCCACATGAACAGGAAGCGCGGGTCGTATGCGCGGCCGCACATGCCGTAGTTGCCCGCGCCGAAAGACCCGCCAATCAGCACTGTGAGCTTGGGCACCTCGGCGCAGGCCACGGCGTTGACCATCTTGGCGCCGTGCTTGGCGATGCCGCCGGACTCGTACTGCTTGCCGACCATAAAGCCGGTAATGTTCTGCAGGAACAGCAGCGGGATCTTGCGCTGAGCGCACAGCTCGATGAAGTGCGCGCCTTTCTGCGCCGATTCACCGAACAGGATGCCGTTGTTGGCGACGATGCCGAGCGGGTAGCCGTGCAGTCTGGCAAAGCCGCAGACCAGCGTGGTGCCGTACAGGGCCTTGAATTCGTCAAACTCGCTGGCGTCCACCAGACGGGCAATCACCTCGCGCACGTCGTAGGGCTGGCGCGCGTCTTTGGGAATAACGCCGTAGATATCTTCCACCGGGTATAGCGGTTCGCGGCTCTCGCGGATATCCAGGTCGATAGTCTTGACGCGATTGAGGCGCGCCACCGACTGCCGCACCAGGTGCAGCGCGTGGGCATCGTTGTTGGCGTAGTGATCGGTGACACCGGAGGTGCGGCAGTGCACGTCGGCGCCGCCCAGTTCCTCGGCGGTGACGATCTCGCCGGTAGCCGCTTTCACCAGCGGCGGGCCGCCCAGGAAAATCGTGCCCTGCTCGCGAACGATGATGGACTCATCGGCCATGGACGGCAGGTAGGCGCCGCCCGCGGTACAGGAGCCCAGTACCGCGGCAATCTGTGGAATACCCCGGGCCGACATGCGCGCCTGGTTGTAGAAGGCACGGCCGAAGTGCTCCCGATCCGGAAACACCTCGTCCTGCAGCGGCAGGTAGGCGCCGCCGGAATCCACCAGGTAGATACAGGGCAGGTTGTTCTCGGCGGCTATGCGCTGGGCGCGATCCTGCTTCTTTACCGTCAACGGGTAATAGGTGCCGCCCTTCACGGTGGCGTCGTTGACGAACACCATGCATTCCTGGCCGGACACCCGGCCGATGCCGGTGATGATGCCGGCCGCCGGCACATCGTCGTCGTAGACCTTGTGGGCTGCCAGCTGTGACAGCTCCAGAAACGGCGAGCCGGGGTCCAGCAGCGCATCCAGTCGCTCCCGCGGCAGCAGCTTGCCGCGGGCCTTGTGGCGCTGCTGGTACTTCTCGCCACCGCCCTGCTTGATCTTTGCTACCAGTTGCCGCAGGTCGTCGACCTGGGCCTGCATGTGTTCCCGGTTGTCGGCGAAAGCCGTATCCCGGGCATTGATCTTGCTATGGATCTTGGTATTAGCGGCAGACATGACGTCAGGCAGTTTCCTTGAACAGTTCCCGGCCGATCAGCATGCGCCGCACCTCGGAGGTGCCGGCGCCGATCTCGTAGAGCTTGGCGTCGCGCAGCAGGCGGCCGGTCGCGTACTCGTTGATATAGCCGTTGCCGCCCAGGGCCTGGATGGCCTGCAGGGCGACCTGGGTGGCCTTTTCGGCGGTAAACAGGATCACTGCGGCGGCGTCCTTGCGGCTGTCCTCGCCGCGGTCCAGTGCGGCGCCAACGGCATAGAGGTAGGCCCGCGAGGCGTTCATGTCGGCATACATGTCGGCGACCTTGCCCTGCATCAGCTGGAACTCGCCAATGCTCTGGCCGAACTGCTTGCGGTCGTGGATGTAGGGAACGACAACGTCCAGAGCCGCCTGCATGATGCCCACCGGTCCGCCGGACAGCACGGTGCGCTCGTAGTCGAGGCCGGACATCAGCACGTTCACGCCCTTGCCCTCGGCACCGAGGATGTTCTCTTCAGGCACTTCGCAATCCTCGAACACCAGTTCGCAGGTGTTGGAGCCGCGCATACCGAGCTTGTCGAGCTTCTGGGCCTGGGAGAAGCCCGGGAAGCCACGCTCGACAATAAAGGCGGTAATTCCCCGGGGGCCGCCATCGGGATCGGTCTTGGCGTAGATCACGTAGGTGTCGGCATCGGGGCCGTTGGTAATCCACATCTTGTTGCCGTTGAGGATGTAGCGATCGCCTTTCTTCTCGGCCTTGAGTTTCATGCCCACCACGTCGGAGCCGGCACCGGGCTCGGACATGGCCAGGGCGCCGACGTGTTCGCCGCTGCACAGCCTGGGCAGGTACTTCTGTTTCTGCTCTTCGTTGCCGTTTTTGCGAATCTGGTTGACGCACAGGTTGGAGTGCGCGCCGTAGGACAGGCCCACCGATGCGGATGCCCGCGAGATCTCTTCGAGGGCCACACAGTGGGCCAGGTAGCCCATGCCGCTGCCGCCGTACTCCTCTTCCACGGTGATGCCCAGCAGGCCCAGGTCACCGAACTTCTTCCACATGTCGGCGGGGAAGTCGTTGTCGATGTCGATCTGCTCGGCCCGCGGCGCCAGTTCCGCCTGGCACATCGAGTAGACCGCGTCGCGCAGCATGTCGATCTCTTCGCCGAGGCCGAAGTTCAGGGTGGGGTAGGGCGTATTCATGACGTGGCTTCCTCTTGCATGGTTTGCAGTGCCGCCTGACAGCGGGCCTGGACGGCGTCCAGTTCCTGCATCATTTCATTCAGGTCGGTGAGCTGGGTGGTGATGATGGCGCGGCGCTCTTCGATCTTGCCCAACAGCGAGTGTAGCTGCTCGGCGTTGTTCTGCCCGGGCTCGTACATGTCGATGATGTCGCGGCTCTCCTCAAGGCTCAGGCCGCAGCGCTTGCCGCGCAGTATCAGCGCCAGCCGCACCCGGTCGGTGTGGCTGAAAAGGCGCTTCTGGCCCTGGCGAGCGGGGGCGAGCAGGCCCTTTTCCTCATAGAAGCGGATGGTGCGCGGCGTAATATCGAACTCGCTGGCGAGGTCGGAAATGCTGTAGACGCGATCTGACATGGCTGCCTCCGTGTGAGCAGGCAGCACTATAGTTTACGTTAACGTAAACGTCAAAGAGTGGAGACAACCAGAGAGGACAAAGCCTCCACAGAACGCAGGGGCTCAGTCTTCTATGCTGGCGGATTCAATCTGGATAAGTTGCCGGGGAAAGTCGGCCAGGCCACTGAAGAACGTTGTCGGGACGTTGGCGATGGTATCTACCACATCCAGTCCACTGTCCAGCACCGCGAAAACGGCGTAGCCGCCGCCGAAGGCCGGGAAGTCCAGGCTGTCGTTATCGACCTGGTTGATGTAGAACTGGGCGGTGGCGCTGTCGGGATCGCTGGTACGTGCCATCGCCACCGTGCCACGGGCATTGGAGATACTCCAGCGCGATTCATTGCGGATCGGTGCACCGGGGGTGGGGTCATCAAAGGTCTCGCTATCCAGGTCATAGGTCAGCAGGCCGGCCTGGATCACAAAGTCCCTGATCACACGATGAAAGATGATGTCTTCGTAGAAACCCGACTCGACGTACTGCAGGAAGTTGTCGACGGTGACGGGCGCCTCCCAGTTCAGCGTGTCCATGG
>JAAUYJ010167790.1_pt1 | contig 29384 bp, 26 predicted proteins | sample 7278031 | NCBI WGS metagenome assembly JAAUYJ01 (sample SAMN14350222, study PRJNA611818) | marine sediment metagenome | isolation source: surface marine sediment (1.8m) | place: French Polynesia: Moorea | collected 2018-08 | reverse complement strand
GTAGGTACTCTCTGATGTACGGCTTTGGGTTGTGGGTAAGTGAGGTTATCGGGTTAGCCTGGAACGATTTAATAGCTTATGGGGATGGTGTAAAATGCACTGTCTTTAGTAAAGGTAGAAAAACCAGAATTGTTATCCAATTGATATAAGGAATACAGGGTGGTAGGAGAGTCTAGGTAGGAGCTATTTATCCTTCATTAGTGAATCCTTCATCCTTCATACTTGGGAAGCGGGAATACTGTTCTACCCTGATCAAAAAGGTGTAAGTAATATGTCTTGCAAAAAAGTTGATGATTAAGGTTAATCTGAAATAGTTTCAAATTAAATATCACGTGAGTAAGTGTTGATGTCTGCTAATCCTTCTCCTCGCCAAATTCTAACTAACTTGTTACCTCACCTTCGGGTAGCTGCTGGTTATGCTAATCACATCCAAGAAAGAATTAACATCTTACCAGATAAAGATGCAGGAAATAACTTTTTTGCTACTGCATTAACCGATGCTGACTTATCTATTCAAACTTTAGTCGAAGTGGCATTATTAGGTACTTATCCTCAAATCCGGTTTCACGGAGAAGAATATGAACAATCTCGTAATACAAAATATTTTAGAGGCACAAATTTCGATGAGTCGGGAGAATATTTAATTACTCTCGATCCTATTGATGGTACAAGATATTACCTGGATGGACACAACAATTATCAAATTATTCTAGGTATTCTTAGTCCAGATGATTTTGAAGCTGTCATAGCTATTTCTCCTGCACAAAATTGTTACTATTATGCACTACGAGGAGAGGGAGCTTATCAAGGTAGTTTAGATAAAGATTTAGATGCTTGTACCCCATTACAAATTACCAATCCTAAACCTGCAATTTTATTAGGTTGGGCAATGGGTCAATGTAAAACAGCACTAATTGATAAATATCATGTTTTTGATCTAGAAAACGATTATTCTCCTGAAATTAAAGTACCCAATTTTAATGGTTTATTTACTGAAGAAATGACAGGAGTAATTATTAGAAGAGGTAAGTTTATTGACGGAGGAGCCTTAGCTTTTTTGGCTAAAGAAGCTGGTTGTATTGTAACTACTTTTGATGGTTCGGCTTTACCAACCTTATCTCAGTGTCAAGATTATAGTTTACCTGGATTAGTTGTAGCTACTTCTGAAACAGTACATCAGGATTTATTAAGAGCTTGTCAAAAAATCGATGAGGAATCAATTATGAGGAATGAGGAGTAAAGGATAAAGGATCAGGATTGAATTATTAGGGATGAGGATTGATCCAGTCTTTTTCCAGAAAAGGTAAAACTAAGGGATGCCTAACCCAACAATTACTTGTATAGGTTGGGTAGAGGTACCTCTTATACCCGAAAGTTGCTTCTTGGGGAAACCACCAAGACCTCACTACGAGCGCTACCCAACCTACTAGAGAGATAAATTTATTTTTTCAAAGATAAAGTATGTCCTGTAGCTAACCAGAGAATTGCTCTTGCACCATCTCTGATACACTTGCCTATGGGTTCAGATGGTGACTCCGAAGGTACAGGGAGGGGTTTAAGTACAATCCCGTGACTACCAAATACAATCTCCCCAACTATACGGGCGCGAGTCATGTGATTAGTAGAAGTAATCAGATAAACACTATCTATACCCTGGGCTTTTAGTTCATCTACTAGGGTAGTAAAGTTAGTAACGGTGTCACTGGCTTGATAATCTAAGTGTAGGCGCTCGCCGTCTATGCCTCTGGCAGCAAAAATTCTTTTAGCATAGTGTTGGGGACTACCAGAAGACACCCAAATAGGTAAGTCGGGGTACTTTTGGGCTAATTCTGCTGCAAATTTCTCTCTCTTTTCGTGTCCTCCCAAAACAAATAAGGCTTCAGGTTTTACTATGTAGCTTTGGATTTCTCTGTAACCCATATAGCAAGTAATCGCCAGGGTGGATAGAATAATCCATTTCCAAGGATTAATCAGTTTGCCAAAATGTTTGTCGGATTTTTGATAAGGAGAATCAAAGAACATAAGTAGCTGTGGAAAATAAGTTACAAGCAAAGGAAGCAGAAAGAGATAGATAGATAGATAGATAGATAGATAGATAGAGAAAAAAAGCACAGCAAGTAGGCAAACTAGTGCTTGATTCGGTTCAAAGCCACTTGTACAGCATTGCTACTTAACGGGACTTCATCCTTCCTCCTTCATCCTTGGGAATGGAGATTAGGCTAGCTACTTAGAAGTAAATCTATGATAACTAGCTGGTTGCTTAAATTAATATGACAAACTAATTATAAAAATTTCGGGAAATCCGCCTACTATATTGAGTCAAAATAAATCTAACAGCAAAAAAACTTAATCTAAATTCTTAAATCTGTTGCTTATTTGCTTCTAGTTGAAAGGTACTGGTTACAAAGATGTCTGACTCCGACCCATCAATGCTAAATAGCTGATAAATGTTAAATGTTAAATGTTAAATGTTAAATGGTAAATGTTTCATTGATCTGCTTGCTACTTGTAAGAGGGAAGGTTTCCTGGGGCTGATACTTGGTGATTACTCTTTAGGAATTATCTGTTAATGTAAAGAACGCCGTGCTTAAAACACCTATTTGTCTATTGGGAATATGAGAACTCATTATTGCGGAGAATTGCGAGGAGCAGATCTAGGAAAAACTGCTGTTTTATATGGTTGGGTCGATCGTCGTCGCGATCATGGAGGAGTAATTTTTATTGATTTACGCGATCGCACTGGGACAGTACAGATTGTTAGCGATCCTCAACGTACTCCAGATTCTTATGATAATGCTGGTTCTCTTCGCAGTGAGTATGTAGTTAAAATTGTCGGTCAAGTTTCTCTGCGCCCTGAAGAGTCTCTTAACCCCAAATTACCCACTGGAGAAGTATAAATTTACGTGGATTCTATTGAGTTACTCAATGGGGTTAATAAGCAGCTACCTTTTCAAGTGTGTACTTCTGAATATGAGTCTGTTAGAGAAGATTTGCGTCTTAAATATCGTTATCTGGACTTAAGAAGCGATCGCATGGCGAAAAATCTACAACTACGCCATCAAGTAGTCAAAGCAATGCGCCGTTTTCTGGAAGATCATGAAAACTTTATGGAGATCGAGACTCCTATCTTAACCCGTTCTACTCCTGAAGGTGCAAGGGATTATTTAGTACCTTCTAGGGTGAATCTGGGTCAATGGTATGCTTTACCTCAATCACCACAGCTATTTAAACAGTTATTGATGGTATCTGGATGCGATCGCTATTATCAGATCGCCCGTTGTTTCCGTGATGAAGACTTACGGGCTGACAGACAACCAGAGTTTACCCAATTGGATATGGAAATGAGTTTCATGTCAGTGGATGAAATTATTGAACTCAATGAAGCTTTGATTTGTCATATTTTTAAGGTGGTTAAAGGGATTGATTTACCTCGTCCTTTTCCCCGTCTGACTTATAGTGAAGCGATGGCTAAATATGGCAGCGATCGCCCTGACACCCGTTTCGGATTAGAATTGGTAGATGTGTCAGAAATTGTCAAAGATAGTGGGTTTAAAGTCTTTTCTGGTGCAGTATCTAGCGGTGGAGTAGTGAAAGTTTTACCCATTCCCAAGGGAAATGATGCTATTTCTAATGTCAGAATTAAACCCAAGGGAGATATCTTTAACGAAGCTGTAGCAGCAGGAGCAAAAGGTATTGCCTATATTAGAATTAGAGAAAATAACGAATTTGACACCATCGGAGCTATTAAAGATAACCTCTCAGAAGCCCAAAAACAAGAATTACTAGAGATAACAGGAGCAAAACCAGGACATTTACTGCTATTTGGCGCAGGAGACACTGATACAGTTAATAAAACCCTAGATCGAGTGCGTTTGTATATTGGCAAAGAACTAGGCTTAATTGATAGTGAAAAAATCAATCTCCTTTGGGTAACAGAATTTCCGATGTTTGAATGGAATGCAGACGAAAAACGTTTAGAAGCACTCCATCACCCCTTTACCGCACCTTACCCAGAAGATATCAACGATCTCAAAACTGCTAGGGCGCAAGCTTACGACATAGTGTTTAACGGTATTGAAATCGGTGGGGGAAGTCTCCGTATCTATCAAAAAGAAATTCAAGAAAAAGTTTTCGCTACCATTGGTTTATCTCCCGAAGAAGCGAATGGAAAATTTGGTTTCCTCCTTGAAGCTTTTGAATATGGTACACCTCCCCACGGCGGTATTGCTTACGGTTTAGATCGCCTAGTGATGCTACTCGCACAAGAAGAATCTATCCGCGATGTGATTGCTTTCCCCAAAACTCAACAAGCAAGCTGTCTCTTAACCGAAGCACCAGCAACAGTAGATGACAAGCAGCTAAGAGAGTTACAAGTTAAATCAACCTACAAACCAAAAAGAAAGGATGAAGGATAAGGGATAAGGGATAAGGGATAAGGGATAAGGAATAAGTAATAAGTAATAAGTATTACTTCCCCCCATTCCCCAGTCCCCCCAGTATCTTCAACCTAGTTTTGTACCATAGGTAACAAGTTTAATGTATGCTTTAAAGTTGCAGCTTGATTCGTTGACAAGTGGCGACCAATAAATGTTCACTGATAGAAAGACCATTGTTTATAAATAACTGTTTATGTCATCCGACTTCAATCGAGACACAGAATCCTACGACGAGGAGACAATAAGTCTCGTAGATGCTAACGGGCGATCGCTTATCTGCTACATTGAACATTCTCTGGAAACTGATGGCACAGTCTATTTACTACTAATGCCTATGGATATACCTATTGTCATCATTAGTTGGGATGATGATGATGATGATGTAGAAGAGACAGAAGCAGTAATGCTAGAAGATGATGCAGAAATTACAGCTATTTTTGCCAATGCTAAAGCAGTTTTAGCAGAACAGAATATCTATCTGAAACATACTGCCTATACTTTAACGGCAACAGGAGAATTACCTCCTATTGAAGAAGACCAACTATTAACTTTAAATTTAGATGAGGAAGATAGTGAACTAGAGCCTGAAGAGTTACAATTTCTGGCTAGCTTCTATAATTCTGCTCAGAAATACTCTATTTATACTCCTTTAACTCCCCTAATATTTTTCGCTCGTTACAATGCAAATGGTGAAATAGAATTAGTTTCCCCAGAAGAAGAGCGATTTCAACCGATTTTAGAAGAATTGTTATTTGAAGAATTAGATGATCGCTAATTATTAACTAAAGGTTAATAATTAGTTGTTAACTGATAACTAAATAAGATGATAAGTGAGTATGACTTATACTAAAAAAAAATCTAAATTTCCCTTTGTACTAAGTTTCTTAATTTTGGTTGTGGGGGGAGGAATTGGCGGAGGATGGTTCTGGTGGAAAAATGCGATCGCACCAGTAGCAACCGAAGCTAGCCAACCGATTCAATTTACTGTAGAGTCGGGGATGCACGGGGCGGAAATTGGGAATAAATTAGCCCAACAGGGTTTGATAGAGTCTCCTACCGCCTGGAAAGTCTGGACAAAATGGCAAGCGAAACAAGACGCTACAGGAGGCTTTAAAGCAGGAACTTATTTACTCTCTCCTCAAGATTCCTTACCTGAAATTGCCGAGAAAATCTGGCGCGGAGAAATTATGCAGACTACCTTTACTATTCCTGAAGGTTGGTCGATTCAACAAATGGGCAATTATTTTGCTTCTTTGGGCTATTTTAGTGCGGAAGACTTTATCAGTGCAGCTACTAGCAAGATTCCCTACGATAAGTATCCCTGGTTGCCGAAAAATATTCCCCATCTGGAAGGATTTTTATATCCTGATACCTATAAAATTAGTAGCGATCTCACTAATAACCCCCAAGCAATTATCGAAGTGATGTTGGATAGTTTTGCTAACATTGCTCTTCCTGTATATCAAGAAGCTAATACCGATTACACTCTTTTAGAATGGGTCACTCTGGCTAGTATTGTAGAAAAAGAATCTGTAGTACAAAAAGAACGTCCTTTAATTGCAGGAGTTTTTACCGCTAGATTGCAAAAAGGAATGCGGTTAGAATCTGACCCCACAGTAGAGTATGGTTTAGGAATTAGGCAAACTGCGGATCGACCTTTAACCTATGCCCAGGTAAGGACACCCTCACCTTATAACACCTATAGGAATTTTGGCTTACCCCCTACAGCGATCGCTGCTCCTGGGCTTGCTAGCCTCAAAGCAACTCTCAACCCTGAAAGTACCGATTATTTGTTTTTTGTTGCTCGTTATGATGGTACTCATGTATTTAGTAAAACTTTACGAGAACATGAAGCAGCAGCCAGACAGATTCGTCGTGAGAGGAATTCGCAGAGATAAATAATTTGGGGCAAAGATTACAATAAGTAATAACCTGGGAGTTATAAGGCAAAAAGGAGTAGGGAAAATGAAGTTTTCCTCATTGCTCTGTTCTTGGTGCGTGTTCCCAACAGCTTGGTTGGATAAGCACAGAGTACTCTAGCAGTCCCCAGGCTAATGGCGAGAAAACCTGGTGGGAATCGTACCGCTTCCTGATTCTTGATGCCTCATTCCTTGTTACTCGTTCCTTTGTTTGGCAATGAAGTTATCTCGGCTATCCCTTACTACAAGAATTTCTAGTTACTTTTTGCTGTTAGCTTTGATAACAGTAGGGATAGTCGGGGGAGTAGCTTATTTTCGAGCTAGAAAAGCCCTTCAGCAAGCTGCGTTTGATCGCCTGAATGTAGCAGCAACTCTTAAAGAAGAGGAGATTACTCGTTGGTTTGAAGACCAAAAACGGGATTTTTTGCTAGCGACTCAGATGCCCGATGTGAGAAAAAATTTACAATTACTACTTAGTGCCTCTAATACTTCTGAAAGAGAACAAGGGTATGAAATTTTGAGTTGGTATTTCCAAGAAGTGACTCAGATTAAACCCAGTCTAAGAGAAATCTTTGTTCTTGAACGCAGTAATAAGATTATTATTTCTACCAATCCAGAACGTGAGGGAGACTACGAAATATTAGCCAATATTACTTATATAGAACAAGCCCAGTCAGCAGATAACTTTGCACCGATTTTCTATGTTTCTCCTATTACCAAAAAACCAGCTATTACCCTAGCTAAACCCATGAGCGATCGCAGAGGGATGATTCTAGTTGACCTTGATCTGTCTCGTATTGACCAAATTGTCCGAGAAAAAACTGGTTTGGGAACAAGTGGTGAAACTTATTTAGTGGGTTCTCTCATCAGTAGAAATGCTTTTATTGCAGGAAACTCCAATAATGATCAAACCTTTCCCGATGGAATTAATAGTGCGGGAATTAATGCAGCGATGAGTGGGATTAGTGGTTATGGACTCTATCGCAACTATGCTAATTCTCCAGTATTAGGAGTCTATCGCTGGCTCAATGAACAAGATATTGCTTTACTAGTAGAAATAGACCAACAAGAAGCGTTTTTACCCGCTCGTCAACTTGCTAGCACCACCATTCTAGTAGGATTAGTATCGGTTTTGGGGCTAGCAGTGGGAGTAAATTGGTTATCACGACAACTATCCCTCTCTCGCAAACAACTAGAAGATTACAGCCATCAATTACAAGTTAAAGCTCAAGAAGCAGAAACGGCAAACCGTGCTAAAAGTTTATTTCTAGCTAATATGAGTCATGAATTACGGACTCCTCTCAATGCTATCTTAGGGTTTTCCCATTTGATGGCAAGAAATGATGATGTTACCTATAAACAAAGGGAATATCTGGGTATTATCAATCGCAGTGGAGAGCATCTACTCAATTTGATTAACGATGTGCTGGAGATGTCCAAGATTGAAGCAGGAAAAACAGTTCTTAATCCTGAAACTTTCGATCTACATCAACTGTTGCAAACTATTCAAGAGATGTTTGAGATTAGAGCTAAAGGGAAGAAGCTCTGGTTTGACTTTATCTTTGCACCAGGTTTACCACAATATGTAGTTACTGATGCTCGAAAATTGCGTCAATTGTTAATCAATCTTTTGAGTAATGCTGTGAAATTTACCGACCGTGGTGGAGTAACTCTCAAAGCTTGGATTTGTCAGGAGGATAATCAATTAGAAAATAATCAGGCTCAACTTTGTTTTGAAGTCTCAGATACAGGAAAAGGTATTGCACCAGAAGAATTAGACAAATTATTTGACCCCTTTGTTCAAACTGCTTGCGGAATTCAATCTGAAGGCGGTACGGGGTTAGGATTAGCCATCAGTAAACAGTTTGTGGAGTTGATGGGGGGTGATATCCAGGTAAAGAGTATTTTAGGTAAGGGTTCTACTTTTACTTTTGATATTCAGGTAGTATTGGCTGAGTCTTCCCAAATTGAATTCCACTCCCAACAGCGACAAGTCAAAAAAATTGCCCCAGGACAAGGGAACTACCGTATTGCAATAGTGGATGACCATGAAATGAATCGTCAGCTACTGGTAGAGTTATTAGAATCTGTCGGTTTTGAGATTCGCACCGCTAATAATGGTCAAGAAGCGATCGCACTATGGCAAGAATGGCAACCTCACTTAATTTGGATGGATATGCGAATGCCCATTATGAATGGCTATGAAGCAACTGGGTACATTAAAAGTCAGTTTCAAGGGAACAAAACTATTATCATTGCTCTAACTGCTTCTGCTTTCTCTGAACAAAAAGATCAAATTTTAAGTGCTGGTTGTGATGACTTTGTGCGTAAACCCTTTTCAGAACAAGTTATTTTCGACAAAATGACCCAATATTTGGGAGTTCAGTACATCTATGCAACGCAATCCGACTCTATTGCTACTCAATTACCCCAAACTGTCCCTCATACTCTAGATTTAAGCTCTTTACCCAAAGAATTGGTTACGAGACTCCACGAAGCTGCGATCGCAGTAGATGCAGAACAAATCGAACAATTACTAGTTAGTATTCCTTCCCATTGTCAGCATATTGCTCAAGCTATAACTGAGATGATTCGTAATTATGACTTTGATGGAATTATTGACTTAACAGAATTATAAGGGCAATCTCAATTTAGTATTTCCTATTACCAACCAGATTGGTTAATTGCGTTATCTTAAAAAAAAACAGCAAAGAAAAGATAAGAAAGAGAGTAAAAAAGGAAACTATCAATGACAAATTCAACTATAGCTTCAAACAGTGAATCTAGCCCAGACCACGCCATTTGGCTAAGTCTGCAAACAGTAATTTCTGAAAGTTCTGGTTTTAAAAGATGGCAAAAAGAACAAACAACTGCTAAGGAAGAAAGTCTAGATGTTTTGGTACGTCGCTATCTAGAAGAAACCTTAAAAACTCTAGCTTATTAGGAAGTAAATTATCTTTAATTTGCTCAATCGCGATCGCACTCAGTTAAATATCGTATCTATGGCGATCGCCGTTGTCTCTGCATCGCGATCGCACTAATTGATCGCTTGGTTTTAAATGCAAGGGTTCTCGAACATCTTTAGCAACTAGAATTTGATATTTTTCTCCTAATTTAGCAATCGTCATAGGTTTTTCAAATATGTCATGTTTTATTTTTAGTATAGTTCTCAAAATTATCGAAGGTCTTTAGCGAACTTTTCGATCGCTTTGGCAATATCTGTTCAAGCTTGATTGCGATCGCCGTTATCTTCAGAGAATTTAATAACTTGCTTGTTATTTATTGGTCTCCATTCTTTTTCTGATTATTCCTACGCAGCAAAGGCAGTCTTTTGTAAGTCTCAAGTATCAGGGTAAGAAAGTTCTTTTGCGATAGGCTGTCGTCATGTCGTAGTTGATACGCGCCGATGATTCCAATTGCAAGTAAACTACCGATGATCACTAAAGGTAATATTACTGCAGGAACACTTTTACCAATGACTGCAAAGGTTGTCATGACTACGACAAATACTACTAGGTAAAAAGAGCCATTAATCCAGGCATTATTTTTGTTCTTTTGCTTTTTGGTCATTTTCCTCCCTTGATGGGGTCTCCTATCTTGATATTGTTCTACATAATCACCCAGGACATTAATGATCTTATTTATTCCCCTAGATGAAGAAAAAATCTCTTCCGAAACTTGCTCCTCCATATCTGTCACACGATCTTTTTCTGGCTTGCCAAAAGCCTCTAACCATTGCCGGTGTAGAGATTGACGCAAGGGAAAAAAAGCAGGATGAGTAAGGGGAATGGAATATAGATTCAGCACTAGGTTGAACAGGTTGACTGGATAATGAGTAGCATCGCAGAAATCACCTATCACGCAGTTACTCAGGTCATGGATCACTACTGCCCCTCTGCTATCTTCTAATTTCAGGGAAATCAGCTTGCTAGTATTGAATCGAGCTTGAACTAGGTTTTTATCTACTTCAAACGCTGGGGTTGGTTGGTTCCATAACCTTTGATAATCAGGTGTATCCAGCAAAATAACATAGTCATTGGACTGAATCTGTGGAGCTTGGTCGATCATATAAATACCTGCGTCCTGCAAGTCATTTATCAGTTTTTGAGCATCGTTCTCTTGACCAGGGGCAAAACTAAGATAACAGCGTGGAGTGCCCCATTCACGTCGATACCCTTTGACCCGTGACAAATGTTGCTCATAGGTACTGCGTAACCGAGCTGTTGCTGCCTCTCGTTTCAGCCAATCGGGAACATCAGTAACAACATCTGACTTTTAAAGATTGGGTAAATCAACTTTGTCGCCGCATTCCGCACAAAAAGCAAAGTTTTTTTTATCTTTTATCCGACTAACGACAGTCGCACGCTCCAGCAAGTGACCATTAGAGCAGATCTCAGGAGGAAAGCGAGTTACTTGGACATCCCGTTTGTAGTGGTCATCTCGTCCCAGGGAATTTGGGATTTGATCTGCTGGATCAGCTTATCAAGACCTTCACCAGTTTTGGCACTGGTACCCACATAACCACCATTGATGCCGTATTGTTGACAGAATTGATCTAAATATTCTTGTGAAAGAGTTGAACCACCCCGATCCATGCGTGCTCCGACTAGCAAACTGGGAGGTAGTTGTTTATTGCCCTTCAACTGCTCCAACCAAAACTTTGCTCCTTTGAGGGGGTCTTGTCGGTTGCTGGGGTCGAACAACACGAGGGAAGCATCCACGTTATCGAGAAAGATGGAATGGATGGGGCGGTAAACATGCTGTCCTGCCAGATCCCACAGCACTGCTTCACATTCGGTGCCATCATCGCGAATTTGACAGAGATCATCAATGACCCAGAACTGTTGACCGTGGGTAGAGGAATGTTCTCTAAAGGTATTGTGCGCGAGTCGCCAACCCAGACCAGTTTTGCCTACACCAGAATCACCGACTAGGACAAGTTTAGCAGTGGTGTAGCGGACAGAGTCGGTGGCAGCTTGATGGAAAAGGTGATCCGTCTCAATATCCCAGATACGGATAACAGTTTCTCTGTCACCAAGAGTGGCAAGACGTGGAACAGTCGGATGAAAAGACACACTGGTTATTACACCATCAACGTATGTTTCATATAATGTTGCTACTACTTCCCAAGTGCGAGTATTCCACAAATAAAGAGTATCTGATCGTGATTTTGATGCTAACAAATCACCATCAGCAGAGAAAGATACACTTCTTACTCCTCCTGTATGTCCTTCTAAAACTTGAGCAGGTTTTCTAGTAATTAGATCCAGGATCATAACGGTATGATCAGCTGAAGCTGAAGCTAATATAGGAGTATTTGGAGCCCAATCTAAACCATTGATCCACATAAAATGATCTTCAAATATCTGTTCTACAATTTCATTGTCAGTGTTCACAATGCGTACTACACAATCTTTGGAACCCGAAGCTAACTTTTCTCCATCTGGTGACCACGCAACGATACTAATTGGTTCTTTGATGTTAAGTACATGCAATGTTTTCCAAGTTTCTGCACTCCAGATGAGAATATTACCATCATTGGAACACGATGCAAGTGTTTTTCCATCTGGTGACCATGTGACACAATTAACCCGATCAGAATGTTCTTGAAGAATTGTTAGAACTTCCCAAGTCTCAGTGCTCCAAATGTGAATTGTAGTGTCATTGGAACTTGATGCTAACATTTTACCATCTGGTGACCATGACACACTGACAACTGTATCTTTATGCCTATTAAGTAAAGCTATACACTCTCCTTGTTCTACGTCCCATATACGGATGGTTTTGTCATCAGATGGTGAGGCCAGGAGGTAACCATCTGGTGACCAAGCTATACGACTAATCCATCCTGTATGCCCCCGCAAAATGCGCTTCAGTTTTAGACCCGGCACAGGGCTTTCACCCACCCGCACACCATCAGCAGGTTCGGGGTCGTAGTTAGGCAAGTCTGGTAGAAAGTCAGATGAGGGCATAACTGAGGAATGCTCAGAGTTTTGTTTTGATTTAGCTAGTTCGGGCTGCGGTTGGTCTGCCTATGTCAGGCTAATTTCATTCAATTTTTAAGAAGGGGAGGAACAAAATATCCACCTAAAGACTAACTTTTGCCAAGCAGGCTACTTGAATTAGCTCTGTATTATTTGCGAAACAATAGGTGTTATCTCAAGTAGTCTGGTCGTTATTGCTCCTAAAAAACTTCTCGAACAGGTTACTGATGTTATTTGACTGAAATATTATTCCTATAAAACAGAAAAAAGTTATATCAATTGGATTAAACCTCACATATTATTTCATGACAAAAAGTATCAAATTTTACAGTTTTTGCCTCAGAAGTGCGCTCTGCTCTTTAGTGCAAAGAAAAAACAGTATCTTCTGACAAAGACTTTAGAATATATCCGATTTCGCTCTGACGATCGTCCCACGATCGCCTGATAAAATCTCTACTGCATCTTCTAACTTGCCTATTCCCGCCATACCGCCAATAGCCTCAACAAAACGACAAGCTGCTTCTACTTTTGGTTGCATTGAACCAGGAGCAAAGCTATAGTTACTTAACTGCTGTGGAGTTGTCCCCTGTATTGGTCGTGCTTCTGGAGTACCCCAGTTGGCGTAAACCGCATCTACATCAGTTAATAGTAGTAAAGCATCCGCTTGTAACTCTCTTGCCAGTAGTGCTGTAGCTAAATCTTTATCGATAACTGCTTCAACTCCACAGATACTTCCTGCTGGGGTAACGACAACAGGTATGCCACCACCGCCAGCACAGACGACTAATGCTCCCACTTTTACTAATAACCGAATTGTGGGCAATTCTAAGATTCGCTTGGGTTCGGGAGAGGGAACAACGCGACGATAGAAATTGCCATCGGCAGCAACTGCCCAACCTCTTTCTTTAGCTAACTGTTTAGCCTCTGTCTCTGAATAAAGCGCACCAATAGGTTTAGTAGGTCGAGCAAAAGCAGGATCGCGGGGTTCTACTTCGATCTGAGTTAGGAGAGTTACTATTTGCTTTTCTGGTAGTTGATTACGAAGTTCTTGTTCGATTAAATAACCGATCGCCCCTTCTGTCTCTGCATCTAAAACATCGAGGGGATAGGGTTTGACTCCTTTGTAGGCTTCGGCTTGCATTGCCAGAAGTCCTACTTGGGGTCCATTCCCGTGGGTGACTACTACCTGATGTTCTCTAGCAATTTCAGCGATCGTTGAAGCTGCCAGCTTAATATTTTCTCGCTGTATTTCTACTTCTGGAGGTTGACCGCGCCTAATTAGGGCATTACCTCCCAAAGCAATAACTACTAGCATAGTTGTCTATCCTCCTAAGTTCTTCTGAGCAAGAAATTGCTCGATTTGATCCGATAGACTGGGTTTGCCCATCTCAGCGAACTCATAGCGGGCGCGTATTACTGGCTTATTAAGTTTCATCAGAGAACTAAGATTGCTAGGAGTGGCTGCTACAACTACATCAGCTTCAGCATTGTTAATAGTTTCTTCTAGTGCTTTGAGTTGGGCGGGGAAATAACCCATAGCTGGCAATACCGAGCCAATGTGAGGATAGCGGGCATAAACTTCGGCGATTTCTGGGACGGCATAAGCTCTGGGATCGACAATTGCTGCTGCCTGGGCGCGGGTAGCTGCTACATAGCCTGCACCATAAGACATTCCTCCATGAGTGGTAGTAGGACCATCCTCTACTACTAACACCCTGCGATCGCGCACTGCTTCAGGATTGTCTAATTGAATTGGGGAAGCACCACGAACAATAACTGCTGTGGGATTAACCCTCTTGACTGTATCGCTAACTCTCTGTACGTCAGCATCAGCAGCCGAATCGACTTTCGCAATGATCGCAATGTCTGCCATCCGCAATACTACTTCTCCTGGGTGGTGAGTTGTTTCATCTCCAGGACGCAAGGGATCGACTAACACAAGATGTAGATCGGGTTTAATGAAGGGAAAGTCATTGTTACCACCGTCCCAGAGGATAATATCTGCTTCTTGTTCTGCTTTCTGGACGATCAATTCATAATCAACTCCAGCATAGACTATGTTGCCTACCTCTAAATGGGGTTCGTATTCTTCTCGTTCTTCAATCGTACATTCAGCTACATCTAAATCTGCTTTAGTGGCAAACCGTTGCACAATTTGCTTTTCTAAATCTCCGTAAGGCATGGGATGACGGATAACTGCTACCCTCAAACCTTTTTGTCGCAGTAGCTTAGAAAGCCAACGGGTCGTTTGGGACTTACCACAACCAGTCCTTACCGCAGAAACAGCAATTACTGGTACTTGGGCTGGCAACATGGTTCGTTCTGGACCCAAAAGTAAGAAATCTGCACCTGCTACCATTGCCCGCGATGCCAAATGCATGACTTCAGCGTGAGTCAGATCGCTATAGGCAAACACTACACGGTCTATTTGCTCTCGGCGACAAAGAGATTCTAATTCTGTTTCGTCAACAATAGGAATACCGTCGGGATAAAGAGAACCTGCAAGACTGGGTGGATAGCGACGATTAGCAATGCCCGAAATTTGCGCTGCGGTAAATGCGGATACTTCCACTTCTGGGTCATGGCGATATACCTGATTAAAATTATGAAAATCTCGACCTGCTGCTCCCATAATGACAATTCTATTAGGGGATTTTGGCTTCGCCGAGGCACTGCGAGATCGCTTTTGACTCTCCATAAAATTACTCCTTTATTTAATAATTAGATAAGATAAGGATCAAGAATAAATGAGGCTATCTAACAATGATTATTATAAAAAAGCAGTTTGAAGAACTTGTGAGGAAATCATAAAATTGAGGCTTTTATCTCTCAAAATACTCTTTTCCGTAAAAGTTAGATAATCAAAAAAAAGGAGTTCTCTGCTATCCCTCACAAGTTTCTCAAGGTTGTTGCCTAAGCTAAATGTGGAATTGCCTAATCAAGTTGCACAGGAAGTCTCAGCCATAATACTAGCTTCCCTCGTAATTTAGGTAGAGCAAATATCAGAGTGATAATGGCTTAGTCCAAATAACAAGAGTAAAGTAATTGCCTTTGTCTATTCTTTGTCGCTCAACATTTCCAGTAGATTTCAGTAGGTAAGTAAGATGGCATCTACAAATCAAGCCAGTTCCAAACGAGTTGGGATTTTGATAGAAAATCAGTTTGAAGATTTTTTGTTTCAAGTTCCCTATCAAGCACTGAACCAAGCAGGAGCGAAAGCTACGATAATTGGTTCTCGGATGAATGAAGAATATCATGGCAAGCGGGGTAAAGTTTCCTGTAAACCAGACGACACCGCTACTGAAGTTCGAGCTTCCGACTTTGATGGATTTGTAATTCCTGTGGGCAATATTCGAGCTAATCCTTTTGCCGTTAGTCTGATCAAAGAAGCAATTGCTGAAGAAAAAGCGATCGCTGTAATTGGTTATGGAATCCAAGTTCTTATCGAAACAGATGCATTGCAAGGTAAGAAAGTTACTGGTTTACAGTCTCTTCGTAAAGACATTGAGAATGCAGGAGCTAGCTATATCGGAGGACCTGTAGTGGTAGATGGCAATCTGATGACAGCAAGAAGTTCTGGGGATGTAGCCATTTTAACCAATAGCTTTCTTAAATATCTCAAGCTAGAGATTAAAGAAGAAACCCCTGGGGATAATAGCCATAGTACCTTCGACTGGTGGAAATTAGGGGAAACTTGGGGTGGTTCTAGTCGGAGAGATATTGTTAATGCCCTGAATACTGCGATTGTTGGTGAACGTTACACTTTAGAAGCTTTCAAACAGTATAGCTATCGAGCTAGAGATAAAGAACTACGGCAGATACTACAAGAAATTAGCACTACTAAACAAAATCACGTTCAATCATTAGAAACTCGTCTTTATGATGCTTTTAATGAACAAGTTACCTGGCAAGCAGTAGGTAGTGAAACTTATGCTGCTTTACATAGCTGGTTACAGTCGAGTGATGAAATGTCAATTATGCGTCGTGCTTTGGGAGATATTCAAACAGGGGTCATTGATACTTACCATCTGTGCCATCAACTTACCGATCCAATAACAGTGGCAATTTTTGCCGAAATAAAACACGATTTATCCCAATACGAGCAAAAATTAGCAGAATTGTATAGATCTCATTTCGGCGAAAAAATTAAACCTCCTATGCCTACTACCATTGCTGCTGTCAGTTAATTACCCAATATCTTCTAGATACAGATTATGACATCACCTACACCTCTCCACGGAATTGAGCTACTGGACTGCGCTCAAGCCAATGCCAAATTAGGTTTACCTATTGCTACAAAACAATGTGGCTATGGAAACGATATCAGAGCTTTTACAAATGAGTTGCAAAAGGCTGGCAGTGATATCGGTCTGCACATTAGCAGCTTAAACGATCTTCTTTTAGAAGGGAAAACAATGGAGCGCGAAAGAGATTTTTCTCCTGAGAGTCCTGGTCGAATTTAAGATCATAACGGCGAACTCACTGTTTGGTTATGAAGCAGGCTTCCACCCACGGCACAACGTTTCGCCACTAATCACGAATGGGTGAGGTAGCAAACGAGTCGAAGCTACTCCTCGAAGCCTGCTTCGACTTCGTCAATTTTGTCTTAACCTTCAAACATAATGGGATATTGGGCAAGAAGTCTAATATTTGATTCTTCACAAATTCTTCAAATTTTTGTTCTAAATTAAAGATCAAGCTAACAAAGATACTAAGTTAGCAGAATTTAATAGTGCCTATAATCTTCTTACCCTTTAATAGGGTGGAGGTATTCGTTATGAGATTACGTTACTTTGCATTGGTCGTTGGCATTCTTTTTCTGCTTCTAGGGATCCTGGGGTTGATCCCTGGTTTACTTTCACTACCAGCCAGCGCGCCTGTTCTAAAAGTTAGTATGGGATATGGTTATCTGTTTGGCATATTCCCAGTTAACCTGGTACACAACCTGATTCATCTGGCAATTGGTGTCTGGGGAATTATTGTCTATCGCAGCGAGTTGAATGCGCGTTTATTTGCCCGTAGTATGGCAATCTGCTTAGGATTACTGGCTGTTTTGGGTTTGATTCCAGTTACAAAAATGCTCTTTGGTTTAGTACCTCTGTTTAGTCACAATATCTGGTTTCATGCTTTAACAGCAGCGATCGCAGCCTACTTTGGCTGGTTTAGGAAACGCAAAGCAGAAGATATTGGTATGGGTGCAGCAGCTTAAAGGCTAGCTAGATTGATTTTCAACCTTTGACTAGAAAAAAATATACTTTCTAACCTTGTCTGCTGGGTAATATCGCAGACAAGGTTTTTCTAATTTGTCTTGGTTAAAAATTTCTGGATTGCCATTTAAGAGATATTTTATTCGTTTTCTAGGTTGCAATTATGAAACTTACCAGCAAGGCTTTCGATACTAACGGTATTATTCCACCTCAGTTTACCTGCGATGGGAAAGATATTTCACCTCCTCTAAGTTGGTCAGAACCACCAGCAAATACTAAAAGCTTCGCTTTAATTTGTGATGATCCTGATGCACCAAGAAAGACTTGGGTTCACTGGGTTGTCTATAATTTACCGCCCTCAACTCGTTTCTTACCTGAAGCCGTTTCTGGGGGTATTACTATTGCACAGGGAGGTTTACAGGGGATTAATGACTTTAGAAAGCTCTCTTATGGAGGACCTTGTCCACCAGGAGGAACTCACCATTACTTTTTTAAACTTTACGCTTTAGATCGAATGTTAGCTTTAGAATCGGGAGCTACAAAAGCGGAGGTGGAAGCAGCGATGAAAGGTCATATTCTTGCAGAGGCACAATTAATAGGACGCTATTGTAGAGAACACTAATTTATCAGCGAGTTACTCAAATTGAAGTCATCTGCGATCGCCACAGTCGCCTGGCGATCGATGGTCATCTGCAAGATATAAGTTATTCCTCATCCCTTTATTGACTATTGAACAGAGTAAATGATAAATGAAGAATAATGAATGATGAATGATAAATGATAGAAGAATGTCAGATTGAAGTGGGAAAATTACAGTGGTTTTATCGTCAAACTGCTACAGAAAGTGAAAAACCCCCTGTCTTATTGTTACATGGTTTGCCTACTCACGGTTATACTTGGCGCGGAGTCATGACTAGCTTGGAAGCATCAGGATATAGTGCGATCGCTCCTGACTGGATTGGTTCCGGTTTTTCTGCTAAACCAGATAAGCGAGAGTTTGCTTATACTCCCCAAGCTTTTATTGCTGCTTTAGAAAATCTTATTACCACTTTGGAACTAGAAAAATTTTATCTGGTAGTGCAAGGGTTTTTAGGTTCAGTCGGGATACAATACGCTTTAGCTCATCCCCAACAAGTAGAGAGATTAATCATTCTTAATACTCCCTTAACTCCAGAGATGAAATTACCTTGGAAAATGAAACAATGGGGTATTCCTTTTGTGGGGGATATGTTAACCCAAGACCCCTTACAGGTAGATCGCACTCTAGAAGGGGGAAGCGGTTTTGTCATTGAAGACAAAGACTTAAATATTCATCGTAAACCCTTTTTAACCAGTTCTTCCGCAGGAAGGGCTTTAGGCGCAACTATTAAAAGTTTAGATCTCAATAAAACTACTACAGAAATTAGTGAGGGACTTAAAACCTGGGAGCAACCAACTCTAATTATTTGGGGTGTGGAAGACCCTTGGTTGGCGATCGCAGATGCCGAAATTGTAGCTAAATCTAACTCGAAAATTGAGCTAGTAAAATTACCAGAAGCCAAACATTATCCCCAAGAACACTGGTCTGAGGAAATTGGCAAAGAAATTACTCAGTTTTTTCGCCGTTCTGTTTTTTAAATGGCGAAACTTTGAGAAGATTAAGATAAATTAATAAAAAATTGCATTTTTTAGGAGATATGAAAATCTTTCGTTCTGTTTTGTCCTTGATGTTGGTATTGGTAGCGACAGTTTTAGTGAGTTGCGGTAGTCCTCAAGTTTCTGCGCCCCCCACCTACACCCCTGAAAAATTACAAGTCATCAAAACTTATCGCATTCCTGTGGATGTAGCACGGGATAAAATGAACACTCTGGGCGAGTTCATTCGGAATGAAGATTGGGTAAATGTTAAAAGTTTCATTCACGGTCCCTTGGGATTTCTTAGAAGAGATTTTAGATATTTATCTGATGCTCTTCTTCCTGATGATAAAGCTGAAGCAACCGAACTAGCTAAAGATATCTTTACTCGCTTAGAAAATATTGACGTTGCTGCTGAAGAAAAAGACTATAAAGTAGCTAAAGCTCAATTCAATCAAGCCCTTGATGATTTTGAAGCTTATATCGAGTTAATTCCTGAAGCTTAATTTATCAACAGTAAAGAGCGAAATATTCTGATAACTGTTTACTGATAACTGTTTACTGATTTACTTTCGCCCATTGAGTATCAAGAGTTAGAGCAGTAACTATTGCTTTGACTCCTTTTTTTTGCCAAGCTTGTTCCATTGCAGTTACAACATTAGCTTGATTTTCTGATTCCGTTAGAGCCAATAGAGTCGCACCAGCACCACTAATCACCATTCCCCAAGCTCCAGCAGAGATCGCAGCAGCTTTAACTTCTTCATATCCTGTAATTAGTTCCTTACGATAAGGTTGATGTAATCTATCTTCTAAAGCTGTAGCTAACCACTCTCCATTATTAGTTGCTAAACCCCGCAGCAATAAACCCATGCGGGAGATATTAAAAATTGCATCACTACGACTAACAGTAGTCGGTAAAACCTTTCGTGCTTCAGAGGTGGATAATTCAAAATCGGGAATAGCTACTACAGGAATTACCGCAGAATGCCAAGGAATCTCGCAAATTTGCCATTTTCCAGCCTCTTCAATAGATAAGCGACACTTTCCTAAGTAAGCAGGTACAACATTATCGGGATGTCCCTCTATGGCGATCGCTAAATCGCGAATTTCTACTTCTGTTAAGGGTTTTCCTGCTAATTCATTTGCACCTATTAACCCTCCCACAATAGCTGTAGCAGAGCTTCCTAAACCCCTAGCAAAAGGAACACCAAGCTTAATATCTATTTTTACCCCAGGAGGCGTGCGATTAATTTTTTCATATACCTTTAAGAAAGACTGATAAACTAAATTACTGCGGTCGCAACTAACTTTATCTGCTTCCTCTCCTGTTACTGCGATCTTTAAATATGTTTCTCTGTCTATCACTGTAAAGTGAAACTCATTATACATACTCAAAGCTGCACCCAAACAGTCAAAACCCACACCAAGGTTAGCAGTAGTAGCAGGAACAATTACAGTAACTTCACTCATAAACACATTAGCTCATCATGTTAACTCCCTAGCTTATCAGTTATCCATTAGCAATTAGCAATCACTTCCCTTTAAATTGACGACGACGACGATACCAAGTTGCACCACCTACAAGCATTCCTGTTAAAGTAAAAGCCAACAGCAACGGTAAGATATTACCCTCAGATAGGGCAGTAAAACCAGAACCCATCATCACAAAAGGTAAAACCCCTGGTATTGTTCCTAATACTGTCCCGATAGTATAGTCTCGCCAGCGAATGGAAGTTAAACCAGCAGCAAAATTAACTAGTCCGTAAGGGATAATGGGTAGTAAGCGAATCGAAAACATATAAAACAAACCACCAAGGCGGATTTCTGCATCTATTGCTTCCCAACGTCCCGCAAACTTCTGAGCAATAATATCCTTTCCTACAGTGCGAGTAAACCCAAAAGCTACTATGGCTGCTATGATTGCTGCAACAGTAGTCCAGAATGTACCCCACCAAATACCAAAAATTGCGCCTCCTGTAAGATTTAGGGGTGTAGAAGGGAGTATTAATAATGTTCCGATAGTATAGAGTACAACATATATAATCGGGGCTAAAATCCCCATTTCTTCTAACCACTGTTCTAATTGTTGGCGGTCTATTCCACCAATCAAAAACATCCCAATTCCCGTGGCGATGATACAAATAATAGTTAATAATAGAATGCTACTTTTTAATTTCAAAATCTTAATAACTCCAAAATCAAATTAACCACTAACTACCCTCACGGTTGCAAGCCTTACACGGATACTAACCACTAACTATTAGATTTATTCTCAAAACCATAACTCTCTCTTACAAAATACAAGGGTCTTCCTTTTACTTCTTCATAAACTCTTCCGAGATATTCTCCAATAACCCCTAAAGTTATTAACTGTACTCCTCCGAAAAATAGTACTGCTACCATCAAAGAAGCATAACCAGGAACATCAATCCCGAAAATTAGAGTCCTAATTACTAAAAAAGAAGCGTATAAAAGAGATAAGAAAGAAATAAATAAGCCTACATAACTCCAGATTTTGAGAGGAACAAAACTAAAAGAAGTAATCCCATCGATCGCAAAATTCCAGAGTTTCCAATAGTTCCAAGTTGTAGTCCCAGCAGCACGAGGTTCACGGTCAAACATCACGGAAGTTTGTTTATATCCTACCCAAGCAAACAAGCCTTTCATAAAACGAGTTCTCTCTGGTATCTTTTTTATTGCTTCTACCACTTTGCGATCCAATAAACGGAAGTCTCCTGTATTAGGTGGAATAGTAATACTAGTCATTTTCCCGATAGTTTTATAAAAAGCATCTGCGGTAAAACGTTTGAGCCAAGTTTCTCCCTGACGCGATCGCCTGGTAGCATAAACTACATCATAACCTTCTCGCCATTTGGCTACTAATTCTTCAATTAATTCAGGGGGGTCTTGTAAGTCTGCATCTATCGGTACAATAGCTGCTCCATTAGCATAATCAATTCCTGCTGTGAGGGCAATTTCTTTCCCAAAGTTGCGAGAGAGATTAATTACTTTAATAACTGGATTTTCCTGATGATGTTCGATAAGTTGTTTTAAAGTATTGTCTTTACTACCATCATTAACACAAACAATTTCATAACTAGTTTTGAGTTTATCTAGTACTGATAGTAGTCTGGTAAATAAGTAGTCTATATTCTCTTCTTCGTTGTAAAGGGGTACAACTACAGATATTTCAATAGAGCGATCGCTATCCACCATAATTTTTTTTCTGGGAACTAAATATATAATATTGTTTTTTTCCGTTTAGGATAATAGTTAATTGGTTTTAAAAGAAATCAACAAATATAATTTATTATTTAACAATACCCAGAAGGAATAATTTAGTATTTTATTCATAAAATTTTGCTGTTTTGAGTAACTACAAATATAATTTAGCTAACAACAAAGCCCAGAGGATTTTATGGCAAAATGATCTATTGATTAGACAAGTACAATTATAATCGTAACTTTAGTGTTTGAAATTAGTTTAATGTCAAAGCTAGTTAAAAATTTTAATTTCCAGCTATTTTTAATAGCAGCGATCGCAAATGGGGTAATTTTACGCATTATTAATCTGGGTAGTCGAGAGTTTTGGTATGATGAAATTCTATCTGTACTCCTTTCTACTGGTCAGAGAAGATCCTATTCTAACCCTGGTATTGAACCAGTACCCTTAAGTCAATATTCCACAGTTTTTCAGTTACCACCAGAGTCTTATCCTGGGGAAATAGTAGGGACGGTCGCTAATTTACTCCGTGGTTTAGCTCGTGATGTTCATCCTCCCTTCTCTTATTTGGGAAATCATTTTTGGATGCGTGGGTTTGGTAACAGTGAAGTTAGCTTGCGTGGTTTGATCGTTATCTTGAGTCTGATAGGGATTTACTGTATTTATGGTTTAGGCAAAAGTTTATTAGGCGCTCGCGGTGGTCTAATACTAGCAGCTTTATTAGCATTAAATCCTTTTTATTTATCCCATTCTTTGAATCTGAGAATGTATTGTCCTCTGGTATTGTGGGCAATCTTAAGTGCTTGGGCTGCGGTAAAATTGACGAATTCAACTGGGCTTCCGCCTATGATAGGCGGAGTACCTTGGACAGGAAGACAACCAGACAAGGGAGAGAGTTTTGTTGCTTCTTTTTTAAACACTCGTTCTCTAATCTGGAGTGCAATACTTATCTTGTCTGTAGGCTTAGGATTTCTGACTCAGTATCTTTTTGCTTATTGGGTAATGACTTTGAGTATTTTTGTAGTAGTTTTTGACCCCAAACGCTGGTGGCTAAATGGTTTACGTTTAGGGATGGGTGTAGCTATATTTCTTCCTTGGTTTTTTTGGGGGACAATGCAACAGAGAAATAATCGTCCCGATGTTTTTCGACAAATTTCTCAAGCTGGTGGTGTCTCTTGGTTAGAACACTTACAGGATGTTACAAAAACTCTAGGAACTCATTTAATATTAGGAGAATGGGCAACTAGCTTACCTGTGATTGTTCCCACTATTTTAGGGGCTATTGCCATAGCTTTATTATTATTTTTTACTATTACTCTCTGGCAAAAACAAGAATTTTATCTTCTCGCTACCGCTTTAGTGTTGGGAATAGTACCCTTGATATTAGCTTTAATTGTAGATGTGTTGGGTAATAAACTTACTGTGGGTTTTGGCTGGGGGCGATCACTGATATTTATTTTACCTGGTTGTCTATTGCTAATTACCATCTGGTTAATTAAAGTAGCAGGAAAATGGCAACAACCCATAGTCGTAAGTCTGTTAGTAATTTATTTATGTTTAAATATCAGTGATTATAGTTTGCGCTCGCGTCAAATGTTTCATCAAGTAGCAGACACAATCAAGCAACAGCCTGAAATGTCAACCCTGGTAGCATTAAACAGTAAAGCCTGGGGTCATGTCCTAAGAGTAGCTTACTATTTACCTACAGACAATGTTAGTTTATTCGCAGATACTCCCTCTCGCTTAGGGAAATCTCTAGCACCGGTATTACGCGATCGCAATTACTCCCGCCTAATTTGGTTGCAAAGTGACGATCCTGTCTGGTCTAGACCCAAAACCGAAGCTGATAAATTAGAGTATAAAGAAAACATTAAAGCTGCAATTCCCCCTGAATATCAATTGATTCAGACTCAGGAACTATCAGGAACTATGGCTATAGACAAGTTTACTGCCCGTACTTACATCCTTCGTCCTTCATAATTATGAGCGATTTTTCCCTAATTTCCGTTCCCTCTGGCTCTTTAACTATTCCTCAGATAGCAGAAGATGATCCGATTAAGTTTTCTCTGATTATCCCTACTTACAATGAAGGGGAAAATGTATCAGCGATCGTTAATATTTTGAGTCAATTACTTGATAGTGCAATTCCAGGGGAATATGAACTAATTGTAGTTGATGATAACAGTCCTGATGGTACATGGAAAATTGCTCAAGATTTAACCCCAGAATATCCCCAATTAAGAGTGATGCGGAGAGAAGCAGAAAAAGGACTCTCCACCGCAGTAATTCGCGGTTGGCAAGGTGCGAGGGGTAAAGTATTAGGAGTGATAGATGCAGACTTACAACATCCCCCTGAAATATTATTGCAACTGTGGCAAGAAATGGAACAAGGAGCAGATTTAGCTGTAGCAAGTCGTCATGTAGAAGGAGGAGGAGTAAGTGAATGGAGTGTAATTCGGCGATTTCTCTCCCGTGGCGCACAAATGCTAGGGTTAATTATTCTTCCTGAAGTGATAGGTCGTCTTTCTGACCCCATGAGTGGCTACTTTATGGTGCGTCGCGATGCTATTGTAGGTAAGTATCTTAGTCCTGTAGGTTATAAGATTCTCATCGAGGTTACTGGTCGTGGTGCAATTCGTTGGATCGGTGAGGTTGGTTATGTGTTTCGGGAAAGACAAGCAGGAGCGAGTAAAGTTACCTGGAAACAGTATATTGAGTATATCCAACATTTATTAAGATTACGTTTTGCTCTTTGGCCAGTTAAAAGATTTCTCCGCTTTGGGATAGTTGGTTTTAGCGGTGTTTTTGTGGATATGATTGTGCTTTATCTTTTGAGCGATCCTAGTACATTAGGCTGGGGTTTGACTCGTAGTAAAATTTTGGCTTCAGAAGTGGCAATTATCAATAATTTTTTATGGAATGATGCTTGGACTTTTGCTGATTTTTCTAGGCAGCAAAAAGGCTGGAGTAAAAGATTTAAACGCTTTTTAAAATTTAATGTAGTTTGTTTGGCAGGGCTGATTCTAAATGTTTTATTGCTCAATTTCTTCTTTAATCTCGTCTTCAAGGATGTACCCTATGGAAGATATATCGCTAATTTTATAGCGATCGCACTTGTCACCCTCTGGAATTTCTGGTTTAATCTCAAACTAAGTTGGCGCGTCACAGACTCAGGAAAATAACCACCCTTCCACTAACCACTAATAGTCTTAACCAATTAGTTTGGATTACCTCCCTCAAGGATTTAGCTCTATTAATATTTTATCAGCAGCTATATTTTGAGCCGTTCTTTTTTTAGTAGCTTTGCCAACTTTTGATACAGTCTGTTCTTCTAATTCTACTGTAGCAGTACAAATAAAAATTCCATCTTTTTGTTCATATTGAAAGCTAGGTTTTTTGCATTTTTTTTGTTGACATAAGTTATTTAAAGTACTCAAAGGTAATTCATGCTTAAATTCTACAACTTCTGGTTCTTCTGGTTCTACCTTGAGCATTGTATCTTCTGATAGAGATAATTCTGCTACAGGGACTAACTCTTGATTAATATAAGCTTGTAACCAGGCTTTATAAGCTTGGGTTTTCGCGTCTTTACGATTCTTACCTTGAATAGTATCAGATGTTGTCAAATCCTCATTATTAAGAGTTACAATTAATCTGCCAATAAAAATCAATTGCGTGGGATTATAAATAATTTCTTCGTATTCTAAGTTAGTAATTTGTTCTAAAATCTTAGGACAATTATTAAGCAAATTTACAATACTTTTCTCATCAATTTGATTAAATACAAGTTGTTGCAGTTTCGGGTCTTGAGTATTAAATAAAATCCCAGATAAATCAGTATTACTCAATTGTCTTGCTTCTAATCTAATTCCAAGCTCATTTCTAATTTCAGACAAAGAATCATTACGAAGACTCAATTCAATTAAACGGGAAAAATCTTTAGAATCCAAATTAGAGTAATTAGTTACTTTCAATAAATTTTTATCTCTTTTTTCTTTTAGATAATTAACTTGCTTTTGCTTTTGTTCAAGGTGAAACTGATTAATTGCTTCAGCGAACTCAGCCATTTGTTCTGTAGTATAAGGGCTAAGTTGATCAGCCAATTCAGCCTTGACAATGCGATGGACTATAAAATCAGCCAATCTCCTCAAAGGAGAAGTGAAATGGAGATAATAAGGAGTAGCTAAAGCGAAATGACCTTGACAAACTGGACTGTAAATTGCTTTAGCTAAACAATGACTATATTGAGAACGAAAATCTTTATTATCTTCCGATTCTAAATATTGCCAAATCAAACCTCGATCCATATCTCCTTGAGGTAAATGATTCCGATATAAAGCAGTTAATGATTTTTCCGTTAACCATTGAGCAACTACTGTATTAGCTAAAATCATATATTCAGCAATTAAAACTTCACTATTACAAGAAATCTGATTAATATTACCATCTTCATTAATATAAAAATTACCTTTAATAATTCCAGCAAAAGCACCATCTTTTACTCGTTTTTGATTGAGAATTTTTGCCCAAATCTGAGCAGATTGTAAAGGCAAAAACAACTCATGTTGAGGATTATTACTAATCTGTTCTGCTTCTTGATAAGATAATTTCTTTAAATTAATAAAGTAGCTTTTAAATATACGATAATTGGTAATTTCTCCTGTAGTTTTAAGCTCGATTTCTATGGTGATAGTAAGTTTAGATCCTCCTTCTAACAGCGATAGCTTTTGTTCTGAAAGAGCGGTAGGTAACATGGGGATTATTCTCTGAGATAAATATAAAGTTGAGATGCGTTTTCTTACCCCTCGATCCAAAGGAGAATCAATCTCAATTACTTCTGTCGGGTCAGCAATATGAATCTGAATTTTCCCGATATCACCATGAGTCTCGACCCAAATAGCATCATCTAAATCTAGGGATTTTACACTGTCTATAGTAAAACCTTTAACTAAAGGTCTTGTACCAGAGTTAGATAATTGGAGAATGCTATTAGTTTGTGCTAGTTCAGATTCAGTAAACTGTCGATTAGTTTTCGTCATGAAACTTTGATTGCAATTATTTGCTCACTAAATATGTCCCAATAATAGTTACTAAAAATCTAGTCAAATGTCTCATTAACTAAATCTTAGCTACACCAGGAGTAATCCTGGTAGGACGAACTACAACGCCCTCTATCCCTTGGCTAAACGCTGTTGGGATTACTTTTCTTAAAATGTTATAACTGCCGTTTACATCAGCATTGATTCTACTTTTTTGTCCTTTGATTTTGTAGGTTCCTCTGGTTTCTCGATAACCGCTAAACTTAATATTTTTAGCCTGATCATCTCCATAATTAGGAATAAAATCTAGGTGGAGAAAACTAGCACGAGAAGTATAACTTTCTTCGGCTGTGATAACTTTAATCCCTTTTATTGCTCCCTTGTAAATTAACATTTCAATAAAACGATCATGGGGTATATTTACAAAAGACTGGTTGTTTCTTTTGCCGTTATTTACATCAAGTTTCCAGAAAGGGTTTTTGCCAATAATTAGCTGGCTAATTCCATGCTTATCTAAATGATTGATTATCCATCTAGAAGCTTGATGCAGATAAGTGTCGATTCGATTATTACGGTTGGCAGTAATTCTTTGAATTAGCTGAGATGTTTGCTGTTTTCCTTTAAGTAACGATTGAAGGAAAGCTTTTCTCTTGTTATAGAATTGGTTGATACTTTTAAGCGGTCTTCCGTTAACCAGGATGGGAATGAATCCTTTTTGGTTTGATGTTAAAGCTACTAAATTATCAACTCCTAAATCTATAGCTGCAATCGCTTCTGGATTATTTACTGTGCATAATGATGGTTTTTCATATACTATCTCTATTACATATTGTCCTATTTTGGGAATTATTCTGGCTTGAGCTATATTTTGAGCTTGAGTGGGAATGATGATATTTGTCCCCGATAGTTTGATTCGCTGCTTTTTCAACCAAGGTTTACTAATGGCTTGAATTGTATAAATCAGTAAGTTTCTGCCCTGAGTTTTATGTTTGTATTTGGGTAATTTGGGTCTTCCTGTAAATTTATGGGGACATTGAATATAGGCTTTATGGGCTTCAAAAAATGATTTCCAGTTTTTATCTAGTATCCTTAAGACTTGCTGGCTCACTTTTCGCGGTAAAGCTTGATAGTCAGTGGTGTTTTTTAGCAGATGGTAAATTTTATTGAATCCTAGATAAACTCCTTCAAAGATAAAGGATTGACGGAGGAAATAATTGGCGTAGTTGTAAAGATTTTTCGACAAGAAACAAAGTCGATCTATTTCTTGCCAAAATGCACTACTTTTTTTGACTATATGCTTCTCGACCAGCCTCATTTGGGAATTAAAATTACTATGTATAGTATCTCATAAAAGGAAATTTCTTGATTTTTATATTTGACTAGATTTTAAGATATTTGATTGGATTTCTGTTGAATGTTTATAATACCTAAACACAATGAACCTATCCCACTAATATCCAGAATGTGATACTCTGATATTAAAAAAACAATAAATGGCAGGAAGATTTGAAGGTCTGAACGATTTAGAGTGGAAACTTTTTGAGGATATTTTTCCAACTAAAGAGAAAAGAGGAAAAGGAATGCCTCATACTCCTTTTCGATACATTTTGAATAGTTTAATATACATTTTGATTACTGGTTGTCGCTGGTGCGACCTTCCTAAAGGAAAAATTTGGGCATCAAAAAGTGCTGCTCATCGTTGGTTGAAAAGATGGAAAGAAGACGGAACTTTTGAACATTTACAAGCCAGAATATTAGCGATCGCTGATAGCAAAGGATTAATCAACTGGAATTATGGAGCCATAGATGGCTCTTTTTCCCCCTGGAAAGGGAGGGGGTGAAGAAGTTGGGTATGGCTACAAAGGAAAAGGCATTTTAATTCATACTTTAACTGAAGGAAATGGTATGCCTTTATCTAATAGTACTACTGCTGCGAATGGAAGTGAAAGAGAGCAGATTATT
>JAAUYJ010160410.1_pt1 | contig 29404 bp, 36 predicted proteins | sample 7278031 | NCBI WGS metagenome assembly JAAUYJ01 (sample SAMN14350222, study PRJNA611818) | marine sediment metagenome | isolation source: surface marine sediment (1.8m) | place: French Polynesia: Moorea | collected 2018-08 | reverse complement strand
TAAATTTACAAGATTAGTAATTGACTCTGGGATTTGTGTTAATTGGTTAGAGGCTAAATAAAGATGAGTTAAATTAACAAGATTAGTAATTGACTCTGGGATTTGTGTTAACTTGTTAGAGTCTAAATCAAGTGTCTTTAAATTAACAAGATTAGTAATTGACTCTGGGATTTGTGTTAATTGGTTAGAGGCTAAATAAAGATGAGTTAAATTTACAAGATTAGTAATTGACTCTGGAATTTTTGTTAATTTGTTGTTGTGGAAAGAAAGCCACGTTAAACTAACAAGATTAGTAATTGACTCTGGGATTATTTTAATTTCGTTATTTCTAAAATCAAGTGTCTTTAAATTTACAAGATTAGTAATTGACTCTGGAATTTTTGTTAACTTGTTAGAGTCTAAATGAAGATGAGTTAAATTAACAAGATTAGTAATTGACTCTGGAATTTGTGTTAACTTGTTAGAGGCTAAATGAAGATGAGTTAAATTAACAAGATTAGTAATTGACTCTGGAATTATTTTAATTTCGTTATTTCTTAAATCAAGCTTCTCTAGATATTCTAGCTCTCCAATTTTAGTGAAAATTTTAGTAATTTCTTGATCATCATTTAATTGAGATAGTTCCCCATCTAACGATAAGAAATGTTTTTTCTTATCTTTAGCCTCTTGTATCTCTGCTAGTATATCTGCTAGATGTTGTTCTTTAATATGTTGTTCCATTTTGTTCTCAATGACGATCCAACGATCTACTAATCCCCAATATTCTGATCCAAGGATCGATCTTCTGTTGAGTAGACTGTAATCACCCTCCCTAGACTTCTGTGCATTCTCAAGAGACTAGAATTATAATTGACAGACTATCAAACCTAACCTAAGAAAAACCATGTGGAAATCAGAATTACCATCAGACTTTACTAAAGGTACTTGGCGTGGAGCATCACCGGAATACTTGCGAGCGCGAATGACTCCATCAAAAATAAAAACAATATACCCCGAATCTCAATGGCAGGAAGTAGCACAACACTTTGGGTATTCTTTAGCCCAAATACAAAATGCTAAAGCTCGCATACCAGCCACCCCCAAATCAGTTAGACAGATATTGAAGGAAATGCAGAATTAGGGGCAAAATTGTCAATCCTACTCCACCCCAGCGCCCGCCCCGCCACCTGTAGGATATGTTTCTGATTTGGAGGTAGGGGCGATCGCTTGTTCTTGGAGTAGTTCGTCAATTTTTGCTCTTACCTTGTCCTGCCAGTTGGGGATGCTTCTAACTTTGAACATATCGTCATCTACTCGCACAGTCAGATTATTAGATTTTGGTTTTCCAGGTACTTTAGGCTCCCACTTGTAAGCATCTAAGTCAGGATTGCCCCCCGGTCTCCCACACTTACCAGAAGATTTTGTCTGTTTTTTCTTAGTTGTTTTGTTTGTTGTCTTAGTGGCCATATTGTGTCCTTTTATTGCTTGTATACATTATATATTATAGCTAGTAGGCAAGCAAAAATATTTTCATATAAACCTTGACAGTAGCTAGTAGGCAAGCTATAATAGTAAATGTAAGGGATGAAAACTTACAAGCAAAAATTTAGGGACATTACCCCGGCGACCAACCTCGTAATGTCCCTTGCCCAACAAAAAGTTAGGAGACTAATATGTTATTTTTCATCAGTCCTGTATCTAGTCTAGTACAAAATTTCTCAGAAGAAAAGGCTTTATTGCGAGCCTACTTGGGGTTAACAGAATCAATGTCCGAGCCAATAACTAACTCAGTAGGAGAGTTTCAATTTTATTATCGTCGCTTCTTAGGCTACTTAATCCATAATTTAGATAATACGATCGCAGAAATTGAAGCAGCGGATAAATATGTAGAGGAACAAGAGACACCTACTACTCCACAAGCAACAGGCTATACTCCAGAAGAAACAGATGCCCGTGATTCTCTATTCGGTAGTGTTAGTCAGCAACCCGCCCCTGCTCCCTATACTCCAGAACCTACACCTACTCCAGAGGAAAAAATTGAATCACCTTACTCTGACAAGGAAGAGATAGCAAAAGTAGAATTAGCATTTAATAAGATTATCAACACTGACCCTACCGAAAAAGTTCAGGGTCAAGAGCAACCTTTACAAGCTGATGAAGTTCCTGTTACTGAAACAACTGAAACAGAACAAATCTTTGATGAACTGAAGTCTGAGAGCTTTAAAGAGCGGATGTTAGGGGCAAAAAATAAATCAGAATTAGATAAAATCAAAGCTGAAAATCCTGACAAGGCAACAGAGATATGGGATTCACTCTCAATCCCTGAAAAAAACTATATCAAGTGCCTGCTTAAGTCTCAAAATACACATAAAACACCAGCAACACTGGGATTTAAGTTCACATACACCGCTCCCCTCACTAAAATTAAGCATGACGCTCTTTACCTCGGATACTACCTCCACGGTGAACAAGTACCGGAAGATAAACGCGCGATTCTAGTAGAGGGTGAGGCGATCGTCTGTGGCAAAAATGACCTAAAGCCTTTTCCAACCAAGAAACAACCTGCTTTGACTCCTGAAGTTAAAGCTGAATTAGAATCAATCATCACTAATCCAGAACCAACAGAACCAGATACAGCTCCTACAGCAGAAGAAATTTCAGCTAATACATTTACAGGATTAGCACCCGCCCCAAAGCGCACAACTGGTATAGTAACTGGAAACAAGCCAGACTCCGAAGTATCAAAGCCAAACGACGTGGTAGAATCCGGTGATTTAATCCGAGTAACCACTAAAGATAGTATAGCTCACGGAAAGAGCGTAGAGGTTGATTATGTCAAGCCTGACGGCACAGTAAAGGCTGTGTGGGATAATAAAGCTATCTACATTCCTAAAAGTGGGTATGAATTAGAGATTAAAAATCTAAAAAATTTATCCCCAAAAGCATAGTACCATCTGAGGCGGGTGATTCCGTCTCTAACACTCAGGAGGCGGATAACTCAGATGGTGGTTTTGAAGGTGATTTTGAAGGTTGCTTTTTTGATGAGGATGACGATCCTACTTGCTTTGAACTTGTACAGACTGAAATTGAGCAGTTAGAAGGGTTTAAAGTTGATTTTGTGGAGTGGGAACAGCTAACAGTTTACCACTATGGAACAGCAGTAGGAACCTGTAGTCACCAAGGAAGTTATATAGACGTTGACTCCGCTCTGGTTAATGAGTTAGCCAAGTATGACTGCGATTTAGAAGGTTTCATGGTTGAAAACGATATTAGCTATGAATTAACAAAGGGAATCAAAGTCTACACCCCAAAAATAAGACCAGACCTACATCTTGGTCTCAAGTGGGACGACTGGTATTGCCCTAATTCCGGCACAATTAACGGACATTATTTCTACTACAAGCGCAATGATATCCATGGGGATTATATAGAGCTTATCCACAATCACCAGCCCTACTTCTCCTTCTCTGGGAATATTCCAAGTCATATTAAGCCATACTTTGACTATATCTGGAATGAGTTAAGAGAAACAGGAAATATTGAGTTTCCTAGAGAAATCAGTTTAGGCAGTAAGGTCGCTGCCAGATTACCAGATGGCTTCAAAGCATACCGAGTTGATGACGATGAAGACCAATGTCGTGTAGAACGTACTAGACAGAAGTATTGTTACATCAAAAAAATGCGTGACTGTGAGTATTACACAAGTTTCTCTGAGAATTGGGGTCTGTACCCTTCTATCAAATCTAAAAGCTTAGAAGAAGCAGTGGAAGCAGTTCCAAAAGTCTTAGAACTAACTGAAAAAATGTAAATAAAAACCCCTATCCATTGCAGATAGGGGTCAACTATACAACTTTAAGAAAAAAGGAAAACAGAACAATGACAACTACAACATTAAACATTTTCGGAACCAAACCACAGGATGCAATTTTAGTAGCCGATAACATTCCTAATTTAAGATGCAACTGCCAAGAAGGCCAATGGAAAATTTCAGATGAAGCTCTTGGGAATAAGCTTGAGTGTTCTATTTTGAAGTTTAGCAAGTATCATGGAACTTTAGGACAAACCACCAATACTATTTGGGGGCAATTGTTCTTTGTGGCTGAGAACAGTGGGAGTAGTTCGGACATTTACCGTGAGTGTTTGATGGTCACTTACCAAAAAACCAGATCGCTCTCAAGTTTCCTAAACCTCATAACTAAGTTACAATGCCAGGGAGTGGAAGCAGCAGAAGGAGTTTTTGTTGCCAGTTTTGTTAAACATAGTGGACAGAAACCCGATGAGTCTGGAGTAGTGAAGCCTATCAACTATTATTCTGTTGATTGGAACTGGAGAGAACGAACTGACTCCGATAATAGCATTGACCAATTAGTAGCAGCTTTAGAATATCAGGGAAAATTTATTGACCTTGAGGGTACTTCTAAAATGAAATGTTTGGATGGCTTGAGTGCTTCTGAAATACAAAGTATTGTTTCACAGAATCAACCTTTGTTAGAGCCTAATTTCTAATAAAAATAGTTCCCTCTGTTGAAATGAGGGAACTATTAAACTTCCTACTTAAAACAAAAGATGAAAAAAATATCAATTGAGATCGAGTTAATAACTCCAGAAAAAGCTAAAGAATATTTAGCAACACGGGATACAAATAAATATACAGCATTCTTGAAGCAGTCGTTAGTAGAAATGTATGCTAAGGACATGAGGCTAGGCTTATGGGGCATCGGCGATCCGATTAAATTCAATACCCTAGACGAACTGATAGATGGACAACATAGGTTAGAGGCGGTATTGCAATTTGGCAAACCAGTAAAATTTTATGTAGTTCGGAATATGCTCCCTGAGTGCGAAGGGTATATAGATTTAGGAGTCAGAACGCCTGCTGTCGTGGCAAAAATACGAAGACTGCCAATAACTACTGCTTCTATGGCAACAGTCAAAGCTATGTTCACTAAACGACAGCCCATAAGCACTCCTTTACTGATACAGATGTACGAGCAACACCAGGAAGCAGTAGAATTTTCTGCAAATATAAAAGGTCTCACAAGATTCAAGCCTATTGTGCGAGCTGTAATATCGCGGGCCTTCTACCATGTAGATCGTGAGATACTAGAACGATTCATCATTTTTTTGAACGGAAATATTTATACAGGAAAATACGAGGTAGAGGAGGTAAAGAAAGGCTCTGCTGCCCTGATATTACGGGAACATCTAATTACGCCGTCTACCCGCGCAGACAAAATATACTTCAAAGCAGAATATGCACTAGACCACTTTTTAGAAGGAAAATCAATATCAAAATTAGGTCTAGCAAAAAAAGAACTGTTTCCTGTTCCTGATTTTGATTAGTGGGGTTTGAGTAACCTTTATTAGAGGGTAATTTCTAATAATAAATGTTAGGATAAATAGGTAGGTTAATATCAACAACTTACCTATTTATGAGTTATAATTTTAGACATAAATAGAAAATAATACTTCCCGTAACGGCAGGATAGCAACCGTTACGGGATATCCCGTAACGGTAAAAGCATAGGTAAAATAAAGTATGGCTGAAATAATTCAAATATTTGAGGGGCAAGAAATAGCTATATCCTCAGATGGTATGTGGAATGCTACTCAAATGTGTAAGAAATTCAACAGAAAAGTGAATGACTTTTTCAGGTTACAACAAACAAATAGATATTTAAAGTCACTTAAAAAAATACATGAATTTTCTGATGATGACTTGGTTAAAACAGTAAAAGGAGGCAACAACCAAAATGAACAAGGTACTTGGGTTCACCGCAAGGTAGCTCTCAAATTGGCAGCATGGTTAAATACTGACTTTGAAGCATGGGTATATGATGTAATCGAAAAGTTGTTGGTAGAGGGAGAAGTCAAGCTCAAAGATGAAATAGCAGGACTCAAACAAGCTTTAGAACATACAGAAGGGGAACTGGAGATATCAGAATTTAGGTTAATAGAAAGCAAGTCTAAAGCTGAATATTGGCAAAATGAATACACTCTATACCGTCATGGTTCCCACTCCGAATATGAGGAAGTGGGACAATTCCAAGAGGGAGATTTACAATTGGGAGTTTAGCGATCTCGAATTAAAAGTCAACTTTAGGAGGCGATGGAGAAATGCTCAAAGTACAACTATCATCGCCTCTTTGAGCTTTTCCATAGTAATGAAGTATCGGACTACCGATATATTTAAGCGAGTCATCAGGAATAATTTCTGCTGCTACTAAACCATCAAGAATAAACTTTGCTGCTGCTGCAATATTGTCGGGGTCTCGCTTTTGGTTGAATACTTTCCACTCAAATTTTAACCATACCATGTCCTGACAAGGGGTTAACTCTGACGACAATATAGCTATATCTTCTGTCCACTTTCGTTTTTCGGATGATGAAATATATTTGCTCCTGCGGGCATTGTTGATAATTTTGTTTAATGTTGGAGGTAACGGATATTCTACTTTCTGCATAATTTTACAATCAAAAATCCTCTTGCTGAACAAGAGGATAGAAACAATCAAACTCCTATAAATTCAATTAAATTATATCATTGTTTTTTAAACTTACTCAACAACAAAAGTCCTAAACCCACACCACCAATAAATACAATATTATCTATCATCTCCCTACTAATTTCTATATCTGGAATTTTCCAACTTTGCTGTTTAACTTCAGTTTGTGTCGTCGGCCTTGTTTCAGTTTCCACTACTTCTAATTTAGGTTGATAAGTTTCAGCCAAAACACAATTAACACCACCACCGCCAAGCAAACAATTATACTCTTCATTGCTGATATTCTTGAGATGTAATTCGGAGTTTTGGTTGTGGAACTTAAGGACTACTTCATTGTTCTTTTCTCCCATAATTATTGTATATGCAGCAGGTGGTAAAGCCCTGGATTTTTCTGTTACTTTTTCCTCCACAACTTCCACAGACTTATTATTAATTAGTGGGTAAATTGCTAGGGAGGAAATTGCTAACCCCGCACAACCAATACTAATAGGCTTTAATAGCTTAATAAATTTCTCTAAATAGAGTTGATTTGATTTGGTTAAATTGATAGTCATTTTTACTTTCGTTAACTAATTTCAGATTTTACAGAGTCATACCAATAGCTAGCAGCTTTCCAGGATTTAGACTTACCAGACTTACTGCAACCAAAAACTAATTTTATAGTTTCCTCTTTAGGGCAATTAATATTAATTAAACTCACCATCACGCCCCTCACCTCGGCATCCAAACTATCTACTTTAGGGCTGACTGGAGACCAATTATCAGGGATGAGTGCTAGGGGTGAGAAGTCGCTGCATCCTTTATTCAATACATCTTCTAGAGCTTGTGCTTCAGGGTGAGGGGCGGGTGAGACCTCACTCTCATCCTCACCATCAGAACCTTCACTAGCACCCTCTTTGTTTAGGTCAAATCTGCCATACTCAGTAATAATTATGTTATTTCCAGAAGTTGGGTTATTTTCCTCTGAATTAATATTAGTAACTCTGGCAAAAGGTATAGTCTGAATATTCCAATTTTTAGGTTTGCTTACGTTCTCTGGCACTTTCCCTTTTTTAGCAAAAGTAACATGATGTCCGTGTGTAGGATGGTCGGCAATTATCATATTTTGATAGCCAGTTACAAGACAACAATATGGCCTATTTTTATCAGTTAAATAACAATATTGTTGCTCTGATAATTTCTTTTTATTTCTAGCAGCTTCTTCTCTAGCGGCACCACACAACAAAATTATAAATGCTTGCCTACGAACTGCTCCTGAGAGACCTATATCTTCACATAAATGACTTTGCATCATGCCTATAATTTGAATATCAAACTTACGGCAATTAAGTAAAGTTTGGAGGATTAACTGAGCTTCACTAAGTCGTTTAGTTTTATTCTGTTTATCTTGCCTCTCCAAATAACTCCACATATCATTTATTTCATCAAATATTACTATTAATAAATGATGTGAATCTTCACTATTACGGCGACGTTCCCTTTCGGAGTCTAGCCACAATAAACATTCATAAATTTTTTCATAATCATTAACTACTCTGTGATAACCCATACCCTGCCAATCATTTTTTTTAGCATGAGAATCTAACACAATAATTTCTGATTCATATTTATTAGAAATTCTGGGAACAATGTAACCTGCAACTGTAGAAGTTTTAGCACTACCAGGTTCACCTCCTACTAATAAAGAATTTTCATCTGTTATCTGTTCCCAGTTGTACTTCTCTATACCTCCTGTTAAGGTTTCAGTAGCTTGTACCTCAACTATTTGACCTTGTACCTCCTGCGGTAACAATTCCATTAATTCAGATTTAGCTAAAAGTTCAAATTTAGCTATTTCAGTATTATTAATAATAGTTTTGATTTCATCATCAGGAAATTTATCTGCTGCTTTGCTCATTGATATTTGAGCTAATGTCGCACCACCTAAACTGGCGACAATTGCTCCTGTATTTGTTTGTTTACTGTGGAGAGCAAGTAACAAACAACCACTCGCGCCGAGTAAATAAATTAAAGGATTATGTTTATCCATACTCCTAATCCTCCTAATAATAAACCAATCAAAATGCAGAATAAAATGATGATATATTCACCTTCGTCTAGGTTTAAGATGTTAGCGAGTGCTTGTCTAAATCCTTCATCCCACTGACATTTGAAAAAGTAAATAGTACCTAAAACTAAGAGAATATAGGCTACTTTTATTTCAGGAATGAGTAGAGATAATCTGCTAATAAATATTGCTGCATTAGCAGAAAGTAGGGTTAATCCGCCAAACCAAAATAATTTATGTATGTTCATTGTTATGATTGAGTTGTAAGAGAAAATTGTTTAGGGTGTAGATAAAACTACACCCTTTTTTTTGCTTAATTTCTTGAGGCAGCAGCAGTTTTTTGCCTATCGTTACTATTACTTCTTAAGTCGGTAATTTTCTGGCTGTAAGATTCTTGCAACTTGTTCATTTGTTGCTGACGATATTCTTTCTTAAAATCATACTTTGATTGGATTTTATCCATTTTATTAAACATCTTGGAGTAAGCTGCATTTTGTCGATAAATACCTTGGGCTTCATTACTTTTAGCATTAGCCAAGGCTTCAATTATGCGGGCATTTGAATCAGATAATGATTCTCCTGCTTTCTCAATTCTTTCTGCATACTCAGCTTCTTTTTTTCGTTCGGCTGCTTTTTTTTCGATGTTTTCTGCCATGGCTTCTGTGGGAATTCCTCCTTTTTGTTCCCAGTCTAGGACTATCCTAGAACAGTCATCTATAAAAACGTGAGAATAGCCATAGTTGTTAGGTTGAATTGCTGTGCGGGGGATTTTCGGGTGTGAGTTGTTGTTGAATCCAAACATTAATTTTCCTCCTTTTTCTCTGTTTCTGGTTTAGGTTTGTGTACTTTAGTTAACATTTTATCTGCCTTGGCGATCGCTTCCTGTTGTTTGCTTTGTAATGTTTCTAATAGCGAGTTGAGTTTTTCAAACTGTTTATCTAGTTCGTCAATTCCCATTAATCTCTCCTTCATTTACCTCTATTTTCAAAGTATTTTCTAGTAGTTGCTTGCGAACAAATACTCGCTTATCATACAGACTTTGCAGATAAATTTCCGCTTGTTTAATTTCCTCTTGAGTTTGGGCGTAAAGTTCGTTCCAATCAAATTCAGTTGTCACAGCAAATCTTCTCCTATTTCTATTCCAAAATCATCATTTTTTTCTGTGTCTGGCACTGGGGATTTTTGTTGTTTTCGGTAATCTGCAATAAGAAAATTTACAGCTTCTGACAAACTTTCTAATCCTGTGCTTTCTGCTATCTGCTGAAGGACGGGTAAGTGAGATTTAGAGATTACTGCTTTTCTACTATTCCAATTTTTCGATAATGCCATCATTATTTTTTTTGCTCCTATTTGTTTCGTTGAGCAATTTTCAATAAACCTTTAGCGTTAAGCCATTCGGAATTTTCCAAGCATTCAAAAGCCTTCTTTTCTAATGCTGGCTTTATTCCTGGTAAATTCACCCCACCGCCAATGCAGAATAAATGGGTTGCTTCGTTCTGCCATTGCTGAGTTGCTGCCAGCACTTTTGCTAATGAATCAGATACCCAAGGGCGCAATTCTGCTTTGTAAATATCAGCAAAGTTAAAGCTTAATCTTGGGTTATTGCCATAAATAAAGTCCCCCCGCTCAATTCCTGCTTTGATTAATTCTGGATTACCAGGAATGCCTTTTAGAGCTTTTCTCATCTGTAAATTATTAGCGATCGCTCCGTACAATTTAGCCACGCCAAGGGGATAAGCTTTCCTAAATTTAAGTTCGCCATTTCCAAACACAGAAATAATAATGGTGCCGTGTCCGATATCCAAGAAAAGTGCAGTATTAGATTTTTTGACTTTTCCTGTAGAAAGAAGTTCGTAGTATGCTCCTACACCTTCATCTACAACAGACTTCACTTTTACTGTTAACTGACACTCAAAGTTGTTTAACCCGACTCTATGAGTTCCTTCTAATTTGGCTATGACTTCATCTTTAAAACTACCTTTATCGTGGATGCTGACAGCAGTAGTTAATTCTACTTTTTCTGACTTGACAACTTGTGCAGCAGCTCCTAATAAAAGCTCTAAGCAATATTTGGCTTTTGCTTCCTTATCATCTGCCGTTGAAATATGAGTGTCAGGAGCCATAATATAAGCTTCCCTTCCAACCACCCACTGCTTACCCCAAAGGTCTGAACGTGAACCGCCTGCATATACAATATGACTGCTTTCGTTGTCAAGTTCTCCTACTGAAATTTCTGAATGAGGGAAATATAAAAGTGAGGGAATGCGAACGCTATATCCATTGCTGCTTAAAGCTTTTAATCTGCCATTACCGGAGTCAATGCCTAAGTAGATATCTTGAGTAACATTAGTGTCACTTGATGCACTGCTGTTACTTTGTATCGGTGTCGTTGTCATAATTTTTGATGTATGCTTTGGTTTCGTTGTGCCTATGTTGCTATCATGGCATCACACAAGACAAGTCACAACGGACTTTGTACGATTTGTTAGCAGAGGCAAAAAAAAAGACCTCACTTTTTCGGTGAGGCCATACTTTTCGGGGCATATTTTCATGCTGCTTTTTGGGGCTGCGATTCCTGAAGGGATTGCTTCGCAAATCGTAACTGCTCTAACAAAAGTCCTGCTAATTTTCTTACTGGTTTTGCTGGTTTTCGTTTTCTCTCACACCAGCTTTGTACGGTGTAGAGACTCACTCCTAAAAGTTCGGCGAGGTCTTCTTTGGTCAGAGGAAAGTAGGGGTTATAGAGTAAGTCTATAGGGTTGATTTCGGGTATTTGATTTATCATGGTTATTGACGGATAGATTACATTTAGTTTGGTTTAGGCAAACCAGGAAACTTCCTGATAAATAATCAGGAAGTTTATTTTTACAGCCAGTGATGACTTTGGCTTACTGTGTTAGAGAATTTTTCTAGAATTCCTTTTTGAATTGCTTCCTGAATTATCTTATCTGCTTTTTCGTTTTCAGCTTCCCATCCTGGTGCATTAAAGGGGAGGGAATCGCGTTGCTTGATGGCTGCCACAAAATCTTGTGTTAAAGTTTGTATGTCAGTCATTTCAATAGTTTCAACCTCTGAGGAGTATGGTTAAACCCCAGGAGCTTCCCAGGGTATTTTAACTAGATTAGATTTGAGATAATCTCAATGGCTAGCAGCCAGAGTGTGGAAGCGACCGCCACAAATATTAAATAATCAAGCATCGCTCAAAACTTTATCTGCTATTGCTTGTGCTTTTTCCCACTGGGAAGGTGTGAGAGAGCCATCAGCAGAGAGATTAGGCTCGTTATTATTGCTCAAAATCCTCCAGAGAAAGTTTTCTTTGTTAGATTTAAGGTGAGTAGTTGCAGCTCTTTGGGCTTGGTGTTTGATATAATCAATATCGCCTTTGATTTCGATGCCATTGTCGCGAAGTAAATTATTGATGTAAGTATCAAAAGTCATTTATTCGTCCTCTTCTTCTAGAACTGAAATAATTACGCTCGTTGCTGCGTATGCAGGAAGTACAGCCAAGATTCCAATCAATGCTCCTGCTAAAGCAATGATTGATAGTGGAAGCATTAGGGGTAGGGAAAATAGGTAAATAATCATTTTTGCTCGTTTTCCTTTTTGAGCTAATTTTTCCTTATTTGCTAAGACTTCTAAGGCTTCTTCTACAGCAAAAACAGCTTCTAGCCGGATACGCGCTATTTCTATGTCTGATAGTTGTTCGTTCATTTCCCTAATTTCCAATGCTCTTTATTTGTTCGTTGAGTTGTGCTGCAATTTTTGATGCTTGTTTAGGAGAACGAAGTAAAGCGATCGTCTCCCACTGCCAAAGCTCGGAGTTTTTTGGGCGAAATTTTACATTGCAGCCTTCACTGTAGAATTCACCCAAACATACACCACGTATAACTTTAACGGTCATGCTCGTTGACGACCCACTTTGTAATTGCTTTCTTATCGCGGTCGGAGCAATTTTTGATTTGGGGATAATCTTCTGCTATTGCTTCGTGAATCTTCTGTTTAGCTGATTCTGAGAGTTTTGGCGGGTTGCCTTCATAGTCTAAATTTCGGTTAGTTTCGTCGCTTGCACCGTAGTAGCCGAGTCCGAATGGCATAATTATTTTCTCCTTAAATGTGGTGAGTTGAATGCAGTCAGTGATGCTGCATTCAGGTGATTATTATTTAATAATTTCTAAAAAGTGAGTGGCTTCTAAGATTTGATATGCTGACTTAAATTTGACATCAAAATCATCAATGCTGCCATCTGGGGATGGCACAAACTCATACTCCATCAGCAATGCAGTTTCTCTGTTGCCATCTAGAATTAGGTCGAAGTTAGAGCGTTCCGTGTCAAAAGTAAACACAGTCGTGTTGTCTGCTAGATGCTCTGTTTCAACTTCGTACTCAAAGTCTGGGTGTTGCAGAAGCTCCTTCAGGTGGTAATTTAGGGATATTGTTGATGGCATTTTTACCCCTCCAACAGTGCTACGAACTGGGGTAAAAGCACAATTTCTTGCTCGGTTTCAGCTCCGAGGCTTCCATCGTGTAGATAAGGATATTTGAGTAGGGTAATTTTTTCTTGAGAAATCTTGATTTGATAGTGATGCTTTTTAGTATCTATGAGGATGTATTCGATACCAGCGTCAAAATGATAAGCAATATCATAAGTTGCTTGGTCAAGATTGCTGACCAAAAATTTAATGTCAGCCTTGAGCAAACCGTCAACGGCTTGACTCAATGGCCTTTCTATGGCTAAAGTCATTGTTAGCTCCAATTGTTGTTTACGGCAACTTTTGGGGTTAGGGGCATATAGAGAGGTGAGAGTTTCTATTTGTCCCGACTACCTGAAAAGTTTAGAAACGCTACATCAACTATATATATAGTTCATCAGAGCTGATGTCCTTTTACTTTATAGTTGTATTGTGTTCCTATATGATGCTAATATACATCGTATAAGAGTACAATGTCAAGAAATAAAATAAAATGAATTTTGAGCAAGATGTTGATTGGGACTTAATAGCTAGCAATTTACCACCTGCTAAAGATACTCGTATGACTTGCGGTCCCTTATCTCAATACGATTATTATTTTGAGAAAGCTTTTTCGGCAGCAGCCAATAGAAGTGTTGCAGCAGATACTCATTCCTTATTAACAGCTCAGTTGCGACGAAACTTTGAAGCTAGATGTAGAACTATAGCATTTGCAGCTAAACAGAATGGCCTGAGTTTTGAAGAAGCATTTGTTAGGCTAGCCACAGACCAGTCTCTTAGTGATAAACCAGATGAATAGAATTGTTGCCTAGTGTTCTGCAAAAAGCCTATTTACCTAAACTACCTAAATAGGTAAAACAGGTAAAAGTGCCATAAATACCTATTTAGGTAAAGTTGGTAAAACATAGGCAAAAGTGGTAAAATAGGTAAAAGTAGCAAAACAGGTAAAAGTGGTAAATGTACCTAAATCACCATAAATACCAATTTTACCTAAAATACCTAATTTACCTATATGGGAACTAAAACATCAGAAAAGAAAACTGAAACATCAGAAAAGAAAAAATACATAAAAGTATTTCTCTCAGAGGAAGACCACGAAACGTTTAAGATGTATTGTACGAGGGCTAAAAAGCCTATGCAGGAGTTACTCGAAGACCTGGTTAAAAAAGAAATGCAAGAACAGTTTTACCTAAAAGACCAAAATGGTAAAACTGGTAAAGATGGTGAAAGTACCAGTTTTGCCACTATTACCCAAAATACCGTTTTTGCCCAAATTTTCGAGCAATTAGAAAAGATTAATCAAAGGTTAGATGCTGTTGAAAATAAAAATGCTACCTCCGTCCCCACAGAAAAAACCACCTCAACAAAGCAAAATAATGATGAAGAAAGCGATCGCTTAGATGCTGAGGCGGTAGATAATAATAGTATGAATGATGGGAATAAAAATGATATAGCTGCTAATCATACCAATAGCGACACTTCCGCAGATAATCAAACTACCCAGCCTATCAAGAACTCTAAATACCATATAGATTCTAATAAGTCAAATAATTCTGAGAAAAATAATTCTGAGAAAAAAAAGAGAAAGAAAGAGAAAATTAATAACCCTGAAGCTAGTAAGATAATCAAAGCGGGTGAAGAGCTTTCCCAAGCTGCTCTATCAAGGCGTTTAGGGATTGTGGAAAGTACGGTGTTTCGATATTCACAAGAACAGACCTGGAGCGATTATTGTAAAAAAAACGATCCGCACGGAGTGGTCTGGAAGCTAGAGGTTAGACCCTATATAGATTATAAGAAGCGAGAGGCGATCAAAAAGATTTTTATAGCCGAGAATGACTCTTGCCAAATTGAAAAGGATATACTACCATTAAATGGAGAATAAAATACTTAAGCTCTCGTGGCCAGCCTGAGAAACTACTACGAGAGCTTGAGATTTATTCATTTGATATCCACGCCGTTAAAGCGTTTATTCAGCCGATTTTGAGCGTTATTTCACGCCGTTTCGAGCTGCTGTAACTCAAAAATGTACTGCAATTTTGAGTTACAACCTGACCCTAGCGTAAATAGTGAGAAGATGTCAACCTGCATCTGACACTCACGGAAAGGCAAAAGGCGATAAACGCTTAAGAACGGCATTATTCAAAGGTAAAATAATGCTAAGTCGAAAAGAAAAAAATAATTATTTAGCACCCAATAGGAATAAAGAGTTACAAAATAAAAATTCTTATCCCCCAATACTAACACAGGATTATGCAGAAAATCAATCCCCTCAATGCAAATATTGCCATTCCCACAATCTCATTCAGCAGGAAGCCCCGCCACCGCATTATAAGAAGCTAATTTGTGGGGATTGTGGGAAATTTATCAAATGGCTGCCCAATCCAGAGAAAGAAATACGCCTGCAACAGCAGAAGCAATTAATTAAGAAATTAGTTGTCAAACCTCTGCGGGGGTGGGACGGAACATTTATTAGAGATTTATATGGAAGGAGAGATAATTTAAAATCTCTCTCAACCAAGCAAACAGCACAACTGAATAGAATCGCGGGTAATTTTGACGTGGAGGAGGGAGCATGAAACTACTTACCTCTGCTTCTACTTGGGAAATATTCAATAAACACCCTAGAGCTTCAGAAATAGCAGAAGGACTAAAAATAATTCCTTCTAGTTGGCAATTAACACCAGTCAGGGAAAAACGACCTTACAGAAAGGAATGGCAACATGAAGAACCAGTTAGTAGAGAAGCGATCGCTACCTATATAACTCAGGGGCAAGAGTTAATAAGCAAAAAAGGTAATCCCTATACAGCTTTTGACTCTGGTTATGGGGTTAGATTAGGAGAAGTTTCGGGCGGTTTATTAGCAATAGATGTAGATGGTAAATCAGCAGAACCTATTCTTAAAGGTATTTGCCCCGAACTACCTAAAAGTATAAGCTGGTCATCTGGCAAGGCTGGTAGATATCAAGTAGCATTCCAAATACCACCAGAGTATAGGGAGAAGTTAGCACTATTTACAAGAGCTGTAGTCAGAGAATGGGAAGATTATAAATGTGATGATAATGAACTTTTAGAATTTCGTTACAACTATAGTCAATCTGTCTTACCTCCTAGCTATCACCCCGATACTGGTAGATATGATTGGATCAACTCTCCAGAAGATACAGAAGTAGCGATCGCTCCACAGCCAATATTAGATTTATTAGTAGAACTAGCTGATAAGGAACGATTAGCTACTAAAGAAGTTGAGGAAAAGAAAGCAGAACGGGCGCGGTACTTAGAACAAAGGAAAGCACAGAGACAAAATCATCCATCCCTATCTACTGCTGACAGTCTGGCAGATATTCTAGAATTAGATATTCTGCCACGTCTCGATACAGAAGATATATATAATTGGAACGGGCACAATTTCAAACGTCATGGCAAGAAATTAGTAGGCTACTGTCCTCAGCATGGTGGCTCTTCTGGTACAGCATTCCAAGTTAACCCAACTGATAATTCTTGGTACTGTCATGGTTGTCAAGAGGGTGGTCATGCGGTACAATACCGACACTTTGTCAACGGCGGACATGATACACCTAAAGGTAAAGATTTTGTTGAAATAGTCAAGGAATTAGCTGATGATGCTGGTGTACGTTTACCAGAATGGGAACCACCGGAGCGCAAAAAAGAAATAGATATCCCTATAAGTAGGGAGCAATGGGAAGAAAAGTATGGTCGGAAAAATAATGTAGTTGGGTTTGGTCGGAAAAATAAGCAACATAAAACCTTACCTGATTACCTAGTAGAAAAAATTCAGAAAAAACTGAATAGTTGCTCTTTGACCCCAGACATATTACTTAACTGTGACACCCCTCCTGATGACTTGTATGACAAGATTCCATTGGAAGCAATAACGCTATTAGAAGCTTACAAGGGGTGGGGAAAATCTCAAAAAGTAATCAGAAAATTAACTGATAAACTTAGAAAACTAGGCTATAGTGTGCTTTTCCTGTGCCCCCGAATAATTCTAGGGTTAGAAATGGCAGAGAAGATGATGGCTACTTACCAAGATGACCTACCACAAACAGCAGAAGCATTGAAAAAATACAATGCAGCAGTTGTCATTTATGACTCCCTTTGGAAATTTATAAATAAAAACTGGGATTATATCATCATGGATGAAGCCAGAGCTGGACTAAAGCATCTGACAACAGCTAATACAGCAGTCAAAGACCGTCGTCCATTGATTCTATCCAGGTTGAAAGAAATCATTAAAAACGCAAAAGGTATACTATTGGCAGATGCAGACCCCACTGATACAGAAGTAGAATATATTCAAAAGTTAGCTCCTGAAAAACAAACATTTTATATTAAGAATGAAGCTCTACCACCGAGCCGAGAAATTGAATTAATTATCGGAGGGAAAAAAGACAGAGAGTCTGTCATTAACCAATTACATTATGATGCTGAAAAACTAAATGATGATTTATGCACAGCGATAAGCGTTGTCAAATTTGAGCATCCAGGACTAGCAGAAGGAAGTGAACATTTTAAGCGATTAGTCTGGGATAAACTCCAGGAAATAGGAGCAGAGCCATTACTAATTACAGCAGATTCTCAAATAGAATTACAAGGAATTGTCGAAGCTATTATCAAAAAATTTCCTTTACTTGGAGAGTATGTTATCCGACTTGACCGGACAACTACAGAAGAGCCTTGGGCTAAGGAATTAATCAAAAACCTTGACGGAGGATTTAAGGCTCAATGTACGCTGGTTTGGGGGTGGTCTCCTAGCCTAATGGTAGGAGTGAGCCAGCAGATGGAATGGTTCAAAAAGGGTTATTGCTTTTACTTCGGGACTATTGAACCTTGTGAGTTTAGGCAACAGATGTTGCGATCGCGACCCTGCAAAAAGTGGGTAGGTTGGGCAGCAACCCACAACAACCTAAAATCTGGTATTTCAAGCTCATTCGACCCTGATGAGAGGAAACAAACCTATATCAAAAATTACCAAGATACAACTAGCAACCAATCATTAATGCACTTAGCCTTAGACTTGGCTATGGAGGAAGCACGGAAGGAAGAAAGGGAAATGTCACCAGAGGAAACATGGGAGTATATAGGTAATTTTAATAAGGAAAATTATTTAGACAATCCTCACATCGACCTAACAGCCAAGATTGAGGCGCGATCAGATTACCTCCGCTTCAATTGTGGGGAAAACCTCAAACATGAACTTGAGACTAAAGAAAATTTTGTAGTTCGGCCATTTAAGGAGGGCAGTAGTAGCGATTTACCCGGATTTACTGGAGAGGAAAAGGAAGCTATTAAATTGGTTAAGGCTGAGTTGATGTACCAGGGTAGTTTGATGAGTGAAGATGATGCTTTAGCTGTCACAGATAGTAAATTAGACAACGACCAAACTAAATTAGCAGGGTACAAGATAGCAAAAGGATTACCAGGGACAAATATATCAACTGACTTTTTCCTAGAATATGTAGTGAAGGATAGACACTGGCGACAAAAACAGTTCCTACACTTCCTAGTAACTCACCCTAGTATTGCTTTCATCCTGGAAGCCAGAGCGATCGCTAACCATACCTATAAATGGATATTCGGTGAATCATTCTTACCCGACTTAAAATTAAACCTCAGAAAAGGAGAATTACTCCAGGAAATAGGGTTTATCAAGGATAGGAAGTTAACCCTGGCAGGAGCCTCCTACAACAAAGATTCTCAAACAGTAATAGATATATTTACTAAGGCTAAAAAGTTTGAGCAACAAATCAAGCGGTTGTTTAATTTAAGCGTAGGAGAGGAACCAATCAAATTTATAGGAGCGTTATTAGATAAGTTAGGCAAGAGCCATAGGTCAAAACGGGGCACAGACAACATCAGGAATTACGAGATTGTAACATTACTAAAAATAGAAGCCACGATTAAATCTATTATAGGTGACGATGAAAAATCTATTACCAAACTAGAAAAGCTGACCGAACTGAAGCAAAATCTTCTTTACCAAGAGGCCATACAGCAATCCCTAATTCAGAGATACTGGGATGATATGGCCATTGAAGAAAAGCCTATCTACGGAGTTTTTGAATATACTACAGCTTCCGAATGTAGTACAGAAAACTCACCTCCACATCAAGCCTATCTGTATAAGGATAATAGGGGTGATGTGGAGGTTACTAAAACTATTGGTAATAATGAACTAGAGGTATGTGGAGGTTCTAAAGTGAAGCAACAAAAAAATGAGCAAAAGTCTATGCCTCCGCATGAACTAGATAATACAAAAATAGCTACTTTACCAGAGACTCCCGACTTACTAACAGAAGATTTTAATGAGGAGCATAAATTTATTGGAATCGGTCGGTTGTTATCCTACTTCTCCCCCACTGGGGAAGTGATAGGGCGATATCTAGGGAAGATCAAAAATTCTGTAGATGAGATATTGGTTGAATTTGGGGGAGGAGTAAGAGAAATAGTCAGCCCTCGGTATTGTCTGGCAGTGAAGGCGGCACCAGAACAAATACCATTTTAATCTTGCTGAGGACTAAGAAGATTCAGCTTCATATTAATCAGAGATACACTACATAAGTAGTATTAGTGTAGCTAAGATAGCATTTATTTATTATCTTTTCTATAATACAAAAAACTCATTTTTATAATACTTTTGTAATACGTCACCGAGGGTATCTCACTCAGATTATGAAACAAATATGAAAATTTTTGACACCGAGGGTATCACGTTTTTGTCACACCAAGATATGCAATTGTCATACATTTTACTACGGAGACGGTTTAAGTATAAAATTTTACACAAAAAATGTGTTTGTAACCTATTTGTAATTTATTGAAATATTAGCAATCTTCCCTAACTTTTACTCAAGCTGCTGATGGTGGCTAGCTTTGCTATGACAAAGGTCATGCAGAAGTCGTGCGGATGTCATGCGCTTTTTTTGCTCTAGGCTAATCATTAGTCAAAAATTAGGTAAAAAGCAGCAAGTTGGGACAAGCTGGCGGTGAAAATAGCTAATTTTCACTTGCTTTTACTCACTTTTCACTTACCTTTGAAGAAGTCAAAGTTACGATCAGCCATACCAAAAGCTACATTTACTCACCGAATTAGCTACGAATTAGCTAAAATATTCTATATATTGTATGGATAAAAATATTAGGAATGGCAAAAATTGAAAGAGAGAGTTTGAATTTTAAGATAAGTAAAAAACGGGCATATCAATTAAGAAAATATGCTGCTGAGACTGAGAAAAGTATGACGCAAATCATAGAGGAATTTATAGATTTAATACCTCGTATTGATTCGTTCTTGGATATTCAGCCTAAAGAACCAAGGACTTTATGGGAGCATATCAAATATATAGTTGAAATGGATAAAAGACGTCGTAGGAGGGTCTGACTGGACTCTCACCGCTTGCTCAAAAACTAATATTTAATATTTCTGAATTTCCCACCCCGACTGCTGTCCTTGATTTTCAGCTCTAACAAACTTAACCCCGTGGCGCGTCATGCCATCTTTAATATTGTTGGACTGTAATTCCAAAAGTTTAGCTACTTGCTCCGTACTGAGAATCCATTCCCGATCGCAAGCTTCCTGTAATTCCCGTAAGTTATCAAGAATCATAATTAATTTTTCAAAAAACAATACTATCTAAATTATAGCAAAAACTCCATAGCTACACCCTACAATGTACCTAGCTCCCCTCTGGCTATTCTGTTAATATAATTGCAGTAATCTTAACTCACTACCCGAAAATGACCATTGTATCTACTAAAAACGACAATTGGCAAGTTCAAGTAAGTCAGTTGGAGCAAGAGCGGAGTTTATGGCAGGAGATGGTCGCCAATAAGCGATCGCCTCATACTAAAAAAGCTTATGAGATTGACCTAAGAGATTTTTTTAAATTTCATGCTGTAGAACTCAGTCAATCTTCAATAATGCAGTTTTTACAGTTAGACAGAAGTCAAGCTATTCAGTTGGTTCTAAAGTTCCGGCGTTACCTAGTTGATGAACGAAAGTTAAAAGCAGCTTCAGTTAATAGAAAAATTAACTCTATCAAAGCTCTAGTCCGTCATGGGCATGATGTAGGTTGTTGTCCGTGGCGATTAGATGTAGAGGCGTTGCACCCTTTAAAGGTAGAGCCTTATAGAGATACTAGGGGAGTTTCTGCAACAGATATAAAGAAGATATTGTCACATCCTGACCGAACTACATTAGTCGGGAAGCGGGACTATGCAATGCTGATGTTGTTGTGGGGTAACGGATTGAGAAGTTCTGAAGTTATTGGTTTAGATATTTCTGATATTGATTTAAGCGATCGCTCAATCTGGATTAAAGGTAAGGGAAAATCTGACAAACAACAGATAAGGATAAACAGTTCAACTGTTGAAGCTCTAAGGGATTGGTTGCAGCATAGGGTTAACTATTACTCTTCTAATTCCAATGCCTTGTTTATCAGTCTTAGTAGTACAAAACGGGGTGAGAGACTTAATTATATTTCACTTTATTATTTGGTTGATAGAACATCTGAAGCTGTAGGTATTAGTAAAAAGATGAGTCCTCATAGGGTGAGGCATTCTGCCATAACCGCTGTGTTGGAGAGAAACGGAGGCAATATTAGAAAAGCTCAAAGTTTTAGTCGTCATGCTGACCCCAAGACTTTGATGGTCTATGATGATAATCTCCAGCAGCCACAAGCTGAAATGTCCGATTTATTGGAGGTTTTTTAAATGAGCAAAAAACCTCCACTTCCACCACCGCCACCACCGCCAAGACCAGACCCCAACCCCGATCCTGAACCTGGTAGTAAGAAAAAATTTACACCAATAAAGAAGCTTGAACCTAGTAAAAGTAAAAGCAAATTCAAAATAATGAATTATATTTCAGAAGGGCTTAAGATAACTCATATTCCAGAAGGTCTTGTAGCTATTGGTTTGTTAATAATGATAGGGACTTTATTTTTTTATAACACAGTAAATTGTGGGTATGGAACTTGCAGTCACAACATTGGTTTGATTGGACAAAAAAATAATTTAATAATTGTTGGAGGGTTTCTGTTTTTAGGTGGTTGTGTTTTATTCAACAGTAGAAAGGATTAGTTATTATATATTTATTTCTACTAGGAGGTATAGTTTGATTTTTCAATGTTAATGGGTTTAGTTAAAGGGTGTAAAATCCAATTAAAAATTATCTTGTCTACAAGAGTATGAAATTACCTAACGGGGAACAAGCGCAAATTGCAATAGAAAAGTTAACTAATTATTGTTTAAATCCTGAACATTCTAGCGGAAAAAATAAAGCTAGAGTTTTCAAATCTCGTTTAGGTATTACTCAAGAAAATGCTGAATTATTATTATCAATGATTCGTCAAGCAGCTATAGAAGGAGAAGTAGTTCAGCAAGCACAGACAGATTTTGGTCAACAGTTTAAGGTAGATTGGACAATACCTAATCAAGAAGGAATGCAACTTCGGACGATTTGGGAAGTCACTTCTACTAATGCAAATCCTCGTCTTATTTCTGCGTTTATTAGGTAAAGATTATGAAAAATATTTTAATGTTAGATACAGTGGCAATTATTTATCCGATTACGTCAGAAAGATTAACTTTAGTTGAACCTGAATTTATTTCTATTGAAAGTTTGCCCAGTGGACAGGTGGGGACAGTTGTAGAAGTTTATGAAAAAGGTGGAGAAAAGCAATATTTAGTGGAGTTTGCTGATAGTCAAGGACGGGAATATGCAATGGCAACTTTAAAGGCAGATGAGTTATTGCCATTACATTATGAACTCAAGGTAGCTTAATTATTGTTTATTGATACTGGAGACGGCAACCCCGACCCCCACAACCTTGATGCCGATAATGATGGTGTCGGGTGCGAGTAGCTATCGAGATAAAAAAATTAAATAATCAATTACTCTTGAAAAGTATATGATAATCAATTATACCTGCTATAATAGGAATAACTGAAACTCATACACTTTTCAAGATATGCCAAAAACTAAAGATAAAAATCCTAACTATGGTGGTTATAGGGAGGGGTCGGGTAGGAAAAAGAAGGCTCCTGCTAGGTCAATCAGGATTAGGGATGAGGTAGCAGATATACTCCAGGAGGTAAAGGATAAGCAGAGGGAAGATCGGTTAACATACTTTCTGCAAAAAAACATAGAAAGTATTTTAGGTGATGCTGATTGTCTTGCTATTCCGGGGGACAATAAACTACCTCCAAATTTATCTAAAGCACTTTTAAATGATTCGTTAGTTGAATTGTTAGAGAAAATATTTACTAAATTTTCTCCTGATGATTTTATTGCCTATTGGTCAGATATTGATTTTACCGAAATAGAAGTAGAACCTACAGCGCCGAGCGCATTATCTGAAGCTACAATAAACGAGTCAGATACAGAGACACCAAGCACTCCAGAAAAGTCAGAAGTTGTTTCAAAAGTTGAGTTTTCCAATTATAAAAGTTCGGATGGCCACTTTCTAACCAAGGAGCAATACAACATATTAGAAGCTGTGCGCGATCGCCTCTCTCAAGCTAATAAAAAAGGTTTATTAATTGAGGCATTAGCGGGTACAGGAAAAAGTACAATGTTAGCTGAAATAGCTAAGGCTTTGAAGGATGAAAAGTTATCTCCACTAGAATGTCGTTTTGTTGTGTTTGGACGTAAAAATAAAGCTGATTTAGCAAATAAGTTATCAGAGATAAAATGGGAAAAGTCAGTTCAGACTCTCAATAGTTTAGGCTATGAGATGTTAAGAGAAGCACTAGGCAAAAATCCTAAACAATTCAGAGTAAACAATGGCAAATATGAAAAAATAGCTCAAAATAAAGGTTATTTGGATCATTATAATAAATTTGGTGATAAAAAACCAGGTAAGCTACAAATTGACAATCATAATGGAGAAGTAGGTATTAAATCTAAAGCTGATTTTGTAGATTTATTGGATAAGATGAGGCTGCATTGTTATTATGTAGATGAGATAACTAAGGACGATGTATGGGAGATAGCAGGTAAATATGGAATTGAAATATTTAAAAGTAAGCTATCTGAAGTAACTCAAGCTGTTTGTGATGTTTTGGAGACTGGACTAGAAGATGGAATTAATAAATTAAACATTGATTTTCTTGACCAAAGTTGGTTACTATGGCACGACCAAGATATGTATAAGCATATCTTCAAAAAATGGTCGAATAAGTTGAAAGTAATTTCTATAGATGAGTGTCAAGACACAGACTTATTACAGATAGAGTTTATTAAATTAATCCACGATGAATCTAATAATTTTATAATTGCCGTAGGAGATAGATTCCAGGCTATCTATTCGTTCCGTGGGGCAATGACAGATGGAATTGACGTAATTGCTAAAAAATTCAACTGTGACAAAATGCCTTTAACGACTAATTGGAGATGTGGCAAAAAACATTTAGAATTAGTCAGAGATATTTACCCACATATTAACATTAAACCTTCCCCTACAGCACCAGAGGGTGAAATTAGAATTATCAAGGAAAATAAATTTTTAGATATATTTGATGGTGCTGATAGAAGTTTATCTTTTTTTGGTATTTGTCGTAAGAATGCACCTTTATTAATTTTTGCTATTAGACTTTTAACTGCTGGTTATCCAGCCAGAATTAAAGATAGAAATTTAGGGACAAAATTACTCAATAAAGTTAAGGAAGTTGTTAGAGGAAAATATAATGTTGATAATTTTTTGAATCAAGTAGAAAACTGGTTTAGCTTCCGAGCTAATTCTATCAATAAATTGCCAGATAAAGTCCAGGAGCAAAAACTAACTGAGCTTAGAGATTATAGAGGTTGCTTGGTGGCTTTGTTTACTAAATTTCAACCCAAGTCTATCAATGACTGGAAAACAGAGATAGATAAAATTTTTGATGAATCAACTACTACTAAAAAAATAATTGATTTATATACTATTCATTCAGGAAAAGGTGGAGAAGGGCATTATACATTTATTCTGTATCCTGAAAATATGCCTATAGAATATGAGAAGCAGTCTAGGGAGGAAAGGCAACAGGAGCAACACATGATTTATGTTGCTTTGACCCGCTGTTTAGCAAAAACAAAAGGTGGTATTCTCTGGTTAGTCTTGGAAGGAAGGGAAGAGGTAAAATACCCTAAATGGCTGCCACATGATTATCGGAAGTTATGGAAAGATGATGGTAATATTCAGCCTTTAAATTCTGATGATTTTGATAATTTAGAATTATTTGAAGATGATGATTTTGATTTTTAGATATTAGTCTATAAATTTTTTTGGTGAATATTCTGAAAAAAATAAATCTCTAATCTCTAGACTTTTAAACATAATAATTAGCTTAACTCTGCATTTATATATTTTATCAGAAAAACAAAAGGTTGGAGAAGTGCGCAGAGGAAAACATTGAAACATGAGTTTTATATGTATAAAATATAACATCTGCATTTTACTGAAAAACGGCATATTTTTCTCTACCTAGTTTTTGCCAAAGTGCATGAGAATTAGTTTATCTATTTTCTAAACGTGCGTCATGCACTTGGGGAAGTGCGTCATGCACTTGGGGAAGTGCGCCACGCACGCATACTTAAAATATATATAAATAAAAACTTTCAATATAAAAACAACAACAATGTCGCTGCATTTTTTAATTTTTGATTTCTGATTATTCTCCAATGGGTGAAAATCAAAAATCAATTTCTTTCTTACCCATATTTAGACTCAATCTTTGGAGCAAAAACCAAGATTTATTCTTAGATCAAATTTTCCGGCGAAAATTTTCTTTTTAAGGGCATCATCCCGCAAATATGATTAATCCCACATGAAGATGATTTTACCCGCCTTAAATCATCTTTTAGGTATCTTAAAGCTAACATCCTATATACAGAAGGACTTGGTAGGTGTTAAGTGCATGGAGAGATGGCTATCTCTGTACTGAGTTACATTTATTACACAAACTGAGTTGTTCGATTTTCCAATAAATATTATTTGATTGTTATAATTATAGTTGACAAGTCTGTAAAATATTCCAGGGAAAAATATTTTTATTAGCAGAAAGAAAGCTTGAATTATTAGATAATATTTAATTGAAAATATAGAGGTTTAAAGTTAAATATATTTTCTACATAATCTTTATGTATAGTTATGCTAAATAAAAAATATTTGCCAAATCTACAGAATAGAAATTGGCTAATTTAAAGACTTTATATTATCGTAAAGAGATAACTTCTATTACTTAAAATTTACTACAAATAAGATGCAGGAAATATAGTTGCAGCTTTTTCAAAATAGAAACAAGTACCACTTTGGTACTAAACCCCTTGTCAAACGATGAAGGGTTTTATTATGCTTGTTTACATAAGGCAACAAAAAACATCAAGTAACTTTGTTGCCTTTTGTCAAATCCAGAGAGGGGAGTTTAATATAGGCACATCAAAGTCAGATCAAAGTCAGATGTTTTTGACCTGACTTCCAATGGATGATGCAAATCCTGTCAATGTTTATTATGATATTCAAAAATCTCTAAATTATATTTATGCTATCAGTCTGGAATAAAATCTTATCCATTCTTCAGGTATATTATCTATTTTTTTTCTTTGTTGTGTAGTGATAGCAGGAAAAATATAGTATAATAATTTTATCTAGAGAAAATTACTGTCAACATTTTCTCTAGAAACGTTAACGGCCATCACTATCTACTCGCCAAAGTTGTTTAGTGATGGCCATCTATAAATATTATATCTCAATGTTGATCGAAAATCATACATTATCAAAAGGTTATTCATTATCGCCGTTTGACGCTATCAAGAAGGTGACAAGTGATGGCCAAGAATATTGGGCAGCTCGTGAGCTTATGAATTTGCTAGGATATGCCAGGTGGCAAAATTTCAATAAGATTATAAAACGAGCTTTATTGGCTTGCGAAAATACCCAAGATGACGCAGCAGCAAACTTTTTACTAAGGTCAGTAAAAAGTCGGGGTCGTGCAGCAGATGATTGGAATCTATCAAGATTGGCTTGTTATTTGGTGGCGATGAATGGCAACCCCGCTAAACCAGAAATAGCAGCAGCCCAAACATATTTTGCTTACAAGGCTCGTGAAGCCGAAGTAGGTCAATCACATTCAGAATCAGAAACAGATAAGCAACTGGAATTAGCAAAACTTCAGATTGAACTGGAAAAACAAAGGCAATTAACTCAGCAAGCGGAAACAAACAAAAACCATTCATTACATGGACTCACCCTAGCAGCGGGTCCGGCTTACGCGATCGCAATGACTACTGGAAAAATGCCAATATTGCCTCCTTCCCAACCTCCTGAAACAGAACAGGTTTTAGTCAATGAGAAAGGACAAATAGTCGGAGCAACTGCTAAAAACTTGTCCTTATCAAGTTTTATAAAGGCTCTAAATGTACCTACTTCTGGCAAAGGTTCCGGTAAAGTCAAAACCCACGTCAAAGAGCTTCTAAAGGACTACGGCATTGATTTAGATACAGGTGTAGGATGTCAGCAAGCAAGTTACACTAATATCCATAATGTAATTCCTGAGTGTCAATTCAAGGAAGCAATAAATTATGTCGCTGAACGACTAAGACAAGAATACTCCAATAGTCCTACCTTATTTGAGCATAACTATTTTCAAAATTCAGGCAAGTTATAGTGATCGCTCTCCAAAAACAAACAAACCCGTAGGATATCCCACGGGGTTGTTTGTTTTAATAGCATTAATCATTCCACTCGGCTTTTACTGTACCATTTATATCGTCCGTCTCACAGCTAAAGTATTTTCTAGCTCCAGCAAATTCTACCCAATCGTTCCACTTGTAGCCATCAGTCGTTTTCGTTATGTTGTCTTGAGCCTGTAGTAACGAAGGGAACTTTGCGTCAGAAGGGACTCCTAATTTTGCCTTGAGTAGAGCGATACAATTAGCTTTCGTTTCTGATTTTGCCAAAGAATCATCGGAACCTCCTGAAGTTCCACTACAGCCAATTAAGCAAACAATTATGCCTGTTATCAAAAGTTGTTTAAGCATGGTATATGAGTTACTTGTTATCTTCTACAATTTTCTTATGTTTCTAACATAAGCGATCCGATCCAATGATCCATTAATTCACATATTTATGATCCAAGGATCGATCCTTGTCAGTAGGCTGAGTACAGCCTACCTGTACCCATGTATTTTGTCAAGTTTTTATTAGGTCTAGTTGTTAGCATTTAAGTAGGTTCAAATATTATTAAGACGCTCTAAAAATTTATCTACAACTGCACTTGGATTCTTAGAACACTCGTCTGCATCAAAACGAAAAATTCTAATGCCATGATTCTCAAAATCTGCTTCTATTTCTTGTTCCTCTCTTCGTGTTTTAGGTGTATGAAAAGGACCATCAACTTCAAGTATTGCGTATTTTTTATTGTAGAATATTAAAAAATCTGGTTCTTTAGTTTTACGACCTTTTGCAGTTGTAATTCTCATGCCACTATTTGGAGCAAAACATATACCTCTTTTATCAAGTTCTTTTGCTATTTCAAGTTCTGGATTAGAACGAAATTTCAACCGTTCCCATGTAATAGCATTTTTTTTAGATTGACAGTTGTTTAATGGTTCTAAATTTGTAGTATTATCTAAAAAATTAATTTTGGGTGAATTTTTCAGTTTTATTTCTTGAAAATCCTCAACTTTTTTACTTGCTGAATCAGATGAATCTAAGTCTAAATTATCATCTAAAAGTTCGTAACTATATTTCTTATAAGGTGGGCTGTGATTACTTGTAAAGACTATTTTAAAATCTGTTCCTAATGATTCAAAAAAAGCTTTTTCTAGTTTGCTTTGATATTGCCCTAATTTTAGCGACAAAGACTCAAATTCTAAATAAATAATTGCTGTTTTATTCTCAACATCTAAATCAATCAATTTCCCGTATATCGCGAATAGGGATTTTATAGTAGTTGATTTTATGTTGTCTAATATTTTCTGCCATAACATAGGATAATCTTTAAGTCTACAGTTGTTTAATGGCTCTAAATTTGAAATTTCATTTGGATTTTTTTCTTTTGTTTTTTCAAGAATTTCTTGGGTTACTTCTTGCTCTTTTTTAACAATATTTTGTTGAGAAATTGTTAAAATATTGTTGCCATTAATTTTTAGCTCAGTTACATTGGTAAGATTAGTAATTGACTCTGGGATTTGTGTTAATTGATCTTTTGATAAATAAAGATGAGTTAAATTTACAAGATTAGTAATTGACTCTGGGATTTGTGTTAATTGGTTAAAGGCTAAAACAAGCTTCGTTAAATTTACAAGATTAGTAATTGACTCTGGGATTTGTGTTAATTGGTTAGAGGCTAAATAAAGATGAGTTAAATTAACAAGATTAGTAATTGACTCTGGGATTTGTGTT
>JAAUYJ010112353.1_pt1 | contig 29474 bp, 16 predicted proteins | sample 7278031 | NCBI WGS metagenome assembly JAAUYJ01 (sample SAMN14350222, study PRJNA611818) | marine sediment metagenome | isolation source: surface marine sediment (1.8m) | place: French Polynesia: Moorea | collected 2018-08 | reverse complement strand
TACCGTAATCGAGCATTTTCTTCCCCTATAACTGGGACTGTTGCTTCTATTCATCATACCCCATGGGTGGAAGCTATGGATGATTCAATGGAAACTTTTCTGAAAGCAAATTAGGAGAGAAAGTTGAAAAGGTAGCGATCGCCTGATGATTCAGTCTTGACAATTAATTCAACTGTTGGACAATAGTTAGGAGAGACACAGTTGGTAGTAATCGCCTGATGATTCAGTTTTGAGAATTAATTCAACTGTTGGACAATAGTTAGGAGAGACACAGTTGGTAGTAATCGCCTGATGATTCAGTCTTGAAAATTAATTCAACTGTTGAACAATAGTTAGGAGAGAAAAAAGGTGGCGATCGCCTGATGATTCAGTCTTGAAAATTAATTCAACTGTTGGACAATAGTTAGAAGAGAAAAAAGGTGGCGATCGCCTGATGATTCAGTCTTGAAAATTAATTCAACTGTTGGACAATAGTTAGAAGAGAAAAAAGGTGGCGATCGCCTGTCAGTATCTAATATTTCAAAAGTGATCGCTCCTAATCATTTGTAACATTCTTTTTTCAAAATCGTATAAAACATCTTTTGAAAAATTAAAACGACTATCCTTTACTGGGGCTTTATTTTTTAGCATATTTCCACTGTGTTTTTCTATTTTGACCAAAAAATCACTTACCATACCAAATTCAGTGATGAAAAGCTAGTTTGTTCAAATCCTTCTAACCATTCTAACCATAAGTACCTTCCCTAGTACAATATCTTCTTGAGCAATACCCATTTCAATTAATTATTGACCCACATCAATATCAGTAGCGTTATGCTGAAGCCAAATTTTGCCACCTTTGATATCAAAATGTAAAACAGTATAGTAAATTCGTTCCAACCCTTTCCAACCAACTCGCAGAAGTTGATAATGATTCCGTATTGGGTCAAAAAATAGTTCGTTTTCTACATCCTCGTTTCCAAATTTTGATTGAGCATACTTTTCTAATAGGGTTTGAATGCAGACTCGATAAAGTTCTAACTTATCCATTCGACAATCTCCTCTGTTGCAGGTTCATAGATAATCAATTTGAGTTGATGACGTTCGATCGCCACTTGATTGAGCAAGACGACTCTGAAAAAAGGTTTGATAAGCTTCAAAGGGAACTGCTAGATAAAGCAACCTATCTGGTTCATTGACTTCTAGTATAATTCGGTAGTTCAAAAACTGTCCCAGAGGAGTATGAAAATCACTGATAGCAGATGTACCAATAAAACTTTTAATTTCAACAGCAATTTTTTCTTCACCTCGTTCTGCTGCAATTAATCGTTCAGCACCGAGATATATTTTAACTGTTACCTCTTCCCATTCTAATTCTAGCGGGTCATCGGTGACTATCCATTTGTCTTTTTTTTACCCCGTTTAACTGTTTCATGGAAAAAATCTTTTGCTGTCATCTGCTTCTATCATTCCCATATTTCTTCCTTCTTCCTTACCTTACAATACTGATGCTACAGGACTTGTATGGTATGACTATTTATTCAGAACGCTACAAATTAACTTACCGACACCATTAGGTTGAAATTTAACAATTTTACCATTTTTTTGTATCTTCTCTTCAGTGCGACAGTTATAAATTTCTACTGGTTTTCTCCTGCCATTAATACTAACTTCCGCCCGATATTCCCAATGGTTTTTAGCACTACGTTTAATCCTAAGAATACAAATATTATTGCCGTTATAGTTACGACAAAAAGATGCTGCTGCGGTGGGAGCAACAGTACCAAAGAAGATTAATAATATTATTGACAAAGTAATGTATTTGAGCATTTCCAAATTTATCTCAAAAAATCAGGAGGTGCAACTACACCCCCTAATTTTAAATCAATTCTAGCTGCGTAACAAGAAATTATCGGCTTCTAGCTGTGGCGCACCTGCCAACCTGGCAAATTGAGCGCCATTGCCAAAACCAGCATCAGTACCGTTGGGGTTATAGTACAAATTCCCACTTTCACTGCTATAAACAATGAAAGCTTCCGATGTCGCAGCAGCATCATTAGTATCTACTACCTCAAACTCACTATCAATACTAAATCCTTCTCCAGCATCACTTTCGATAGCTGCAAAAGTCGTCTTGTCAAGCAGAATCAAATCTCGTTCTAGATCGAAATCAGCGATCGTATCTACTCCTAAATCATTTTCAGCAAATGGACTATTAGTATTGAATATAAAATAGTCAATACTAGCACCACCAATCAAACGGTCGTTTCCACGGCCACCATTAATGCGATCGCGACCGATACCTCCATTAATTGTATCATTACCATTCCCACCGAGAATTCGGTCAAATCCAGGGTTTCCTTCAAGAGAGTCATTGCCAGCATTACCACGAATCAGGTCATTACCAGGACCAGCAATAACGGTATCATCCCCTTGTAAACCATGAATAGTATCATTGCCTTGATACCCAAACATAAAGTCATCATTACTACCGCCCCGAATGCGGTCATCTTCAACAGTACCTGGTTTATTCTCTACCTCAACATTTCCATTATCCAAGCGAAATATTTCTGAGTCACCATTTGCGGTGCGACCAAATATCACAGGTTCACCCCGCTTCAACCTGGGAATATCAGCAAAAGTACCCGATATTTCCTCCATCTCGCTATCAGGAGTAAATTCTGCATCCAGACGTAGAGGTGATTCATTTCCTTCTTCATTATGTTCTGCGCTATTCTCTTCTGAACCACCATGATGTCCGCCTCCGGTGAAAGTCCAGACCTTAACTTGTTCCTCACCCTCAGACAACTGCTCCATATCCACAGCCATCGTTGTGATGTTGGCATTATTGGTTTGAACTGGTACAGCATTAATTACATCATCAAAATCAGAATCACCAGGTTCAGGTCGCTGAAGCACATAACCACCAGTAATTTCTATCTCCCCCGTATAGTCAGTACCGTAGGGATGAGCATGATCCGAAAACAATGCTACCTCAGTCGCCTCTACCTCTTCCCCCTCTCTTAACAACTTATCAATTTCAATGCCACTGAAAATTTCTAAACTACCGCCACCAGTGACATAAATATCCTCAAAGTTATCTCCAGTAGCATCTCCCACTGCCAGATTAATCTTACTATCAAAATCTTCGTGTTCGGTAAATGGGGTCAAACTAGCCAGCAACTCAAAATTTTGACCGTCATAAATTTCAATCACTGGTGAACTGCCACCAATACCAACCACGACCTCTGCGAAACCATCGCCATCAATATCGCCACTTGCCACAGATGCTTCTTGGTCAGAAGCCACATCTACATTTGCAAAAGGAGTAAACTCTTGAATGATGAGACTATTATCCTCCCCATCTAATTCTAATACTCCTGTTTCCTGAGCATCAAATAGACGTTTACCATCAAATATCTTGACAGTGTAATCTCCAGAACTCTGTATAGTCACAACATCAGTAACATTATCGGTGACGTTGTTATTCTCAAAGTTATCCCTAAAATTCACATCAGCAATAGCAACATCTACCCCATCCGTGTAGTCTTCCCCGTAAGCTTTGATCCGAATGCGCTCCCCCAGACTACTACCTTTGCTCAATTCTATATCAGTACCATCCCGATCACCCTCAGCATTTCCCAATCCTAACCAAGTGTCTTCAGTATTCAGGATTACCCGCACGACTGCCATCATCCCTGCATCTTCATGGAACAGAATATGGCAGTGGTTAACATAGCTACCAGGATAGTCTTCAAATTCCATCAAAATTTCGACTTCTGATGGCTCGCCATTTAATTGTGGCGTACCGTAGGGGTTTTCTAGCGTCGCAGTACCCGGTGCATAGCTTGGCGATAGGGCGATCGTGTCGCTGAGAACTCCCGCGAGATAGTTTTGCTCTATATCTTCAACATCGAAACCATTAATAGAAAGAACCGTAAAGTCATTCTGGTGAATGTGGAATGGATGCCATTCTAATAAAGGAATATCTAGACCTATAGCAGCTAAATCTCCATTACTAATACCAGACCTGTTGACTATGCTCCAAACCTCTTTTGTCCCCAGCATTGGCATTGCCAGTGGGGGCATTCCCTCATCAGGATCGGTGGCGAAAAACTTATCGTTAATTGTATAAGTTCCCTCAAATGACTCTACCTCCGTCTCACTAGGGGAACGACCGGCAGCGATCGCTCCACCCACATTAGCATCCCAAACAAAGGTACGATCGCGGTCAAAATCCCCATCTCTTGCAGCATTCACAATATCGTCGATATTTTGACTTTGTTCTTGCAAGGTATCATAAGTCTCCGGGAACTCACCTTGGGGAATTTCATCCCCAGTCACTTCCACCGTTGCCAAAACCTGGGAGCCCCAAATTACGTGACCGTCATTAAATCCCTTACCTTCTCCTATTAAAGCAGAGACATCATCTTGCTCTAAAATCTCATTTGTACCATTAGAGAGGAAATAATAAGTTCCTGGTTCCTCAAACCAATGTTGAACCGATAACCGAGAGCCAGGATTCAACAAAGGGAACTCATCTACAATTCTTCTGTTATCTGTTACTATACCAGAAGCGTCACCGTCAATAGCGACTAAAAACACTTCTTGTGGTATAATTTCTTCTCCTTCTTCTTTAACCAGTTGCACCACATGAAAAGTATTCGTGGCCATGTTGGCGAATGAAAACAGGTTCCATTCTCCGGTTTCAACATCAATGGTAGGGTTATACTGTCCGTTAACAGTATGAATAACGTTTTCTGTCGGTTCTGCTAAACCACCACCACCGTATTCTGACAAAAATTGTTCTGGATTTCCTGTTGGTTGGGCGGGGTCGTAACTTATGGGTTTGGCATTCCAACCGCCAAAAACTGCATCAGAAAGTTCATAAACTGGCTGGCCATTTTCCCGATCTATAACTTCAATAGGCGTACCCGCAGGAAGTTCTATATCTGACTGGTTAAGAGGATCGTTTGCAGACCCCGGTCGGTTTTGTTGCTGAATCCCAAAAGTATTTATAGCCATGAAATACATGGGTCTTTCTGTGGGGTCCCACTTTTCCAGGTCTGGCAGATCGCTTGGTGCGTTCATCACTAATAGACCCGCAGCTCCTGAAGCCACTTGTTCGTTTGTGAGACCGTGGAGGTGAGGGTGATACCAGTCGAGTCCGATAAAATGGTCTTCAGGGATATCAATTTCCACATCCCATGTTTCTCCAGGTTCTAGTGGAAATAAAACATTGTCTCCATGACCCAAAGGTGACACATGAAGTCCGTGAGTATGTAAGTTAGTAACTTGATCTAAGTCATTTTGCAGTTCTATTTCCAGCCTGTCCCCAGGTTCTACAATTAACATTGGGCCGGGAATTGTACCGTTATAACCTCTAAGGTATTCATAGGGAGTTGCTTCGTTGTTCAGCCACGGGATTAAGCCGTCTCCTGCTTGCAGAATTCCCAAGCCATCAATTTGGATCTCTTCTATATCCTCTTGGCTCAGGGTAACATCCAGTACCTGGTCTGCTCCCCAACTTGTAAAGTAGTTTCCCGGTTCACCTTCTTGCCAAGCTTGATAAGGATCGTTAAAAGGCACTTTCACATCAGGATGAGGTAAAACTTTTAAATAACCTTCTGGATCGAATCCTTCGCTCCAAGCGTCAAAGTTTTCTTGACCAATAATGTATGCGTCTCTTAATGCCATAATTCAATTATTCCTTGTTCTAAATAGAACTGACTCATTTTCAAAGTACATCAGATATAAGATAAAATACCGGTACTCCTAACACCAGGTTCCGCGACCGCCTACTGCACTTCATCAATGTAATAAGTGCTGTGATTTTGTTAATTTAGTAATCAAGAACTCGGTAGCGATACTGTACTTTATTTTTTGCAGTAATACAAAACTTTTACACCACAAACTATCTTAAATCACTACTGTTTCAAACCATACAAAACTATATATTTTCTCAATGATCTATAATTTATATCCCATAGGATATTTTTAATTTTAGGTAGTCCTGCATGGTAATGGTGAAGATATATATTTTTTAATTTCTCCCACACTCCCCATCTCCCCATCTCCCCAGACTCTCTCTACCATTACTATGCACCACCACCTAATTTTATATAGCCAAAATTCAACGCCAAGTTCACTGAAAATGTAAAATATTATCAACTATTCTGACTGCTGACTGCCGAACTGCACAATTACAGCAGTTTCCGAAGTTATGAGGTACACTTAGAAAGAAGAATTTGATCATATAGTTATAAGATCATATTCAACAGCTCTCCGAGAAAAAATAGTTGCAGCACATCTGAACCAGAAAATATCAATTCCTTGGGAGATAAAGTCCGGGCGTTTATCTCCTCTCCATACTCTCCTGAAACACATCCCGTTGAATTATGGTGGTAACAACTGAAATCTTTTTTACGTAGTTTTTCTCCCACCACAACAGAAATGCTTGATACAATCATCTCCCTTGCACTCAAATTAATGAATCCTCAACATTTACAGCGGTTTTCATTTCAGTAGACCACAGTAGGGACGTTCCATGGAACGTCCCTACAAGGTTTTGGTTGTGACGATGTGGTTTATCAATCAGCAAAAGCGCTGTAAAAAACTGGTTTGCTAAGTGCTGTTATTCTACGTTAGTCAACCTCATAACAACAGGAAGCGCTGTCAATTGCTTTGTGACGAGATACTTAGTATATTGTACCTTAATTCCCGTAATTAAAAACATCACAAAGAGTTTATAAAAATTAGCATAACTTCAAAAAATATAAATTTTTACAAACTATTGAAGTCAAAATTGATCTAAACTGATTTATAGATCAATCTATGTCACTGAAAAAAAATAAAATTTGCCAATTGCAGATTTTATAGTGAGGATGCACTACATTAATGCTCTGCTGAAATTTTTTTGTACTAACTTGCACATTAGTTTCGACTGGCAAATAAGTCAAAAAGCTTTGTATTTTCAGCGATATTAAGTATTCTCAAACATAGCTCTAGTAATAAAAATATCTACTGATTCTAATGACTCACCCTGTTCCAACAATCTTAAACTCATTAACTCCTGAGCAACGTGAAGAATATCAACGAGTTAGCCAATTGATAGAAGATACTTTTCCAATAGATGAAAGTCAAGCTAGTCCACCACTGCCTCCTCCTCCCATAACTAATGAAGAAATATCTACTCCACCCGATCTAAATCTAATAACTGCTAGCCAGGATAGCTCATTTGAGTCTAGACAATCTGCAATCAGTAGTTTCTTTGACAATATTCAACCACCAACCGATCCCAGTGCAGTAGATTTTTTGATCGTAGGACAAGATGATCCCACTCGTCCAGCTTACTATTCTTCCAGGGATTTATACACCATATATGCTGACTCAGGAGAAACCAATCAAGGGTTTAACGTCTTTGACTTCTTTCTCCCAATAGGAGGCGGACCCCCAGGACACTGGCATCCCTGGGAACACGAAATCTGGTATGTAACTGATGGAGAAATTCAGTTTACAGCAGGTAATCAAGCCGGACTATTAGAAAGTGGAATCCCTCTGCCTCCAAAGCCAGATGGCTCATTTGGTTATACATCTGAAGAATTAGAAATAGCAGGGTTAACTTTAGCTCCTGAGTCATTCTCCCTATTAGCACCAGAAGGAACAGTTGTTTTTGGTAGTAGATTCAGGCCCCACTATTACAGTAACCTTGACTCAACAGTATCTTTCTCAGGCCCCAACCCAGGAGCAAGATTATTATCCTTAACTACTGGAGCTGGATTAGATAGTTTCTTTGCTTATCTGAGTCAAGAGAATGGACAGGGACTTGTCACTCCAGAAGACCGAGCACAGGAAATTCCCATCCCACCATTTCCAGAAACTGCACCAGTCATCGAATTTGGTATCCAGACCACTGAACAGCCATTTTTCCAAGCTAATGTAGCCCCAATATTTGGCTATGACTTAAATTATGAACCACCACCAGGTACACCACCTCATATTATTGTAGCGCCACCAAATGCCTCCCCTGAATTCCTCGCTATATTAGAAACCTTAGATCAGGTGGAAGGTTTCAATACCTATGCCTTTGAAGAACGTCCTGTAGAAACTGGACCATTTGGGAATCTACGAACAACCTTGGTTGACTTTCCAGAATCAGGCAATGAATTCAAATATGCTGAGATATTTATCCCACCTCAGACAGCAAATTTTTCCCAATCAACTATTGAATCAAACTTACCTCTTGCATTCCAAGCAGCCTTAACTGGCAGTGGGGTTGTACCTCCCACAACGTCACCTGCTTATGGTTTGGCCACTTTTGAACTTAATGAAGCTAGAGATGCCCTGACATACCAAATAACAATAACAGGTTTAGACTTTACTGGTTTGGAAACCCCTAATCCGTTGGATGATGTCACTGATATTCATATCCACTCAGGAATGGCAGAGGAAAATGGTTCTCATGCTTTTAATGTTTTTGGACAAGCTAATGGTATGTTAATTCCTCAATTAACAGATGATGACTTGCAAATCACTCCTAACCCAGATGGCTCCAAAACTCTCACAGGAGAATGGAGTTTAGACGAGCCACAAATGCTACCAATCCCAAGAGCAGATGGTGGGTTAATGGTAATGACTCAACCATTAGCAGATTTTATCACTCAACTTGAACAAGCTCAACCAGGAGAGCAGATCGAACTTTATGTTCAGGCTCATACAGTAGGTAGTCCTAACCCTGGAGAGATTCGTGGTCAAATTAGCAAAGTTGCAGAAGAGAAAATAACCCAAAGTCAAGTTACAGATGGTTTTCCAACACCAATAGTCAGTAATAATCAAGAGTCTTTCTATGTCAAAACTGGAACCCTCTCTATACAGATTAATGGAGAAGTTCAAATAGTTGGTCCAGATACTTTTGCTTACGTTGCAGCAGGTCAACCTTTCTCCATTGCTAACTTGGGACAAGAAACAGTAGATGTGATTGCTATGTCTGTTGTCCCTCCCAACCAAACCATATTTGGTTCTCCAGATGATGATGTTATTGTTCCAGGAGTACCTAGTGGAGCAGATTTAGTATTAGCTGGTGATGGTAATGATGTAATTCTGGCTTCTGAGCTGACCTCTGTTAGTAATAATGTAGTTCAAGGAGGCAGAGGTGACGATAGTATAGAAGGAACTATACGCGATACTCTTGTTGGTGGTCAGGGTAATGACATTATCAATTCCGCCAAATTGAATCGTGGTAGCAACTTTCTCATTGGTCAAGAAGGAGATGATATCCTGTTTGGAGGGAACAATGACTTTATGTTTGGTGGTACGGGAGCAGATGAGTTTTGGGTTACTGCGACTGGGGCACCTCCAGCTAGGCCAAATATTGTTGCTGATTTTGAAGAAGGTGTTGATAAAATTGTAGTTCTGATTCCAGGACAAGTAAACTCTGTAGAAGACCTGAAACTAATTCCAGAAGGTGGACGTAACACAGCAATCTATTTGCGGAGGCAAAATTTAGTAGAACCAGGTACTATCAACCCTGCAAACCCACAACCACAACCCCTAGCTATTGTAGAAAACATTGAATTCTTTAACCTAATAGACGACGTTGAAGTAGTTTTCCAAGCTCAAGATCCCATTGTTTAGTTAGATTACAACATTTAATCAAATTCATCTTCATCCTAAATTTACCCAATAGGTAAATTTAGGATTAAATCTTAGTACCGATAATACTTTCAACTATTTAGGGAAAACATTCATCTTACCATTCTCACACTTTCTTGATGCACTACCTACAGCGGTTTTCATTTCAGTAGACCACAGTAGGGACGTTCCATGGAAGTTCCCTACAAGGTTTTGGTTGTGACGATGTGGTTTATCAATCAGCAAAAGCGCTGTAAGCTTTCATAGTAGTTAATAAATTAAATTTTTCATAATTAATAACAATTTGATTTTTGCCAAATCACTAAGTTCTTGTTGTGGGTCTAGCGATCGCCTATGATAGATTGTTTTATATAAAATCCGGTTATAGAGTAATCGCACTCATTACTTCTAGTTAATACAAATGTTATATTGAATACGAATTTAAAAATTCATGCTATTCAAATCCTTTATTTCTCCCTGTCTCCGCGTTTCCGCGTTTCCGCGTCTCCTGACTCTAAGCGCGATACGATAACTAATTACCCGGATTCTATATTATTTATTCACTCATTACTATTACTGTACCTCACCATATTCAAAAGTTCTGTAATACAGAAAAATACAAATAAAAAGCAGGAGTATTTTTTCTGAAAAATATGTAAACTTTTGTAAAAAAAATAAATTAGTTGTTAAGCTTCTGTGATAATTGTGTAGCTCACTGTAAAACTTGTTGAGTGCTGAACATTACTTTAAAAAAATAAAGTATCCGATGAATTTTAGGAACACAAGCAAGGTTTTCTCCACATCTTTAATATCTGCTGTTTCTTTAGCAACCCTTGCTTCTAGAGCAACAGCCATTCCTACTGATACAAGTTCATCTTATCCTGTCATCAGTAAGTTGTCTCAAGTCAAGCCCACTCAAAAGCAGTGGACTAGTTTAGAACTAGGACTAAAAAATAATCCTTACGGAACCACACAAAAGGGAAAAGTGGTTAATACAGACAATGCGATCGCCGCTCCCCCCCCCTTTTTAGAAACAAAAATTTCCGAAACTATAAAATCATCGACCTTTTCCAAAAATTTCTCACCATATAAAATTACAACCATAGCAGAAAAAGGGTCAAATGCAAAGGTAGAAAAAGGGATTGAAAAATCTCAAAATTATCCCCAAATAACTCAATCATTCAACCCTAACTACAATAGTGAAAATGAAAAGCCAATTCTTACCACAGTCCCAGAAATATCCACATCTGCTTCTACAATTGCTAAACCAGAATACCCCTCCGTTGCCCAACTATCTCAACCAGAAGCGATCGTCCCAACATCTACAACACCCCAAAGCATTCAACCAAAAGTCTCAGATATAGAAACCAAAACCACTCTCACTCCAGTTGAGAACAAAACAAACCCACCTGCTAACCCAAAAACTGACACTACTAGTCCAGAAAATGACCCCATAGCTTCGCCCGAACAAAACGCATCTGAAGCAGAATCAGACCCCATGGGGCAAGTTACCTCAGTTTCTCAATTATCCGACGTTCAACCTACAGACTGGGCATTTCAAGCCTTGCAATCATTAGTAGAACGTTATGGTTGTATTGCGGGATATCCTGACGGGACATTCAAAGGAAATCGGGCCATGACCCGCTATGAATTTGCTGCGGGATTAAATGCTTGCTTGGACAGAATTACCGAATTGATTGCAGCCTCAACTGCGGATTTAGTGACAGAAGACGATTTAAGTATTCTCCAAAGGCTACAAGAAGATTTTGCCATTGAACTAGCAAATGTCAAAAGTCGTATAGATGCTTTAGAAGCCCGAACTGCAGAATTGGAAGCTAACCAGTTTTCTACAACCAGTATATTATTCGGAAGTATCAGGACTCAATTATCCAATTATTTTGAAGCCGAAGGAGACCCTCAATCTACATATCAATATAATGCCTACATAGCTCATATAACCAGTTTTACCGGACAGGATCAATTAATCACTGCGATGGGGATTGTAAATAGCGAACGTTCCGAAGATTTAGCAGTAACCAACCAAGGAAGAATAGTAGGAGCGACGCGAGAGGGTGCAACGGACGTTCAAGGTTCTGGTAATACCGACGACATAGTAAGACTCATTGGTTTGGAATACCGATTTCCCATTACTCAGAAATTTGCTGCAAATGTTATCCTAGCTAACAGGTTTGTTTTTAACCAATTATTCCTCCGTCAATTTGTTCCTTACTATACACCTGGTCAAGGTCCCGTTAGTGCTTTTGCAGAAACTCCTCCTGTTTTCTACCTTGGAGCAGGAGCTGGTTTAGCACTGTTTTATGAAATTTTTGATGGTGCTGTTTTAAGTGGAACCTATTTAGCTACATTTGCAGATAGTCCTGGTGACGACAGAGGTTTATTTAATGGAGATTACGTCGCTAATCTCATTTTTAACTACGCTCCTAACCCGAAGTTATTCGTGCAATTAGTTTATCAGCACGGTTATTTTGGCACTTCCTTTTGTCCTGTAGATAATCCATTAACGCCACCATCTTGTGGTAACTTTGGCTTTCATAATGGTCAACCTTTCCGAGGTAATGGGTTTATCGGTACATCCCTAGCTAATAAATTTGATGATGCAGGAATTTTCTTCCCAGATGCTTCAGAAGTTGCTAGTAATGCTTATACAATTAGTGGTTACTATGAAGTTTTCCCTGGTGTCTTAATTGGTGGAGTTGGCACATATATTAATGCCAGGTTAATTAATCGTGGGGACGCTAAAATTTGGAGTTGGTCTGTTCAAGCTGCATTCCCGGATCTGTTTCAACGGGGAGACCAAGGAGGATTAATCTTAGGTATGGAACCTACATTAACTGGTTTAAGAACTAATGGAGAATGGGTTGGGACTTTTGAAAATGATACTTCTTTACATATAGAAGGTTATTATAAGTTCCGAATCAATGACAATATTGCCATTACACCTTCAGTGATCTGGATTACTTCTCCTAACCAAGATCATGATAATGACAATATAGTTATTGGTGGTATTAGAACTTCAGTAGATTTTTAGGACATTTATATCTGTAAAGCTAGCCCGAAGTCAGAAGTAAAATCATACTTCTGACTTCATAATTTTTGTGGGTTTATTTATTACTCAAGATACTAATCAGTTATACCAATTTGATAAATGTTTGCTACAAATGAATTTCTAGGTTTTAGGTGGTAGGTTGCAGGTAGGGAATAAATCTTAATCAGATATAAATCTCTGAATTATGTTTTTCAATTATCCAATTTATTTGTAACATTCCCCCGCTGGATACCCCTCGCGGAGGCAGGGGCATGGATTTTTTCAAACTGGTATTAACTAAAATATGCCTAAATTGTTAAGAGTGTATCCTGAAACACATTAATCCAGTGGATAGGCCGATAGACAAGAGTGTCCCCCATAAAACATAAGCTAATCAAAAAAAAAAAAAAATATATATAATTTTTTTAAATCAAAAAAAGTACAAAGAGAATGATAACCTGTCTACATGGAAAGAAAAAGATTCCTATCGTGAAAGTTACAAAAAAAGGTAATCTCACAGCTAGGTTTAGGTCTATGCTGAGGATTATAGAAGTCTGTTGACAGGCTTTAAGCCAATGTGGATTGATCCAATTTGTGGTGGACTAACCACATCTCCAGGGTGTTTCAACCGCTGGAGATGTCAAGAAAAGCCAAAATTACATGAATATATTTGAAGGGGAGCAGCGATCGCAATCCTTACAAATTAAAGAAATAACTGTAGGCTTGAGAAATTAACCAGATAACTATGGAATACAAAAATGCAGTCCTAGATGACAAAGACCTGCAAGCAGGATTAAACAGCATTAACCCAAAATTTGGTGATTTTTGCACCCGTGTAGCTGGAGAGGCTTGGGGTCTACCATTAATAGATCAAAAAACCAAAGCCTTGATTACAGTAGCAATAGACGTAGCTAATCAAGATCAGGTGGGACCGGGAAGCCCTTTTCGAGCTCATGTAGATATGGCAATGAAACAAGGTGCAACTAAGGAAGAAATAGAAGAATTACTACTATTTATGTGTGTATATGCAGGTTTTAATAAAGCTGCTGGTTGCTTCGGAGCCTTAAATGAAATGTAGGGCTAACTACTGAATTCAAATGATCAGGCGATTGATTTTCAGCCTGTGGAGAATAAAAATTAAAGACTGCGGTCAGTCGTCTGATGTGTTTGCGCAGTATTGCATCAGCAAAGCAGGAAGCTAGCTCCAAAGCTCGTGCCTATCTTGCATGGGTAAGTTTGGGTAAGTTTAGTAGAACAGCCAGCATCCCAAGCATAACAAAAGACTGAGCATAGAACTAAAGACAAGAAATAAGGTAAGGTAGTTATGCTATCAATCAGAAAGGGGGAAAAAGCAGACTTTTCTAGCCGCGATAGAGAAGGGCAAGTTAGTTTCTACGTCCTCCTGTGGAAAAGACCAGGAATCACTCTAGAACTATTTGACGACTACTGGAGAGATGTTCATGGACCAGTATGTGCAAGATTACCAGGTCAGCATCAATATTGGCAACTTCATGTAGGTCATAATAATGGAGGGATATGGCCGACTCTAGAAGATCCGGTAAATGCTTCAACCCCAGAAGAGCAATTTGATGGAATTGCGGAATTAACATTCAAAAGTATAGAAGAACGTCAAATCTGGTTCACTGCTGCAGCCATCCTCATGGATGATGAACATAATATCTTCAGTAAGGCGATCGGATACAACACCAACCCTGGCAACTCGATCACCTATGTTGATAGAATAGAAAACGGAGCGCCTAACGATATTACAGAGATAGAAAAATATCACTGTATGATCAGAAAAGCAGACGGTGTTAGCCTAGAAGAGTTTCGCAAATACTACAAAAATATATTTGTGCCTAGTCTAGCCAAAATGGATGGCGTAGTGAAGTTACGACTGCATCTGTTTGAAGAAGTTGATAACAGTAGACCAGATGCAGGTGGAGTATCTCATTATGAACCAGCAGAACTACAGTATCAAGCAGCCCTAGAAATAGCTTTCTGGAACCGGTTAGATTTAGAGATCCTCTTGGCATCCCCAGAATATCAATCCCTAGCTAAAGGTAGTCAAGCATATGTCAAGGAATTTAAGCCTTTTCCAGAACGAAGTGCTTACACCTTTGTCTATGAAAGCCAAATGACACTAGGTGGTCAACGCAGTTCCTCAGTAGCACAGTTGATCACTGATATCGGAGCAGCCAACCAGCTCAAACAAGATATAGTATCTTTGATGCTAAATCAACACTTGACCTCTGACTCTACCGAATCTCAAAACCCTACAAATAACCAAAATTCAAAAATGATTAAGCGCACCAACTACTATAAAGACTTATCAGCAGATTATTCTCGGGCCTACCCAGTTCCTCCCAATGCTGCCAAGAAATTAATCGAAGAAGCTGAAAAAATAGTGGCAATGAAAGAGCCAGTATTGCCAGAAATTGGAGTTGACTATACATTAGAACAGATCGAACAAGAAAATAAAGACTGGTGGCCTACTCATTGCGAAGCTTTACGTCAGGGGCGAGGTGATATCTTAACAGGTGAATATCGTGACGATCTAGTTTACTTCTGCCAAGACGGACCCTATCGCGGGTTAGAGCAACAGAAAGAGCGAGAACAACATTGGTGGGCATTAATTGCTCAACCAGGAGTAACAATGTGTTGGCCGATAGTAATGTTCTTTGGAGAACATACATATTTTGAATGGAAATGTGTGGATGACGAAACTAACGAAACTCTAGCTAAGGGAAATGTTACTTGGGTGAGGCGTGGTCACAGAGGTGCGTGCTACCTCAAGACCGAACAGTTAACATTCTATCGTGATGTATTTGCTCCAGAATCACTACTGAAGTTAATTACAACTTAAAATGACTCCTCATACAATGAGTCAAGAGGGAGTTCAAGATCCTCAAGAACTCCCTGAGAAAGTCAAAATTCAATCCAAGTTGTAACCTTGTTAGCTCATTAACAGAGGCAGTGATGAATCTACAAAATCAGGGTACCATAAGTAAAAAAATCAATATTAATGAACCCCGTGGTCAAGCACAAAGAAGGGTAGCCGTGAGAAAAGCAGATTATTCACTTCGGGACAAAGAAGCACAAGTTACCTTTTATCTTAACCTTTGGAAAAGAAAAGGAATTAGCTTAGAAAAATTCTATAACTACTGGAAAAACGTTCACGGACCAGTATGTGCCAGGTTGCCTGGTCAATATCAATATTGGCAATTTCATATAACTCATAATGAAGGGGGACTGTGGCCTAATTTTGGTGATCTGGTTAACGCTTCCGCTCCAGAAGAACAATTTGATGCGATCGCTGAATTAACTTTTAAAACAGCAGTAGACCGTCAAACTTGGTTCAAGGCTGCATCCATCCTCATGGATGATGAGTATAATATATTTAGTAAAGCGATCGGATACACTACTAGCTATGGTAACTCAATTACCTATGTAGACTGTATAGAAAATGGCGAGCCTAATGGCAAGGTAGGCGCTCTCAAGTATCACTGCATGATTAGGAAAGCTGATCTTGTAAGTCTAGAAGAATTTCGCCAATATCTCAAAGAAAAATTTGCTCCTAAATTAGCACAAAATGAGCGTGTTGTCAAACTCAGGCTGCATTTATTTGATGAAGTTGATAATACCAGACCGCCAGCAGCAGGAGTATCTCACTTTGAACCACCAGAATTACAATATCAGGCGGCCTTAGAAATAGGTTTCTGGAATCGTTTAGATATTGAACTGCTCTTAGAATCGCCAGAATATCAACAAGCAGTAAAAGAGCATCCTAAATATATCAAAGATTTTAAGCCATTTCCAGAGACAAAAACTTACACCTTTGTATACGAAGGTCAAATGACCTTAGCTGGTCAAAGGAGCGCCAAAGTAGCCAACCTCATAACCAAAATAGGGGCAGCTAACCAACTCAAACAGGACGTGGTATCTCTAATGCTCAACAATACTTTGTCCACAATTAACCCTACAACAAACGGTAAGGTAGAGACCACAAACGGTAAATTGCCCTCTGCAATTACTGGTCTGGGTCATTGGTTGCAAGGAGTACAGCACGTTGGGGTTACAGTCAGTGATCTAGATAAATCATTAGAATTCTATACGGAAGTATTGGGGGGGGAAGTTGTAGTTGGAGAACACGACTTAACTGGCGACTCAATGCAGAATAATCTCTTCCAAAAAGAAGAATTAGACGCGATCGCCCAAGGAGTATCTCCAGCAGCATTGGAAATTCCTAATCTGAGAGATGGGGATGCCAAACTAGACGTTAAGTTCATATCCTTTGGTAACGCAGTAGTAGAACTGATTTACTTCAAAGATGGTGACAAGCCAAATTCTCCCAAACCAATAGGCAGTATACCTTCCCAGATAGGTCATGTCAACGCCATGCACTTGTCTTTTCACGTCAAAGAAGATGTGGATCTAAATGAGTTTGTTGAGAAACTGGAAGCAGAATGTCAAAAACGAGGCTTAACTGAGGTAAAATTTAATCGGGTCGTCTACGTTAGATCGGAAGCAGAAAGAAGAGCAGTTGCACGCAAATACAACTCCTTTAAATTCTGGGACGAACCAGAGACATTAGCAGCAGGGAAATCTCACCATTGGGGAGACATGGAAGGTTGGGCATTATGTTACTGTAAAGGACCCAACGGAGAACAGTTAGAATTCAACCAAGTCACCCGCAATGTGAAAACACTATTCAAAAAAGCTCAGGAGGAATATAATCAAGCAACAGGCACATCCTTTGAATTTCCAGAAGCCACAATAAATCATAAATTACACAGTGCCATTACAGGCATAAATCATTGGTTGCAAGGTATCCAACACATTGGAGTAACAGTTAGCGACTTCGACAAATCTCTGGAATTTTATACCGAAGTTTTGGGTGGAAAAGTAGCAGTTGGAGAACAAGATTTAGTAGGAGATACATCTCAAAATACTCTATTTCAAAAAGAGGAACTTGATGCGCTTTCCTACGGTGTCTCGTTAAAAGCTCTAGAAGTCCCAAATATCAGAGATAGTGAAGATAAGTTAGACGTTAAATTCATCTCCTTTGGTAACGCAGTAGTAGAACTAATTTACTTCAAAGACGGTACAAAGCCTAACTCACCCCCGAAACCAATTAAAAGCGTTCCCTCCCAAATAGGTCATGTGAATGCTATGCACCTCTCTTTTCACGTCAAAGAAGACGTGGATCTAAATGATTTTGCCCAAGAATTAGAGGCAGAATGTCATCGACGAGGTATTACCAACGTTACCTTTAATCGAGTAATTAGAGTCAAATCTGCTGCTGAAAAAAGGGAAGTTGCTCGTAAATATAGCTCAATCAAATTTTGGAACGATCCCGAACTATTAGCAGCAGGTCAAGAACCTACAGAGTGGGGTGAATTTGAAGGCTGGGCATTATTCTACTGCAAAGGACCCAACGGAGAACAGTTAGAATTTAACCAAGCCACCCGTAACGTGAAAAAGCTGTTTAAACAAGCACAGCAAGACTACAATAAAGTAACTGGAACTGCATTTAAGTATCCAGAAGCAACATTTGCTAAGTATTTAACCAAGAACTCTTACCAAGACGGAGAATCTATGATTTATACAACTTACAGCACTCCTGTAAACGCCTCTGCAACAACAGTTTGGTACGTATTGCGAGACAAAACTGAACACCCAGAACGTTACAATATGGAAGCAAGTAATTGCCAAGTTCTAGAAAGGTACAACGATGGTATCATGCGCCACATGAACGCTATGGGGATGAATGTGAAGGAAAAAATAACTATTGATGACGGCTCCAAAATTATCCGCCATCAGCTAGTAGATAATTCTTTATTTACAGGAGATGCAGTTAACGCAGTCGTAGAACCAGTAAGTGAGAATCCTGACGACCCCGTGATTGTCACTTATACTGTAGATTGGCGACCAATAAATGAACAGGGTCAGACTAAAGCAGCAGAAATTCACAATACAATAGTTCAAGCTGTGCGACAAGCAGTTATCAATACAAAATTAGCAGCCGAAAAGCTGGAAGCAGAAGGAATGGCAGGTAGCGAACAATTTCCTGGTACTAATACAGACTTGGTAAAGCGTCTATTTTCAAGGGGAGAAGCATTTGATTCCGAAGGATTTATTACATTCTTCACAGACAAACCCCTATATCAGTTTGGTAACTTTGATGTCTGTTTAGATAAAGAATCAATCAGAAAATCAGCAGATAACTTCTTCAGTCAGATTAATGCAGTATACCACGAAATTAAAATGATGTGGGAAGTAGGGGATGTAGTATTTGTAGAAATGGATGTTCTCTACTGGCGCAAAGATGGTTCAATGGTTTCACTTCCTTGTTTTGACATTTTCCGGGTTGAGGGCAATAAATTCTCAGAACTGCGAATTTTTATGGATGTGAATCCTGTATTCGATGCTAGTATTCCTGTTCCTCCGTCAGCCTCAATTTTGACATTAGCTGAAGGTAAAAAATTAATCCCACCAGGAACCATGCGTCGCCATTTTGCAGAACATCCAGAGGCAAAACAACGAGTAGCTCAAGGATATGGTCCTAAATGGTCTGCGGACGGACCCCGATGGCCGATTGGTAGTGGAGAAGTTCCCCCTACAGAAAAATCCTCAGCTCAGTTGCAAGCAGTGGGCGAACTCTCCCAGAATATTATGGCTCAGGACTGGGAAAAAGTTAAAACATACCTGACAGATGATATATATTACAAAGTCGGTTCTGCTGATCCAGTTCATGGTCCGGAAGCAGTGGTTAATTTCTTCAAAACAGTATTCAAAACAAAAGGCATATTTTCTGGTCACAAACCCAGGAAGTTATGGCAGGATTCCGATATTGTTACACTAGAAATGGATGCTTACTATGAATTAGTTCCTAGTAAAAAGAATGTTACCATTTCCTGCTGTGATGTTTACCGGATGACTGGAAATAAAGTCAGCGAATGGCGCGTTTATGCTGATATGACACCCTGGGATTCATAAATACCGTTAGATGATTTTTAATATCTAAATTAGAGCCATAGGGATGAAATATAAATTCATCCTTATGCCTCAAAAAAAATCTGACATAATCTAAAAATGAAGATGGGGTATTGACAAATGAAACTTTTGTTAGTATAGATTTGTGAGCAAAAAAAATGTAGGCTCAAATTAAGTTTTTTTTTAAAATACAAAGAAAGAGGGTAGGGGGTATAATAATTATTAACTCTCAATTCTACTTCAAAATAAATAAAATTTATAACCCGTAGAGGGAAAGGAGTAAAAAAAATGGCAACTGAGATGAAAGGCAAAATTGGCGTACTAATCGAAGACCATTTCGATAGTACAGAATTTCGGAAATTTAATGAATTTTTCCCAGAAAAAGGCTACGATGTAGAATACATTTCTCATTTATGGGGTAATAAAGAATTACATTTTGGTTCCAATCCAGAGAATAATATCATAGAAGAACAAGTTACCGTATCTACAGAAGTTAATGATATTAATCCATCAGATTATAAAGGTATAATTTGCATTGGTGCCTATGCGATGGATAGATTGCGGTATCAGGTAAATCCCAAAAAGGGTGAACCTAATCAGGCACCAGCAGTAGCATTTCTGCGGAAAGCTTCAAGTATAGAAAATGTAAAGCTAGGAACTATTTGTCACAGTTTGTGGTTATTTTGTGCAGATTCCGAACTGCTAAAAAACAAGAAAGTAACCTGCGCTCATAACATTATCTGTGATGTAGAAAACGCTGGAGCAGATGTTGTATTTGAAGGAGAAAAAACTGCGGATTTAGTTGTAGATGGTAATCTGATTACAGCTAAACATCCAGGTGTAACAGATGAATTTATGGAAGCATTCATTAAAGCAATAGAAGCCAATTAAACCAAAGACAAAAACAAAAAGTTAAAAATCAAAAATTAAGCCAAAAACTACTTTTTAGTATTTGCTAGGAAGTAGAATCAAAGTAATTTTTTGTGCTATAAAAGGAAAAAGCAGAGCTAAGTTTTAACACCAAAAACTACTCAGCTATTCCAGTAAAAACCCGTTAAAAAATATCAATAAACTGGGAGCAATCTAAAGCATGAGTGTCACAGTAGAATTTACCTTTTCCGACCTGATCGCCGGATACGTTACAAGTTTTGATTCAGAAAAAGATATTTTTGGAATCAAAACAACAGATGGCCGGGAATTTCAAGCTAAATTATGCCCCACGACTTACGCCAAACTGGTACAAAATTTAGACGAAGCATATCCAGATGCTACCGGCTCCATCCGGTCAATGTTAGTACCAGGTCGTTATCTATTTACCTACGGAGTTTTCTACCCAGATAGCCCCATCTTTGAAGCCAAACAAATTGTGTTTGTTGGTCGTCAAGCAGATGACTACATTTTTGAGAAACCTAACTGGTGGGTAGACCAAGTTCGCTCCCTTGCTAACTTCTACGTTAAAGCTCAATTTGGCAATGAAGAAATAGACTACCGCAACTATCGGACTACCCTAAGTTTATCTGGTGCCAAGTCCCAGGTAAACTTCCGTCAAGAAACTGACACTATTTCCCGGATGGTTTACGGGATGGCTACTGGCTACATGATGACAGGAGAAGAAATATTCCTAGAAGCGGCAGAAAAAGGTACGGATTATCTCCGGGATCACATGAGGTTTGTAGACTTAGATGAAGGTATAGTTTATTGGTATCATGGCATCGATGTTCAGGGAGAGCGGGAACAGAAAATTTTTACTTCAGAATTTGGCGATGACTACGATGCTGTTCCTGCTTACGAACAAATCTATGCCCTGGCGGGTCCCATGCAAACATACCGACTCAACGGCGACCCTCGGATCATGGATGATGCGGAGAAAACCATCAAACTATTCGACGACTTCTTCTTAGATAAAAGCGAACGGGGCGGTTATTACTCCCACCTCGACCCAGTTACCCTAGACCCCCTCACCGAATCTTTAGGTCGTAACAAAGGTACAAAAAACTGGAACTCCGTCGGCGACCATGCTCCTGCATATCTAATTAACTTGTGGCTAGCTACCGAAAAACAAGAATATGCCGATATGCTCGAATACACTTTCGACACTATCGAAAAGCGTTTTCCTGATTACGAAAACAGTCCTTTCGTCAATGAAAAATTCTTCGAGGACTGGAGTCCAGACCAAACTTGGGGATGGCAGCAAAACCGGGCAGTAGTAGGCCACAACATGAAAATTGCCTGGAACTTGATGCGGATGCAGAGCCTCAAGCCCAAAGATGCATACGTTAATATGGCGAAGAAAATTGCTGATATTATGCCAGCAGTAGGTAGCGACCAACAACGGGGCGGATGGTATGACGTAGTTGAACGCGCATTAGATGAAGGCGAAAAACATCATCGCTTCGTGTGGCACGATCGCAAAGCTTGGTGGCAGCAAGAACAATCTATTCTAGCTTTCTACATTCTTGCAGGGGTACTTAAAGATAACGAATATCATCGCCTCGCCCGGGAAGCTGCAGCATTTTATAACGCTTGGTTCCTAGATACAGAAGATGGTGGCGTTTACTTTAACGTATTAGCTAATGGTATTCCATTCCTAGCAGGTGGTAACGAACGGGGTAAAGGTTCCCACTCCATGAGCGGTTATCACTCTACAGAATTATGTTTCTTGGCTGCGGTTTATACTAACCTGCTGATTACTAAGCAGCCCATGGACTTCTACTTTAAACCTATCCCCGGTGGTTTCCCCGATAATATTCTGCGGGTGTCTCCAGATATTCTACCCCCAGGTAGTATCAAGATCGGTTCCGTACAAATAGACGGCAAACCGTACAACGACTTTGATGCAGAAAAACTGACTGTCAAACTTCCCGATACTCAAGAACGGGTTAAGGTAAAAGTAAATATTGTTCCTAACTAAACTAGGGATAAATTTGTGAGGGTAATCGCTTGAACATAATTAACAGTTTAAGCGATCACCCTCAATGTAGAATCATTTGCTACCTCGATAAATCATGGAAATTAATACTAAAACAGAGCAAGGTGTCACAGTAGTCGAAATCACTGGTGATATTGATGCTAATACAGCTCCCACTGTCTCAGAAAAAGTTTTACCTCTAGCTACCCCAGGCAGCAAGATTCTTATGGATATGACAAACGTACCATATATGTCTAGTGCTGGATTGCGGGCATTATTATCACTATATCGTCAGACTACAGCACAAGAAGGAAAATTAGTATTGGTAGGATTATCAGAAGAACTTACAGATACTATGTCTGTAACAGGATTTCTTGACTTCTTTACCACTGCAGAAACTTTTGATGCAGGAATGACAGCATTAAAATCATAATTTATCCTGGTAATTAGGTCGTCGATCTGGAATCGGTGTAACCGATTTTTCAGACAGACATTATGAAATACACAACAGAATAGTCAGATGCAGAAATGGGAAGTGACTAAACCTCACTTCTACCAATCTTTGCATTCCGAACGCAGCAAACAAGCTCAGAGGAAATAGTCATGGTAATGGAACGCATTGATATCCATCCTACCCACCAACATGGTGATTTTAAACTTCGTTGTGGGAAACCTTTTCCTTTTGGTGCAACTATTGTACCAGGAGGAGTGAACTTTTCAATCTTCTCCTCTCACGCCACATCCTGTACGTTGGTATTGTTTAAAAAGCACGCTCCCGAACCAATGGCAGAAATTCCCTTTCCTGAAGAATTTAAGATTGGGAATGTTTATTGTATGGTCGTATTCGATATTGATTATGAGAATATTGAATACGGTTATCGCATAGATGGCCCCAATAGTTTTAGTGAAGGTCAGTGGTTTGACAAAAGCAAGGTCGTCATGGACCCCTATGCTAAAATTATTGGGGGTCGAGATGTATGGGGAGAAACTCCAGATTGGAACAACATTTATCAACATCGCTCCAGAATAGCATTTGATGATTTTGACTGGGAAAATGATCGTCCCCTAGAAATTCCTCCAGAGGATCAGATAATCTATGAAATGCACGTTCGCAGTTTTACTCGTCATCATTCCTCTGGGGTAAAGCATCCAGGGACTTTTGCTGGCATTCTTGAAAAAATTCCTTATCTCAAAGAATTGGGTGTTAATGCAGTGGAATTGATGCCAGTTTATGAATTTGATGAATTTGAAAACTCCCGCCCCAGCCCGATTACAGGAGAAACTCTTTATAATTATTGGGGTTATAGTACAGTCGGTTTTTTTGCTCCCAAAGCAGGGTTTGCTGCCACAGGTAAGTTGGGAATGCAGGTAGATGAGTTGAAAAACTTAGTCAAAGAGCTACATAAAAACGGCATAGAAGTCATTCTCGATGTAGTATTCAATCACACTGCCGAAGGAAACGAAAACGGTCCGACGATTTCTTTCAGAGGTATTGACAACAAGACCTATTATATGCTAACGCCTGAAGGTTATTACTATAACTTTAGTGGCTGCGGTAATACTCTTAATTGTAATAATCCCATCGTTCGCGGTGTGGTATTAGATTGTTTGCGGTATTGGGCGAGTGAATATCATATAGATGGTTTCCGGTTTGACCTGGCAGCCATTCTCGGACGTGACCCTTGGGGCGCTCCCCTCCCTAACCCTCCGCTTTTGGAAACTCTAGCTTTTGATCCCATTCTTGCTAACTGTAAGTTGATTGCAGAAGCTTGGGATGCAGGCGGTTTATATCAAGTGGGTTCTTTTCCAGCTTTCGGACGTTGGGCAGAATGGAACGGAAAGTATCGCGACGGTATTCGCAAATTTATTAAAGGTGATTGCACGGTTGGGGAAATGGCGCAGAGATTGCAAGGTTCTCCAGACCTGTATGCTTGGGCAGGTCGCGCACCAGCGACATCTATTAATTTTGTCACTGCTCACGATGGTTTTACCTTGGCTGATATGGTGTCTTACAACGGCAAGCACAATGAAGCAAATGGTGAAAATAATAATGACGGTGCAAATGATAACGAAAGTTGGAATTGTGGAGCTGAAGGCTGGACTGATGACCCAGGAATAAATGCTCTGCGCAGTCGTCAGATGAGAAATGTCATCGCCCTGTTGATGCTGAGTCAAGGTGTACCAATGTTATTGATGGGTGATGAAATTGGACGCACTAAAAATGGTAATAATAATACTTATTGCCATGATTCGGAATTAAATTGGCTCAATTGGGAATTCTTAGAAACTAATGCTAGTTTGTTCGAGTTCACTAAAAACTGTATTGCTTTCCGCAAAGCTCACCCAGTACTGAGAAACCGTCAACATTTCCAAAATCGGGATTATATTGGTAGTGGTTATTCTGATATTACTTGGCATGGTACCCAAGCGTGGAATGCAGACTGGTCTGATAACTGTCGGACTATAGCTTTTATGCTTTGTGGCAAACACGCGAAAGAAGGAACCCAACCAGATAATTTTATTTATGTAGCGATGAATATGCACTGGGAAACCCACTGGTTTGAGGCTCCTGGTTTGCCAGAGGGAATGCAGTGGCATATTTTTGCTAATACTGGCTGTAACCCACCAGAAGATTCTTGGGAACCCGGAACTGAACCTGTTTTGGAAAATCAACAAGGATTATTAGTGGGCGATCGCTCAGTCGTTATTTTAGTGGGTAAGTAAATTAAGACTAGATATTTAGGCATTGGTGAAATAAGGTATGAAATTCCTATCGGAGTAACATTGATAGTAGGAAAACAATCATTTACCAACGCCGATATTTATTGTCATCAGTCGTAGCTTACCAAGTCATAAGGCTGTGATAGTATAATTGAACAGCCTAAAATCAAAGTTTAATTTTCGATGGTATTTCCTCTAAAATACCACAAAAACCTATAATCAACCAACCAAAACTTAAGGATAATTATGGCTTTTGAAGCAAATCTCGAAACAAACAACAGCATCGCTAAAATTACTTTATCTGGAGAGTTAGATGCAGCTACTGCTCCTACTTTTAAAACAAAAGTAGAGGAAGCTGCAGGCCAAAGCCCAAAAAAACTTGTTTTGATGATGAATGACTTAGAATATATGGCAAGTGCGGGTCTACGGGTATTGATTTTCGCGAAGCAAAAGATGGGAACAGGTGTTGACATTTATATGATTGGCGTTCAAGAAACTGTACTGGATACTATCAAGAAAACTGGCTTCGATCAGAGTGTTTATTTACTTGATGAATATGATGCAGCTAAGATTGAAGCTTAATTAAGTTCATCTGCTTCGCACATAGATACCGTCATTTTTAGACGGTATCTGTATTGTATTAGTTTATTGCCCAACTTTTAAATTTAGCCAGCCAATTATTTGTTTATAAAAAAAATCTTATACAACATTGACATTCGAGATGTCAATCTAAAATGCAAGAAAAAAATCTAATAGACATCTGGTGATCATCAAAAATAAAATCAATTATCGCCTATAAATCATCAATTATTTCCCCCTACTCCCTACTCCCTACTCCCTACTCCCTCTTTTCCGCAGAGGTCTAATAATACTATAGTAAAGAGATTAGAGCATTTTTGATTTTTCATCATCAATTAGTATCAAATTTTATTATAATTAAAGCACTTACTGCTGTTATAAGGTAGAGATTAAGAGGGCAAGCTGCCTAAAATAGTTTCAATATTTAAACTTGTACATCATTTGTCCAAAATCTGCTGTAAACGTTTCCTGTGTGTAAATCTTGAAATTATCTTGAAATCTCATAAATAATATCTACTAATCATCAAAAATAATTAACTTCAAATGTCATTTAAACCAGTTTAGAAAAAAAGCAAGATTTCAATCTTTCAGAGAGTATTTGTAAACCAAAGATTAATACCAAATTCAATAAAGATTGTGAGAGTAGAATCCGGACACAAAAGGATCGGAATATTTACACTTCTATTAATACCTACTGGACTGACAGACCTTAAATGGTGGATTAGAAGATTAGAAGATGGGGAGATGGGGGATGCGGTGTCAGTTATACAAAAAAAGCTGCACAGTTTTAGCTGTGTCGGTCCACTACAACCTACCACCTAAAACCTATAACCAACGAGTGTAGCAAGATTTTATGAAAATGGTATAAGAAACCTAGAGTGCTTAATATTAGTAGGTTACTGGGGAAAGTTAAGATTTGGGTGAGTCAGCATAAGTTTTGCCACCTAACCCACCCTAAGCCTGGATTGAATATTCCTTTTACAAACAGTCTTTTACTTAACCAGGAAATATATATGGTATAATTATAAACTATTATCAGTTAAGAATTAGGGTAGAGCATAGTTATTCTAATCTCATCCTTACCTATTCTTAATGTCACTATTAAACTGTTAAAAGACTATAATCAAAATGGGCGAAGATTTAGAAAAACAATTAAAAGAAAAAATAGATTCTCTAGAATGCGAAGTAACCAGGCTGCAAAATGAAATAGCAGGTTTTCAGGCCCAAACAGTATTGCTGGAAAGTTTGGTAACAATGGCGCAAACATCAGCAGAAGAGGGTGTGATCAAAGCTGCATTACAAAAAGCTTTGGATCTTGCTGCTGATTTAACCAGTACAGAAAAAGGAAGTCTATTTTTACTAGATCCTGCCTCTGGGAAAATAGTCGATGCGATTCTGAGTCGTACCGAAGTTAAACCAGAACAACGTGCTAAATTAATCGGTAGCGTTTTAGACAAAGGACTAGCAGGCTGGGTAAGTAATTGTCATCAGGTGGGCTTAATTACAGATGCAGAAAACGATGATCGCTGGTTGACTCTACCAAATCAACCATATACAGTAGGTTCAGCCTTAGCAGTTCCTATTCTCAAGGGTCAAGAGTTGCTCGGTATTATGACTTTACTACATTCTCATAAGCACCATTTTACAGAAAAAATGGCTGAGTTAATGGATGCTGTTGGCAACCAAATTGCATTAGTATTAGAAAATGTGCGACTATATGGTAAACTAGATACTTATTCTAGAGCGCTCAACCATGAACTTGAGAAAGGTAGACAGATTCAAATCGACTTTCTACCCTACGATATTCCCAAGCTTTCTGAGTGGGAAATATTTGCCTGTTTCCATCCTGCTAAACAAGTAGCTGGAGACTTTTACGATGCGTTCACTCTTCCTAATAATCAAATAGGGCTGGTTATTGCAGATGTGTGTGATAAAGGTGTGGGTGCAGCACTCTTTATGGCTTTATTCCGTAGTTTAATCCGCATATTTTCCGAACAAACGAAACTACGAGGTAGTGCTGCTCATTTATTAGAAGAAAATAAACCAGCAGATGGCGATTGGATCGGAGAGTCGATGTCAACTAATTTAGCCCATCTTAATGCTCTTCAGGCCGTTCACTTAGCAAATGATTATGTGGGCGAAAATCACTGGCAAATGAGTATGTTTGCTACTTTATTTTTCGGGGTTTTAGATCCAGAAACAGGTTTGCTGAGTTATGTAAATGGCGGACATGAACCACTGTTTATACTCGATAAAAATGGCATTAAACAGACCCTTAATTCCACCGGGCCAGCAGTAGGAATGATGCCAGGTTCAAAATTTAGGGTGCAGCAGGTGCAGTTAGAGCCAGGAGAAATATTAATTGGTTATACCGATGGCGTAACTGAAGCAAAATGCCCAGAAGGAAAATTGTTTACAGATCAAAGATTAAGAGAATTAGTTGAACAGCCTGCACAAACAGCATCAGAATTAATTGGGCGTATCAAAGATCGTTTGTTTGATTATATGGAAGATGCGCCCCAATTTGATGATATTACAATGTTAGCTGTGCGTAGAAACTAACTAGATTTTTGAATACAAAATAAAAAAAAGGAGCATTATGGAACCCTTAACATTACCAGGTACCCTAGACTCTTTAGGAAAAATTGGTCAATATATTATGTCAGCAGCAAAAGAGGCTGGTTTAGAAAAAAAAGCATCCTATAAATTACGTTTAGCAGTAGATGAAATCGCTACTAATATTATTACTCATGGTTATGATGAAGCAGGATTATCGGGAGATATTTGTGTGGAAGCTAAAGTAGACGAGGAAAATTTAACTATTTATCTAGAAGATAATGCCATACCCTATGATCCTACAAAAGGAGAAACAGTTACAGAAGAAACTTTGAAACAACCTCTAGAAGAACGACCTATTGGTGGACTGGGAGTTTTCTTAGCAGAGGAAGGTGTAGATGAATTTAAGTATGAGCGAGTGGGAGACCGGAATCGTAATATTTTAGTTGTTCATCGGGCTAGTGAATAAAGAACGGAGAAAGTAGAAGGGATAGGAAGGTTATCTGATTTAGATTTTTTTCGATTAATTGATAATAAAAAAAGTTTCTTTGAAGCAGGTTTAGATAATCTGCTGCTAATATCAAGTTGCATTTAATTTTCAGGAGATATTTTAGGATTTTTACTAACAGTGGGGTTATTTTCGAGGTAGTCGCGCATCCCGTTGCAACCCCACTCATGGAGGCGATAGCCTCCATCAAACAAACACTTCTTGATAAATGCGGTTAGCAACTTGTAACTGTCTTTCGTGTTTTACTACTAAACCTATGAGGCGGAGTTCCATTTGGTCAAGGTAGTCGTCGGTTATGATACCCCCCAACCCCCCTTGATAAGGGGGGCTTTTTTTCTTCTGGTTCTGTTCTCCCCCTTTGCAAGGGGGAAGGAAGGGGGATTAAACTAGATGGATGTTGTGCATCTAATACTTCTTCTTCAGAGCTATCATTTGTTGTTATCCGTTCTACTAAACTTACCCAAACTTACCCAGGCGCGATTGCATGAGTTTTGGAGCTAGTTTCCTGCTTCTATGAGAATCACCGACCGCAGTCTGCAACCTTCTTCTCT
>JAAUYJ010164776.1_pt1 | contig 29545 bp, 18 predicted proteins | sample 7278031 | NCBI WGS metagenome assembly JAAUYJ01 (sample SAMN14350222, study PRJNA611818) | marine sediment metagenome | isolation source: surface marine sediment (1.8m) | place: French Polynesia: Moorea | collected 2018-08 | reverse complement strand
CCCCTCCTTCAAAAGCGAAGCATCCTTTGGCCTCCCCCTTTCTAAGGGGGACAGGAGGGGGATTCCCAAGGGGGACAGGAGGGGGATTCCCAAGGGGGACGGGAGGGGGATAACCAAGGGGGGAACTGTAAGTCCCCCTTGAGAAGGGGGATTTAGGGGGATAGTTGATCTATCTCACGAGGCTGAAAACTGCTATAAGAATCAGGAATCATAAAATATAGTAGGGGTTTGGTCTCCAAACCCTTTGCAAATTTAATAGTTGTTTTTATTTCTTGTTGCCTTTTTATATTTCCTGATACATTCAATCTTAAACTATTAAATTTATATAGAAGTGCTTTACCAATTAGTCAAATGATGCAAGATACTTTACTAAAACAATTAATAAACTCACCTCAGTTAGTTAATTATTATCAAGAAATCAAAGAGTTTTTAGAGAAAGAAAATCAAACCAGGCAAAACTTTTATCAAAAATTACCAACAAATCAAAAAACAGAGTTTATTAATGGTGAAGTAATTATCTATAATCCTGACTATCAAGAACATAATCAGGTCAAAGTATACTTGTTATCAATTATTGATACTTTTGTAGTTCAAAGTAATTTGGGTAAGATTAATTCAAGAAATATCACAATTTCTTTAAGCCGTAATGATTATCAACCTGACATTTGTTTTTTTAGTAGGGATAAATCAGTTGATTTTACCTCTGATCAAATTAAGTTTCCTGCCCCAGATTTTATAGTTGAAATTTTATCACCAAATACGGAAGATACAGATAGAGGCGTTAAGTTTATTGATTATGCAAATCACGGCATACCAGAATATTTGATAATCGATTCACAAACACAAATAGTAGAACAATATGTACTTGAAGATGGGGAATATAATCTTCATATTAAGTCTGATTCAGGAAGTTTAACAACTGTGGCTATTCCCTATTTAACGATACCAATTAGGGCAATTTTTGATGAAACAGAAAATATGCAAATTTTAGAAGAATTTTTTCTGTTATAAATTTTCCTAAATAGGAAACTAGGTATACTGGGCAATTATTGACGCTGGTTTAGTTATTTATTTTCAAGAAAAAATTGAAATTATGTCTATCAAAAAGGCTTCTCTTCATTATCAAGATGAAAAATCAGATAAAGTTTATGAAGTGGAAATAGTTTATCTAGGTTGGGAAAAATATCAGGTTAATTTTGCCTATGGTAAAACAGGTAGTAAACTTAAAACTGGTACAAAAACAAATATTCCTGTTTCTTTAAAAGAGGCTAAAAAAATATTTGATGGTCTCGTTCATTCCAAACAGAATAAAGGATATAAAATTTCTGATTCTCAATATTTTTCTGATGGTGATTTATTAGAAATATCTTTATCTGACAGACAAAAGATTATTGATAGTTTTAAGCAAAAAAAAAGTAGATAATTTTTTAGAAGAACTTGAAAAAAACGGATTAAATCCTAGAAAACATTTGGTAGGAATTGACTTAAGTTATGCCGATTTAAGTAACGTTGATTTAAGTAATGTTGATTTAAGTGATTGTAATCTTTATCAAACCAATTTAATTGGGGGAAATTTAAGGGGAGCAAAACTTCAAGGTGTTTTTTTAGAAGAAAGTCAAATTATTGATTTTATCAATCCTCATGATGAGTATTTCCTGGTAAATTTAACTGGTGCTAACCTTGAAGGTGCAAATCTGAGTAACTCCGATTTATATAACTTTAATTTTACTAATGCTAATCTCAAAAATGCTAATTTAAGTTGCTCTGAACACGCTTTTTTACAAGGTGCTTGTTTAGAAGGAGCAGATTTAAGTGATACTTGTTTTATTTCAGGTGATTTTGAGGATACTATCTGTATTAATGCTAACTTTAGTCGGGCTTCTTTTTGGCACGAAGATGCACATTTTAGAAATGCTAATTGTAGAGGTGCAAATTTTCAGGAAGCAACTTTTACTTTAGGTGAAATGGATGGTGCAGACTTTAGCTGTGCAAATTTTTCAGGTGCGAAATATTTATATGACTTTTTTGCTAATAATTTATATGAAGAAGTAAATTTTCAAAATGCTAATTTCACAAATACAGATTTATCACGGGTGGATTTTAGTAGCATTAAGTTGTTGATTAATTTAACTGGAGCAATATTTGACGAAGCTAATTTAAAAGAAGCTGATTTTTCTGGTTTAAATTTAAGTAATACTTCTTTTAAAAATGCGAATTTACAAGGAGCAAATTTAGAAAACTGTAATTTAGAAAATGCAGATTTAACAGCAGCTAATCTTGAAGAGGCTAATTTAAAAGGAGTTGATTTTAGCAAGATTCGCTCTTGTGAAAATATCATAATTAATGGCAAGACTCTAGTCGATACGGAATGGCAAGAATGGTTAAAATCTCAATAATATTTCAGTTTTCAAGAAAATACTTAAACAGAAATGAATTTAACTTCTATTTGATTTCCCTATCTCTCTATTCTTTTGAATCTTGATACAAATACTTCTCTACAAAATCAGTAATTTCTTTGTCTCGGAACTCTTGAGCTAAATTTTTCAAATGTTGGGCAAAGGGAATATATTTTTCGTCTAATTCTTCTAGATAAGCTGCTCTTTCTTGAATTTTCCGCATACTACCTAGCATCACAAATTCATATAATATTTCCATTTCTTCTGGGGGAGGTGGAACTATAGATTCAAGTTTTTCTGATAGACTAATATTATGTGTATCTAATTTTTCTGCTACTGTTTCTTCTTCATAAATCCAGTCTAATTTTAAATATTCTCCTAAGAGTAATAGTAATTTATTTTCATCCACTGGCTTAGATAAAAAATCATCACAACCTGATATTCTACTTTGCTTTTTCTTGATATCTAAAACACTAGCTGAAACTGCGATAATAGGAATATTTTGTATTTCTGGCAGACTACGAATAGCTTGAATTGCTTCAAATCCAGTTTTCACAGGCATGACTAAATCTGTTAAAATTAAATCTGGCTGGAATTGTTGGGCTAGGTCTATTTCCTCTTGACCATCTACACCAATAATTATCTCAAAACCCAAAGGTTCAAGCATATTTTTTAGCACTAATAGATTTTCTTTTCTATCATCTACTACTAGAATTTTCCGTTTTGTTCCTTGATATCCAAGAATGCGTCCTCTCGTTTTGGCAGGAGTTTTTATTGAGGCATTAACTATAGGTAAATTAACTTCAAACCAGAAAGTTGAACCTTTACCAAATTCACTTTTTATCTGTAGTTTACTTTCCATTAATTCAACTAATTGCTTAGTAACAGCTAGTCCTAAACCTGTTCCTTGCTGTCGATGTTTAGTATTGCCTACTTGTTCAAAAGGTTGAAATATTTTCTCTAAATCTTGGGCAGTCATTCCAACTCCTGTATCAATTATTTTAAATTGAATAGTTACCTGATTATTTTCTGTTTCTATCTGATTAACATTGAAACTTACTTGACCATTATCAGTAAATTTTACGGCATTTCCTAATAAGTTTAATAGTATTTGTCGTAAACGTTTTTCATCTGCTTGAATGCCAGTTGGTAAGTGAGAATCTAGTTCATATTTGAAGAGAATATCTTTTTCTAGGGCACGCATTTTAATAATTCCTACGATACTTTCTAGGAAAGAAATAAAGTGAATTTCACTAGGGAAAAGCTCCATTTTTCGAGCTTCTATTCTGGATAAATCTAGAATATCGTTAATTAGGGTTAAAAGATGATTTCCACTATTATGAATAATATTTAAAGCATTTTTTTGAGTAGGGGTAAAGTTGCGATCGCGTTGGAGAATTTGAGCATAACCGAGGATACCGTTTAAAGGTGTTCTCAATTCGTGACTCATATTTGAGAGAAATTCACTTTTTGCTTGATTAGCTGTTTCTGCTACTTGTTTAGATTTTTTCAGTTGTTTGTGTTCAAATGCTTGTATTTGCGAGAGGATAATTATCATCATTATTGTTAATGATATTACTACTACAGCAATCAGGTTAAGAGGTCTCAGTTGAGACTCAATGTTGGCGCGGGGAATGACGAGAGCAACTGACCAGTTAGCCTCTTTTAGGGGCAAATATGCAACATATTGGGAAATTCCGTCTATTTTTGTTAGAGAAATTCCTTGTCTTTTCTCAACCATTTTTTGAGCAATATTTGCTAAACCTTGGTCTGTAGAGTTGAGTAAACTGGGAGCAGGTTTTTCTAAGGTTGACATTAAATCTGAGTCTGGATGAATGATCGCTTCTCCTTGGGAATTGAGTGCAAAAGCATAACTTTGTTTGCCATAATCTAAACTATTTACAACATCAATAACTTTGTCAATATCAACTACAGCATTAGTTAAACCGATAATGTTTCCTAGTGGTTTTTCTGGCTGGGGTATACCAGAAAAAGTTGGTGCGTCAAAAGCTACTATTCTTTTTCCTTGGGGAATACGAGCAATGAGCGGATCTGATAAACTTGTTGTGCGACTACTCAGAGCTTCTTGAACGTGCTTGCGATCTTTGAGGTTAATAACTCCATTAGGTTGTCCCTCTAATGTAGTGTATAAAAAAGCATCAATATCGAGCATTCCTAAATACAGAAATTCGGGCAAGCGTTTTTCTTCTGCTTGTAAATAAGGTTTAATTTGAGACCAGTCCATGGTTCGGAATATAGGATTATTTGCTATTGCTTCGAGGGAAGCTTTTTTATTACTCAGCCAACTATCAATTTCATTCACACCTTGCTGTACTTCTAAAAATGCTTTTGCTTTTAAGTTATCTAAAATTAAATTCCGAACTATTTGATAACTGAGGTAAGTAGTAAAACTAACAAATAATGTCGTACCAGCAATAATTACCTGAACAAACAAATGACGAGATGATTTTTTTTGTTGAGGCTCTGATAAATCCTGTTGTTGATTTTTTTTAGTAAAAAAAAACATTTTCCTTTTCCTTGACAACTATATGAATTAATCATTTAACTCAGAATTATTATCGTGAAAAATTGGCAGCATAATCGTAAATATTGTACCTTGACCAATTTTTGATTCACAGAAAATTTTACCCTGATGTTTTTCTTCTACAATTTGGCGCGAAATTGCAAGTCCTAATCCTGTTCCTTTACCCACTGCTTTTGTAGTAAATAGGTGGTCAAATATTTGGCTTTTTGTCTCCTCTGACATTCCATGACCATTATCTTGAATTTTAATCATTACTTCCTGAGAATCTAGACTAATTTCAGTTGAAATTTCAATTATAAAATTATCAGATTTTGCTAACTCGCTATTCACTTCATCAAATACATCAATTGCATTAGCTATTAAATTCATAAACACTTGATTTAGCTGTCCTGGAAATCCTAGAAGTTGGGGAATATTTCCATAGTTTTTGATGATTTTAATATCTGGACGATACTCGTTTGCTTTTAATCTATGTTTGAGGATCATTAAGGTACTATCAATACCTTCGTGAAGATTAAAAGTTACTTTTTCATTTCGGTCTGCACGGGATAATGTTTGCATCGATCTACTAATTTCCTCAATTTTGGCAATGCCTTGTTTCATAGAAATAAGCATTTTCGGTAAATCAGTTAATAAATATTCTAGTTCTATTTCTTTAGCTTTTTCTTGGATGATTTTTCCTGGCTGCGGAAATGTTTCTTGATATAGTTTTAAATATGCAATTAACTCTTGGAAAGCTAATTCTGTATGTTCTAAGTTACCTGAAATAAAACCCAAAGGATTTTTAATTTCATGGGTAATTCCTGCTAGAAGTAAACCTAGAGATGACATTTTTTCACTCTTGACTAATTGCAATTGTGATTCTTGCAATTCTTGTAAAGTTCTGTTTAATTTTATTGTCCGTTCTTCTACTTGTTGTTCTAGCTTTTGAGTCAAACAGTAAAGCTGAAGATGGAGATTAACTCTAGCTAAAACTTCTTCAATTTGAATTGGTTTAGTTACATAATCAACTGCGCCTACTTCAAATCCTTTGACTTTATGTTCGGACTCGGTTAGAGCAGTCATAAATATAACTGGAATATTGTAAGTTTTTTCATCTGCTTTTAATCGACGACAGGTTTCAAAACCATCTATTTCTGGCATTAAAATATCTAGCAAAATTAGATCGGGATGAGCAAATTTTGCTCTTTTAATACCACTGAGACTATCACTAGCAATTAAAACATTAAATCCTTTATCTTCGAGAGCATTAGCTGCTACACTTAGATTGGTTGGATTATCATCAATTATTAAGATGGTACTTTGATTAATTAGATCGCTATTGAAGTTGTTTATTTTGAAGGATTTTGCTACCATGTATCTTGCATAAATCAATAATTTATTATATAACTTATTCTAATATTTTGTTGATAGAGCGTATAAATCCTACAATTTAATAATCTAAAACATGAAAAAAATTGCAATAGATATTTAACTGTTAGTTTGGTGTTGACAGAATCTAGTTTAAGACTTTAAATTTTACAATAATCTTATAACAATAAAAAATAGTCTTTCTGATACTAATGAAGCTACACTTAATAAAATATAGCCTGCTCAAAAAGTAGGGTTAATTTATTTCTATAATTCTATTATGGCAAAATTTTAAAAATATCTATTTTTATAAATGCACTGCTTCCCCATGTTATGAAGTACACAGCTAGCGGGCCAGATGCGCGCACTACAGGAAATTCAATTCACGCCTTGTACATCGTCTGCTCGAAATATGCTGTAATTTCACATTGCTATATATTCTGTTGATAATTATGTAATTACTTCAATTTATCCTACTCCCCTACTTCCCCACTTCCTTTTTTAACCCCAGTGAGAATTGCTACTAAAATTTTTATTAAATCTTCTAAATCATTAGGTACTCGATAGAAATTAATGTCTTGCTTAACTTGCTTATCTTGTCGTTTCAAAACAGCAAATTGCCAAATTTTTCCTATAGAAACAGCTCCATATAATAAATTTTGTTCTGGTTCTGTTTCTGTTCATTTATCAAGAGCAATTAACTCTACTGCCAGTTGCTTAAAACCTCTTTCAAAATTTTCATCATTTGCCTCAATAACTAATAAATTATTTCCTGCTTGTAAAAAATAATCTAGAGAACCTTTGAGCTGAGGTTCAATTTCCAATGGATAGGAAACCTTGAGTTTAGCCTGACAATAATCAACTAATTCTATCAATACTGGAGCAATTAAAAATTATCGCCTTGCCATCTCACTATCTAAAGTAATATAAGGGAGACTTTGGCGAAATTTTTGCTTAAGATTTTCTAATCCATCAAATTGCCGTTGAGACTTGGGTAAAACCAACTCTTCTGTAATTAATTGATAACCAAAATAATTTCAAATATCCTCCGGATAATAATTCAACTTGAAATAATCTGAAAAATTACAACTATCAGGTAATTTAATTGGTATATTCATTAGAGTTTTCCCTCATACTATTAATAGTCTTCCCAAAAGAATACAGCTAAGTTCCTAGAGAATGTAAGCACAAAAAGGTAATGAAGCTGACGACTGAAAGCTGACAGCTAAATACTTACCGAAAAATTCTCGGTATGCGCCTCCCATTTTACAGCGCTTTTCAGATTGATAAACCACATCGTCACAACCAAAACCTTGTAGGGACGTTCCATGGAACGTCCCTACTGTGGTCTACTGAAATGAAAACCGCTGTAAGGAAATAAAAAGTGGTCGTTTTGCTGTCGCACAACTTTACCTAACTGAAGGGTGTAGCCGACATGAAAAGTGAAACTTCCCGGAGGGTGGGATGGCGGAATGCTACCGCAAAGCTTCGCTAAACCTGTTTGCGACAGCATTCCGCAAGGAAAGCGTCCCGGAGGGAAAAGTTTCCCCAAGAGTGCAGAGCCACTCCGAAGCATCGCCATATCCAATCGACCAAAAGAAAAGAGAATATTCCAAATTTCCAGCCTCCTTATTGCAGAGGTACTGTTAGCGCAGCACCTCCGGAAGAGGCTAACTATCAACTGTTAAGTATTAACTGATAACTGAAATGACCTTTTATTGATACTCTCGTTTAATTGATTTTGCCCATACTAAAAATGGTATTACACCAGCTCCTAATAACATCGCTAAAGCTAATAAAAAAATAATTATTCTGGTCAGACGAGGCAGTGATCGCGACACCCAAGGAAATACATAAGGCTCTAATTCTGAATTGATTGAATTATTAGATAAGTTGAGACTAACCTGAGCATTATGTAAGGAACCACGGTCAGCATTTATCGGCTGAATATAATTAATTTCATACTCATCAAATAAAGCTTCTAAAAACTCAGTTAAGCTTCTAGAAATATCCTCAGCATTACCAGAAAACTGTGGAATCCCTCTGGTAACTTCTGCTATTTTTTGCAGCCGTTTTTGGTCAACAAATTCTTCGGCAGCAAGTTCAGTTAAATCTTCAGAGTTATTACTTTTTTTTCCGCCTCTAACACTAATATCTCTAATAGTGGGAGGTTGTTCTAAATCATATTTTTTTTGCAATTGTTGAGGAGTTAAACCATAACCTAAAGTATGCACCGTTATATTAGGATAACTTTTCAACATAAACACAAGTTTTTCAAAATCTTGAGCTTCTAATTCTGGTTCATTTTCTCTATCACCATAAATACTATGATATCCGTCAGAAAGTAAAATTATCGAACGTCTTGGTTGGGGTAAATTAGCATCTGGGGGTGGGTTAAAACGAGTATCTTCGGGGTTGCCAAAAAATTGTACTGTCTGACGTAAAGGTTCATAAATATCTGTTGCTGCACAGAGATTATCCAGTTGATTTTCTAGTTTTTTTAGGGTTTCTTCAACTTTTTTATCCCCTGCTAAAATAAAGTTATCTAGTTCTTTTGGCGTTACCTGATTTCCCGGACAATTTTTACCTCCCTTGCCAAAAGGTACGATAGAAATTTTAGTATTTGTACTTCTTTTTGCTAAATCTTGATTGAATTTTCTAATCGCAGCGATCGCTCCTTCTAATTTAGTTTTTTCCCCACTACTATCTAATTGTTTCATACTGCCACTAAAGTCTAATAAAACAATTATCCAAGCAGGAGGTAATTCTTCTGCTTGGGGAATTTTCCAATTAATATCTGCTTGATTTAAGGTTTGACATTTTCCTGTTTGAGGGTTTGCTTGGGGCGGACAAACTGTTAAGTTAAAATCATCTTTTTGTAAACCCATTACTGGTTTATTATTTTGGTCGTAGGCTTTGATACGGAGTGTAACTTTGCCCTGATTTCGGTCAGGAATAGCTTCAATAATTTCCACATTTTTGATTTGAGCAAAGCTAGGATTTACCCAAGCACTTACTATTAATAAAGATAGGCTAACCTTGCGGGTCCAAGAAGCGATTGTAGTAGACAAATCTAAATAATTTTTTACCATTATAGACTCCATTTTCGGCATAAAATGCAATTAAATCGTTATGCTTTAATTTGATTGGTGTACTTTCGGTTAAGGGTGCGCCTTGATATTCTATTTTAGAGAAAAATTTGATGTTAGGTACGAGAATTGTTTGGCTAGGTGCTAAGTCTAGGTCAGCAATATGTAGTGGTAAACCGGGAATACAAATATTGACTCCAAATTGTTGACTTCCCAGAATTTTTAACTGGGCTGAACCTATTTTTACTCTCCCTCTAGCTGGTAATTGAATTGATAATCCTTCTTCTATTTTATCAGTAAAGTCATTACTCACAAATTTGAGTTTAGGTTGAAATTCTTTCTGAATATGAGGATAATTATTCGGTGTTTGAGAGTGACTAATATTGATATTTTCTGTATATTCAAAACCTGCTCCGGCTCTGAGGGCAACTAGATGACTGGGAGAGGTAGAAAAACTCAAGACCAAACCTAACAAACCGCCTAATAAAGAAAAACCTATAGGGTCTTCCCAAGCTTTTAATGCTGTGGGCATTCCTCCCATTTTTTGACGTAGCCATTCAAAGATAATTGCTGCTAATAAAGCAGTCAAAATACTGGTGGTGAAACTAATAGCAAGTCGCTGCCAAAAACGGCGTTTATCTCCAGCTTCTATACTGCGCCACCGCCAAGTCCAACCTTCAGCTAAACCCACTGCTCCACCGATTAATATCCATCCAACTATTCTGACAAATTCATCTGGTACAGTTATGACTTGATTTCGTAGTTGTGGATTGAGTAATATTTGTACTAATCCCCCAGAAATAATGCCGATTAATAGTCCTAATCCTACAGCTAAAGTTAGTGGTATTATACCTCTGCTGAAGTTCCGTTTAAATCTGGTAGGATTACTTAAAAATATATCTGTAGCTACGACACCAACTGCTAAAGAAATTGCAATGCAAGGGAATAATACTAGTTCGGGAAGTTTTTGTAACCAGCCTAAATCGCTGAGGATAAATTGCCCTAAGCTCCAACCGATTAATGCTGATGTAATTCCTGATAGAATATATAGATATATTCTCATAATTTATAGTTAACTTTGATTTCGAGATTTTCAGAATTACCTGGTAATTAGCAAGTATACAAGTTATTTCAAATAATTTGTATTTTAAATAGTATACCCTAAAATCTCATTTCAGTTATCAGTTAACAGTTATTAGTTAGCAGTTAACAGTAACTCATGCAATAGGGAGGCTAGAAATACTTAATTTTTATTTGTTATCTCCTTAAAAGGGCAAGCTTGAGACGTGATTTTCCGGTCAATCGTATAGTTAGGAGAAAAGAAGGCACGATAGACATTTTTTACACAGATGTATGAATAATTATGAGCAAGGAAAAATCTGAATCTAAGTTTGTCATTCCCTTGTCAGGGTTAAAAATTTTTCTAAGTTTCTTTTCTAAGTTTCGACTAATAAATTCCCTGGCTGAAATTGGTGAATTTTATGGGTTGTTTTTTGATAGACATTTATCGTTCATCCCGTTTGGTAAATGAAAATATCTGAGTAGCGATCGCTAAACAATTCCGAACACTATCTCTTCCTATTTATTACTTTCTAAATTTATTTTATCGCTCCTTTGGGGCAAAGAGTTAGCCGCCAGAATTAATATCAATAATTAAATAATTTGTTTGTTTTGATTCTCTTCTTGTCTCATTGGGTTTAATACCCCATCAACGACCAAGTTTTTTAGAAATAGATTGAAATTTAAACTCCATTCTATTTCTCTCCTGACTCCTGAATTCTGTATTCTGACTTCTTCTTCAATTACGAGTAAAATTTGCCGTCCTTTAACAAAAAATCACTTAAAAAAATTAAAATATTGGTTGACAAAGTATCCTTGACAAGATATTCTAAATATAATGGAAAAGGTGCGCTCATATATAGTCACAATTAACCAGATAAAAATCAAAATAAATAGCCTTTGCCACCAGTAAATAAAATGCAGCCTGGAATAACTCTGAGAAATCACTATCGCATTATAAAATCTCTGGGAACAGGAGGTTTTGGCGATACTTATTTAGCCCTAGACGAAGATTTGCCAGGAAAACCAAAATGTGTAGTTAAACATCTCAAACCAAAATCCTCAAATCCAGGAATATTACCCATAGCTCAAACCTTATTTGAGCGAGAAGCAAATACCCTTGATAAACTAGGCAAATATCATCAAGAAATCCCCCAATTATTGGCACATTTTCAAGAAGAAGGAGAATTTTATTTAGTACAACAATATATAGATGGGCAGGATATTAGCAAAGAACTTATCCCTGGTAAAAAATTAAGTGAATCTTATACAATTAAATTACTCAAAAGTATCCTCGAAGTTTTAGCATTTGTGCATCAGGAAAATGTGATTCACCGAGATATTAAACCACAAAATTTAATGCGCCGTCGGCATGATGGCAAAATAGTTTTAATCGACTTTGGGGCAGTCAAAGAAATTAGCACTTTAGTAATAAATGCAGCCGGAGAAACAACTGTCACTGTAGCAGTAGGAACGCCCGGTTATATGCCTAGCGAACAAGCGATCGGCAAACCAAAGTTTAGTAGCGATGTCTATGCAGTGGGAATGATTGGCATTCAAGCATTGACTGGGAGGAAACCGCATCAGTTGCCCGAAGATATGAGAACGGGAAATATTTTGTGGCGCGACAAAGCGGAGGTGAGCGAGGAGTTAGCAGACATAATAGATAAGATGGTGCGCGACCATTTTAGCCAGCGTTATCAAGATGCGACAGAAGCATTAGAAGCATTTGCTGCAAATATTGAAGTTGAGAATGAGTCGGTTTCCGAGTTTCCCCCACTGATAACTTCCACCCAGACGTTCACTACAGTTAAAGTTGATGGCAAGGGAGCAATTATTGAACGCCGTCAGGAGCAAGCAGAGGTGATGACGGAAAATTTGGGTAATGGTGTCATTTTGGAAATGGTATTAGTTCCTGGGGGTAGTTTTCTCATGGGTTCTCCAGATACGGAAGCATATCGAAGGTATAACGAGAGTCCACAACATTATGTAAATGTTCCTACATTTCTCATAGGGAAGTATCCAGTTACTCAGGCACAGTGGGAAGCAATTATGGAAAATAATCCTTCATCATTCATAGGAACTAATTTCCCTGTGGAGAAAGTATCATGGAATGATGCCTTAGAATTTTGTCAACGACTTTCCGAGATGACGGGCAAAAATTATCGGTTGCCCAGTGAAGCAGAATGGGAATATGCTTGTCGTGCCGGAACAACTACACCATTCTATTTTGGGGAAACTATAACGTCTGAGTTAGCTAACTGCAATAGTAACTACTATTACCAATGTGCACCAGAGGGGAGCGAGCTGAAAAAAACTTTGCAACAGACAACAAATGTAGGCAGTTTTCCTCCCAACGCTTTTGGTTTATATGATATGCACGGTAATGTTAGAGAGTGGTGTCAAGATATATGGCATGATAATTACAATCATGCTCCCACTGATGGTACTGCTTGGGAAAGTCGCCAAAATAACGATCTTAGATTATTACGAGGTGGAGCTTGGTACGACCTTCCTAAGTATTGCCGTTGTGCCGACCGTGTTAGGAATAGACAGAGTTATCAAGTCAACGGTATAGGTTTTCGAGTTGTAATAGACACTAACATTACCAAAGACTCACCTAATAAATCTACAAAAATCACCCTACCATCCTCCTCATTACCTCAACCACTACCACAAACAGAACTCATCAGCTCCACCCAAACATTTTCTACAGTCAAAGTGAATGAAAAAGGAGAAATTATTGAACGCCGTCAACAGCAAGCACAGATAATCATAGAGCATCTCCCCAACGATGTCATCTTAGAAATGGTATTAATTCCTGGGGGTAGTTTTCTCATGGGTTCTCCAGATCAGGAAGTAGGGCGAACTGCTAATGAAATTCCACAACATTATGTAGATGTTCCTCCGTTTCTTATGGGTAAATATCCAGTTACTCAGAAACAGTGGGAGGCTGTCATGGGAAATAATCCTGCTTTTTTTAAAGGTGCTAATCTTCCTATAGAGAGCGTATCCTGGAATGATGCTATACACTTTTGTCAACGACTCTCGCAGATAATTGGCAAAAATTATCGGTTGCCAACGGAAGCAGAATGGGAATATGCTTGTCGCGCTCGAACAACAACACCTTTTTATTTTGGAGAAACTATAACGTCTGAGTTAGCTAATTATAATTACACAACAGGATTAGACAATGACTCCCCAAAACAATATCGTCAACACACAACAGATGTAGGTAATTTTCCTCCAAATGCTTTTGGGTTATACGATATGCACGGTAATGTTTGGGAGTGGTGTCAAGATATTTGGCATGGAAATTATCATGGCGCTCCCAGAGATGGTAGTGCTTGGGAAACTGGGGGGTCTAAAAACCGTAGACTGCTCCGTGGTGGCTCTTGGCTTAACAGTCTGTGGTTTTGTCGCTCCACTCTACGTTATGGTTTAGTCTTGAAAGATCATCAGAACAAGAAACATTTTGGTTTTCGAGTTGCAACAGACACCAACATTACTAAAGACTCACCTAATAAATCTACAAAAATAACTCTACCCTCTACTTCCTTGTCTGAGCCCCTACCACAAACAGAACTCATCAGCTCAACCCAAACATTTACTACTGTCACCGTTAACGCCAAAGGAGAAATTATTCAGCACCGTCAACAACAAGCACAGATAATTACAGAACATCTCCCCAACGGTGTCATCTTAGAAATGGTATTAGTTCCTGGGGGTAGGTTTCTCATGGGTTCTCCAGATACAGAACTAAAGCGAACTATTCATGAAAGTCCGCAACATTATGTAGATGTTCCTGCATTTTTTATGGGTAAATATCCAGTAACTCAGGCACAGTGGGAGGCTGTCATGGAAAATAATCCTTCATTTTTTAGAGGTGCTAATCTTCCTGTGGAGAAAGTATCCTGGAATGATGCGATACAGTTTTGTCAACGACTATCACAAATAAGTGGTAAAAATTATCGGTTGCCAACTGAAGTAGAATGGGAATATGCTTGTCGCGCTCGAACAACTACACCGTTTTATTTTGGGGAAACTATAACGACTGAGTTAGCTAATTATCGTGGCAGTTCTATTTATGCCTCCGAAGCAAAAGGAATTGAGCGCCAAGAAACAACGGATATCGGAAATTTTCCTCCCAATGCTTTTGGGTTGTACGATATGCACGGCAATGTCTGGGAATGGTGTCAGGATGTCTGGCATTATAACTATGATAATGCTCCCACAGATGGCAGTATTTGGAAAACTGGGGGAGATAGTAAAAGCGATAGCAAGTTGCTCCGTGGTGGTTCCTGGAGTTGCTTTCCTAAGAGCTGCCGTTCTGCAAATCGTGTTAGAAGAGCTCCGATGGGGCAAGATGACGATGTTGGTTTTCGGTTAGTAATGGGTTAGGCAAGTTGAAATTATCAAATATTTTATGCTTAACTAAGATAAAATGAGCAAATTTTAATCTATCATTTTAAATGTATTTAATCAAAACAGAAAATCTGAAATATTTACCAATCTATGTACAAACTAATATATGAAAAAATTACTACTATATTTAACTACTTTAATAATCTGTGGGTGCAGTGACTTTTCTACCGCCGAAAATCAATTAAACTTACCGACAATCTCACCAACACCCACATTTTTAGAATGCCCAGAAAAACCACTCACTCGTCTGGATAAAACAGACACCAAATCTTTAACTTTAACCGAAAATTTAATCACTATATCCGATACAGTTAACTCCGAAAAACAACTTGGATATAAATTTTATGCTCGAACAGGAAAAGACTTTAATTATAGTATTACCAGCAATGTTTGTATTTGGATATTTGCCCCAGATACCAAATTATTACAACGACGGGAATTAATCATCAGTGAACAGACAAATTCTCCCATCGCTGGAGAAGAAATGTCTATTGATTTACCCCTAACAGGAGAATATATTGTGCAAGTTTCTACCCCTACTGAATCTACGGAATTTAATCTAGAAATGAGTTTAGGTGATATACCAACACCTGAACCATCTTTAGTTAGTACAGAAACACCAAAATCAGAAACTACCTCGCAAGAAACTGCTATTAAAGCATCTGCTGAAGAAGCAGTAAAAAGTTATTATTACCATCTAAATCAAGGTAAATTTCAGCAAGCTTGGAATCAACTATCCACAAGTTTTAAAACTAATCAACAACTTCATCCAGACGGTTATAATTCCTATAATAGTTGGTGGGCAAAAATGAGTAAAATTACCATTCAAGATGTGCAACAAATCAGCAAAAGTACAGAAACAGCCACAGTAAATGTGCAAGTTCAATATACTAAAAAATCTGGGGAAAGTATTTCCCAATCTCTGGATTTATTTTTAGTTTGGAATGCTACCGATAAAAAATGGAATATAGATGCAGTTACGCTTAATTAATTTTAATAGATATTTCCGAGCATCAAAAATCAAATCAATTCCATATATATAAATCATCAATTATTTCCCCTACTCCTGTACGGGCGAATTGCAATTCGTCCCTACTTCCCCTTTTGCACCAGAGGTCTAATGATTATGGTAAAATATTCTCTGACTCTAACCAACAAAAAAAATAACCAACAATATAGATATACTATAGACTTACAACAAAATTATGAAGACCACCCTGCCAATTTTTTTACCCCAATAATGTCTCACAAAATCAGAAAGGATTTAGAAAGCCAAACTAACTGTCAAATTAACGATATAAACTTACAAATAATTATCAAAACATGGATTGAAGATATCAAAGAAGGATATAGAGACAGTAGTATTGTTCTAGACTTACCTGCAATTAAACATCAGAATATGCACCAGCTAACAGAATCAGGAAATCAAGAAATTCCCCCACTTATTTATCCAGATTTATCTGATGTAGAACCAAAAATAGGAGCATTACCCCCCCTAGACTTTTCTTAAAATTCATTGATTATTGAGGATAACTATGGCGATTACTTGTAATTTATGTTTCTACGATAGAAATGCAGACAAAAACCAATTTTGCGAAGTTTGTGGTTCAGAAATGAGACCAGAAATTAGTTTATTTGAAGCTCAAGAAATAAAACAACAAATCAAAATTAAAAACCCAGAGATAAAAACACTTTTACAAACAGACCCAGAACCAGTAAGTTTTAATCAAACTAGTAATCAAATCATTGCCCCAGAATCGACAAATATTCCCACCAGTCCACCCCCAACTCTAGAACCAGCCCAAACGGCAAATATTTCTCCTAAAAATCCAACTAATCCCACTCTTATTACTAATAATATTGTTAAACTTATCCCAAAACAAGTAGGTGCGCCTGTACCAGAATTTATTATTGATAGTAATAATGTAATTATTGGCAAATTTGACCCAAATATTGGTCCGGTTGAAATTGATTTAGATGGATTTTATGGGGATGAAACTGTTTCTTCGACTCATGCAGAAATTGCTTTTGAAAATCATCAGTGGCAGATAAAAGATATTGGTTCTGCTAATGGTATTTATATTAAGCCTACAGGTCAAAATCGGTTTGGCTACCGGATTAATAAACCAGAAATATTAAACTCAGGAGATGAAATAGCTATAGGTAAAATTCGATTACTATTTTTGATTACTTAAATATATTCAATCTATAGCAATATGATTTAAGTTTTGAGATATTGGAGACTTTTAGGGAACAGGGAACAGGGAACAGGGAACGGTTTTAAAGAAAAAAACAAATGTCAAATATTAACGACTTTAAAGACTTAAGAATATGGCAAAAAGGTATGGAAATAGGATAAAAATGCTATTTAATCACCAAAATTTTTCCTCAAGATGAGTTATATGGAATGGTTCAACAAATTAGAATAAGTGAAGTGCTGTTTCAATTCCTGCCAATATCCCTGAAGGATATGGACATAGATATAGAGGAGAATATACAGCGCTTTTCGCTCTTGATGAACCACCGGGGCCATAACCAAAACCTTGTAGGGACCTTGCATCCAACCTCCCTACTAACGTCCCTACTGTAGTCTACTGAAATGAAAACCGCTGTATCAGATTTTTAAACATAGCTCAAGTCTCAATTAATGAATTAGAAACACATTTAATTTTATCTAAACGACTAAGATTATGCCCATAAAAAGAAGTAGAAATGATTCTAAAATTATTAAAAGAAGAAAGCAAAATGGTGATTAGTCTAATTAATAAACTAGAAAATTGACATCTGTTCCCTGTTCCCCATTCCCCGTTCCCGAAAAGCAGATTCATTAGTTTAGGGAACTAAATACCGAAGAGCCATTAAAGGTTCATTTCTTCCTTCTTCAATCAAATAAGGATAAAAAAATGTTGATCAACTGCCCAATTTGTGGCGCAGAAAATCTTGATACAGCTATTACCTGTACTGCCTGTGGTTGCCCTTTAACCAACTTAAATTCAGTCGGTTATCAACTTCCTGGCGGTATTACTCTACAAGATAAATATAGAATCGAAAAAACTTTGGGTGAAGGAGGTTTTGGCATTACTTATCAAGCAACAGATTTAGCAAATTTTACCGATGTTGCGATTAAAGAACTTTGCCCAGATAAGTTTCTCAGACATGGAATTAATATTATTTGGCCTCCCTCTATTACCCCGAAAATTCAACACCAACAAATCCAAAAATTCAAGACAGAAGCAGAATCTCTAAAAAAATGTATTCACCCCAATATTGTCAGAGTCATCAACTGGTTTGAAGCCAATAATACAGCCTACTTAGTCATGGAATTTGTCTCTGGTAAACCACTGTCTAAAATTTTGAAAGAACGAGGCAAACTACCAGAAAATATTGTCAAAAAATATTTTACTCAAATAGCTGAAGCTTTAAAATTAGTTCATGCCAATAACTTTCTCCACCGCGATATTAAACCCGATAATATTATTATTAATTCCCAAAATAAAGCTATCCTAATTGATTTTGGTTCCGCCAGAGAATTTTTAGCAGGTCTGACTAATAAAATGACCGCGATGTTAACACCAGGATACGCCCCAATAGAACAATATGCTAACCTGGGTAAACCAAATCCCAGTACAGATTTATATGCTGTTTGTGCCTCAATTTATCATGCTTTAACAGGTAGAGTGCCAATGGCTGCACCAGGAAGACTGGGGTCAGAAAGTTTGATTTTTCCACGCCAAATAGAACCTTCTATTACGCCTCAAACAGAACAAATTATTTTAACAGGAATGAACATGGAAATGGCAGAACGTTTTCAAAGTGCTGATGAATTAATTGATGCACTTAAAGGTGACTTTATTTCTCAACAATTAAAGGAAGCTAGACAGATTTTAAAAGCAGGAAAATTAGCAGAAGCCGTGAACAGTTATAAACAATGTTTGGTTCAAGAACCTGATAATGGCATAGCAGCAGTAGAACTAGCAATGATATTAGTTTATATAGACGATAACCAAGCTATTAGTGCTGCTAATCAAGCTATTAAAATATCTCCAGATGATGGCAGAGTTTATGGAGTTTTAGGCTTAATTAATTGTCGCCAAGAAAATTGGGAACAGGCACTTAAACAGTTAGAAAGAGCAGTTAATTTATCGTCAAAAGTATCTTGGATACAGGCTAACTTTGCTTGGGCTTTAGCAAAATCATCTAGATGGGAAGAAGCATTAATTGTCTGTAATATTGCTCTAGAATTAGATAGTAATTCTGCCTTTACATTAGGATTAAAAGCTTGGATTTTAGTCAATCAAAAACAGTGGGTAGAAGCCATTCGCGCTAACCGCCCAGCAATCACAATTGCCAAACAATATCAAAATAATTATCATCAAAAACTGCTAAATTGGCTTTACCCTTGTTTAATTATTGCCATAGACCAAGAATTAATAAATCAACCTGCCCCAGATGTAGATAGATGTATAAAAGAATTTATTAATCAACTACCTGATAGTACATTTGCTTGGGGATGCAAAGGTTGGAGATTAGGCTGCAAAAACCAATGGCAGGAGGCGATTAATTGTCTAGAAAAAGCCAGCCATTTACCAGAAGTTTCAGTTTGGATTTTTTTGAATTTAGGCATTGCTTATGAACATCTGGGAAACTATCAAGCTGCCATTCAAATCTATAAAAATATCAGCACAAATTATCAAAATGAAATAGCTCTGTTTCGTTTAGGTACATTATTAGGTCGTCAACAGCAATGGTTTATCGCTAAATCTTTCTTAGAAAAAGCAATCAAAATTAATGCCAATTATGCAGAAGCTTATCATAATCTTGGATGGGTTTTGTTAAATATCAAAAATTCTCATGGAGAGATTAAAAACTTAGAAGCAATGCAGTCAGCTTATAGTAAAGCAGTTGAACTTTATGAAAAACTTGGTATGAAAAATTTTATCGTTTTTAAAAAAGTTTAGTAATTATATTGTGAATACCATTTTGATAACTGTTTGCTACAAATAAATTTCTAGGTGGTAGGTTGTAGGTGTTAGGTGATAGGTTTTAGGTGGTAGTTCAATGAATAATTATTAATTATTTCTTGGTAGGGACGTTGGATGCAACGTCCCTACTGATAACTGTTAACTGTTAACTGAAATGACTAAGTAGAGCAAGGTTAAAAAAGATGTTGGATATTTAGTTATAAAAGCCTTCAAAGCACTGATATAACTTACTTATGAAACATTTTACAATTTGATACATAAAGTACAATATTTACCACTCTCTACTTAACCTTTTTCTTAATAACCATTCGCATATTTCCTGGTGGTGCCATAGTTAATCCCCTCCGAACAGGTTTAATCCGTTGATTAGGAACTAATTTTAATTCACACTTTGATAAAATTGTAGCCAATACAACGACGATTTCCTCCCCCAAAAGGTAGATATTCATAGGGTGAAAATTGTCTTTCCAGAAAACGTTCTGGTTTAAATTTTTTTGGTTATGGGTAAATATCCTCTCTATGGTGAGTCAGATAAATAGAAACTATTGCCACCATTCCTGGTTCGAGTTGATAACCCATAATTTCTATTGGTTTCTGAACATATCTGATGAAACTATTCAGGACAATAGGATAGATACGCAGAGTTTCTTGACAAACAGCACTGAGATAAGGAAGTTTGGTAATTGCAACTTTATCGGGGTTCGTGGGAAGAGTTGCTAATTCCGCTAATAATTTTTCCCGCACTGACGGAATTTTTTCAATCCAATATAACGCCCATGCTAAAGCTGAAGCTGTCGTTTCGTGACCTGCTAATAACATTGTCAGCAATTCATCCTTAATTTCTTCATCGCTCATAGGATTACCTGCTTCATCAGTAGCTCCTAGCAGTAAACTCAGAATATCATCACGAGGTTCAGTTTCTTTTCTCCCCGCTTGAATTTCTGCTAATACTAATTCATCAACTTTTTGTCTTTTCCACAAAAATCTACCCCACGGACTCCACTTACCCCAGTCTTTCCGTAGGAAACGGAAGAATAGAAGAGTTGAACTAAGTGGAGAACTAATGGAGTCGAGAACATCAGACATCAGTATTCTCAGTTGTTCGTAACGTTCTCCTCTATCTAGCTAGGCCAAAGACAGCAGCGAGAATGGCTTTTAAGGATATTTCTTGAGTTGCTTTGCGGATAGGGAAAGGCTGGTCTATTTCCCACTTATCAATCACATCAGAGCTAATATTATATATTAACTCCCCGTAAGTACGCATCCGATCGCCATGAAAAGGTGGCATTAATAATTTTCTTTGACGTTGGTGGCGATCGCCATCTTGGAGAAATAGTGAATTTTGTCCGACAAAGTATTGTAATATACTATTACTTTGACCTGAGCTAAAGGTATCCGGGTCTGCAGTGAAAATTTGTTGAATCGCTTCAGGGTTACAGAAATAGATAAAAGGAACCTTGGAATTAGTATTAGTTCTGAAAATATCTCCGTACTGACAGTATCGCTCTTCGATAGTCGATAACGGGCTAAAAATAAATTTCCATGTTCGGAGTCTTCTTTGTAGGGGAGATCAAGCAGGGCCATTAGGTAACGTCATATATACTTATGTGATAATATGATAAATTTTTCCAGCTTATATTTTATCTATATTAATTAAACTCTGAGTCAGGAGGTTAAATGGCCACAAAATCTTCAGATATTCAGAATTAATTCTGTAGAGATAATTAAAATCACATAATAACATAATTAAAAAACTCAAACAGCCGTAAAGTTTGCTATGGCCAAATGTTAAGATATAGATATAATTCTGTTGGTTAGTCTCACTTGATTGATAAGTTTCCTATAGAATAACTGCTGTGTGGGAGAACTTAATCAATTGACTCCCTTTTCTGATAAAGAAAACTGATGACAGTCAAATTTACGGAGGAGTAATGAATCAATCTATTAACCCTACTGCTGATAGTCAAATTAGGGTAGAAGACGATCGCACCGGAATGAGTGTGACCACCCTAAAAAGGGCCTTTGCAGATAATTTGTTTTATTTGCAGGGGACTTATGAGTCCATGGCACAACAAGGTGATTTCTACAGAGCTTTAGCTTACACTGTACGCGATCGCCTAATCCGACGGTTTCTTTCTACAATTCGTACCTACAATGAGAAAGATGTGAAAGTAGTATACTACTTATCAGCAGAATTTCTCATGGGTCGTCATCTAGGTAATAGTTTAATTAATTTAGGCATCTATGAAGAAATTCGTCAAGCTGTTACTGAATCAGGGCTCAACTTGGATGAACTACTCGAACAAGAAGACGATCCAGGTTTAGGAAATGGGGGTTTGGGTAGATTAGCAGCTTGTTTCTTAGACTCTCTAGCTACCCTAGAAATACCAGCCATAGGCCATGGTATTCGCTATGAGTTTGGTATTTTTACCCAAACCGTACAAGATGGTTGGCAAGCAGAAATCCCTGATAAATGGCTGCGTTTTGGCAACCCTTGGGAAATAGCTCGTCCTGCCGAAAAAGTAGAAGTCAAGTTTGGTGGCTATACAGAAGGATACCATGACAAAAAAGGAAACTATCGAGTAACTTGGATTCCGGCTGAAACTGTTATTGGTATCCCCTATGATACTCCAGTTCCTGGCTATCAAGTTAATACAGTCAACCCACTACGTCTGTGGCGTGCAGAAGCAAGTGTAGATTTCAGGTTTGAAGAGTTCAACTCCGGAAACTACGACGGCGCAGTAGCAGATAAAATGAGTTCGGAGACGATCTCAAAAGTTCTATATCCCAATGACAACACTCCTCAAGGTAAGGAACTCCGGCTCAAGCAGCAATATTTCTTTGTCTCTTGTGCTTTGCAAGACATTATCCGGAGGCATTTATCACACAACAAAAACTTAGATAACCTCAACGAAAAGGCAGCAATTCAACTGAATGACACTCACCCTGCTGTTGCCATTGCCGAGATGATGCGGTTATTCATCGATGAGTACGATCTTGACTGGGAGCGTGCTTGGCATATTACTCAAAATACTTTTGCTTATACTAACCACACTTTGCTACCTGAAGCATTGGAACGTTGGTCTATTAGCTTGTTTGGCAGTCTGTTACCTCGTCACTTAGAGATTATCTATGAAATTAATCAGCGTTTCTTAGAAAAAGTGCAAACTTGGTATCCTAACGATCCTGAATTAATTGCTCGTGTGTCTCTGATCGAGGAGTCTGGAGAAAGGTCTGTACGCATGGCTAACTTAGCTACTGTGGGCAGTCATGCTGTAAATGGGGTAGCTGCACTCCACACAGAATTGTTGAAACAAGGTGTGCTTAAAGATTTCTACAAGCTATTTCCAGAAAAGTTCCTCAATAAAACTAATGGTGTAACTCCCCGCCGTTGGGTGTTGTTGAGTAATCCCAAATTATCAGCTCTGTTCTCCGAAAAATTAGGAGGAGATGACTGGCTGTTAAATTTGGATAAACTGCGAACTTTGGAGAAGTACGTTGATGATGTAAAATTCAAGAATCGTTGGCGACAAATTAAGCAGGATAACAAAGCCAGGTTGGCAGATTACATACTCAAGCATAATCGCATTGAGGTAGATCCGAATTCTCTGTTTGATATTCAAGTCAAACGTATCCATGAGTATAAACGCCAACATTTAGATGTATTCCACATCATTACTCTTTACAACTGGATCAAACAAAACCCTAGTATTGATATTCAACCTCGTACATTCATTTTTGGTGGCAAAGCTGCTCCTGGTTACTACATGGCTAAGTTAATTATTAAGTTGACTAATGCTGTTGCTGATGTAGTTAATAATGACCCTGATGTGCGCGGTCGGCTCAAAGTAGTTTTCTTAGCTAACTTTAATGCTTCATTAGGTCAAATTATTTATCCTGCTGCTGACTTATCAGAGCAAGTTTCTACTGCTGGTAAAGAAGCATCCGGAACTGGTAATATGAAGTTTGCCATGAATGGAGCGATGACAATTGGTACTCTTGATGGGGCTAATATTGAGATTCGCGAAGAAGTGGGAGCTGAGAATTTCTTCCTCTTTGGTCTGACTGCTCAAGAAGTTTTTGAGATGAAAGCTAAGGGTTATAAACCTTTAGATTACTACAATCAAAATCCAGACTTGAAGGCTGTGATTGATCGCATTGCTAGTGGTCACTTTAGCAAAGGTAATCCTAATTTATTCAAGCCTCTGATAGATTCTCTACTGTACAATGACCAATATATGCTACTAGCTGATTATCAATCTTATATTGATTGTCAGCAGGAGGTGAGCAAAGCTTTCCAAGACAAAGACAAATGGACAAAAATGTCTATTTATAATTCTGTTCGCACGGGTAAATTCTCTTCTGATCGCACGATTATGGAGTATGCTAAAGAAATATGGGGAGCAAAACAAGTCAAGATTAATCAGGAAGAATATATTCAAGATAATGCCCATTTGAAGGTAGATAGATAATTCTTTGGTATAACTTGACATAACTTTCATTCCTGAGAATTCAGGAATCAACACTGAGCCATAAACAAAACTCTGTAGGGACGTTACATACAAGGTCCCTACTTTACTTTGGCTCTTATTGGCCTCAAAATACTAAAATTTGCTAAGGTTTTTTTATCACTAATTATCCGGACATGATATTATTACCTACCTGCGACCCTACCACCTACCACCTAATACCATTTTGAAAAAAGAATGTTAGGAATAGTAAGGGCAATCATGCATATTTTACAGGAGATGTCCTTTTGACAAAAAAGATGATTTACGGCCTAAAAAATGGTATTGAAGCCATTCCCATGCGACTCCTGTACGGGCGATTTCCTGCGGAATGCTGCCTCTTGCAGAGGAGCTGCCTCTTGCAGAGGAGCTTCGCTAACGCTAACGCAAACGCGTTTACGAAGTATTCCGGAACGGAAATCGCCCCTACGACTCCTGACTCCTAAAAAGTCCCCTAGATATTTGTAGCAAACATTTATCAAATTAGTATAATACCTATAAATTTATTTGTAGCAAACATTTATCAAATTGTTATTAGATAACTTTTTCCAATGATTATCAAATAGCTATGTTTTAGCGGCATGATAAATATTAATTAATAATATTTATCATGCCGCTATTTCTGTGATTATATTGGGTATTCCTGCATGGTAATGGTGAGGAGATATATTTTTTAATTTCTTCCACACTCCCCATCTCCCCACACTCCCGGTGCTTCGTTTACCATTACTATGCACCACACCTATACTGATTTAGAAACTGCTATATGTAACTAATTAGAGCAGGAAAGAATCATTCAGGGTAGTTAACCGACTGATAACTTGCTCTCGAGTAGTAACAATATTTTCTAGGGTAGCTACAAGTTGATTATCCCAGAAGATTTGAGTATTGTTATCAACAGCATCAATAGTTAGCAGTTGTTCGTCTAAAGTTGGTCCATTACCTAAAACTAGGAAATCTTCATCAATATTGAAGTCGGCGATCACATCCGAGCCTGTATTGATGTTGAGGAAGAAGCGATCGCTACCACTACCACCAACAAGAGTATTATCGCCCTCTCCACCATCAAGGATATCATCACCTGTTTCTCCGGTCAGAGAATCATTTCCAGAAGATCCATATATACTGTCATCACCTAGACCACCTGATATTGTATCATTACCTTCATCACCGGACAATAAGTCATCACCTAGATTACCAAATATCAGATCGTCTCCAAGACCACCAAATAACTGATCTTCGGGATCTTCTACATCAACTACAGAAGAAACTTCCGGGTTATCACCATAGATAGTATCGTTGCCCTCACTACTACAGATAGTATCACTACCCTGATCCCCAAAAATCAGATCATCGCCTGCTTGACCATATATATTGTCATCATCCTTACCTCCTCGTACAGTATCATCGCCTTCACCAGCAAGAATAGTATCTTCAGCATAGTTACCACTGAGGAAGTCATTTCCAACACCACCAGAAATCAAATCTTGACCTGTTAGATCGGGATCTAGAATGCTATTGTTGCCACCAAAAATCGTATCATCTCCTTGTTCACCTAAGAGAGTATCATTTCCTTTGTCGCCAAATATTAGATCATTATCCTTACCACCATATACGAAATCATCTTCTTTCCCCCCGTAAATGTCATCGTTTCCACGACTACCTCCCATGATATCATTACCGCGACCTCCATTCATAGAATCTTCTCCTATGTCCTCTTGTGAAGAACTTGAACGATCACCAATAATCATGTCATCGCCGTTTTCACCCATGAGTATATCGTGACCCTCTTGTCCGAAAATGAGATCGTTATCCTTACCACCAAGGACTTCATCATTACCCTTACCACCCATAAGTATATCATTGTGACGGTTTCCATGAACGAAGTCATCACCTCTGCCACCGTTCATAGTATCACTACCTGAGAAGTCTTTGTCAGTACCGCCAGGAGTGCCACCCCAGATGACATCGTTACCTTTGTCACCTAAGATCATATCACTGCCAATATCACCCCACATTTGGTCATCATCCTTACCACCACGGATCGTATCATCTTCTTTTCCAGCGTTGATAACATCATTTTGTTCTTTACCGTTAACAAAGTCACTACCTCGATTAGCAAAAATCAGATCTTCACCCTCGCCAGCATAAAGGATATCAGGTTCGTCCATACCTTCTATGGTGTCGTTGCCAGCTAAAGCATCAACAGCTTGGTTAACCCCACTACTTGTAATAAATTCTCCGGCTTCTGTACCGAATAAAAATGCTTCAAATTGATTAGCATTGAGAACAATAGCAGGTTCAACTAATAAATCTGGAAATTCTATGGTTGGAGGTGGAGGACACGAATGATCACTATTAGATAAAACCACTGGTTGAACGTTTACAGTTACAATAACTGGCTCAGAGGTTAAACCTTCTGAGTCGGTTACCGTGTAAGTAAATGAGTCAATTCCTACAAAATTAGTCGCAGGAGTATAAGTAACGGAGTTATCTGGATTTACAACAATAGTAGCCCCATTTTCTGAGGTTTCGTCAACGTTACCAATACTAATTGGGTCGTTATCAGGATCGCTATCATTCTCTAGAATATCTATAGTTATAGGGTCATTTTCAGACGAGTTTACACTGTCTGGTGTGCCAGTGGGTGGTCGATTGGTTTGTGCTTCTGGGGTAGGTTCTGGGGTAGGTTCTGGAGTTGTTTCTGGGGTAGGTTCTGGAGTTGGTTCTGGGGTAGGTTCTGGGGTAGGTTCTGGAGTTGGTTCTGGAGTTGGTTCTGGAGTTGGTTCTGGAGTTGGTTCTGGAGTTGGTTCTGGAGTTGGTTCTGGAGTTGGTTCTGGAGTTGGTTCTGGGGTGGGTTCTGGTGTGGGTTCTGGTGTGGGTTCTGGAGTTGGTTCTGGGGTAGGTTCTGGAGTTGGTTCTGGTGTGGGTTCTGGTGTGGGTTCTGGTGTGGGTTCTGGGGTAGGTTCTGGTGTGGGTTCTGGTGTGGGTTCTGGTGTGGGTTCTGGGGTAGGTTCTGGGGTAGGTTCTGGTGTGGGTTCTGGTGTAGGTTCTGACTCGTCAGTGACAGTCACAAAAATGTTAGCTTGGTTGGAAACTGCTCCCAAATCATCTTGAACAGTATAAGTAATAGGTGTAGTCTCACCAAGAAAACCATCTTCTGGAGTAAAAGTGATATTCCCCGACTCATCTACTGTGTAGGTGCCTTCACCAGGGGTCGTTATGCTAGTGTCTCGTTCTGGTGTAGTAGGATCTAAATCTACCGTAGTTAGATCAATTATCGTATTAGGGTCGCTATCATCATCAGTGATATTGAAAGTGACAGGTTGCCCTGCTACCGTACTGCTACTATTATCTGTAGCAACAGGTGGTAAGTTGACAACTTCAACTGTGATATTAGCTGGATTTGATATATTATTGTTTTCATCTGCTACAGTATAGGGAATTGTTACTTCACCAATAAACCCATCTGCCGGAGTCAAAGTCAGATTCCCATTATCATCTACATTGAAAACACCTTGATTGGGAACTTCAAATGTTTTTTGAATTCCTGGTAGGTTAGGATCTAAGTCTATTGTACTTGGGAGTAGATCTGCTTGTACATCGGCATCGTTATTGGCAATATTGAATGTAACGGGTTGGTTGACGAAGGTACTGGCTTCATCATCAGTAGCTATAGGAGAGTTATCGTTATCAATAACTTCTACAAGAATCTGGGCTTGATTTGAAATGTTCCCATTTTCATCTTCGACGGTATAAGGAATTGCTACTTCACCGACAAAACCGTCTGCTGGAGTAAAGGTGACTTCTCCCTCATCATCTACAGTAAATGTTCCCTCTTCTACCGTAAATGTGTTCTCACGTTGGGGAGTATTTGGATTGAGGTCAATAGTTCCTGGAACTATCTGAGTCCCTACCTCTGCTGTGTCATTTCCAGTAATATCGAAACTTACTGGTGTATTCACAAATGTACTAGCATTATCATCGCTAGCAAAAGGTAGCTCGTCTGTTACGGTGACTGTAATGTTGGCTATTTCTGAGGTGTTGCCGTTGTTATCATTAACAGTGTAGGGAATAGTTACTTGACCTGTAAAGCCTGTTTCTGGAGTGAAAGTTACATTGCCCTGATTATCTATTTCAAAGTTTCCTTGTCCTAGTACGGTGATTGTGTTCTGAATTCTTGGTGTTTCTGGGTCTAGGTCAAAAGAAGTCTGGTCAATAGTGCCATCAGGATCTATGTCGTTCTCGAATATATTGAAAGTGACTGGCACATTAACATCGGTACTGGCGCTATCATCAGTGGCTATGGGGGGAAGATTTACTACTTCAAAAGTGATTTCGGCTTGATTTGAGGTTCGATTATTGTTGTCTTGGACTGTGTAGGGGATAGTTACTTCACCTGTAAAGACTGGTTCGGGAGTGAAAGTTACGTTGCCCTGTTCATCAACCAGTAGATTCCCTTGTACTAATGCCAAACTGTTTTGTATGCCATCGGTATTTAGGTCTAAGTCTACTGTTGATGAATCGATATTTCCATCAACAGCAGTATCGTTATCAGTAACGTTGATACTGACTTGCTGATTGGTAAATGTTGTGGCTTTGTCATTGTTAGCGATGGGAGTTTGATTTGGTGTAGGTTCTGGGGTAGGTTCTGGGGTAGGTTCTGGGGTAGGTTCTGGTGTGGGTTCTGGGGTAGGTTCTGGTGTGGGTTCTGGGGTAGGTTCTGGTGTGGGTTCTGGGGTAGGTTCTGGGGTAGGTTCTGGGGTAGGTTCTGGGGTAGGTTCTGGGGTAGGTTCTGGAGTTGGTTCTGGGGTAGGTTCTGGAGTTGGTTCTGGAGTTGGTTCTGGAGTTGGTTCTGGAGTTGGTTCTGGAGTTGGTTCTGGTGTGGGTTCTGGAGTTGGTTCTGGTGTGGGTTCTGGTGTGGGTTCTGGGGTGGGTTCTGGAGTTGGTTCTGGAGTTGGTTCTGGAGTTGGTTCTGGGGTGGGGTCGTTGACTCCTTCTATGGTGATGGTGACTGTGGCTGTGTCTGTACCTCCGTTGCCGTCGCTGATTGTGTAGTCGAAGTTGTCTGTTGCTGTTTCTCCTGGTGCTAAGTCATCAAATTGTCCGTTGGGGTTGTAGCTGTATGTGCCGTTGCTGTTTAATGTGAGTAGGGCTCCTGATTCTAGGGTGATTTGGTTGTTGATGTCTG